>JAEEGL015993686.1_pt1 | contig 154584 bp, 119 predicted proteins | sample 9134231 | NCBI WGS metagenome assembly JAEEGL01 (sample SAMN16246548, study PRJNA631951) | gut metagenome | biome: gut microbiome; feature: rumen; material: fiber-attached | host: Bos | place: Iran: Karaj | collected 2018-10 | reverse complement strand
AGGATAGGGACAAGATTCTCATTTCCGTTCTGAAAAAAGGAGCAGGAATCAGACAACTGTCCAAACTTTCAGCGGTTGGCTTCAGCATCATAAGGAGGCTCAAAAACATATCAGATTCCCCGTCCCCCTGATAGGGACAAGATTCTCATTTCCGTTCTGAAAAAAGGAGCAGGAATCAGACAACTGTCCAAACTTTCAGCGGTTGGCTTCAGCATCATAAGGAGGCTCAAAAACATATCAGATTCCCCGTCCCCCTGATACAAAAAAGTGAATAGATGTGAGTTCACTGCTTTTATGCAAAGAAGTGATGATGAACGGAATTCCCAATTTCAGATGCTTCAAAAATAAATTCTTTCTTAAGATGGTTTATTCATGAAAAAATGATAAATTTGCACGATAGACAGACCTTAATGATATTAGATAAACATTTCTGATGACCAAAACGATAACAGATATGAAAAAACTGTTGACCATTTTGGTGGTGATGTTCATAGCCACCACAACCTACGCACAGAACTCACAGAATTATTTATTGGGTGATGTCAACAAGGACGGCAGGGTCACTGTTGCCGATGCGATGATGGTGGTGAACATCATCATGAATGGCTACACCCCCTTCTCTGTCAACCCTACGGCTGTCACCATGTTTGCTGATGGCACCGCTACTGTTGATATCGAGGGCGGCTACAATGAATACGAGGTCACATCTCTTAACACCGATATTGTTACCGCTACCCTCAGCGGCTCCACCATCACCCTCACCGCCGTGGCCATAGGCGAGGCCAAAGTGACCGTCAAAGATGTGCAGACGTTCCGCACCATCGAGGTTCCCGTCAAGGTGGAAACTCCATCCTACCTCGCCTGTCCAGATGATCATCATCCTCACCTGATTGACCTCGGCCTGCCCTCCGGCACGAAATGGGCATGCTGCAACATGGACACGGACCATCCAGAGAACCAAAGCCCCACCAACAACGGCGGCTACTATGCCTGGGGCGAGGTGGAGACGAAAACAACGTATGACGTGAGTACTTATATCCACTGGGACGGCTCAGCAGAAACCTGCAACGACCTCGGCAGCGATATCGCTGGCACGGAATATGACGTTGCCCACGTGAAATGGGGCGACTCTTGGGTGATGCCGTCCTACGAGCAGCAAAACGAATTGAAAAGCAACTGCACCTACGAATGGACGACAGTGAACGGTGTCGATGGAGGCAAGTTAACCAGCAAAAAGAACGGTGCGAGTATCTTCTTTCCAGCAGCGGGGGGCTACCTCCACAACAACAGTTCCTACATCATGAATGCCGGCTTGGAAGGCTACTACTGGTCGTCCACGCAGAGCCCGTCGGGCCCGAACAGCGCCTACCACTTCTTTTTCAAATCGAGCAACGCCGTCGCGGCACTCTTCATGCGCTCCTGGGGTATGAGTGTCCGACCAGTGGTCAGTAAATAAAGGCAGAAATGAGAATAATAAAAGTCTGGATAGCATTGCTGTCATTTTTGGCGGTACTCCCTTCGGTGGGGAGTATGGCAAGCGTCGTAAAGCGGATTGATGTCAAGGCCGTTCTCCATAAGGATGGTACGGCAGCCATAGAGGAGCGCTGGCTCATTAACCTCGACGACAGCGACGCAAAAACGGAATGGTATGTGGAGCATCGAAGCATCGACGGCATACACATAGAAAATCTCACGGTAGAGGGATATGTGCCGGGGCATTCCGGACTTGTGCCGTTCGAAACCCTCAGCACGTGGGATTTGGATGCCAGCCGTGAAGAGAAGGCAGGTAAGTGCGGCCTTGCCAACAAAGACCAGGAAGTGTGCTGGGGCTTCGGCGACTGGGGTGAGCACGAGTACGTGGTGCGTTACAATCTGACAAACCTAGTAAAAGACTACGATACGAACGACGGGTTCAACCACTGCTTTGTAGATATGGACTGCACAGTGGAGCAGGCACGGATAGTCATTACTGCAGACGACGGAATCCTGCTCTCTGAAGCCAACACACGCCGTTGGGCTTTTGGCTATGAGGGTAACATCGTGTTCGAGGGTAACAGCATCGTTGCTACTCCCAAAGGTTCTTTAAGCAAAGGAAAGCGGATGATTGTCATGCTCGAGTTCGACAAGGATATGTTCCGGCCGGCGACAACCTCCGACGAGAGTTGGGAGAGCCGCAAGCAGAGGGCTCTCGACGGTAGCGACTTTCTGAACGACAATGCCAAGGACGAGGACATGGGCTTCTGGGACTGGGTGCTTATGGGCTTACTTATCTTGTTCTCCATCTTGTGTTTTTTCTTTGTCGACTTGGTCGTTGGCTTCTTGTTTGCCTTAGCCTGGATATTGCTGTGTGCAACATGGTGGGTGGTGTCGCTCGCACCGCTACGCAAATGGCGTAAGCGAAAGAAACTCGGCATCGTGAAAGGCAACTATTTCCGTGAAGTGGAGAAAGATTGGACATTGGTCAAGAATAAGATGGTGATAGACGACCTGTCATATTTCTACGGAATGAGCAACCAGAATGTCATTGGTGCCTTGCTGCTGAAACTTATGGCTAAGGGCGATGTGACTATTGTACGCGAGAAATACAAGGAGAAGGTAAGGGAGATGCTGAAAATTGTCCATCCCTTGAAAGAGATTGACCAGAATGCCAAAGGCGACGACCGCATGGCTTGTCATGTGTTGAAGTTGCTCACACTGGCATCGGGCGATGACCTGGTGCTGCAGCCAAAAGAATTTGACAACTGGTGCAGGAAGAAGAGCAATAAAACCGACATCCAAAACTTCATGAAGGCGTTGGAAGGTAAGTCTGACGATGAATACACCAAAAAGCATGCCGCACATCTCTTTGGACTGAAAACTTTCTTGCAAGACTTCACCTTGCTCAACGAGCGAGGAACAATGGAGGTGGGACTTTGGGACCAGTATCTGGTTTACGCCGAGTTCTTCGGACTGGCCGACCAGGTCAGGAAGGATATGGAGACCATTTGTCCGGAGTATCTCAATCTTTCCAACATCACCAAGAGCCTTGATGTGTCAACATCAGTAAATAAGGGCGACATAATCTATATGTTCAGCGACTCCATTTACACCGCCACTACCAATGCTGTTGAGCGAATGGCAGACCGCTCCACATCTTCCTCAGGTTTCTCGAACTATTCGTCAATCGGCGGCGGTGGCGGCTACTCCGGCGGCGGTGGCGGCGGCGGAAGATAACCGCCCTCTCACACTATCGGTTTGTTGGGTTTGATGAAAGTGAAGAGGACGGCACTTATCAACAGCATCACGGCAATCATGTACAGGGGCAGGTTGTAGTTGCCGGATGACTCAACCAGGATGCCGAAGATGATGCCGCAGAAGAACCCGCCAATGTTGCCGGCGGTGTTCATCGCTCCGGAGATGGTGCCGGCATGCTGCTTGCCGATGTCGATGCATAAGGCCCAGGCACTCGGAAGCATCAGGTCGAATATGCCGAAACAGAGTGAAAGGAAAACAAAGACAGCCATCTTGCCGGGAATAAATGCGGCGAGGAACATACATACGGCGGAGACGGCGAGGGAAGTGGAACCCAATGCCTTGCGCCCGATGCTGACGCCATATCGGGAGGACAGGCGGTCGGTAAGATAACCGCCGCTGATGTTGCCTATCATACTCATCACAAAGGGAACAGCCACGGCGTATGTCAGTTCGCTCTTGTCAAAGCCACGACCCAGTTCCATGAACGTGGGAAACCAACTGAAGAAAAACCAACTTCCAAAAGCATAGAAGAAATACATGGCGCAGATAATCCAGAACTGACTGGAATGAAGAATCTTGTGCCAGGGGATGCTGACCTTCGCAGAGGTGTCTTTGGTTTTCGTTGCCGAAGAGGCCTCATCTGACGAAGTCGCTGTCGTTGGGGCAGGACTGTCTCCGGTTGCCACAGGACGGTCGCGGTAGCAGAAATACCATACGGCGGCCCATACCATGCCAAGGACACCTAACAGATAGAAGGCTGACCGCCAACCCATCCATGCCATCACGGGGATGACCACAAAAGGGGTGAGGGCACCACCCATGCGGCTGGCTGCCCAAACATAGCCCTGCGCCTTGCCGACTTCCTCCTTGGGAAACCAACGGCTGATGACACCTGTGGAACATGGCGAACTGCCTGCCTCGCCGATGCCGAACAAGAAGCGGATGGCAATCAGCGACGCAAGGCCGCCTGCCATGCCGGTGAAGCAGGTGAACAGCGACCACCACATCACAATCAGCGTGAGCACTTTCCGGTGGCCATGACGGTCGCCGAAAGCACCCATCGGAATCTGCATCAGTCCATAGGAGAGGATGAAGGCGCTCTGCACCCATCCCCACTGTGAGGCGGACAGATGGAGGTCATGCATGATCGACGACCCCGCCACGCTGATGTTGATGCGGTCGAGAAAGGTCACCATGCCCAGTAGCACGAGCATGGTGAGGATGGTGTGGCGGTTCTTCATCATCCGTCAATATGCAGGAAGTCACGCAAGCCTTTCACTCCGAGAACGGGACTCGACAGGACGGGCTTGCCCGTGATGTCGGAGAGGCGCTCTTCCATACGGGCCATCGAACCCTGGGCGAGCACGAACAGGTCTACCTCGTCGGCTATCTTGGCGGCTGCCTCGGCGATGAGCCGGTCGTGGGTCTCGCCATCGCCAGACTGCCCGGCTTGGAAAGCACCCGCTGCCAATCCGTCAACCAAAGTCACCTGGCGCCTTGCCTCCTTGGCGGCTCGTTCCAACAGGCGGCGTGTGGGAGCGAGCGTGGTGGGTAGGGTGGAGATGACACCGATGCGGTCGGCTTCTGCCACAGCCTTGGCTGCCATCGGGTAGTCGATGCGGAAAACGGGGATGGGGGCGATGGTATTGCCCATGTCGGCGATGTCGCCCACCGACGAGCAGGTGTTGAACACCACATCGGCGCCTCCGTCGGCGGCTGCCGTGTAATATGATAACAGACGGCGGCGCACGGCTGGCGTCACACCATCATTGGCTATCACTTCCTGTATCAGACTGTCGTCAGCGATATGGTTGAGTTTCACCTCAGGCAGATACTTCTTGAAAATCTCGGTCAGCGGCCCCACAAGGGCCATCGCGGTGTGTACGCAAAATACTCTTTTGATGTTCATAGTTCACAGTTCATAATTCATAGTTTGTTGTTAGGGGCCAGCAGCGAGATGTCTTCTGTGCTGGCAAAAGTGGTTTTGATGATGGTCATGTTCCAGGGAGTTGATGTGTTCAGCACGGTAGGCCGCTCCGACAGCACCGACAGCCAAGGACCGTCATCGCCTTTGGTATCCTTGCGCTGGATGAGCAGGGCAACGGAAGATTTCTGGGGGTTCACCATCTGGCAGAAGGGCACAGAATAACTTTCCATCAATTCCAACTTGTCTTTGACAACGCCACTGTCGATGTGGGGAAGGAAGGGATAATGCTGTAACCCCATCACATAATCGTATATGCGGAATCCCTCGATGTCCTTGTTGAGGCTGTCGAGGATGTGTTGTTGCAATTTCTTTTGGAAAGAGATGATCTGGTCGGTGTCCAACTGATAGGTTCCGTCTCTGAGGAACTGGTAGAGATACCTGTCCTTGAGAATGCTGTCCTTCCGCTGTTCAAAATACCGGTTGAGGGTGCTGGGATCGATGATGGTGCTGAAAGGGGCAAGCAACGAAGGGGACATGTGCTCTTTTTTCTCACGCTCTTCCCTGTACCATAGGGACAGGTTGTTGACATAACTCCTCGCCGACCGATAGAATTCGTTGAGGTTGTGTTCCAATGCCGACAGACGGTCCATCATCATGCCGCCGACATGGAATTTGCGCTTCATGCTCTCCAACTCTTTCTCCAACTTGCTGATCTTCATCCCTTGGCCGCTGATGAGGGCATCGATGTCCTCACGAAGGTGCTTGTAACTGTAATGCCGCTCTATATAGTAGGAAAGCATGCACAACATGCAAATGATGAACATGGCCAGCAGCACCCATGTATGGGTGCCGATGTTGAATGGCTCGTCGCTCCAGAAATTGTAGGACCAGATGCCGTTGATGAACAACAGGCCAAGGGCGATGCCTGACAGTTTCAGCATCCATGAGGTGGTTTCCTGCTCATGCTTGTGCAGTCGGTCTCCGCGCTCTCCGGTCAGCGTATCCAAATGAGTCTTGGCCATTGCCAGTTCGGTATTCAGCCTCGACTGCGACTCTGCGAGGATTTCATCACGTGTGTTGGCGGTGGCCAACTGCTGGATCAGTTCCTCTGTGGTGAAGCGCAGGTCGTGGTATTCTTGCTTCAGACGCTGCAGTTTGTTGCGCTCCTCGATAATCATGTTTTGGATGACGGCGGCCTTGATGTCGTTGTCGGTGGCATTGAAGGAGAAACGCTCTGTTCCTACTACACCCTTCACCTCAATGCCGTCGGGGCTGACTTCTGTGACGATGTATGCTCCGTGAATAAGACGTTTGTCGCCTAAATAGGCATACGGAATGTAGCAGTAGCCGTCCTTGCCGAATTTCGTACCCCATGAGTTGCGCACGAGGAAGTATTTCTGCTTGTCATCGTAGCCGCATACCACCATGGCGTGATGGTGGTGCTCCTCGGAAGCAATTTCGTCTTCAGTGGGGAGGAGCACAAAACCGTTGGTAGAGGCGAAAGAGTCGAACAGACGGAGACCGACAGCAACGGGATAGCCCTCGCTCAGCGCAGAGCGCAATGCCTCTATGTTCTTCTCCGGGACGTCGCCGATGGGGATGTTCATCGCTTTCATGATGATGCGCTTGCGCCCGTCTTCGTAGGCTTCTCCCGAGGGCTCCACATTGTAAAGGTCTGGGTCGTAAGGACAGAGTGATTCCAGGCAGACACCTTCTTTTTCCATACTTTTGATGACGTCGAAGAGCGTGGTGCCCTCATCCTTGTCTGTACTTCCTTTCGAGCGGCGTACATTATAATATACATAACGCTCGCTGAGGTCACAGTCGGCTTGCTTGTTCTTTCTTAGGATGTATTCGTAGATGGCGACGATGGAGTGGGGACTGCATGAACCTATCTCACCTTGGTTTCTGACAGGGGAGAAATGCGTGGAGAGATTGATGTTGTCGGTCTTCACGGTTTTCGGCTCATAGGTTTCATTAACGGGCACAGGGGGCTCGTCAGGGATGAATTTGTAAGTTTGTCCTCCGAAGACGAAGCCGTCGGTGGATACCACCTTGCCGCTCTCTTCCTCATGTTGCTGGCTGACGCCGAGTTTTGCGAGTTCCTCCTCTTTCTTGCGGATGTAGGTGGTGCTCTGGCGGATAGCCAGCCTCAGGCTCTTCAGCGCATTGAGATAAAATTGGCAGTAGCCACTCTCGCCAACAGATTTGGTGATGACACCGCCTTCCATCAAGGGGAGCCCGTTGCCATCAGTCATAGCATTCCCTTCCTCATCGCGCATCGTGTGGAGGTTGCGGTTGTTGTAATCCACAAACAGGTTCACAGTCTCGCTGTAATAGTCGAGAAGGGTCATCTGGTCCTTGTCATACAAGTCGCCGACAAGCAGGTCGTCGTCCTCGCCAAGGATGAGGGCTATCACACATCGCTTCTCGGGAAGGGTCAGTTCTTGGGAATCCATGAATCGGAGCAGGTCGCTCTCTACCTGCTTCATGAATTGGTTGAGTTGGTCGCCGCTTGCGGTGATGGCATCCTGTTCCGATTTGCCCTCGGCGATGACTGGGGCGATGCACTTGTTGTAGAACTCGCTTTGCACCATGCGGTGGCGGTGCAGGCATTCTTTCGCCACAGCACTCACTTTATTGACGTCAATGTCCTTCTGGTCGGCATGCTCCCTCCCAAGGAGATGGATAAAGGCTTGGCGGAGCAGGTATTGGATGATATAACTGCTGTCCAGACTCACCTGCGAAATGCCGAAGGTGCACAGTTTGTCTTGGTTGCTGAGCAAAACTGCTTGTGGAAAAACGGCATTGAAGTTCTCTGTGCACATGATGGCGTACTCTCCGATGATTCGGATGAGATTGGCTAGGTTGAAGGTGATGGTCACACCTTGTTGGTTCTTGTCCTGTAACAACGTGATGAGCCTTAGCGTGTGGGGCATCTCATGGCGAAGGCTGAGAAGGTTTCCGACAACCGAACGGGTGCAAGTGTGCATCCGCTCGATGGCGGCAGCATCGCTTTGAGGGGTGTCCTCATAGGTCACCTTTCCAGTGTGGGGATAAACGATGATGTCGATGTTGTATCTCAGATGGTTGAGGTCCACTGCCTTGCAGATAGAAGCCACCGTCTCATATCCTTTCTCATAGGTAGGGGAGATGACGGTGCACAGGGATATCCTGCCGTCGCCCGGCATATTCAAAGTGACCCGCTCGGAGAAATAGTCGTTGAGAAACACACCTGCCTCCTTGATGAATGTATCAGGGTTGCCCGGAATGTTTTTCCTCTTCTTCAATACCACCTGATAAGCACTGTCGATGTCGCTGCTGAAGACCCCTTCATCAGTTTCTGCGGGTTCGGCAACGAGAATGTCGAAGCCGTTGCCGTTTTCCTTCAACTGCATCAAGGAGAGATAGGAAGGCACCTCCCCTTTTCCATATTTGAGCACATATTTGCTGATGCCTCTCGCCACTGACGAGAAGTCATCGCCAATCAATAAAAGACAGGTGTGTTTCATCGCTTGCTATTTCAAATCTCAAATCTCGAACCTCATATTTCGAACCCTCAAAGTTCTTTCTTTACAAAGTTCATCTCTTCGATGAACAGGCGCTTCACATCCTCATACCCTCTTGAGTTCAACTGGTCGCGGGTGAGGTTGAGCAGGGAATACTTTGACTCGTAGTTGGCCTTGGCATCGGCTATCAGTTGGGCAAATTGCTCGTCACCCATTTTCAGATGCTCTGTCTCTATCTTGGCTACCAACCGGTCAAGTTTGCTCTCGCCGAGACGCTTGAAGGCGTTAAAGGCCTGAGCACGGTCGTTGTCCGAGGCTGGCAGTGGGGTCCAGTAGTCGTCAAGGACAGCCTCCTCATTCTCCTCGTCGATATACTGATAGACTCCTCCTACATTGCGGATGACGCCAAAGATGAAACCCTTGACCCAAATCTCGAGGGTGATGTCTTGTTTCTCCTCAGGCAGCAGACTGTAGTTCTCGCGGGCCATGCGCTGTTCAATGACATGGTCGAAATGGCAGTCTACACGCTCGGAGACGGCGTCGTACTTGCCCTCGTAGGTCTTGAGCGAGGTAATGACGTAAGGCGGGACAACACCTACCTGGCGGTAGAAAATGATGCTGTCCTTCGAACCGATGCTGCAGAACTCAGGTCTGCTGGTGGTGGTGATCATCTCCTGTACAATGCCGTCCTTCAGCAGACGGTTGTTGCCTTTGTCGCAGACACCAATATAGAAATATTGCTGGGCAGCCTTCTGAGGTTGCATACCCACGCTTTGGTAACTGTAGGGGAACAGTGGTTCTGACTTGGCAAGGGCACGTCTCACCACGTCCTTCAGTTCGTCGGCATTCATCTTGTTAATGGCATCGTCAATGGTCAGAGAGGTCCACATACTCGCTTCCTTGGTATGGACGGTGTAGTCAAGGAACGAGCGTTTGAGGGTCTCCTGGTTGCAGTTGAGCAGGTCGAGAATGTCACCGCGGTGCCCGTTGATGTTGATGGCCTGGATGAAGTCTGCCACTAAAAGCACCTCTTTGTTGACGGCGATGCGCTGGGCATAACTGGGGGTAAGGTCGATTTGGAAGTTCTTCGAGCCTTTGCCGATGTTGTTCTGAAGGATGTTCACTTCGCTCTTGAGTTCTGTGACGAGGTTGCTGAGCCGGTCGCGGAGGTCGAACAGTTTGTTCAGGTAGTTCTCTATTTCCACCTTCAGTCCGTTATAGAAACTGATGGCTGCCGTGCGGCGTACAATCTCGCGCTTGGTGATGGCCAGATTGGTGACGATGGCCTTCACCTCCTCAACTTTCTCCTCGGTGCGGTTTTTGCCGAGAATGATGGGGGCACGGTATTCGGCCAGGTCTTTCATCGCACCCTGAAGTGTTCCTTCCAAGGGACGGACACGCATTTGGAAGTCGGTTTTCTCCTCGTTCATCTCACTGAGGAACAGGTCTATTTGACCGTCAATGGTGCTAAGCAGGTCAATGGTCTCTTTCACGCCACCGACGCGATTGGCATGGTCGGCAACCAACTTGGCGATTTCAGACTTGACGCGGTTGAGGAGTTCGCGCACCTTGTCCTGATAGTTCTTCACTTCATTGGCTTCCTCTGCCACTTGGGTGAGCCATGCGTTGACCTCTGTTTCGGGACGGCGCTTGTCGTCGATGTCGGCAAGTGGGAAACGCGGCTGGCGGGAGAACATGAAGTCGATGACGTTGTCCTGGCCGTTGTTCTCGCGGATGTTCACCTGTGGCATGTCAATCCAGGCATTGGCCGTTGTCGTCATGTCGTTGTCGGAGTTGAGCAACTGCTCGGCGAGCACCTTGGCAGAAAGACGGGCATAGACGTCTACGAGCATCTGGGTGTGGAACAGAATCTGGCTAACGCCAAGTCCGGAGGCCCATGCACGCTTGTTCTTGATGTCCATGTTACCGGCGGCGATTTCCTTTGCCACATTGTCGATGGTGCTGGCAGAGGCGCTTGACAACTCACCAGCGGCAGTCACCAGCGACAGACCGATCATCTCACAGAGGTCATCGACATGCAGGTAGCGGTCGCCGTTGATATTGCTGTTGTCCACGAAGAAGAAGGCGTCAAAGGGTTGCTCGTTGGTTTCATAAGAGTCGTTGAGGTTGTCAACATGCACTTTGGGGGAACTCATCGTGAGGTGCATCAGGAAGTCGAGGTCCTTGATGGCTCCGTAGGCATTGGGCTTCACGTTGGGCATCTGTCCGGGAACCATGGTCTCGAACACATCGGCGAGCACACCATAGCCTACCAGTTTGCATTTGTAGGCTGTGCAGTGCTTGCGGATGAGATAGGCAAGATTGATGAATGTGCCGCAGCCAGTGCCACCGCAGACAGAGAAGCACACATGAATCTCTGGCTTGTTGTCAAGCACGCTGTATTGGTCGTTGTCGATGATACGGGCATCTGTAATGTCGGCGAGACATTGGTTGATTTTGGTGACGATGCTGCCGGCATGATACCAAAGGGCAAAACGGCCGTTGGAGCGGATTTGGCCGGCGCCGTCCATCATGCGGGTCAGTGCATAGAGATTGTCCTGAGGAAACCAGTCCAGTTGCTCCCTGTTGTGTTCGTAGATGGGGCGGGGCTCCTCCACTTGCACACTGTGCTGCTCTCGGGGAAGCAGGCCTACTGGTTCACCCTTGGCACTCAGTATCGTCTTCTTGTAGGCACCGCCGTCGGTGTCGATGCCCAGGAATCCCACCATGGGAGGCACTTCGCCATAGGTGTCGATGAACATTTTCTTGGTGTTGAGGATGGAGTTCATACCGGTTCCACCTAAACCGATATACAAGCATCTCCTGATTTTAGTTGACATAGTGATGTTTTTTATGATTGTTAAATGATTTTGATTCTTACTTTCTCATTGCTATCCAGTATCTCGATGATGTACTCGCCGCCGACAACCCATTTTGTGGGCAGGGAGACACCATCTGTGGAGAGGAACAGGTAGCCTGGCTTGTTGGTGGCATGGGCACTCTTCTTGGCGGGCACAACTTCTATGGGAGTTTTCCACAAAGGATTCACTTCATAGACAATCTCTCCGGTAAACAACTTGTTCAACGCTCCTTGAGGCTTGGCTGGCTTTTCGGAACATAGAATGAGCAGGCGCTTGCCTGTCAGGGTCTTGCTTGAGTAATATGGGTCAACCACCTGAAATTTGTGCACCCCGTGAAAAGTGGGGTAGCAGAAACGGCGGAGCAGGAGAAACCACAGCAGCAAGGCTGCAGCGACAAGGATGAGCAACCACATCAGTCCCTTTGCCAATGGGTTCATGCTCTTCTCATAGTAGAGTGTCCACTGCATCACATCCACCTGCTGGCCTGGCGACAGCACCTGGGTGTCGAGGCGGTCGAGGTCATGGCCGACAAGCCGCAATACTCCTTGGTATTTGCCCGATTTGGCCTCGGGGGTGAAGGTGAAGGAAAGAGTTTGGCTCTTCACCTTGCTGTCGATACGGAACTTGTTGTCCCGCAATGGTTCACCATCGATGCTCACCTGCATGATGTCGGTGCTGATGGGCTGATGGTCATTGTCGGTGAATTGCAGTTCGGCATATGAATGGGGATCGTTCTGCGCGTCTTCGCTGAAGTCGAAGTCGAATGTTTTTTCCACGGGAACGATGCTTGCTTTTGACCAAAGGAAGGAGGGATGGTAACTCACATCGCCCATTGTGTTCTTGTCCTTGCAGGACATAAAAACACATGATGCCACTAAAAAAATGTATAGGGGGTAATTTCTCATCGCATGTTGATTTTAAGGGAACGTTCGGGCTTGCTCAGTATTTCAATCTGAGCGATGTCTGTCACTAAAAAGTCAAATTTGCCCCCTCCCTTCATGGAGATGAGGAGGGTATGTGTCGAGGAGGGGGGCATCTGATGTACGTCTATCGTGTTCTTTACATGAAAACGGATTCTGTTGCCCGTATTTTCGGTTTTGGTGATTTGACAGGGGGCTTCCGGAGCAAACTGACCTGTGATTTCCTTACCGCTGAGGTCACCATAATATGGGAGTTCGAAGTACTTCTCATTGCGTGCATTGAACACTCCTTTGTTGTGAAGGCGGATGAGGTTGATGTTCACATCGGCGGACTCCACCTTCCATAAATGTGCCTGGCTGTCGATGATTTTCTCAATGGCGGGATTCTTTGCAGAATCGTTGAGCATCACATAAAAACCATAAACGTACTTGTCGCCAAACAGACTTCCCCAGCGCCGCAACTCGTTTTGAAACAATGATTCGGGCTTCTCCTCGTCCTGTCCGTCGGTCATGAGAAACATATAGGTGACCTTGGCTGGCGCCACGCGGCGAGCGTAGAAATCGCACAATGGGTCACGAAGGTAGGTCATCGTGTTTTTGGGCGGATCGGTAAAGGTGTTGATGGCATTGATCAACTTGGCTTTGCCTGAAGCATCTGCCATAGCGGAGATGGGTGATAGTTTGTTGTTGCTGAATGGGGTGTTGTCTTTGGCAAAAGGAATGACAATCAGTTCGGTCTTCTCATCGTTGACATTTTGAATGGCATTGATTAAATTATCTCGTACCTTATCCCAAAGAGCATTGGGCTTGACCATGGAATACGAGCAGTCAAGATAATAAACACGGCACTCCTTCAGTTCCTGACCGAAGACCATGAGCGGGAGGATCATTGTAAGTAAAATTAACAAAATCCTTTTTGTTGGCATGGATAGATTATTTCTCATTTTTATTTCATGGAATGGACTTTATTATATTTATGTGCTTTTCGACTTTGGGGGTCAGCAAATACATAGGCGATAAAAACCACCATGATGCAAAGTTACGTTTTTTTTTCATAATTGGTGATGGTTGTCAACTATTTTTTTTTAACTTTGTGCTTAAAAAAATGTATGGACCAACAGAATCAACTCCGTGCTCTGGCTATCTTGGATGATATCCGCGAACTGCTCCATGACGAACAGGATAATATCCGTCACAGGTATGACCGTCTTTATGTCGCTTTCATCGAGGTGCTCAATGAGCAGACCGCGGCGAGCGCGCTCACTTTCTCGGGGCCATTTTCCAAACTCGACTATGTGTGCCGCGTGATGAAATACCCGATGGCTGACCTTCAGCGGCTCAATGCGTTCAGATGCCGCGCCAGCCAGACGGACTCCTGTGATGAGGCCACACTGACGCAGGAGTGGAAATACGATGTGAAGACGGTGTGTCATTTCGTGACGAAGGTATATGGCATCCAACTGCCCGAGGACCTGCGCCGACTATTGCCTGCTGCCTACTCGCCGCAGCCTTTCAAGGGGGTGTCGGAAGACTGCATCAGAGCGGTGGTGCGGGCGGTGGAAGACGACATGCTCATCGTGCAGTCCATCGAGGGTGACATGCGCTCGGTCAAAGTGGCGTGTGCGGAACCTGACAATCCCTTCGGTGACTTCTCCTACATGAAAGACCTGGTCAAGGTGGGTGATAGGGTCAATATCATCCGGCCTGTTCTCAGAGACGGCGTGTATCATCCCCAACTGATGGTCTACCAACCTGATTTTATGATGGACATCTCGGCGATAGCGGCTTGCTTCGAGTCGTATGGAACGACACCATACGCCTATCTCATCAATATGCTTGCTCCGTCGGCGAACAGCAAGGCCATCCTGCTGGGTAACTTCGCCAGCCAACTGCTCGACGAGGCTATCCATCAGGGCGGACATCCCCAGGAGTATGCCCAAAGTCTCAGAACCTTTTTTAAGCAATATGCACTGCGCCTTTCCACGTGCACGGACATGGATAATGACTTTCATGATCAGGCGAAAAGGCAGAGGCGCATCATACAGGGGATGGTGGATGTGGCGTTCACGCAGATTCCTGGTTATGACGCTGCCAAAGTGCTGCTCGAACCCTCGTTCTTTTGCGAGATGCTGGGCATCCAGGGGCGTATGGACCTCCTGCAGGACGACATGAAGGTGCTCATCGAGCAGAAATCAGGCAAGATGAACTATTGGACAGGAGGGCATGAGGAGAAACATTATGTGCAGGTGCTGCTCTACAGGGCCTTGCTCCATTACAACTACCGCATCCCCAACACACAGATCAACAGTTTTCTGCTGTATTCCAAATATGAGAACGGACTCCTCGCCGAGGGATCGGCTCCCAAACTCCTGGCTGAGGCAATGAGGGTGCGCAACCAGGTGGTGGCCCTGATGCTGAGGTTGGCGGATGGGGAGGGGAGGGACATCTATGGATCTCTTACCCCCGATGGCCTCAAGACCAAACACGTCCATGAGAAGTTTTGGCTGGGCTCCATCTTGCCCAAATTGGAGATGGTGCTGCGTCCTATCCAAAATGCCAAACCGCCGGTGGCTGATTATTTCTACCGCATGCTGGCTTTCGTCGCTCGCGAACACGTGCTTTCTAAAATCGGTACACCAGCCAAGGAGGCGAGCGGACTGTCTGCCCTGTGGAATTCATCAGCAGAGGAGAAAAGGGCGGCGGGAAGCATCCTTGACTCCTTGCGGATCACCCAACTGAATGATGAGGGCAAGGAACATGGCATCAGTGAGGTGGTGTTGTCGAGGACCGAACAGGAGGACAGCCTGCCCAATTTCAGAGAGGGCGACATCGTGGTGCTGTATCCGTACGAAGAGGGAAAACAGCCCAATGCCACACAGACGATGGTCATTAGATGCTCGCTCACCCAACTTACACCCGACAAAGTGACGCTGAGGCTGAGGGCACCGCAGAAAAACACATCGGTGTTCAAACTGAAGGAGGAAAAGGTGAGGTGGGCCATTGAGCATGATTCCATAGAGTCTTCATTCACCTCGTTGTACAAGTCTGTGGCGTCGGTGCTCACGACATTGCCAGACAGGCAGCAACTCTTGCTGGCACAGAGAAAACCGAGAGTCAGCCCTGCCCGCCAACCTTTAGGCACATACGGCGCTTTTGACGAGATGATACGCAGGTTTGTCAGGGCAGAGGACTATTTCATCCTCATCGGACCTCCGGGAACGGGAAAGACATCCCACGGACTGGTGAACATGCTGCAGGAGGAACTGGCTGAGGGTGGTTCCGTGCTCCTGCTCTCTTATACCAATAGGGCGGTGAATGAGATTTGCTCCAAACTGGTGGAGCACGGTATCGACTTCCTGCGCTTGGGCAACAGTGCGACATGTCCGGAGGAATACCGCGACCATGTGGTGGGGACGAGGGCTGAGAGCCTGGGCAAAGTGGCCCAAGTGAGGGATATGCTCATCTCGGCGAAAGTGGTGGTGGCGACCACGGTGACCATGCTGGGCAATACGGATCTGTTCTCACTCCGCGATTTTTCCTTGGCTATCATCGACGAGGCATCACAGATTCTTGAACCTCATCTGTTGGGTATCCTCTGCGCCCAGCACAGGGGAGGGAATGCGGTCAGAAAATTCGTGCTCATCGGCGACCACAAGCAGTTGCCTGCCGTCGTACAGCAAACGGAGGAGGCATCGAAGGTGACTGAAAAAACGCTGAATGATATGGGCTTGGTCAACTGCAGGCTGTCGTTGTTTGAGCGGTTGCTCCATGCGTGCAGGGACAAGGACGGGTGTGTCTACCAATTTGGCAAACAGGGCAGGATGCACCATGATGTGGCTTTGTTTCCCAACCAATCGTTCTACCATGGCAACCTCGATGAGGTGCCGCTGGCTCATCAGAGATGTGCCCTGTCGTTTGCCCAGGTGGAGAAGGACAATGCCATGCAGCAGTTGCTGGCATCGCACAGGGTGGTGTTCGCTGCCGTCTGGCCGGAGAAAATGACGGGGTATGGAAAGACCAACCACGAGGAGGCGGCGGTCATCGCCAGAATAGCGAGGGAAATCTACATGTTGTATGCCAACAACGGGAAATCGTTCCTGCCCAAGGAGACGATTGGGGTCATCGTGCCCTACAGACATCAGATTGCTGCCATTCAGAAACAGTTGAAACAGACGGGTATCGCCTCACTGATGGATATCGACATCGATACCGTGGAGCGCTTCCAAGGAAGCCAGCGTGAGGTCATCATCTATGGCTTCACCATCCAGCGCTATTCCCAACTGGATTTCCTGACTGCGAACATTTTTGAGGAGGAGGGGGCTGTCATCGACCGAAAACTCAATGTGGCACTCACCCGGGCCAGGGAGCAGATGGTGGTGGTGGGCAATCCTGACTTGCTGAAGCATGTGCACGTGTTCCGCCATCTCATTGAGCATGTCCGGGAGCATGGTTGCTATATGGATGCCCGCGACTTCTGACTTTCGTTCCAATTAAGCATTCAATGCGGCAGCGGTGCGGGCGGCCAGGCGGGCGTTGTTGAGCACCAACTGGATGTTGCTGTCCAGACTGTCGCCGCCGGTGAGTTGCTTGACCTTGTCGAGCAGGAACGGTGTCGTCTCCTTACCGCGGATGCCCAGGCGGTTGGCTTCATCGATGGCTTCATCGATGGCTCGGTTGATAACATCGGCTGGCATGGAGTACTCCTCCGGGATGGGGTTGGTGACAAGCATGCCGCCCCGCAAACCTAATTCAAGTTTGGTGCGGAAGACGGCGGCAAGTTGCTCTGGGGTGTCGATGCGGTAGTCCACCTTGAATCCGCTGTGACGGGTGTAGAAGGCGGGCAGTTCCTCGGTGCCGTAGCCGATGACGGGCACACCCTTGGTTTCCAGGTATTCGAGTGTCAGTCCCAGGTCGAGAATGGACTTGGCACCGGCACAGATGACCATCACTGGGGTCATGGCCAGTTCCTCAAGGTCGGCACTGATGTCCATCGTCTTTTCGGCACCGCGGTGGACGCCGCCGACGCCACCGGTGGCAAACACGCGGATGCCGGCCATGGCTGCGATGATCATGGTGGTGGCCACGGTGGTGGCACCATCCTCGCCGTTGGCGATGAGCACGGGCAGGTCACGCCGGGATGCCTTGGTCACCGTCAGACCCTTGAGACCTAAATACTCGATTTCTTCCGGGGTGCAGCCTGCTTTCAGTTTGCCGCCGATAATGGCGATGGTGGCGGGCACGGCACCGCCCTCACGGATGGTCTGCTCCACCCGCAGCGCTGTTTCCACATTCTGCGGATAGGGCATGCCATGGGAAATGATGGTGGACTCAAGGGCAACCACTGGACGGCCCTCATCGAGTGCTTCCTGCACCTCTTTTGATATGGAAAGATATTTGTTCATATGTGTTGTCTTCAATTTTCAATCTTCAATTTTCAATCTTCAATCTTCAAAAAACAGCCCACATCAGGATTGACGGTCTGTGTGGAGAGTAAGGTGGCATGGGCGGCTCTCAGACCCATCTGGGCACAGTCGGGGAACGGTGTTCCGCATAGTTGGGCATGTGCCACGCCTGCGATAAAGGCATCGCCCGCCCCGGTGGTGTTGGCGACCATTGTGGGGAGGGCGCTGTAGTGTTCATGGCGGTTGCCGTCGCTGCAATACACCCCGTCGCTGCCCAACGTGACATAAACTTGGCTGACGCCCAAGTCGGTAAGATAGTCGGCGGCAGACTCGACTGTGTCGCAATGGGTGACTGCCAGGGCCTCCTGCCTGTTGAGTTTCAAGACTTGCAGACGATGTGTGTGGCTTTGACGCAATGCCTTGGTGACACGTATTGCCTTGGCGGTGCTCACGGCATCCACCATGAGCGGTGCCGTGCAATGGTCGATAAGAAACTGCAATGCCTCGGCGGAGATGTTGGTGTCGGCTATGACGAGCGAGGAACTGTTGATGGCGTTGATTCGTGAATCCAGAAACTCAGGGGTGATGCAGGCGATAATGTCGGTGTCGGCTACAGCGGCTATCATATCTCCCGTCTGGTCGTTGATGCACAGATACATACCGGTTCGCATGCCTTCGCAGCGCTCGCACAGTGTCAGGTCCAGTCCGATGGCCAGGCACTCATTCCAGCACATATTGCCAAATGCTTCCTCGCCGAAGATACTGACAAGTCTTACCTCATGGCCCATCAGCCGCAGGTTGTGGGCGATGTTGCGTGCCACGCCTCCACACCCCAATGTCACCCGGCCAGGCACAGAGTCGGCTGGAACAAATGGTGCGGTGAGTGCCGCTGCAATGTCCATGTTGGTTCCACCAATCACTGTCACGTAGCCGTCCATCCTCAATCTTCAATTTTCAATTTTCAATCTTCAATCTTCAATCTTCTTCCTCAACTTTCTTCGGTCCGCGAACCTTGTCCTTGGTGGTCAGGCCGCTCTTGATCTCTATTTTCAGACCGTCGCTCAGTCCGGTCTTCACGGCTCGGCGCTCATAGGTCTTTTCCTCACCGCTGCCCTTGACAAGATAGACGAAGGATTCGCCATTCTCAAACTCGATGGCGCTCTCGGGAAGGGTGATGACCTGCTGGGCACTGGCAAGGACAATCTCGGCATTGGCACTGTATCCGCTGCGGATACTGCTGCCACCGGGAACATGCACGGCGGCCTTGATCTCAAACTGATTGGCGCCGTTGCTCTCCACTGCCTTGGGGGAGACATACTCCAACTGTGCCCCGAAATTGAGGTTCTGCAGCGCACCGATGGTAATGTTCATCGGCATACCGGCCGTCAACTGACCCACTTCCGTCTCATCGATGTTGCCTCTGAAAATCAAGTCGTTCATATTGGCTACGGTGGCGATGGTGGTACCGTCGTTGAACGTGTTGCTAAGAATGACGGAATTGCCCACCTTGACGGGGATGTCGAGGATGAGGCCGCTGATGGTGCTGCGGATCAGGGTGCTGCTGGCGCTGGCATTGCTGCGTGACACACCGTCACGCACCACCTCCAGGTTGTCCTCGGCGGCTTTCACCTCCTCGGCGGTCTGGTTGTAGGTCTGCAAGGACTTCTCGTATTCCTCGCGGCTCACCAATCCCTTGTCATACAGCATCTTCTCACGGTCAAAATCGGTCTTTGCCTGTCCCACGTTGATGCGGGCCAGACGGAGACGGGCCTCGGCAGAACTGAGTTGGTTCATGTCGGGGATGACCTTCACCTTGGCTATCACTTCACCCTGAGACACCTGGTCGCCGGCCTCCTTCAGGATTTCCGTGATGATGCCGGAAATCTGGGGCTTCACGCTCACCTCGTTGCGGGGCTCTATCTTGCCGGTCACAATCGATGTCTTGCTGATGTCGCCCATCTCGGGGACAAATTCCTCATACACGGTAGGCTTGGGCTGTGACTTTTTCCACAGAAACACAAAAGTGCCGACAAATACCAGCAGCACCAAAAGTGCCAAGAACAATTTAAAATATTTTCTCATATCATTTTTATTGTTAATTCGATTTGAAGTTAAAAAGTCCGCCATCTCATCCTCTTTTCCATTCCTCCCCTCCTTTGGAGGGGCCGGGGGAGGTTTACTCCTCCCTCATGGCATCTACAGGCTTGATGGCCATGGCACGGGCTGCCGGAGCGAGACCCGCCAGCACTCCAAGGAGGCTGAGCATTGCCACTGCTCCCACGGCCGTCCAGAAACCCACTTGGAAATGGGCTTCCACGATACCGTCGGTGGTATTGCCCAGTTCAAGCATCTCAAGGATCAATACGGCGAACAGGATGCCGCTCATGCCGGCTACGGCGGTCAGCACCACGCTCTCGGAGATGATCTGGGAGAGGATGTTGGCGGGGGTGGCGCCGATGGCGCGCCGGATGCCTATCTCGGTGGTGCGTTCCCGCACCGTCACCATCATGATATTGGAAACGCCGATGGCGCCTGCCAGCAGCGTGCCGATGCCAACGAGCCATACCAGGAAGTTGACACCGGTAAAGAGACTGTCGAGCATGCCGAACATCACCTCGGTGTTGAACACGCTCACACCCTTTTCATCGGTTGGGTCAATCTGATGCGCACGGGCGATGACATCACGCATCTTGTCGGTGATGCTGCTCATCGTCACACCGTTGACTGCCGTGAGGCAGATGATGTGCACGCTGTCGCCCATGTTGTAGGTCTGCTGGGCGAGGGTGAGGGGCACGATTACCGCATCCTCAGCATTGCCGTTGATGCTCATGCTGCCTGAGTTGTAGTCAACACCGATGACGCTGTAGTAACTTTTGTCGATGCGGATGGTCTGCCCACAGGGATCTCCGCCCTGGGGGAAGAGGTCCTTATAGACATGCTTGCCGATGACGCATACCTTGCGTCGCAACTGAATGTCCATGTCGTTGATGTATCGCCCGAATCTCAGTTTTGGGGTCTCTACTTGGGCATACTCCGGCATCAGTCCTTTCATCGAGCATGAGAATTTCTTGTCGCCATGGACGGCGGTGGTGCCCCAGTGGGAAACCATCGGTGTCACCACGTCGATCTCGGGCACCTGACTGCGGAGACGCTCCACGTCGCGGTAGTTCATGCTCCAGTTGCGGCCCTTCCGGAAACCGGCGTAGGGCTTCGTCGTGGGCTGTGCGAAAATGAGGGCGGAGTTGGTGGCAAACCCTTCGAAATTGTTGTTGAGAAGTTCTTTCATTCCCTGACCTCCGCCAATCAGCGCCACAAGCATGAACACGCCCCAGAACACACCAAACCCGGTGAGGAAGGTGCGGCTCTTGTTCCTCGTCAGCGTGTCGAGGATTTCGCGGTAGCGGTCGATGTCTATTCTTATCATTCTGCTCTCAGGGCTTCAATGGGACGTATATGGGCGGCTTTGCGGGCGGGGACGAGGCCTGCCAGCGTACCGGCGATGATCATCACAAGGGTGGCTTCTATGCAGACATCCAATCCAACGGTGGGGTTGGCGAACATGGTGACCTCAAACAGACCAGAGTTGACCTTCATCTGCCCTAAGGTGGAGTCCATGTATAGGTTGGTGGCGATGCCGAGCACCATGCCGATGTAGCCGAAGAAGGTGGTGATGAGCACGCTCTCGATGATGATGAGGCGGAGGATGGACGCGGGGGTGGCCCCGATGGCCTTGCGGATGCCAAACTCGCGGGTGCGCTCCTTCACCGTGATGAGCATGATGTTGCTCACACCCACAATACCGCTCAGCAGGGTGAAGATGCCGATGATCCACAGGGCCATGTGGATGATGGAGATACCTCTGTTCATCTGCATGTTCTCCGTGAAGCGGTTCCATATCCAGATGGCACTCTCATCTTCGGGGTCTGCACGGTGGTTTCCGTTGATATGTGCCTGATAGTCTTTCTCAAAGTCTTCGTTGTCTTTTTCGGTTTCCAGACCATGGAAGGTGAATATGATGTTGCCGGTCTTGTCGCCCATGTTGTACATGGTGCGCAGGGTGGTGAAGGGGATGTATACCGAACTGCGGAAACGGCTCTTGTCGCCCTTGTTGATGCCGACGACACGGAAGGCGAGGTCGCCTACCTTGACGTATTGACCCAGAAGGGCTTTGTAGCCCTCGGGACATAGTTCACGGGCCTGAGCGTCGTCGAGCACCAGACTCTTGCGCTGGGTGTCAAGGTCGGTCTGGTTGATGAATCGGCCGCAGAGCATCTCTATCTTGTTGATGGTCTGCTCATTGGGATAGACACCCTGCAATCCGCCGCTGAAGTAATTGCTGCCATAACTGATGGTGACACCTTCTTTCTCAATTTGGGCGCCCACACCTTCGATATACTGTGTGTAATCTCGGTCGGTGGCTTTGATGTCGCCGTCGTCGAGTTGTATCCTGCGTCCTTCTGAGAGTCCGTCATAGGCTTTCGAGGTGCGGCCGCCGCCCACCATCATAGAGTTGTCGAGAAAACGGTTCATGTTCTGCATCGTGCCGTTGATGAGTCCGTTGCCGCAGCCAAGGAGGAAAATGAGCATGAAAATGCCCCAGGCTACGGCAAAGCCTGTCAGAATGGTGCGCAACTTGTTGCGCCGGGCGGTGCTCCATATTTCTCCCAAGATATCTCTCATGGCTATTTCATCATTCCGTTGATGCCGAAGGGCGATGAGTTGTGGTCTTTGTTCTCTTCTATCGTGCCGATGATTCCGTCCCTGATGTGGATGATCTTGTTGGTCTCATTGGCGACACCGCTCTCATGGGTCACCACGACAATGGTCATGCCCTCGTCGGTGTTGAGGCGCTTGAGCAACTGCATCACCTCAACGCTGGTCTTGGAGTCAAGGGCTCCGGTAGGCTCATCGGCGAGGATGATGTCGGGGTGGGTGATGAGGGCACGGGCGATGGCGACACGCTGCTTCTGACCACCCGACAGTTCGTTGGGGTAGTGCTCTGACCACTCTGCCAGACCGAGACGGTCGAGGTATTCCATGGCCATCTGGTGGCGCTTGCGGCGGCTCACACCTTGGTAGAAGAGCGGCAACTCGACATTCTCCACGGCGGTTTTGAAACTGATGAGGTTGAACGACTGGAAGATGAAGCCGATCATGTGGTTGCGGTATTCTGCGGCGCGCCGCTCGGAGAGGTCCTTGATGAGCGTGCCGTTGAGTATGTACTCCCCGCTGTCGTAGTTGTCGAGAATGCCGAGGATATTCAGTAGGGTAGACTTGCCAGAACCGGAGGCACCCATGATGGACACAAACTCGCCTTTGGCGATGTCCAGGTCAATGCCCTTGAGCACATGTAGCGGCTGTGCTCCCTGGTAGGTCTTGTGGATGGCGTTGAGGTGGATCATGTCAATGGAGGAAACCTTGGTTCTTGAGTGCCTCGAGGAGTCCGGCAGACATGGCCTCGTTGTCTTTCTTTGTATAGCGGCAGTCGGTGAACACCTGCGCGAGGGTTTCCTTGCCGTTGATGCGCACAAACTCCTGATTCTCCTCGAGTGCCTCTTTCTCGCTGTAGAAGGCGTCGATGCGCTCGGGGGTGTAAGGCTGGTAGGTCTCGTTGTGCACAAAGGCATCGGTGCCCAGGCGGTCGGTGAGGGGCGGGTCCTCGTCGGGCCATCCCAGGGTGATGGTGGCGACTGGCATCACCAACTGCGGCAGTTGCAGCACATCGATGATCATCTGTGGCATATACACCGTGGTGCCGAGAAAACAGCAGCCCAACCCTTCTTCCTCGGCGAGGTTGCAGAATGTCTGGGTGAAGAGCAGAGCGTCGGTCGCTGCGTTGATGAACGACAGGAAATTGTCGTAGCCGGGATCGGCTTGGCGCTGGTCGCACCAGTCGGTGGTGCGCCGGAAGTCGGCGCAGATAGTAAGCACCACAGGGGCGTTCTCCACCATCGGCTGATTGAAATGGGCGGGTGCGAGACGGCGCTTCATCTCTGCGTCGCGGGTCACCACCACACTGTACAACTGCAGGTTGCCCATCGTCTGGGTGCGTGAGGCCTCACTGAGCAGACGGCGGAGCAAGGGTTCTGCCACATCGTCTTGGCGGTATCGCCTGATCGTTCTCCTATCTTTGATATGCTTCATATTCATTTTTTATATGTTGTCGTCAGTTGTCGTCATCAGTCGTCATTAGTCATCTTTAGTCATCGTTAGCCATCTAGTCATCATTAGCCATCTAGTCATCATTAGTCATCTAGCCATCATTAGCCATCTAGTCATCATTAGCCATCATTAGCCATCATTAGTCGTCATTTGTCATTGATTTTGCAAAATTACTTTTTTTTTCCCATTTACACATGAGATGAAGCCATTTATTTTTATGATGTCTTCTGGATCCCTTCACCTCACACCAATGCTCCGCCTCTTCCCATCCCTTCTTCGCATCCCGAGGCTAGCCCTTCTCCGTAAGCCGAGGTTCTGCCTCGGCCCCCTGGGTTAAAAGTAGATCATGGCTATGTATCTTCTTTTATTTCATAACACTTTTTGCCTGTTTTTTGTGAATCGGAATGAAACAAGTTGTCTGTTTTGAAGAAGATATATACCTATAATTTACTTGAATCAATCGTTATATCTATCCTTATATAAACAATAAATACAGAATGATAAAAGTAATAATTGAACATTTTGTCCCATATGAGGTGACAACATGGTTTTCCAAAAGGATAACCTATTGAACATCAAAGGTTTCCATTTTTGTGGATTTTTTTGTCTCGGGAATTGTTTCTTATCTCACAAATAGTTTGTAAATTTGCAATCCGAAATAATTGATTTGTCCGATTCAAACATCTTTTTATCATGAGCCAAGTAAAGACTTACTCCTATGAAGAGGCTTTCAACGCCTCGCTCGACTATTTCAAGGGCGATGAACTGGCTGCCCGTGTGTGGGTGAACAAATATGCCATGAAAGACAGTTTTGGCAATATTTACGAACAGTCGCCGAAAGACATGCACTGGCGCATCGCCAATGAGATAGCCCGCATAGAAGAGAAATATCCCAATCCCTTGTCAGCACAGGAAATATTTGAACTCCTCGACCATTTCAGGTATGTCGTTCCTGCAGGGAGTCCCATGACGGGCATCGGAAACAACCACCAGGTGGCGTCGCTGTCCAACTGCTTCGTCATCGGCTTGGATGGGAATGCCGACTCCTATGGTGCCATCATGCGCATCGACCAGGAGCAGGTGCAACTCATGAAACGCAGAGGTGGAGTGGGGCACGACCTCTCGCATATCCGCCCCAAAGGCACTCCGGTGAACAACTCCGCATTGACGAGTACGGGTCTGGTGCCTTTCATGGAAAGATACAGCAATTCCACCCGAGAGGTGGCACAGGACGGAAGACGGGGCGCACTGATGCTCTCTGTCAGCATCAAGCATCCTGACAGTGAGGCGTTTATCGATGCCAAGATGACTGAGGGAAAAGTGACCGGTGCCAATGTGTCGGTCAGGATAGACGATGAGTTCATGCAGGCGGCTATCGACAAAAGGGAATACAAACAGCAGTTCCCTGTCGAGGGCGACCAGCCCCTGGTGGAGAAAAACATCAATGCCGGCGAACTATGGCAGAAAATTGTGCACAACGCCTGGAAGAGTGCGGAGCCGGGCGTGCTCTTCTGGGATACTATCATCCGTGAGAGCATACCCGATTGCTATGCTGATTTGGGATTCCGCACGATTTCCACCAACCCCTGCGGCGAGATACCGCTCTGCCCCTACGATTCGTGCCGGTTGCTCTCCATCAACCTCTACTCATACGTCAACGACCCCTTCACCGACCATGCCTCCTTCGACTTCGACAAGTTCAAGAAACATGTGACATTCGCTCAGAGAATCATGGACGATATCATCGACCTCGAACTGGAGAAAATCGAAGCCATCATGGACAAGATCAAACACGACCCGCAGTCGGAGGAAATCAAGGGGGCGGAATACCACCTCTGGGAGAAAATCATCGACAAGAGCGGAAAGGGAAGGCGCACCGGATTGGGCATCACCGCCGAGGGTGACATGATCGCCGCCATGGGTCTCCGGTATGGTTCACAAGAGGCTATCGATTTCGCCGTGGAGGTGCAGCGCACGCTCGCTCTCACAGCATACGGTTCATCTGTTACCATGGCCAAGGAGAGAGGGGCCTTCGCCATCTATGATGCCAGCAGGGAGAAAAACAACCCGTTCGTCCTCAGGATCAAGGATGCCGCCCCGCAACTCTATGAGGACATGGTGAAATATGGCAGACGCAACATCGCCTGCCTCACCATAGCACCGACTGGCACGACCAGCCTCATGACACAGACCACCAGCGGCATCGAACCCGTGTTCATGCCGGTCTACAAGAGGAGAAGAAAGGTGAATCCCGGAGATGCCAACGTGCATGTGGATTTCGTAGACGAAGTGGGGGATTCTTTTGAGGAATACATCGTTTATCACCCCAAATTCCTGGTGTGGATGAATACCGTGGGACTCGATGTCAACAAGCGATACTCACAGGAAGAACTGGATGAGATCGTCGCCCGGTCGCCTTATTACAAGGCTACCGCCAATGATGTGGATTGGCTCATGAAAGTACGCATGCAAGGGGCTATTCAGAAATGGGTGGACCATTCCATCAGCGTGACGGTCAACCTTCCCAACAATGTGGATGAGGCGCTGGTCAACGACCTCTATGTGGAGGCTTGGAGGTCGGGTTGCAAGGGCTGCACCATCTACCGTGACGGCAGCAGGGCAGGTGTCATGGTGGGCCTCAAGAAGAAAAAGAAGGAGAACCAGCCCCAGGAGCAACCAGAGTGCCGCAGGCCGGAAGTGACCGAGGTGAGACCGCAGACCCTGGAATGCGACGTGGTGAGATTCCAGAACAACAAGGAGAAATGGGTGGCTTTCGTCGGACTTCTCAACGGCTACCCTTACGAGATATTCACTGGCCTGCAGGATGATGACGAGGGCATCGTGCTGCCCAAGACTGTCACCAAGGGCAAGATCATCAAACAAACCAATGAGGACGGGTCGCACCGCTATGACTTCCAGTTTGAGAACAAGCGCGGATACAAGACCACCGTCGAGGGACTGAGCGAGAAATTCAACCCGGAGTACTGGAACTACGCCAAACTCATCTCGGGCGTGCTGAGATACAGGATGCCGATCGACCATGTCATCAAACTGGTCGGTTCGCTTCAGTTGAAGAGCGAGAGCATCAATACGTGGAAAAACGGCGTGGAGAGAGCACTGAAGAAATATATCGTAGACGGGACGGTCGCACAGGGAAAGATCTGTCCGCAATGTGGACAGGAGACGCTCGTCTATCAGGAGGGATGCCTCATCTGCAAGAACTGCGGGGCTTCCAGGTGCGGATAAACCACATGAAGATGAAGTACGGACCAGCCCATATTTTTGTAAGAAACCTGCGCATCTATGCCTATCATGGTGTGATGCCGCAGGAAAGGAGGGTGGGGGGAGAATTCTCCGTTTCCCTGAGAGTCGCCGTTGACATGACGAAGGCTTCCTTGTCCGACCAAGTGGAAGACACCGTCAGTTATGCCGACCTCAAGGAGGTTGTGAAGGAGGAGATGGCCCAACCGTCGTCATTGCTGGAACATGTGGCGGGACGCATCGCCCGGAGAGTGTGCTCGGAATTTCCCTCCGTCGGCGAGGTGGAGGTGGAAATCGTCAAACTCAATCCACCCATGGGGGCTGATTGCGATGGCGCCGGAGTCTCCCTTTGCTTAATAAATGATAAAACATGATAAGATAATCGGCTTTTTCACCCAAAATTGTTTAATTTTGCAGTTGAATTGATACAGGAAATGAAGAAAAGGCTTTTTTTGACGCTTATCATTATGGCCGCAGCCCTCATGGGTATGGCTGCGGATAGGAAGTTCACGTTGGTCATCGACGCTGGGCATGGTGGAAAAGACCCTGGTGCAAAGGGGAAAATCTCGTTTGAGAAAGATATCAACCTCAAAGTGGCATTGGCATTCGGACAGTACGTGGAGCGCAACTGCTCGGATGTGAAAGTCATCTATACCAGAAAGACGGATGTGTTCGTCCAACTGGAGGAGAGGGCGAATATCGCCAATAGAAACAAGGCCGACCTTTTCATCTCCGTACATACCAATGCCCTCGAGGGGGGGAGAATTTCAAGAGGACTGGAAACGTACACCCTCGGAATGCACAGGGCGGCTGACAACCTCAATGTGGCAAAACGGGAGAACTCCGTCATCCTTCTCGAGAAAAACTACAAGCAAACCTACGCTGGATTCGACCCCAAGTCGGCCGAGAGTTATATCATGTTCGAACTCATGCAGGACAAGTATATGGCGAACAGCGTGGAGATGGCTAAACTCATACAAAGTGAGACGTGCGCCAGCAGCGGCAGGGTGAACAAAGGGGTGCATCAGGCTGGATTCCTGGTGATCAGGGAAACTTCGATGCCCAGTTGCCTCATCGAACTCGGATTCATCACCACTCCTGACGAGGAGGAATTCCTCAATACGCAGGAGGGACAGGACAAGATGGCAAGAGGCATCTACAACGCTTTTGTCAAATACAAGAAAAAGTATGGCAATGTCAAGATGAGCGCGGACAATGACCAAAGATCCGATGATAACGAGGATGTGCTGCTTGCCCTGGCCGACCAAGTACCCGCGGTGGCCAAAAGTTTGGACTTCGGGGACGGGATGGACAACAGGAATGCGGAGGAACGCACCGAACAGCAGATCATCACGGATGAAGTCTCATCGGCGCCTGCTGAATTTACAGAACAGAGAGCGGTGAGAATAATTCCCTCTGAACCGGTCAATACATCTGTGGAGGTGCCTCAGCCTACGGCCAGTCCCCCTGTTCAAAATACTCCGGCTACTTCTCCTGCTTTTGTAAGCAAGGTAGAAATAGTGCAGCCCGTTTCTGAAAAAAAAGAGACGACAACACCTGATCCCAAGACTGAGCCAACAAAAGATATTAAGAAAGACACAAAACCAACACCTACTGATAAGATTGTTTCCGAACCCCCAAAGGAACCTGTAAGACCCGCTGCAGAGCCTAAAAAGGAACCCGTGCAGCCTGTCGCCGAACCAAAGAAAGAAGTTCCAGCACAGCCTGTCGCCGAGCCAAAGAAAGAAATTCCAGCACAGCCTGTCGCCGAGCCGAAGAAAGAAATTCCAGCACAGCCTGTCGCCGAACCAAAGAAAGAAATACCAGCGCAGCCTGTCGCCGAACCAAAGAAAGAAGTTCCAGCACAGCCTGTCGCTGAGCCAAAGAAAGAAGTGCCAGCACAGCCTGTCGCCGAACCAAAGAAAAAAGTGCCTGTAGCAGACCCCAAAAAGGATCCCGTAAAGCCCACGGAGGAAATCCCTCTGCATGGCCCTGTGTTCAAAGTGCAGATTGCTGCTACCTCACAGTTGATCCCTACGACAAACAGCGTCTTCCAGGGGGTGGAGAATATCGATTCTTATGAGGAAAACGGTATGTTCAAGTACACCGTGGGAGCAACGCCTGACTTTGACGAAATTTCCAATATCAGAAAAGAACTTCTCACCAAATTCCCCCAAGCCTTCATCATCGCATTCAAGGATGGGGAGAAAACTGATCTGGCAAAAGCCATCAGGGAGTTTAAAACACTAAAAAACAAAAAGAACTAATATGAAAGGCTTAACAAAGGAAATAAGAATTGCTCTCGTGGCTATCATCGGCATCGTGATCCTCTTCTTCGGATTGAATTTCCTTAAAGGGGTCTCACTCTTCTCAGATGACACCTTATATTATGTGAAGTTCGACAAAATTGACGGACTGTCTTCTTCCTGTCCCATTATGGCGGATGGATACAAGGTGGGTACTGTCAAATCCATCAACTTCGATTTCAACAAAAGGGGAGAGATCGTAGCAGAGGTGGGTATCAATAAAAACCTCCAGATTCCTCAAGGGACATTGGCGGAAATATCCAGCGACTTGCTGGGAAACGTTCAGGTGGACCTCGTTCTGGGCGAGGGGGGAGATGGCTTCATGCAGCCTCTCGACACCATCAATGGAAGCCTCAATGCTGGAGCCATGGGCAAAGTGAAGGAAATGATACCCGTCGTGGAGAAAATGCTTCCGAAAGTGGACTCCATCCTGATGAGTGTGAATAGTTTGATGGCTGACCCGGCTCTGCCAAATACCTTGCATCATGCAGAACAGGTGACGCACGACCTGACCAACACCACCAATCAAATCAATACACTCATGGCTGGCCTCAATAAGGAAATGCCCGGACTCGTAGGAAAAGCAGACGGAGTGCTCAACCAGGCTTCACAGGCCATGGGGAATACGGTCGCGGTCACAGAGAACCTCTCCAAACTGGATCTGGAGAAATCTCTCAACGAACTTAGCCAGACTCTCAATAATCTCAAAGCCTTCACCAACGAACTCAACCAGGGCAAAGGGTCACTCGGCTTGCTCATGCGCGACAGATCGTTCTATGACAATCTCAACGCAACCATGGCACATGCCGACTCCTTGCTCATCGACTTCAAATCCCATCCCAAGAGGTATGTGCACTTCTCCGTATTCGGGAAGAAAGATAAGTGAAAATACTGAATGACCATAGTCTCAGAACCTTAAAACGTGTTAACATTTGATTGTATACAAATTAGGTTCAATAATTGGTTAAAATAGAATAGTTCTAAATAATAATTACTTTATAATTTACTTTATCTAAATTTTACAAAACATTAATGATAAGGTATTTATGATATTTTTCAAGAACTTCATTTGCAAAAATCGCAAATGAAGTTCTTTTTATTTAAATAGCAAAAAATCAATCACTTGCAAAAATGCAAATGTAAAGAAAAAATCACTTTAGAGCGAAATAATGTAAGTGACCATTCTATAGTATTTTACAACGCATGGTTAAAATGCAAGTAAAACTCACATTTTTTTTTCACGAAAATTATTGCGATATTTGCATTCGAATTAAAGACACAGGCTAATAACGCCTAGCAACCTTTTCGAGATTATCAATGAAACAAAGTCCAACGCTCCTCTGGGAAAAGTGCCTCCAAATTATCAAGGCAAATGTCACGGAGCAGCAATTCAAAACATGGTTCGAGCCAATTGTCTTCGAGTCGTATTTCCCGGCTCGAATGACTGTCTTGGTGCAGGTACCCAGCCCATTCGTGTATGAGTACCTGGAGGGGAACTTTGTGGACTTGATCAGCAAGGTTCTCAAGAGGGTGTTCGGAAGTGGGGTGAAACTCGAATACCGCATCATCACCGACAAGACCAATAATAAGGCAATGGTGGTGCAGTCTGACAACACTCAGGAGGTGATGGAGAAACCTGTGCCCAGCACCAAGGCCAATCAGTCATATTCGGTTCTCGATGCGGCAAAACCACAGGAAATCGACTCACAACTCAACCCACAGCAGACCTTTGACAACTTCATCGAGGGGGCCAGCAACAAACTGCCAAGGGCGGTGGGACTGACCATCGCTGAGCAGCCGGCTACCACCATGTTCAACCCGATGTTCATCTACGGACCTTCGGGCTGTGGAAAGACCCACCTTATTAATGCCATAGGACTGCGCATCAAAAAGAATTATCAGCAAAGACGGGTGCTCTATGTCAGCGCCAGACTGTTTCAGGTGCAGTATACCAATGCTATCATACACAGTACCATCAATGACTTCATCAATTTCTATCAGACCATCGATGTGCTGATTGTTGATGATATTCAGGAATGGATGACCTCTGCTAAGACACAGAACACCTTCTTCCATATCTTCGACCACCTGTTCCGCAACGGGAAGCGTATCATTCTGGCATGCGACCGCCCGCCGGTGGACCTCCAGGGGATGAACGACAGACTGCTCACAAGGTTCAGTTGCGGACTTATCGCAGAACTGGAGAAACCCGACACACAACTCTGTGTCGATATCCTCCATGCAAAGATCAGGAAAGATGGTCTTGATATCCCAGAGGATGTGATCCTCTATATCGCCGAGAATGCCAACGGAAGCGTGAGAGACCTGGAAGGTGTGGTTAACTCACTCATGGCTTACTCGGTGGTATATGGCAGACCTATTGACATGGCGCTCGCCACATCCGTGCTCAAGCGCTCAGTCAAGGTCGACAACAAACCGCTCACAGTCGATGAGATTGTCAACACGGTTTGCAACCAATTCAATGTCTCTCCCGAGGAGGTGGGAGGCAAAAGTAGGAAACGTAACTTAGTCGTCGCAAGACAAGTCTCAATGTATCTAGCCCAAAAACACACGAAGATGCCGGCATCCAGAATCGGACAACTCATCGCAGGACGCGACCACTCCACTGTGCTGCACAGTTGCGAAAAAGTGGAGCAGCGAATGAAGGCCGAGAAGGAATTTACCGCGCTTATTCAAACTATTGAGAGATCATTCAGACTCAAAGACTAGGCTCTTCATTTTCACATTATGCTTCATGAAAAGGGACACGCTTGCAAGCGTGCCCTTTTTTCATTATGCGTCCATATAGAAAAACATGCACCTAGTCTCACGACTGGGTGCATGTATATAACTTACTAAATAAATTAACTCAAAGATATCGACTCTCACGAGTGGACCACCTCACAGATGTGAGATGTTTTTAGCGAAAATTATTATTGTCTTAGTTTTATCTTTGCTAACAAAATAATAAGGCATCACGCCTTTCAGCTTTATGACACTGCAAAGATACGCTTTTGGAGCGGCTTATGCAAGTCAATCTATCACTTTGTTCCCCAAAAAGACAAAAATTAACAATGTGCGCGCAAACAACGGCTTCTTGCTGATGGTCATTCACGCTTCCTGCATCATCTTTCGCCACTTCCTGTATCCGAATATGGCTATCACGACATACAGGGCATACAGGCTTCCCTTGAAGGGAATATCCTTGTAGTAATAGAGGATGCAGGTGACCACATCGACCACTATCCATATCAGCCATTGCTCAAGATACTTCCGTGCCAGAGCCCATATTCCGACAAAAGACAGGGAGGTGGTGAAGGAATCGGCCAGGGGCACACTGGAGTCGGTGTAAGTGGAGAGGAACCAATAAAGCACTCCCCATACTGTCAAGGTGACAAAAAGCCAAATCAATGCCAATCTTGCGGGAAAATGCGTGACGGGTCTTTCTTTCTTGGACTTTCCGTCACTGCCGGATGATTTACCGTCATGGCCGGAAGATTTGATCCAGTGCAAATAACCATACACCGTCATGGCAAGATAGTAGAATTCCATGCCGCAGTCGGCATACAGCCCCTTTTGGTAATAGAGGACAATGCCTAAACTCTGCATCGCGAATCCCACTGCCCACAGCCAGATGCTGGCATGGTACTCGAGCAGGATGTAAGCCAGTCCGAGCACCGTGGTCAGCATGTCTAGCCAGTGGGCTTGCAGAAAATCAAGCATGATGCTTAAAATTTGAGTGTCACATTACCCATGGCGGTAAAGCCGGCCATGGGGATGAATCCTATCTGATAGTAACGGTTGTCGTTGGGATGACCATAACTGTCGCAGATGGCTGAGTATACCCAACCGCTGGCGGCATATCTGCGGCTGAAGATGTTGTGGAAATTCATGCCGATGGTCACCTCCTTCAGACCGAGGGCTTTGCTCACCTTGGATGTATAACTGAGGTTGACATTGGATGTGCTGTAGCAGGGCAGTGAGCGGTCGGTGTTCTCCGTGTTGTCCAGATACTGCCGGCTCACATAGTTGGTGTGCCAGATGGCCTGCCATCCTCTGTGGTGCAGACGAACAAAACCGTTGAGAATGGCGGAGGGGGAGAAGGCGAGCGTCGAGTTGTCATAATGGATGGTTTGGCTGCCATTGTCCCAGTCTTCCACCACTTCGTCGAAATCCTTGATCTTGTTCTTGCTCAGGGCGGCATTGCCTTCGAGGGTGAGCCATGGGGTGAGGTCTACTTCTGCGGTCACCTCCACGCCCATGCGGTAGGAGTCCTTGATGTTGGTGGTCAGAGCCTCGCCGATGTCACTTACCTCTCCGGTTTGCACAAACTGGTTGGTGTAGTCCATGTAATAGAGGTTGACCCCTGCGCGCCAGTGCTGTCCGCTGTAGTTGTAACCTGCCTCGAAATCAAGCAGTTTCTCTGGTTTGGGAGCAGGGTAACTGCCGTTGTCGGTGAAGTTGTTGCGCTCGGGTTCCCTGTTGCTGGTCGCTGCCGAGAGATAAGCGCGGTGATGGTCTGTATGGTAACTCAATCCGCCCTTGATGTTGGCAAAGTCATATTTCTTGTTGATGTCAATGCGCTGGTTGGTGTAGGTGCCGTCCTCGTTCTCATAGAACTTGTCGTTGATGCCGTCGGTGGTATAGTTCACATGGCGGTACTGTACATCACCGAACACGCTCAGGGTGGAGGTGAGATAATAGGCGGCCTTGACATATCCGCTGTAGTCATCTTTATTGGCATCGGAGTCATAATACTGGTATTTCCCGCCGGAGAGCAGTTTCTTGCTTAGTTCGGGATGGGCGATGTAGGTGAGGTGCCCGAAGTGGTTGCCGCTGAAGCGCTGGAGGGAGACACCGCTCATGATGTCCCAGCGCTCTGCCTTGTAGTTGGCGTTCCACACAAGACCGTAAGTGTCCTGACTGATGCCTTTCTTGCGGATGAAGTCGGTGCGCTTCACCGTCTTCCCGTCGCTGGTGGTGAAGTTGGCGAGGCCGAACTTCTTCAGTTTGTTGTTGTACCTAAACTCATTGTAATAGCCATAGCCATGGGTGTAGTGGATAGAGGCGGTCGTGTTCAGATGGGGATTGACATCCCATGTGAAGGAGAGGATGTTGTGGCTCTGCCAGAAATTGTCGGTCGCCTGCCGCCACAGTTTTCCATTGCCGGTGACATAACGCTGTGTGACATAGTTACCTTTCGCATCCTTCGCGAAATTGCCGTCGGCATCGTATGCCAGTGTCTCGTAAAGGGTGTTGTATTTCCCGAGACCGGCATTGTAGAGGTCTTTGTAGGTACGGATACCGGTATGCGCACCGTATGTCCCGTCCATGAGCGAGAGGTCGTTGTCGCCGGCAGTCACTCCGTTCCATGCCTGTCCCGTCTTCTCGAAGTTGCCGAAATTCTTGTATCTGATGATGAACTTGTCGGTCAGGTATCTGATGCTGCCATAGTAACTGCCTGAGCGTCCGCTTGTTCCATGGATGAATCCATCGGTGTTGGTCTCATGGTAGGCTCCGTCGAAGACAACATGGTTCCAAAGCAGTCCGGTGTTGAATGCCCCACCGATGTTGTAGGTGTTGAACGACCCGTAACTGGCGCTGAGTTCTGCGGAGGGAATGTCTGAGGCTGCCTTTGATGAGAGTGAGATGCTTCCGCCGAATGCGCCGTCTCCGTTGGTCGATGAGCCCACGCCTCGCTGTATTTGAACACTGCCGAGCAGAGAGGCATAACTGTTCATGTTGGCCCAAAATACACATTGGTCCTCGGGGGAGTTGAGAGGAACACCGTCGAGAGTGACGTTGATGCGTGAGTCACCTGCACCACGTATGCGCATGTAGGTGGTGCCGGTGCCGAGACCGTTCTCGCTCCATGCCAGCACACCTGGTGTCTGTGAGAAAAGGAAGGGCAGTTCCTGTCCCGTCTTGGAGAATTCCTGCAACTCTGCTTTCTTGATGTGGGCCACAGCGTAGGGCGCGTCTTTTTGTGCTCTCACGCCTTTTATCACTACCTCATGCAGTTGTTCCAACCGTAGAGAGTCAATGTCCTGCGCCATGACTCCCGCGGCGGAGAGACAAGCGATGGCTGACAAAAATATTTTTTTCATGAATACCTTATTATGATATATACAATAAGGGGGAAGGAAGAATGAATTCCTACGCCGGCATTACCCGGATCAGGTCAGAGGGTCTGATCTCAGCCCGAAATATCGGGCACCCCTTAACTTGCGCTCTGCAAATCGGGTGCAAAGGTAATACAAAACAAGTGCAATGCAAAACAAAAACGTAATTATTTGTCTTGCACTACATATTCATAAAAAAATTGAAACACAAAGATACAGAGACACAGAGGTTATAAACTCTGTATCTCTGTAACTCAGTGTTGATATTTGAAATGAAGGATATCAGGATTTCTTTATCCCATCACCACAGTCACTTCGTGGCTGCCTGGCTCATAGGGGATGACATTGCTGTCAATCAGGGCACCATCCACCTCGACAGTGAGCACTCCGCGGTTGACTCCCTTGGGATTGGAGATGCGGATGCGGTACTCCGCGTCACGGAACTTACGCTTCACGGAGAACTCCTGGGCGGTGGAGGGTACGCATGGGTCGATGAGCAGTCCGTCGTAATCGGGCTTGATGCCAAGGATATACTGGCTCACGGTCAGCCACATCCAGGCGGCTGTGCCTGTCAGCCAACTGTTCTTGCCCTCACCGGGACGGGCGGCATCCTTTCCGGCCACCATCTGGCAGTTGACGTAGGGCTCCACTTTGTGCAGCGTGCTGTATTTCTCCTCCACATAACTGGGCAGAATCTTGCGGTAGTGGCTCCATGCATCATCGCCACGGCCCGCGAGGGTCTCGCCGATGATGACCCAGGGATTGTTGTGGCAGAAGATGCCGGCATTCTCCTTGTAGCCTTCCGGATAACTGCTGATCTCGCCGTACTCGTAGATATAACGGGTGAAGGCGGGGTTGTTGAGCACGATGCCGTGCTCACACTCCAGGTATTTCTTCACCGAGTCAAGCGACTTGTCCACCATCCCTTCCTCGGCGCCGATGCCAGCCATGGTGCACCATCCTTGACTCTCAATGAAGATCTTGCCCTCTTCGTTCTCCTTCGAACCGATTTTCCTGCCATAGAAGTCATAGGCGCGGAGATACCATTCTCCGTCCCATCCGTCGCGTTTCACGGCTTCCTCCATGGCGTCGATGTGCTTCTGGGCGCGCTCGGCCTCTGCGTCGTCGCCGATGCGGCGGCAAAGGGCGGCATATTCCTTTCCTGTCACCACAAAGAGGCCTGCGATCATCAGACTCTCGGCCTGAGAGCCTTCCGTCTTGTTCTCGGTGGTTTGGAACGACTCATTGGGATCCCATGAGAAACAGTTCAGGTTGAGACAGTCATTCCAGTCGGCACGGCCTATCAGTGGCAACTGATGAGGACCGAGATTGTCGACCACATGATTGAACGATACACGCAGGTGCTCCATCAGGGGCACTTCGCTGCCTTCCTGGTTGTCGAACGGCACCATCTCGTCGAGGATGGAGAAATCGCCCGTCTCCTTGATGTAGGCCACTGTGCCGAAGATCAGCCAACAGGGGTCGTCGTTGAAACCGCCACCGATGTCGTTGTTGCCTCGTTTGGTGAGGGGCTGATACTGGTGGTAGCATCCTCCGTCGGGGAATTGTGTCGATGCGATGTCGATGATTCGCTGGCGGGCACGCTCGGGTATCTGGTGAACAAATCCCACCAGGTCTTGGTTGGAGTCACGGAAGCCCATGCCTCGTCCGATTCCGCTCTCGAAGAACGAGGCTGAACGTGACATGCAGAAGGTCACCATACACTGATACTGGTTCCAAATATTTACCATGCGGTCGAGTTTCTCGTTGCCGGTGTCGGCGACATAGATGTCGAGCAAGTCATCCCAATACTCGTTCAGTTCGCGGAAGGCTGCGTCTACCTTCTCCGTCGTGTCAAAACGTGCGATGGTGTCCAGGGCCTTTTTCTTGTTGATGACTTTCGGAGCGATGAATTTCTCTTCCTGCTCGTTCTCCACATACCCCAGCACGAAAATGAAGTCGCGGCTTTCGCCGGGCTGCAGTTCCACCTCTATATAATGGGAGGCGATGGGACTCCAGCCGTGTGCGTGGGAATTGCGCGGACGGCCTTCGAATACGGCATCGGGATGGTCGAATCCGTTGTATAGGCCTACGAAGGTCTCACGGTCGGTGTCAAATCCGTCAATCGGCACGTTGACGCTGTAATAGGCGTAGTGGTTGCGGCGCTCACGATACTCCGTCTTGTGATAGATGACCGAGCCTTCGATCTCCACCTCGCCGGTAGAGAAGTTGCGCTGGAAATTCTCCATATCGGTGGCGGCATTCCACAGACACCACTCCTCAAAGGAGAAAAGTTGTATCTTTCTCACCTTGTCGGTGGTGTTGCTCAGGGTGAGTTTCTGCACCTCGCACCAACTCTTCAACGGGACAAAGAAGAGCACGCTGGCCTCGATGCCGTCCTTGCGCCCGGTCAGACGGGTGTAGTTCATACCATGGCGGCACTCATAAAAGTCGAGCGGGGTCTTGCAGGGTTTCCAACCGGGGTTCCATACCGTCGAACCGTCTTTGATGTAGAAATACCGGCCGCCGTTGTCCATCGGTACGTTGTTGTAGCGATAACGGGTCAGACGGCGGAATTTGGCATCTTTGTAGAAGGAGTAGCCTCCTGCCGTGTTGCTGATAAGTGAGAAGAAATCCTCATTGCCCAGATAGTTGATCCAGGGCCATGGGGTCTGGGGGTCGGTGATGACATACTCACGGTTGGCGTCATCGAAATATCCGTATTTTTTGTTAGTCATGTCTGATAGTTTAGAGTTTGTAAAGGTCGCTTGCGGCGATGAGGTCTACTTTTTTGGACTCAAGGATTTGGTCACATAGTTTGAGGTCAGAGGGGCGGATGACCACATTGGCACCGTCTCCGTTGCTGAAGGAGTACATATACTCGATGAAAACGCCGGCGTCGGAGAGGCATTTGAGGACTACAGCCAGCGAACCTGGCGTGTTGGGACATGTGAACCCGATCACATCGGTGAGTTTGACGGTAAAATGTGCGTCTTTCAGTACTTTGTAACCCAGGTCGGGGTCGCTGACGATGCAGCGCAGGATGCCGAAGTCGGAGTTGTCGGCGATGCTCATGGCGGACAGGTTGACACCTGCTTGGCCCAACACCTCGGTCACCTCAGTCAGGCGGCCTGACTTGTTTTCCAAAAAAATGGATAATTGCTTTGCTAACATAGGTCTTATTGGTTGATTAAATTAATATTCTTCACTCTTCACTCTTCACTCAAATCTTCCTCTTGTCGATGACACGCTTTGCCTTGCCGGTGGAACGTTCAATTCCCTTAGGCTCGACAAGTTTCACCTTGAATCCGATTCCGATCACGCTGCGGAGTTCACCTTCGAGTTTCTTCTGAAGAGCCACCATATCCGACATATTGTCGGTGAAGTATTCTTCCTTGACTTCCACCTTGAGCATGCTGGTGTCAGTGTTGTTCACGCGGTCAACCTCCAGCAGGAAGTGGGGCTCGAATTCCTCTTGCTTGAGGATGACGGCCTCTATCTGTGACGGGAATACGTTGACACCTCGGATGATCAGCATGTCGTCGCAGCGGCCGAGGATGCGGTCCATCCTCACCAATGTGCGTCCGCAGGAGCAACGCTCATAATGAAGGGCCGTCAGGTCGTGTGTGCGGTATCTCAGCAGCGGCATGCCTTCCTTGGTCAGATGGGTGAAGCAAAGTTCGCCAAACTGGCCTTCAGGCAAGGATTCTCCAGTCTCTGGGTTGACAATCTCGGGGAAGAAGTAGTCTTCGTTGAGGTGGGTGCCATGCTGGCATTCGCACTCATAGCCTACGCCAGGACCGGCGATCTCGCTCAGACCATAGATGTCGTAAGCCTTGATGCCCAGTGATTCCTCGAGTTTCACACGCATGTTCTCCGTCCACGGTTCCGCACCAAAGGCACCAAAGCGAAGTTTGAATTCCTCTCTGGGCCATTCCGACTCTCGCATGGCCTCTCCGAGGAACATGGCATACGAAGGGGTGCAGCAGAGGGCGGTGGCACCGAAGTCGTGCATCAGTGTGATTTGCTTCTGGGTGTTGCCGGAGGAGATGGGGATGACACTGGCTCCGATATTGGTGGCACCATCATGGGCGCCGAGTCCACCGGTGAAAAGTCCATAGCCGTATGAGATCTGGAAAATGTCATTCCTGGTGGCACCATAGGCGGTGAAGGCACGGGAGATGGCTTCTGTCCACATGGCCAAGTCCTTGCGGGTGTAGAGCACCACGACGGGCTTGCCTGTTGTACCTGAGGAGGCATGAATGCGGACAATCTGACTCATCGGCACGGCGGCAAGGCCGAAAGGATAGGTGTCGCGAAGGTCAGTTTTGTCGGTAAATGGTAATTTGGTGATGTCTTCAATCCCCTGAATGTCATCGGGACTGAGGTCCATCTCCTGAAATTTCTTGCGATAGAAAGGAGTGTTGTGATAACAGTAGTTCACAATCTTCTTCAGACGGCGGTTCTGGATCTCGCGAAGTTGCTCGCGGTCCATGCATTCAATGCTCTCATTCCAATACATAATGTAATTTTTTCGGCTTTTGTGGATAAAAAATGAATTGTCGTTTACTGTTTCATGGGCAAAAGTACAAAAAAAAAGTGAAAAGAAATGATTTTTGTTTTTTTTGTTGGTTTATTTACCCATCTACAAAAAAATAATGCGCTATGCTAAACAAAAATCCTTTGTTTGGGCCAACAGCCCCCAGCCAATAGCCAACGGCCAACAGCCAATGGCCAATAGCCAACATCATAAGTAGAATGATTTGATACAATAGAAACGGGGATTCATACAAGACAGCACCCAAAATGATGAATGTGGGGCAGAATTGCGTTACCTTTGCATCGCTGCAAATCATTATACTATAAAGAGGTAATTATATTTGTAAAGACTATTAATCCCTATTGTAAAAACATGAAAAGGAAAATCAAAAAATGGTTGAAAATCGTACTGGTTGTAGTGCTTGTCCTGATAGTTGTCGACATGCTGTTGCCCTCAAAGATTCAGAACCCTGTGGAGGGCTGTGGCAAGGAGAGTTACAATCCTATATCGTTCTGGCATCCATGGGGCGACCACAATCACCGGGGTGTTGACATCTTTGCCAAAAAAGGCACAGCGATTCATCCCGCCATTGGCGGAATTGTTGTGGCAGCGGCTCATACTAATGGCGCAGGTGGCAATATCGTGGTGATATTCAGTTCTAAAATGCGGTTTCACTACTATGCCCACATGAGTGAGATAGATACACACTTCGGCGCTTTCGTCACCAAAAAATCTGTGATCGGCAAAGTAGGAGATACGGGCAATGCGGCAGGCAAACCACCACACTTGCACTACAGCATCCCCACCATCATCCCACAGGGTGATTGGCGATGGGATCCGAAAATGCATGTTTTCTTAGTGAACCCAATCAAGGAATTGGAGAAATGTCAATAATCAACTTTTCAGATTAATAGGCGTTCAATTTTAGACATTTAAAAACCTGATTCACTTTCTCCCACTGATGGCACTCACCATCTGAGTGACATCGGTGACGGTGATCCTGCCGTCGCTGTTGATGTCGGCCTTGGCACGAGAGAATGGATGATTCTCCTTTCCGAGAATATAGTTCACCAACAACATGACATCGGTAACACTCAACTTGTTGTCATAGTTGACATCGCCGACCAATTTAGTCATGTATTGCCGAATTTCCTTAAACTCCTTCCAAATACGTGTCAGATAGTAATATTCCCAAGATCCATATGGGACATAGAGGTAGGCATTTTGGCGGTTAGGGAAGATGTCCTCGGTAATATCAAGGGGATACCTCCAGTTCACAATCACATAAATCAGACTGTCACAAGTCATAAAGGCATTGTCCTCAATGGTTATAACGGATGATGGCAGGGAGACCTCTTTCAATTGCTTGCATTTATAAAACGCATAGGAGCCAATGGTGTCCACCCCTTCCGGAAGCGTCATGCTTTCAAGCGACTCGCACAGGGCGAACATATATTCCCCCACTTTTCTCAAACTCGAAGGAAGGTCGATTCTTTTCAAGGACAGACATCTGGAAAACATTTCCTCATTATTGGAGACATTGCTCATATCGATGTTGCTGAGTTGAATGTTCCGAAGTTGGGAGCAACCGTAGAACATGTACTCCATATTTTCCACGTTGGTGGCGTTGATGAAATTCCAGTCAAGCCTCTCTAAGTTGGAGCAACCGGAGAACATGTGGCTCATATTCGTCAAGTTGGAAACATTCCATTTTCCCAATTTAAGATCCTTCAGACTGCTGCAATAACTAAACATTAAACTAACATCCGTTACATTCCCAACATCGAAAAAACTGAGGTCAAGTTTCTGAAGTTTGGAACATTTGTTGAACATGGAATTCATGTTGGTCACATTCGATGTGTCCCAACCGCTCAGGTTAAGGTTCTGCAAGTTGGTGCATCCGCTGAACATGCTTTCCATGTTAGTCACATTTGATGTGTTCCAATTACTTAAGTCAAGGCTCTGCAAATTGGCGCAACCCTTGAACATCCAGTACGCGCTGGTCAGATAAGAGGCGTCAAAATTGCCCAAATTCACACTCTGAAGTTTGGTGCATCCATTGAACAATGAACTGGCAGATTTAACTTTGGATGTGTTGATGGTGCTCAGGTCAATTTCCTCCAAACTGGAGCATCCAGAAAACATGCCTGACATACTTGTCAAATTATCTGTTTTCAAATTGTTCAGATTGACAGTTTTCAATTTCGGACAGAAACCGAACATACTGGACATCGAAGTAACTTTCGCAGTGTTGAGGCCACTGAGGTCGATACTCTCAAGGCTGGTGCAACCATAGAACATCGAACTTAAAGAAGTCACTTTCGCAGTGTTGAGGCCACTGAGGTCGATGCTCTCAAGGCTGGAGCAACCACTAAACATACTTTTTATGTTTGTAACATTTGAAGTATCTATCGACCCGAAATTGATACTTTTCAGATTACTACAACTCCAAAACATATTTCCCATGTTGGTAACATTTGATGTGTTGAGGCCACTAAGGTCAATGCTCTCCAAACTGACACAATTATCGAACATATATTCCATGCTTCTTACTTTGGATGTGTTGAGGACACTGAGGTCAATACTCTTCAGACTGGAGCAATTTTCGAACATAGAACTCATATCGGTAACACAGTCACAGTTCAAGTAATGCAGTCCAGTGATCGATGTCAACTGTTTCATTTCAGAAAACCAATACCTTGTTGTCTTGGGTCTCGCACCAATAAAAGAAGGGTCGAAAACCACATGGGTCACCTCACTGGACGGCTCACCATATTCATCGTATCCACTATTGCTCCATCCCCATGTCACAGCGCCGTCTACCAACGGATACATTCTGCCCTCACGTTCTTTGTATTTGTTGTCATAATAGAATGTCACCTCAGTGTTGTCTTCTGAAAAGATAGCGTAAGGAGAGGCATCCAAAGGTGCAAAGGGGTTGATGTTGATGAGTGCCATTTTCCCGCTTGAATAATTATGATTTGACGGTGTCAGCGCAGTCATGGAAAACCAGCCGTCATAGTTTCCTCCCCATCCCCAATTGAAATGAAATTGACCATTGCTGGCATCATAACCGTCACAAACGAATGCATGGCCGCCACCACCCATCAATACGGGCTGGCCTTTTGAGAGTTCACTGTAAATCATACTCTCCCATTCCAAAGTAGTAAAAGCATCTGCATCAATGACAGAGATGTTGACATTATAGTCGAAATGAGCACCCAATGCAGTTGCTACATCTGAAGTGCATACAAGGCGGCTTGTCCGGGGTGGGAGAGAGGCTCTATTGTGGTGGCCAGGGAGAGTTGCATGTCACCCTTCACTTTCTTTCTGGAGGATACCATATACTCCGCCACTTTTTTCCGGGCGGTTTCTACATCGATAGGAGCGGCCACGACGAATGACACTTCCATCATGACCATGACCAATATAAGACTTAAGGTCCTGATTTTCATAGTTATGAAGTTTTTTAATTGCGTTTTTATTCACTCTTCACTCTCCACCCTTCAATTTTCAATCTTCAATTTTCAATCTTCAATTTTCAATCTTCAATTTTCAATTTTCAATCTTCAATAGTTTTACCTTTTGCTCGTCATGATGTTGAGCACCATCTCGTCTGTCATGCGCATGGCATCGGCCCCGATGCTGGTGAGGTTGTGGATGCTGCGGTCCACATCCTCATCTACGATACCTTCGGCTGCTGTCACACATCGGCCCTCCATGGAGAGGAGCGCTGACAGCAAGGCGGTGCTGACCCCAGAGCAGATTTTGAGAGAGCACGAGGGTTTGGCCCCGTCGCAAATCATCCCAGTGAGATTGGCGATCATGTTCTTCACCGAACGGCAGATACGCTCGTAGTCGCCGCCCATCAGATAGGTGATGCCGCAGGAAGAACCGATGGAGGCCACCACACACCCACACAGGGCCGAGAGGGTGCCCAGACTCTGTTTGATGTAGATGGCAGTCAGATGACTCAGTGTCAGTGCCCGGATGAGTTCTTCCTCGGTGTTCTCGTTCTCAATGGCATAGACAACCACCGGGTTGGTGGCGCAGATGCCTTGGTTGCCTGAGCCGGAATTGGACATGACGGGTATCATCGCTCCGCCCATACGGGCATCACAGGCCGAGGCTGTCTTGGATATGATATGTGAAAAGATGGAGTTGCCAAAAATGCCGTGTGCCAACGGCCTGTCGATGGTCTTGCCGAGACAGTGGCCGTAATTGCCCTTCTTGGCATCTTCCGCGGCTTGCATGTTCAAGTCACGGGTCTTCAGGAGAAAACGGATTTCATCCAGCGGACTGGTCGTGGCGAAGTCATACACCAACCGGAGGTTGAGTTGACGCTCTTCCTCCGGCATGACAGTTTCCTTCTCTTGGCTGCAGTCACTGGCTTGCTCCACAAAATGGGTGTGGCTGCCCTCTATGATGGCTGTGGCTGTCCTGCCGTCGCCTTTGCAGAGCACCTCGATGTAAAGGTTGTCGGGGCACAGCGGCTTCAGTTGGATGTTGATGCGGTTTTCGGCGATGAAGCGTTTGCCTTCCTCCACATCTTCCGGAGTGAGGTCCCTGAGCACCTCCAGTTGGTATTCAGACTTGCCGATGAGCGCACCCAGGGCGATGGCGATGGGCAGACCGATCATTCCCGTGCCGGGAATTCCCACACCCATGGCGTTTTTGAGCACGTTGCCACTCAGCCATACATCGATGTGCTCAGGACGGCATCCTAACTTCTCTGCTGCTTTGGCGGTGCAGAGGGAAACGGCCATGGGCTCTGTGCAACCGATGGCTGGTACTACATTCTGCCTGATGAGTTGCAGAATTTCGTCGCGTGTTTCTTTGTCTAGCATAGTATTTTCATTATGATTTAGGTCCGATGAATGGATGGGGCTTCGTGACGGGTGGGCTGACTTACTCTGAGGATGTCTTGTAGGCTTTCAGCCCTTCATCAAGGAAGTCCATGTATTTGTCAATGCTCTCATCATAACTTCTCGCTCCGGTCAGAGGATTGCCTTGTGGTGAGACCGCCACGTAGAAGGGTTGGGCGTTGGCTCCGAATTTGTTGCTCTGCAGATAACTCCATTTGGCTCCCACCGTGCGGAGTGTCTTTTCTTGCCCTTTCTCATCTGTCACCGTCATGGGCTCCTTCAGTGGTGTCTTGTCATCCACGTAGAGCGAGATGAGCACATAGTCCTTGGTCAGTTTGCTGGCTACACGGGGGTCGGTCCATACCGCTGCCTCCATTTTGCGGCAGTTCACGCAACCGAAACCGGTGAAGTCGATCAGCACGGGTTTGCCTTGGGCGGCGGCGGCTCTCATGCCTTGCTCGTAGTCGGTATAGGCTGCTTCCACCACCTTGGTGTTGAGATTGAAGTCTTGGGTGTTCATGGGAGGAGCGAAGGCACTGACGGCCTTGCAGGGGGCTCCCCACAGTCCGGGAATCATATACACAGCAAATGCCAATGATACCAATCCGCCCATGATGCACAATACTGGCATCGGCTTGTGCAGGTCGCCGCCTGTCTCATCCTCCTGGAATTTCAGCCATCCACAGAGGTAAGCGCCGAGGAGACCGAAGATGACAATCCACAGGGAGAGGAACACCTCGCGGTCCAGCAAATGCCATCCGTAGGCAAGGTCGGCTACGGAGAAGAACTTGAGGGCAAAGGCCAGTTCGATGAATCCCAGCACCACCTTGAGCGTGGTCATCCACGAACCTGACTTGGGCGCTTGCTTCAGCCAAGCGGGGAACAAGGCGAAAAGGGTGAAGGGCAAGGCAAGTGCAAGGGCGAAACCGAACATGCCGAGGGCAGGAGCCACCCAGTTGCCGCTGGTCGTCGTCTCCACAAGCAGCAGTCCGATAATGGGTGCCGTGCAGGAGAAACTCACCAGCACAAGGGTGAATGCCATCAGGAATATGGAGACAAGACCACTGGTATTTGATGCCTTCGTGTCAACGGCGTTGGCCCAACTGCTTGGCAACTTGATTTCAAACCATCCGAAGAATGACAGGGCGAACACCACAAGCAGCAGGAACAAGAATATGTTGAACACCGCATTGGTGGACATGGCATTCAGCGTGTCGCTGCCAAATATTGCCGTCACAAGAAGTCCGAGCGCCAGATAGATGATGATGATGGAGATGCCGTAGGTGATGGCATCCTTGATGCCTTTCTTCTTGTCGCTCTTTGCCCGTTTCAGGAAGAAACTCACAGTCATGGGGATGATGGGCCAGATGCAGGGCATGAGCACTGCCAGCAGACCACCTACAAAGCCCATGAACAGGATGTACAGCAGCGAGTGGTTGCTCAGGCTGTCGCTACTGTTGCCCAAGGCGCGAAGTTCAGAGATGACAGGCCGCCAAAGATCTTCCTGGTCGCCTGAGAGGGCGGCAACGGCAACGGCGGAGTCTGCCAATGCGGTGGGGGTGGCAAGTGTGTCTGCCTGAGTCTGAGCCTCTTCCTCATTCTTCACCTCTTCAACGGCTTTCTCTTCCTTTACCTCTTCCACTTTTGCCTTTTCCTCAACCGCACCAGCCACGGCAGGACTCTTGCCGTTCTGCTTCAGTGGGACCTCCGATGGGGGCATGCACATCTCGTCGTTGCAGGCACCATACTCCAGATAGGCGTCGATGTCGTATTGTGGTTTGGTGAATTTCACTTTCTGGACAAACTGTGCCGTTTTTTCAAAATAGCGCAGTTTCATGCCGAACATCTCGTCGAAGTTGGATATCTCCTTGCCCTTGGGGGTGAGTTTGCCAACGAGTTCGGCTCCTTCCATTTTGTTGACATGAAGTGAGGCTTCTATAGGACCGTCGCTCCCAAGTTCTGTGGAATAGACATGCCAGCCTGGGTCGATGGTGGCGGTGAAGACCATTTCTGCCTCAGGACCCGATCCGGTCTTCAATTCGGACTTGAACTTTACTGGGTCCTGCATTTGTGCCTGTGCTGCTATGAATAACGATAGCAAAAGACAGATTGAAGAGATTCTTTTCATTGTATTGTGGGTATTGCTTTATAATGAGGAATTGCTGCTCACATAGAAGCGCTGCACACGCTTGCTCATCGTGCACAATACTTCATAACCGATGGTGCCGAGGTCTTCGGCCATGTCGTCGGCGGTATATTGCAAGTCACCATCCCTGCCTAAGACGACCACCTTGTCACCCATGGCCACTTCGGGGATGTCGGTCACGTCTACCAGTGTCTGGTCCATGCAGATCCGGCCTACTATGGGTGCTCTGTGGCCTCGGATGAGCACATGTCCTCTGTTGGACAGATGGCGGTTCAGACCGTCTGCATAACCTGTGGTGACGGTGGCGATGCGTGACTTCCGCTCTACTTTGAAGGTGCGGCCGTAACCGATGGTCTCGCCGGGATACACGTCCTTCACCTGTGAGATGGCGGATTTCCAGGCAATGGCGGGGGCAATACCTTCGGGAAGTATCGTTTCGGGGGATGGCTTGAGTCCGAAGAGTATGATGCCCAACCTGACGATACCGCCGATAAGATCGAACTTCTCGCTCCCGTCGAGATAGTTCAGACCGGCAGCGGAATTGCAGCAATGGACATAGGGCAGATGGAGATCTGCTATCCGTTCTGCCACAGACTTGAATTTGTTGATCTGTCCCCAGGTGAAGGCGCGGCATTCCTCGGTGTCGGTGTCGGCGACACAGAGGTGGGTGAACATGCCGTTCAGGTGGAGACGCTCTGCATAATGGCGGATGATACGCTCGCACTGCTCGCTGTCGTCTCCGTTGAGGCCGATGCGGTTCATGCCGGTGTCGATGGCGAATTGGCATTTCACCTTGAACGGAGTGGAGGCCAGGGCTTCCGCGTATTCTTCGGATACGATGGCCTGGGTGAGGTCATAGTCTACCAGTGTCTTGGCGTAGAAGGGTGAGGAGTAGCCCAACAGGAGAATCTCTCCCTGGACACCTGCCTCACGTAGTCCCACTGCCTCGTCGATGTTGGATACGGCGAACAGATGGCATCCGCACCAGGAGAGCATCCGCGCCACCTGCACGTCGCCGTGACCGTATGCGTCTGCCTTGATGACAGCCATGATGTCGGCGTCGGTCTTCAGTTTCTTCTTGTAAATCAGATAGTTGGCCTTCAGTTGTGCTAGGTCAATCTCTATCCAGGATCGTTTCTCTATTTGGTTGACATGAACTTCCATGGTAGTGGTAGTTTACTGTAGCATACGGGTGGTCTCATATCCTAAGTCGAGTATCCGCTCCACCAAATCGTCATACCCCATCCCCATATAGCGTGCCGCATCGGGGAAAAGACTGATGTCGGTCATGCCGGGCAAGGTGTTGACCTCGATGATCATCGGACCCTTGAAATGGTCGACAATGAAATCCACACGCGACAGACCACAGCAGCCCAGCACCTTGTAGGCTTGCTGACCCAGACTGAGGATGGATTGCTCGGTGGTCTTGTCGATGCAGGCGGGTATGATGTGGCTGTGAAGACCGGAGGTGTATTTCGTCGTGTAGTCGTTGAATGAGCGCTCGTAGGTGATCTCAATCAGCGGTAGGACGGTCAGTTCGTCGTTTCCCAGTATCGGCATGGTGATCTCCACACCGTTCATATACTCCTCGGCCATCAGCGTGTCGCCAAAACGCCAGACATCGGTGATCGCTTCCTGCATCTGGGTGGCTTCTCTCACGATGTTGGTGCCGAAACTTGAACCCTGACAGGGTGACTTGAGCACCATCGGCAACTGCATCTCTTCAAGCAATGACTGAGCGATGGCTTCGTCGCTGCCGTCGATACCCCGGTGCCTGACGGTGAAGGATGGGGTGGGGAGGCCTGCGCTGACCAGCACCCGCTTGGTGAGGATCTTGTCCATGCAGACGGCACTGGCCGACACGCCGGGACCCGTATAGGGGATGCCGGCAAACTCGAGCATGCCTTGGATGGTTCCGTCCTCGCCTCCCTTGCCGTGCAGTCCGAGGAACACCATGTCGGGGCGCTTCTCAAGTATTCCGGTCATGTTGTCGCGGGTGAGGTCATACATCTCCGTCTGGCTGTAACCCTTGCGGAGAAGTGCCTCATAGATGGCCTTGCCGCTGCGTAGTGACACATCGCGCTCGGAGGAGATGCCTCCGCATACCACAATGATTTTTGAATTCTTATTCATCGGTTTCTTGTTTTCTTTTTGTTCTGGCTACGATGTCAGAAACCTGCCCAGGTCTGACGCCAGAAATGACGGGTCAGTTCGTCCCACTTCACGATGGTCGAGCCGAAAAAGTCGGCCACATAGCCGTTGAGCATCTTTTCTGCTTCTTTGGGTGAGCGTGTGTGGAGGTCCTGCCAGGTCTTTTCTACAAATGGCAGTTCCCGCTGACCTTTCTCTATGTAATAATCTCTTGCTTCCTCAATGGTCTTGCGATAAGTGCCCCATCTAACTGTCGCCAGGCGGTTGGCCTTGCGGTAGTGCCACAAAGCGGCATCATCTCGGTCGCTGTGCTGACCGCAGGTCTGAAGGAGTTGGGGCAGGGTGGTGGTGCCGCTAAATATGGGGAAACGGGGACTCTCGCCGGGGTTGTCAAGGGCGATCCATGCCACGCCTCCCACCTCGTCGGGCAGCCACGACCGCAACTGGATCACGGTGCTATAGGCGCACCAGGGCACGCTCACCGTACGGATGTTCTTCATCACCGAGTCGCCCATCGCATAATACATGTTGATCTCATCGGGACGCATCCAGGGGTTGGAGAAGGGGGAGACGATGCTGTCGGGCTCGCTTTCCACAATGCTGCCGTCGCTCTTCTTCCGCTTGGGATTGGCAATCTTGTGGCGCCCGCTGAGATTCTTAGGCGTTCCTTCGTAGTAACTGCCGAGGAGATGCATCACCTGCTCCGCACTGACCTTCTTGTCGGGTCTCACACTCAGGGGAAGTTCGGCAACGGTGTCGCTCAGATGTTTCGAGGGGGCGAGCATACTCATGATGTAATGCTCGCGCACACTGTAGTTCTTCGGTTCTTTGAGGTAGTTGCCGCCGCTGTATGCCTTCCAGAAGCAGAATTCTCCCTTGCCGTCCCACAACTTCAACTTGCGGGCCACTTCGGTCACATTGTCGGAGGCCATGTAATGGTCGGGGTCGCTAAGGTCTATCTTGGAGATGCGGCTGATGTTGGCGGATACGGCTATCTCGTCATCGGGGATGCGGACTGCTGCCCACACACCGCCGATTTTCTTGTCTCCCTCTCCGAAAATCTCGAAAATCCACACCTCGTCTTTGTCTGCTATGGTCAGACACTCACCGCTGTCGCCATAACCGTATTGCTTCACCAGGTCTCCCATCAGGCGGATGGCCTCACGCGCTGTGGAGCAACGTTCCAGGGCGATGCGCTCCAGTTCTTCGATGTAGAACATCCCGTTCTTGTTCCTCAGGATGTCTTTTCCTGATATGGTGGTCTCGCCGATGGCCAACTGCTTTTCGTTCAGGCATGGGTAGGCTGTGTCAAGGTAGCGGAAGGTGTGCCTCGCCTGGGGGATGACTCCCTTGCGGTACATCTTGGTGCTGTCCTGTGGAGACTGGGTGTGCATCCTGCCGTCATAGATGGCGGTCACGGTGTCCTTGGCGTAGTCCTTGGCAGGCACTATCTGCATCCACGTGCGGTACCATGAGTCACAGGTGTGCGATGTCATCACCGAACCGTCGGCAGAGGCCTTTTTCCCGACCATGATGCTGGTGCACGAGGTCTTGCCGTTTCCGCTGTCGCCTAAGTTGGCTTCCTGTGCGGTGGATAACATGGTTGTGGCTGTCAGCGCAGCGCAAGTGATGGTTCTTATCCAATGGATGGTCATGAGGTTTTCCTTTTTTGCTAAGTCAGTGCAAAATTACATTCTTTATCTCATAATCCTTGCATTTTCTTCCAAAATCATTATATTTGCACTCAAAAAACTTTTTTGCCATGAACAAAGTGTTTTTATTATTGGTTTTGCTTGGCGTGGCGCTTGCCATGTGGGCCATGAGAGGAAGAAATACGGCCAACGATGCTTTTAAAACTGTTGATAATGATGAGTTTGAGCAATTGCTGGCCGACAGCAATGTGGTGCTCCTGGATGTCCGCACGCAGAGTGAGTTTGACGAGGGTCACCTGCGGGGGGCCATTCTCATCGACGTGAAGACCGATTCCTTCATGTTGGCGGCTCGTGACCGTTTGCCAAAGGAGAAAACGGTCGCTGTCTATTGCAGGAGTGGCAGGCGCAGTGTGGCTGCTGCCGAGCGACTGTCTGCTGATGGCTACCAGGTGGTGAATCTCAAAGGGGGCATCATGTCTTGGCGTAGTGCCGGAAAGGAGGTGGTGAAATGAACATCGGCATTTTCTCTCTCACTTCACCTCTCCATGACGAACAATCGGTCGGGAAAATGACCGATGAGTTCCTTGGCAGTTTGGGCATCACCTATGACTGGCGGGGAGAAGATTTCGCGGATTATGGCTCCTATCCCCTCAACCTGATCTTTGTGCGCACTGGTGGGACAGAGGGACTGTTCCTTTCGCTGATGCCCTCGCTCCTGAAAAAGTCGGATCAGCCTTTCTATCTGCTCACCTCCGGGAAAAGCAACTCGCTGGCTGCTTCCATGGAGATATTGTCGTATCTCAGACAACAGGGCTACCAAGGGGAGATCATACATGGAAGCACGAAGGAGATAACGGAGAGGATGGCTGTCCTGGAGAAGGTGCAGGCTGCACGAAAGAGATTGGCTGGCGCCAGACTGGGTGTCATCGGGAAACCTTCCGACTGGTTGATTGCCAGTGTTGCGGATGCGGAGAAAGTGAAAGCGAAGTTGGGCATGGAATTGTTGGACATACCCATGGATGAGTTGCTGAGCACCTTGGCCTCAGTCCCTTCCTTGCCTTTGGCTGAGTCTTGCCCCGACCCGGTGGTCGCTGCTTCCCTTCCCGGTGCAGAGCGCATTTATAAAGCATTGAGGGAATTGGTTGCCGTACATCAGTTGGATGGCCTGACACTGCGGTGTTTCGACCTCCTCTCTGCGGTTAAGAACACAGGATGCCTCGCCTTGGCAAAACTGAATGCAGAAGGTGTTGCTGCAGGTTGTGAGGGCGATGTGCCGGCATTGCTGTCCATGATGCTGGCGATGTCGCTGACGGGCATGACTGGATTCCAGGCCAATCCCGCGTCTGTTGACCGGGTGAAAGGGGAGGTGCTGTTTGCTCATTGCACCATCCCGCTCAATCTGACTGCCCGTTATGAGTATGACACCCATTTCGAGTCAGGTATTGGTGTGGGCATCAGGGGCTACGTGGATGAGGGACCTGTCACGGTGTTCAAAGTCTCAGGTGATTTGTCTGTCTATTATGTGGCAGAGGGGCAGTTGCTCCGTTGCCAGTCAAAACCCAACCTCTGTCGCACACAGTTGCTCGTGCGCATGGATGATCCCAATGCCGTCTCCTATTTCCTCACCCGTCCGATTGGCAACCATCATATCGTCATCCCCGGCCGGCAAAAACAGTTGATGGAGGAATTACTCCGTAATTGCACCTCCTCTCCCATCCTTTAGAGCAGCCTGTCCCATCCTTTAGAGCAGCCTGTCCCATCCTTTAGAGCAGCCTGTGTCATCCATTAGAGCAGCCTGTCTCTCCATTCTTCAGGCCGTCATACAGTTTCCATCCTTGGTGTTCGGTACGCTGCGGCAGTGCCGCAGCCTTCTTCTCCGCCTTTTGTTTTTATAGGCGGTGCTTTTTCATTTTTTCCTAAAAAAAACTGCTAAAAATTCGTTTATTATAGAATTATCTTGTAATTTTGCAACCCGAAACTACAAAAGTACAAGGAAAGGTGCTCGAGTGGCTGAAGAGGCACGCCTGGAAAGCGTGTAACCGTCAAAAGCGGTTCGTAGGTTCGAATCCTATCCTTTCCGCTAAAAAAATCCTACAAAAACGCATGCTGACACTTGCTCAGTATGCGTTTTTTGACCTTCATCCTGACTTGGCCAGAGTTACTTTTACTTCCTAATTCATGCAAAATCCATGCATTTATTCTTTTGTTTTCAAAAAAAGTGTTATTTTTGTCCCATCAAAACCAAATTCACGCATTAAATCAGTACTATTATGTTATCACAGGAAGATCTAAAACAAATTGCAGCAAAAGGTATCACTCCAGAGCAGATTGATGCTCAACTGAAAGAATTCGAAACAGGGTTCCCATTCCTCAGGCTTGAGGCAGCGGCAGCAATCGGCAACGGTATCGTGGCTCCCGACGAGGAGGAGCGCTCAGCGTATATCAAGGCATGGGACGATTACAAAGCCCAAGGAAAGAAAATTGTGAAGTTCGTTCCTGCATCGGGTGCCGCCAGCCGTATGTTCAAGGATATGTTCGCTTTCCTTTCGGCTGACTATGACGTGCCGACAACTGCTTTTGAGAAAAACTACTTTGACCATATCCACCAGTTCGCTTTCTTTGAGCCACTTGATGACAAATGCAAGGAGAATGAAGGAAAGGGGATCGACCAACTCATGGAGGAAGGCAATTTTAAGGCTGTGGTCGCCAATATGTTGAATGCAACAGGACTCAACTATGGTCAGTTGCCTAAGGGACTCCTGCTTTTCCACAACTATCAGGAAGGCCCTCGCACTCCCATGGAGGAACATCTGGTGGAGGGTGCTCTCTATGCCGCCAGCAATGGCGAGGCCAATGTTCACTTCACCGTAAGCCATGAGCACATGCAACTCTTTGAACAGAAGGTGAAGGATAAGAAGGACGGATATGCTGGCAAATATGGCATCCAGTACAACATCTCATTCTCTGAGCAGAAACCAAGCACCGACACAGTGGCTGCCAATCCCGACAATACTCCGTTCCGCACGGAGGATGGCGAACTGCTCTTCCGTCCGGGAGGGCACGGAGCACTTATCGAGAACCTCAATGAAATTGATGCTGATGTGATCTTCATCAAGAACATCGACAATGTGGTGCCTGACAGGCTGAAGGATGACACCGTCACCTACAAGCAACTCATCGCCGGCATCCTCGTGACCTTGCAGAAGAAGGCATACGACTATCTCCGCCTGCTCGATACCGGCAAGTACGACCATGAGCAACTGGAGGAAATCATCCGCTTTGTACAGCGCGACCTGTGCTGCAGGAAGACAGACATCAAACTTCTGGAGGATGCAGAACTGGTGATTTACCTGAGAAAGAAACTCAACCGCCCCATGCGCGTTTGCGGCGTGGTGAAGAATGTGGGCGAGCCTGGTGGCGGCCCGTTCCTGACATACAATCAGGATGGTACCATCAGCCTCCAGATCCTCGAGAGCAGCCAGATTGATAAGAGCAACGAGGCTTATCAGAAGATGTTCACAGAGGGAACTCACTTCAATCCCGTCGACCTGGTGTGCGCCGTCAAGGACTACCAAGGACAGGCATTTAACTTGCCGGAATTCGTTGACAAGACAACGGGCTTCATCAGCAGCAAGAGCAAGAACGGCAAGGAACTCAAGGCATTGGAATTGCCAGGCCTTTGGAATGGTGCCATGAGCGACTGGAATACGGTCTTCGTGGAGGTGCCTCTCTCTACCTTCAACCCCGTGAAGACAGTCAATGACCTGCTCAGAGAACAGCATCAGTAAGTTTTCCTTTTACTTCATTGTCTTGAGGATTGTGAGCGCCTTTTTTGCATGAAGGTGTCACAGTCCTCAGGATTTTTCTGAACCACATCAGATGGAAAAACTGTGGAATCCCAACTATTGCAAGGTGATGGCAGCGAATTTCTCGCTGTTTTTTGCATTCTACCTCCTCACACCTCTGCTGCCTCTCTATCTCAGCGAGAATTTCGGAGCAACTAAAGACATGATCGGACTGGTGCTGTCGGGATATACCGTCACAGCATTGCTCAGCAGACCGTTCAGCGGATTCATGGTCGACAGTTTCGACCGGAAGCACATGCTCATGTTTTTCTACGCTCTGTTTTTCGCTTTCTTCGCTGGCTATCTTGTGGCTGGCTCCATCCTCCTCTTCGCCATCGTGAGAACTCTCCATGGTGCTCCGTTCGGAAGTCTTACCGTGGCCAACAGCACGGTGGCTATAGATGTGCTGCCGTCAAGCCGACGGAATGAAGGAATTGGGTTTTATGGGCTGAGCAACAATCTGGCCATGGCCCTTGCACCCACGACGGGAATAGCCATCTATCAACTGACGGGGAATTTCCACTTGCTCTTCTGGCTTTCACTCATCGTGGCGGGGGCAGGACTGGCGATCGACAGCACCGTAAAACTGCAGCGGCGACCGCTCGTCAGCAAGACACAAAAATGGTCTTTCGACAGGTTCTTCCTCACAAGGGGATGGCTCCTGGCTGCCAATATGGTATTCTTCGGCTTCTGCTTTGGCGTACTGCAAAACTATTTGGCCATCTACAGCAAGGAGGCGTTGGGCATCACTGGGGGGACCGGGGTGTTTTTCATGATCGTGTCTGTGGGACTGATTGTCTCAAGGCTGATGGGCTCAAGGTCGCTGAGAAATGGAAAACTGACGGAAAATGCCTTGCATGGGATGCTTTTCTCAACAACGGGATATGTGCTCTTTGTGGCTTGCGCCAACCACTTCGGCTATTACCTGTCTGCATTGCTCATCGGATTGGGCAACGGTCTGATATGGCCTGCCTTCCTCAATATGATCATTGCAATGGCATACAACAACCAGAGGGGAACAGCCAACTCAACCCTGCTCGTGTCGTGGGATGTGGGCATCGGACTGGGAGTGCTCATCGGTGGATTTCTGGTGGAATTCACAGGATATACGGCCACTTTCCTGTGGGTGGCGATGGCGCAAGTCGGAGGGGCGGCTCTCTTCGTATTGGCGACAAAGGGATTCTTTATGAGGAGAAGACTGGCTGCTGACTGAAAGTTTTTTTATTTTTTTTTTGCATTGCGTGCGATTTGCACTAATTTTGCAAAAAACATTCTTTATGGAGATAGTAAGGAAAACCGGATGGGAGACGTTGTTGCTCTTCGTATTGTGCCTCGCGGCATTTTTTGTCAACAACAACATGCTCCCCACAGATCCTGCCGAGGCAAAAACTATTGTCACGGCCAGGGAAATCGTGGCCAATGACAACTGGATGTCGCCTACCATGAATGGTGAGTCACGCATTGACAGACCTCCCCTGGCTGTATGGGTGGCGGCATCCGTGGAAAAGGTGTATCCGGGTAATATCAGCGTGCAGCGGAGCGTGGTGGCTTTGCTCGCCACGATGTGGGCCTTGTTCTTCTACGGCGTGGCAAGGTATATGGAGAGAAGAAGGGGATTCGCAGAACTTGCTACCGTGGTATTCCTCACTTCCTACAATGTCATCTATCACGGACGGATGGTCCATCAGGATATCTATGGGTATTCCCTGATGATGGGGGCCATCTATTTCCTCTTCAGATTGTTGTATGATGAGCGTTATTATGCCTATCCACACAAGTGGCGATGGGCGATTCTGGCGGGCTTCATGATGGGACTCTCATTCCTGGGCGACGGGATCGAGCCTTTCTACTCCATGCTGCTGCCCTTGATCATCGTCATTCTGCTGCTGAAGAGGCCGGCCATGGAGGGACGGTGGATGCCGCTGGTCCTCTTGTGCGTGATATGTGTCCTCACCTTTGGATGGAGAATCGCATACCTGATGTCTGCCTATCCGGAGTATCATCTGGCAGGCGAACTGAGCGTCTATGCCAGCGACAGTACAAGGCCATGGTATTATTATTGGCGGTTCTTTGCCGAGATGGGGGTATGGACTCTGCTCCTCGTAGCGGCTTTCTTCATCCCGTATTGGTATAAGAGACTGAGCACAAAGAGACTTTACGGAATGTCGATGGCTTGGTTGGTTATCGCATTGGTGTTGCTGTCAGCCATCCCCAACAAGGAGATGACCGACCTGCTGCCCCTCGTACCTCCATGCGCGCTCATCGTTGCCTGCCTCCTGTTCTATTTCACCGAGCGGTGGCCTAAGGACAAGTGGGGAAAGGGCTTGTTTTTCGCAAATGGATACTTGATGACGCTCCTGGCCTTCGGACTGCCGTTCTTTGTGCATTTCAGAATGACCAATTGGTATATCATCGATTTCGGAACATCAGTCTTCATCGCCTTTTTCCTGTTCGCCATTGCCATCTATCTCTTGTTCTCCACGACGAGAAAGGATATGACGGGCATCGTCAGGGGGGTGACGGTGTTGTTTCTCATCATAGAGTGCTTCATGCTGGGTGCAGTAGGCAACATTTTCATCAATCCCAAATATCGGAGCATCTCCCTGTTGCAGAAGAATGGCGAACTGAAATCACTGCCTATTTATTATAATAAGGAGGAGGCGCTGAGGATAGAATTGGTTTATGCCGCCAACAAGAGCATTTTGCCGCTTGACTTGAACGATGGGGAGGCCGTGGAGAAAGCCGCACCGTGTCTGCTGCTCACACAAAAAAGTCTGGCGAGCGAATCGCCCGACAGACTGTTGCAGAGAGTTGACACTCTTCACCTCGGTGTGTATGATGACAACCGGCTGCCGCGGCACAACAGGCATTACGGGAAAGCATTGGTCAATCATGTGACAATGCTGAAACCCAAGGCCAACAGCCAATAGCCAAAGCCAACAGCCAAAGACCAACAGCCAACGGCCAACAGCCAACAGCCAAAGACCAACAGCCAACGGCCAACAGCCAACGGCCAACGGCCAACAGCCGGAAAAAATCACTGAACCTCAACCTGGTCTTCTGCTATAATGGTCTTCTTCCATTCCTCCAGATAGGCAAACCAGTCCTTCGCATTGTGGAAGCCGAAACTCTCATTGTCGCTTCCGAATGTGATGCGGTAGGTGAGACGGTTATCCGACGTTTTGATGACAAAGGGATAATTGTCTTTGGTGGCTGGCAGTTCACTCTCCACATCGTATCGGTATAGGCAGATTCCTAATCCCACCGTCTCCCGTTTGTGCCCGGCGGAGTCTTTCTCCGATACAGGCCAGTCGGTGCCCCAGCATCCGCGAAGCCCTTGATGGTCGCTGTGCTCCACAGAGTTCTTCACATTGATAAGTCCCGTGGCAAATTTGAGGTCATTGACCTCGCGGTTGAAAAACACATCGACCCTGCAGTCACGGCGCCCGGCGTAGAGCGTGTAGTAAGTCACCATGTCGGTGGGCTGACTGTCGGGTTGTGGGCGCCATTGCTCATCCTTCACCTCCACAATCGTGCGCAACGGACCGCGTGCCACCAGTCGCTGGCTGCGGTGCTCCACATCGCTGATCATGGTTGGCGCCTGACCATCCCATCCGCGGAGGGTGCCTACTCCCAAGGTGTTGCCTACCCATAGCACATCGTCGCCATAGCCCGATGCTGCCTGGGCTTTGTCGGGGTAAAACTGGGTCTCCTTGAGTTCAAGCCCCATTTTGTATTTCCCATAAATGTCCACCGTTTGACGATGGTCGAAATAGATGCGGTAGGCTACCAACTCGTTTTCAAAAGCCGCTCCGTGGTGGTGAAGCATGGAGTAGGGGTTCACACCACGGTCTACAGTCAGTTGAGATATATACAGGTTTTGCTTGTTCGACTCCTTGATCTTGCTGTTGGTAAGCATCATGTCCATATATACCTTGGGCTCGTAGGCGCGGGGAGTGCCGGTGTCGCTTAAGGTGATTTGAAAGGTCTTTTGGGATTTCCTGGGTAGGTTGACCAAGGCAAACAGTTCGTCAAACTTGCCGTCACCATCAATGTCATCCAACTGGCAGGGTATCTCTTTCCCGTCCGACATGACCAAGGCGGATGCCACCTTGGGACCATCCGTCAGCGCTATGAGAAATGGATAATTGGGCATGTCGCAAGTGCTCGCGTTTTTCAGCGTGATGGACATCTGTCGGTCGGCTGCTGAGGCGAGGATGGCTATCATTGCCAACAAAAAAATAGTGGTAACTCGTTTGTACATAGTCATGGGTTTTATTGGATGATTTGCTTGTAGTGCCCAAATATAGTAATAATCGCTGAAAGCAAGATGATTGATTAACTTTAATTAATAAATAAATGCGAGTTGTGAACAAATATTAATGTAGGTAAAATTATCTTTAGGATTATACAAAATTTAAAAAATTGCTTTATCTTTGCATTACTTAAAGAATTGATTGATTTGGAGGATGTCTCAACCATCCCATCTACTGAAGAAAGGTCTGTACTATTAACGGATTGCTACGAGAATTATCACTGTCTCATTCACTCACTCACGCATTGGAAATACCATCTCATGCTAATTGATGACAATCGAATGACATGCGCTTACTTGGATTCTGACAGTTTGGCCATGGGCAAATTGTCGGATGAGCAAGGCTACTTACCCTCCGAATACAGGACGAGGACTATCATCGGAAATCTCACCATATCGTTGGATGAGATAAAACTATCACGCAAACTATTCAGCCAGACAAACAAGAAACAAGAGGCCACACTATTGCTCACAGAGCGAAACCAACTGACGGAACTTCGACCTCGCGGCAAGAAAACAAAGGGAAAAATTTCCCCTCATTGACCAGCGACAATGCAACAAAAGAAGTTCCGGACTTTCTCAGAAAAAACAGAGAAGTTCGGATTTTTTCTTCCCTGAACCCAACCTGACACACTACTACAACTCACTAAATAATGCAACACCTATGACTCGAAACAATAAACGCCCATTTTCCTCCCTTGGCCCGGAGGAAGTCAAGAATCTCTTCCATCGTCTCAAAACCGACGAAAAGTTCTGCCGCTCTTTTTTCTTCGGAGGAGAGAACGAAACCTTCTCCATGTACCAGATCCGCAAATACATCACCGGGTGTGTGGTCTCTACCTACAAATACCACATCTCCAAAGAGGATTTCGGTACCATCATGTACGAGAAATTCTGGGATGACGGCACTTGGCATGTGCTCGACACCTTCTCGGGCAAATCGCTCGACAACTGGCTCTTCACGGTCACTTTCCACACCATCACAGGGTATCTCAAGGAGCAGAGAATCATCAAGGATGTGAGGCAGCGCACCGCAAAGAACACAAAGGTCATGCTGAAAAAGCAGACTCCTGAAGGCTGCAAGATGATCATCGATGAGGTCATGCCCAAGGGCGAGGACCGCGACCTGCTGATCAAAATCTACGTGGAAAGAGAAAACGAAGACCTGATCATGAAAGCAATGAAAATGGACTCTAATGAATTCAAGAAAGTAAAAGAGATGGCTGAGCACTATTTCAAGTTCCGCCTCGTCAACTCCAACTATGTCTATGAGGAGTATGTCATCACTGACAAATCTCCGCGCTGTGTCACCACATCCGTGGACTTGGAGGATGCAATGGGCATGTTCGTCCAGACTGACAACATCTTCAGCGATGTCTTTGGTGTCAATCTTGCCAACGGTGAGGTGGAGGCCCGGGCGATGGACTTCATCAGCAATTTCGTCACCAACATCCTTCAATGGAATGAGCGTGACATCTTCATCTTCACCGAAAGACGAAAAGGCACCAAACCCACTGATGTCGCCAAGGCTTTGGGATGCCGACGCGACTATGTGGACACCCGTTACTCTCGGCTCAATGCCATTTTTGACGAGAAGTTCCGTCTCTGGTGGTACTCCCACACATAAGCGACAGAAACCAGTCACCGCCGTCATCCCAGGATGACGGCGGTGACTGGTTTTGGGGAGATGATAAGCCTGAGGACGCTTTCTTTGTCTCAGTGGCTTTGTCAGCCGAAGAGCCGCTGGGCTTCCTCGTAACTGTCCAGCGAACCGATATCGTAGCGGCTGCCGGGCATTTCCCACGCATGAATGGCGGTGACATCCACCAGATAATGGGCAAGATTGCCCGGCGCGTCGAAACCGCAGCCATGATTCATGCAGTCAAGGATGAGGGGCATGTCGGCACGGCTGTAGATGTAGAAGGGGGGCACGGCCCACTCTGACACCGGTTCCGATGGCTTTTCCTGCATCTGAAGCACGCGATTGTCTTCATTGATGGCAATCACACCAGTTCGCTGGAGACGTTTCAGTGACGGTTCGTGGTAGAACATGATGACGGATGTCCTCTTCTCTTTGAAGAAGTCGACAAATCCCCGGAAGGAGAAATCGAGGATGTTGTCTGCTGCCAACACCATGATGTCGTCGTCGATCGCACATTGGTGGAGAGCCAGCAGAAGGTCCTTGACTGCGCCCAGCCGATGCTCGTTGTCTGTCGTTCCGTCGTCGATGATACGGATGGGCTTCTGATAGGATGTTTCCTTGAGCCATTCCTCAAAAATGGGCGCAAACTTGTGGTTGGTGACAATGATGTGCTCATCGATGTCTTCGATGAGGTCGATGTCGTCAAGCATACGGCCCAAAATCGTCTTCTCCCCGACTTTCAGCAGAGGCTTGGGGAAATTCTCCGTCAGGGGATAAAGCCGTGTGGCATAGCCCGCCGCTATGATGATATTCTTCATTTGATTCTGAATTTGTTGTGATTAAAGGAAATCCACACCGTTGCTGGTCTTGCAGAAGAACACCTTGAAGGAGTCACGGTATTGGGGGAATGCCTTGAGATACTCTTGGGTCACATACTCACGGATGCTGTCCTCCTTCATGGGGTCGACAAGGGCAATGCAGGCACCCTTGAAGCCTGCACCGCTGAAACGGCCACCATAGATGCCGTCTGTGCGCCGCATGATCTTGTACAGTTCTATCAGTTCTGGCGAACCACATTCATAGTTGTTCATCGAACTCTCGCAACTCTCGAAAATCAGTTGGCCAAATGCCTTGATATCACCTTTCTTCCAAGCCTCCACACCTGCTTCCACACGGTCGCATTCGGTATAGTAGTGGCGCGCACGCTTGGCAAAACGCTCCGGCATCCGCTCGCCATATTTCTCCAACAACTCCTCGGGGACATCATGCAACCGGGTGTCCTGCAGTTCCTTCAGGGGGATGTTCTCATAGGCTTGCATCATCCATGCTGCTGTCTTGCATTCCGACACGCGAAGGTTGTAGTCGGTGCCGGTCAACTTGCGGGTCACACCGCTGAAGAAGATGCCGATCTTGAAGGGAAGGTCTCTTTTCCCGTCACCAAACTGCAGAATCTTGTACTCCGATGTCTCAGTGTCGAGGTAGAGCAGTTTTTCTGCCTCACACAGCACCACACAGGCTTGGTCGAGAATGCCGTTGTTCAGACTCACATAAGTGCGTTCTGCCATGGAGGCGTATTTGATGACCTGCATCTTGTCGAGACCCAGGTTGTTGACCTTGTCCAATGCCTTGACAAATCCGCAGAGCAAGGCGGCTGAGGAAGACAGACCACCGATGGGCATGGAACCTTTCACCACGCCACGGATGCCTTTCTGCAACTGGAAATCCTTTTGCAGCGACCATACCGCTCCACGGAGATAGTCGCCCCAGTTGTGCTGCTTGGAGTCAACCTCACGTCTCACATTGAAGGTCATCAGTCCCTCAAAGGAGAGGGAGCACATCTCCACCTTGCCGGTGTCTGTGGCGGAAAAAAGAAATTCTATGCCGCTGTCAAAGGCGAAACCACTCACCAGCCCATGCTGGTGGTCCACATGGGCCCCAAGCGGACATATACGATAAGGTGAAAACAGTTGGTAAAGGGCATCACCCTTTCCAAAAAACGTTCGATAAGCTTGAAATAAGTCTAACATAATATGTTCGTTTTATGTAATATCTAAACTCCTAAACTCACAACCCCCTGGCTGAGAAATACTTGTCATATCCTTCCAACAAAGCCTTGCTTGTATGCTCCCAACTCAGTTCGTTGATGATGCGGTCACGACCGTAGGCTGACATCCGTTTGCGCAATGGCTCATCCTCCAGCAATTGGATGATCTTGTCGGCCATGTCTCTCGCATTGTTGGGTATGGCATACAGCGAAGCGTCGCGGGCTGAGTAACGGCCCTCTGTGAGATCAAACTGAACAATGGGCTTGCCCAGTGCCATGTACTCCAATATCTTGTTCATCGTACTCTTGTCGTTCATGGCGTTGTACTCATCTGAGTTGACACACACGTCGGCGGTGTTGAGATAGTCGAGCAGGGTCTCATCGGGCACACGCCCGGTGAATTCGACGATGTCGTCGAGCCCCATGTTGTGGCTCTGTTTGCGGAGGGCTTCCAAGTGGGGGCCTCCTCCGACGATGCCCCAGAAAATGTCGTCGCGGTGAAGGTCCTCGCGGATGTATCGGGCGGCCTCCAGAAGATACTCGATACCTTCTTGCTGGCCAATCACACCAAGGTATCCCACCATGTATTTACGGCCTCGCTTGATCTCGGGTTTTGCGGGGGTGATCCGCAGACGTTCCAACTTGGGACCACTGCGGAGCACAAAGACATCCTTTTCTTTCATTCCTCCGCGCTCGATGGCTATTTTTTTGTAACTCTCATTCGTCACAAAAGCAAATGCGCAGTGCTTGTAGGTTTGCCGCTCCAGCCACAGTTGACTCTTATATAGCAAACCGGTGGTCTTGCCAAACTTCGCCTCATAAAGTTCCGGACAGATGTCGTGGTGGTCGAAGACGTAATCCACCCCTTTGCGCTTGAACCATCTCGCTACCATGTAGATGTCATCGGGAGGGTTGCAGCCGTGAATGACATGGAAGCCGCGTTCCTTGTAGATTTTGCGGGCCAGACGCAACTCCTCGCGCAGGGCGCAGAAATACTCACGGGCATAACCTAAGGCACCATTGCCTTCCTCAGGCATGTCGTGGCGGTGGATATGTACGCCTTTCAGATATTCATATTCCTTGTCGTATCCTTTTCCCTTGGGGCAGATGACAGACACCTCATAGCCGTTTTCGGCCAACGTCGTCGCTTCCTGCCATACACGTGTGTCAAAAGGGACGGGGAGGTTCTCCACGATAATCAGCACTTTTCTCTGCATGATACGGATATTTTTCTTTATAAACGGATATTTTTCTTTATAATATGGTGATGATACTGGTGATGCTTTTGCAACGGGTCCTATACCTGATGGCTTTCGCCGAACTCTTTGTGCCGTAACAGACAGACACCTCGGTTGGTTCTACACTGGCAGCGTACTGGGATGAAACAGAGACGGTCAGCAGGCATCTTGCTTTCTCAAGGCTCAGCAGCCATCCTTTTTTTTCCTGCTGAATGTCAACACCATGACCTGTCGCGTAGGTGAGGATGATGTCGCTCTCTTGGCTCAGTTCGTCGGTGATGGTGAGCCTTTTGCCTTCGTGGTCGAAGTCGAAAGTGCGGCGGACGGTGACAGGCGCATACCCGTCGTGTTCGGCTGTCAGGAGGCTGTGGCTGCCGTTGATGTCGTGCTTCAAAAGTCGGCAGTTGGCTTTCTTGCCCCACAGAAAAGCACCCAGCATCTCCGATTGGTCTGCTCCTCCGACACTGACCGTATTGTGGTTGATGGACTTCCTGAACTGATTGCGGGCAGGAAGGTCACAGTGGTAGATATAGGTCCCTGGGTCGGTGAAGAGAGGCGCACCGCCAACCAGCAGTTGGAAACTCAGCGCGTCTGCATGTCCGTGGGCGGCTATGCTGCCAAACCCCAGAGGGGCATGGTCGATGCCTATGAGCACTTCACCGTCTTTGCTACGAAGGAAGGTATAGCCTCCTTGCTCAAAGCATTTTCCTTCATAGGGCTCAAAGCGTGGTTGGCGACTGATGGCTGAAATGTCGGATGCAGGGAAAAGGCAGTTCACTGTCTCATTCGTCTTGACGAAATGTGAGTATCTCTTCCCAGTGACCAACGAACTCATTTGCAGCACATAATCATAATAAGGGAAGTTGCCGCCTTGCAAATCGATGACCTTGCCCTCATCGTCGTCACCAAAAGCCAGCACATGTGCTTCGTCATACATGGAGTGACAGATGAACTCACTCATCCTTTCCATGTAGGTGTGCCAGGATGGAGGGAGGGCATCGCTGTTTGACAAGATGCAATGAGCGGTAAGTGAATAGGCTTCCAGGACAAATGCATGATAGTGCAGCGACATCTCCCTGTTCACTCCGTCGGGGGTAATCTGGCGCTCCAATTCGGCAGTCATTGTGCGGATGCCATCTTCCTTCCATGGAGCATGTCCGAAAGCATATCCTCCGAGCACCAGGGCGGTTGATTCTATCAGGAGGTGGTTGTTGGCAGAGGAATAACGCGACCGGTGCTTGTTCACATAGTCCAGCATGTTGACAATGCCGGTGTTGATGTCATTCTGCAGTTGGTGGCTGGTGTCACCTGCCTTCTTGAGGTAGGCCAGCATGAACATCCAGTTGATAGACCTGATGGCCACCTCCATGACGCTGGTCCATGAGATGCCGAGCAGGAAAGGGTTGCTCTTGCGCCAGTCATCCAGAAGCGCAGTGAGTTCTTCCAGATGCTGCCTGTCGTGGGTGTGGTAGTAATTCTTGGCGAGAATGGCAAATTGGAAATGTCGGTTCAGTTCCCAGTTGGTGCGGGCATCGCCGATGGCATCATGCTGCTTGTAGTTGATGTCGTAGGAAAAAAACTGTCCCCATTCGTTGGGTGTCTGAAATCCGGCATGCCAGCGGGTTTTATATCTACTGTAGTCAAAGCCTCCGAGAAGATGGATGTCATTCTGGTGGCTGTGCCCTTCATTGTGGTATTCTATACCCAGTTTGTGGGCATCGAGAGTCAGTGGGGCAAGCGATTGGTTGAACACCTGGCTGGTCACGGGGATGGGGTGACGGGCATACTTGCGCTCACGGCGCTCCAAGCACTTCTGACTGATTCGCCATGCTACTTCCCGAAGGCTCATGGCTCTCAGTCTGTGCAAATACCATCCCCACCTGCCCATTTAGAAGTCGGTCTGTTGGAAATCCTTGTTGATGGCCTGTTTCTGGGCGCCTCTGTTCTGATTGATGTCCCCCCAGGAAAGGCCTTCATAGTGGCCCTCATAATCTACATCCCGCCATTGCCGTACAAGGTCGATGACAATCTTGTGGGGATACTGCTCTAGAAGATGGGCAAACTCATTCTCCTTGTTGGTGACTACAAGCACATCGGACTGTGTACAGACAGAATCGAGGTCGCTGGTCACAAAATGCTGGAGGTGCGGAATTTTGGCCATGATGAAGTCCTTGTTGGTGCCGGTAAGTTCGCTCACCACGACATTCTTGTCATAAATGCGGATCTCGCACCCCTTGCCGAGCAGTCGTTCCACCACATCGACAATGGGGGAGCAGCGCAGGTCATCGGTGCCCGACTTGAAACTCAGTCCGAGAATTCCTACCTTGCGCTTGCCTTTTGACAGGATGGCTTGAACGGCGTTGTCCTTTTGCTTCTCATTGCTGGGATGGATGCTGTCTATCACCGGCACTTCCACATATAGGTCATGGGCAAGCGCGCGAAGGGCCTTCATGTCTTTGGGCAGGCATGAGCCTCCGTAGGCGAATCCGGGTTTGAAATAGTAGGGGGAGATGTTGAGTTGACGGTCCTTGCAGAATATCTCCATCACCTTATGGCTGTCGATGTCGAGGCCCTTGCAGATGTTGCCCACCTCGTTGCCGAAGACGATTTTCAGTGCGTGGTAGGTGTTGTTCACATACTTCATGATCTCTGCCACCTTGATGTCTGTGCAGATCAGTTCTGCAGGGATGTCTTTGTATAGTTCACGCATCTGTGCTTCTGCCTGAGCATTGTCTGTGCCTATCAGGGTGAGAGGAGGGTTGAAATAGTCTTTGACACTGGTTCCCTCACGCAGGAATTCCGGGTTACTCACCACCGCGAAGTCAATGTTGCGCCGCTTGCCGCTCTCTTGCTCAATGATCTTGCCCACCTTCTCATTGGTGCCGGGAAGAACCGTCGAACGGATGGCGATGATGTGGAAACCTTGTTTCTCTTTCAATGCCTGACCGATGCGCGTGGCCACTGCGAAGATATAGTTGAGGTTGAGGTGCCCTTCCTTGCTGGAGGGGGTGCCGACCACGATAAACGAGATGTCGCTTGACATGACGGCTTCTGTGGCATCCATGGTGGCGTGCATACGCCCGGCGGCATGTGCTTCGGCGCACAGTTCGGCGATGCCTTCCTCGATGATTGTGGGTTTGCCCTCGTTGATGAGCCTCACCTTGTTCTCGTTCACGTCGACACCTATCACATGATGTCCGAGTTTGGCAAGACAGGCTGCTCCCACACAACCCACATATCCTAATCCGAAAATACTGATGTTCATGAAAAACTATCTTAGAATGACTAGTAATAAAATACAATTATCAATAATGTACGGTTAAGATAGGAATCCTACTTCACCAGGATGCGGCGTCCATCCACAACATTCATTCCTTTTCTCAAAGAAGGCAGTTGTTGCCCTTGTAGATTGTAAATTTCAGACGATGAAATGTTAGAGGAGGATGCTTGAGAATTTTTGGCGTTCTTCCCAATGCCATCTGTTGTGGGATGAGCATTGATTTGCAACGCATTGATGTAATAAAACTTGTAAATGTTGGAGTTGTTTTCGCCAGGAGAGACGGATAATGTGATTACCCCATTATCATCGGGAAGGACATTGCTCACCGTCACTGTATTGTCCGTATTGTTTGCTGCATCAAGATATACTTTGAATCCATCGGCACCTGTTATGCGGTATAACGTCTCTCTGTTATCGGTACATCCTGTACGTGAAGAATAAAAGGTGAAGTCGTAGGCCAGCTCCTTGTTCAAGTGTATAAAAGCAAATCCACCTGTGGGTTGATGGGGCTTGTCCTCAAAGTTTCCCTGACTATAGCCCCAGAAGCATGACTTGGATACCTCTGATGGCATGTTCATTAGCGTTGTCGTAGTCGCTGCTCCTAAGCCATTTGATCCATTGAAATCATCATTGAAATTCACGATAACTCCTGTATTGTTTCCCTCAATATCCTTCAATCCAACAATATATGGGCTCTGACTGGTAACATTGTTCCACAGAGAGGAGGATGAGGGGGTATCACCAAAGTTGATATTGATTGCGGCAGGCACGATGATGTTGTCATCCTTATAGAATTCATTAGACATATCACTAACTTCATACGGATTAACAACAGCTAGATGAGCCGCATTCTGACACACAAAGGCTGTTGTTTCATCAACACCAGAAGGGAGATAAGTCTTTCCAACAGGATTGATTCCAAGAATAGATTCCAACCATGTACAAGCTGCCGTGTATCGTCCGGTACTGTGGTTAAGATGATAGCCGTCACGGTTGAAATTATCTCCAATATAACTGGTGCGGGCATTCTGAATCGCAGTTCCACTTGGTATAACGAAAGAAAGTTCTGCATGGTCCGACAAAGCCTTCTGTACTGCTGATACAATTGCTTCATACATTGTCATTTGGTCGTTGTCATAGTTGGCAAAGCCAGGATGTGTGGCATTTTGTGCATATGCCCAAGTCATATGATAACCAAACTTGACTTCGTTATTTGTAGAGAGGCTTTTTACATAATCAATCAGATTTCCCAGATAGGGCTCAAAAGTATTGGTCAATCCCGACTCTTGGCTTACCTGCTGAAAGGTTATGAAGTCCCACGGCTCATTGGTAATAATGGAGGCAAGGGACTGGTCTATAGCGCTTGTTTTTGTCCCTTTCTCTATCTTTCGGAATTCGAAGGTGTTGTTATTGCTCACCACGTCGTTCCAATGTGATTCAAATCCTTGGCCAGCTCGATAGGCATTTCCAATAATCAACTCAATACCAGATTCTTGGGCTAACTCATATAGATTTTGTTCTACAGCATCTTCCGAGAAACTGTTGCCTATGGCCAGAATCTTGAAAACAGGTTTTTTAAATTCATAAGTAGGATATTGGATGGCAAATGATAGATTATCTAAATCCTCAGGAATAGTTACTGTGACATGTTGTCCTTCTATCTGGCAGGGCAAATACTGGCCTGTGCTTAAAAGCTTGACAGAGTCTGGAATTGAAGGCAAGTTACCATTCCAAGAGATTTCTTTAGGTAATTTTTTACCTTCTTCCAGCATATATATAGCATTCAATACTGTGCTGTCTTTAGATGTGGTAAAGCAGATGTTGCCGTCTTTATATATTTGGGCCGTTCTTGTGTTGTATATCGCTTTGCCATTTTTGTTTAACCAATCACCAATAATCCTTAATCTTTCAACGGCCTCTTTTTGTATTATTCCCTCGGGAGTTGGTCCAATACCAAGTAAAAGATTGCCACCTTTAGCCACTATTTCTATGAGCATGTTGATAATTTCTTGAGGTGATTTCCATTTTACATGCTTTCCATATCCCCACATATCGCTTAATGTGATGCAACTCTCCCATGGATATCCTAATGGTTCAACTGGGATACTTTGTTCGGGAGTTTTGTAATTTTCATATGGTGTGTTAGAATGTCTGTCGACAATTAGCATGCAAGACTGATGCTTTCTTGCCATTTCAGCTATCTTTGGTAGGTCTATGTCAAATCCCAAATCTGCCCTCACCCATCCTCCATCAAGCCATAGGATGTCTGTATTCTCATAGTTTGTTACCAATTCTTCTATTTGCCCATAAGTGAATTTTTTAAATTGTTCCCATCTCCATGGATATTTCTCAATATTGTAACTTGGATATCTATCTTTTGTTGCATATACATTCCACCAAAAATATTGTGAATGCCAGTCAGGTTTTGAAAAATAAGCACCAGTCATGAAACCATTATTTCTAAAAGCCTCTTGGACATATTTCCAAACATCACTCTTAGGGTTATTTGCAAAAGCATGCTTGGTGATGGAATAGTCTGTATATTTGGTATTATACATACAGAATCCATCATGATGCTTAGTTGTAAAAATCATGTATTTCATTCCGGCTTCTTTCGTCACATCCACCCATTGTTGAGGATTGAAATTTGTTGGGTTAAACTGATCGGCCAAATTCCAATACCATTCTTTGTATTCATGGTAACTAAGTGTTGTATCTTTGGGCACCCAGTCTTCATTACACAGATTCCATGATTCAGTAATGCCTGGTTGTGAATAAATTCCCCAATGGAATATAACCCCAAATTTCAAGTCCATCCAGTTTTGAAGCTTTTCTATTACTTCTGGTTCTTTTGGCCACTCATATGTATATGTTTTGGATAGTGAAATGTCATTTCTAAGTGGCTGTGCCCAAGCAATTGAAGTGTTAAGCAGGATGCAAGCAACTAATGATTTGAATAATTTATCCATTTCTAAAATATAAAATGTAAAATATAAGGGTCGGTTATCTTTCTATTGTTGGAATCTTTTGTTGACAACAAGACTGAATTTACCTCGTGCGGTGTATATCAATTCCGTTTCAGGTATTTCATTGATGCGTAAATCAATATTGTCAAGGCCAATTGTTTGGTCCAAAAGATTCATTACGCGCTCGCGGTCATTGGGGGGGAGATGCCCGGCGAAAGTGATGATATTCGTGTCTATATGTCCATCCTCATGCTGAACAAATTGTGTGTATTTAAATGATTCACAGTCTTCTAGCATGAATGTAAGTGCTGAGTCGCTGTAAAGGGTGCAGTCTTTTCCTTTGATGAAAAGCATCGCTCTTCCTTTGACTGCTTGTATGGTCGGTATGGTGGCGGGTACATCAGGTTGAATCGCAGTTCCACTTGGTATAACGAAAGAAAGTTCTGTATGGTCCAACAAAGCCTTTTGTACTGCTGATACAATAGCTTCATACATCATCAATTGATTATTGCTGTAATTGGCAAAACCGCTATGTATGGAATTCTGTGCGTAAGCCCATGTCATATGATAACCAAACTTGACTTCGTCGTTTGTAGAGAGGCTTTTTACATAATCTATCAGATTTCCCAAATATGGTTCAAAAGTTTTGGTTAATCCCGACTCTTGGCTTACCTGCTGAAAGGTTATGAAGTCCCACGGCTCATTGGTGATTATGGATGATAGGGATTGGTTCATAGTGTTTTTGTTTGTTCCATTAACTATTTTTCGGTATTGGAAGGTGTTGTCATTGTTTATCACATCATCCCAATGCGACTTAAAACCTTGTCCTGCACGATAGGCGTTTCCTATTATCAACTCAATACCAGCTTCTTTGGCTAGTTCATATAGATTCTGCTCAACAGCATCTTCTGAAAAACTATTGCCAATAGCCAATACCCTGATTATAGGTGTTCCCGACAAATTAGTTGGATATTGGATTGCTAATGACTGATTTCTTAATTGTTGTGCCGAAACAATAGAAATACTGAGAATGAGATAAATAGCCAAAGTCTTAAATACTTTTTTATAATAGAAGAAAATAACCGATAGCCAAATGATGAGTTTTCTTGTTGACAACAAGGCTGATTTTGCCTCGTGAAGAATCATCATAGGCTTTGTGCAAAATGGAGGGGGAAGCCAAGTCAGGCAAGGTATGCTGCATCTACAAAGTCTATATATTCTAATCCGAAAAACTTTCTTATAATAACTTACTATATAGTAACTTAAGGCTTTCTTCTACTTGGTCAGGCAAATGATTCCTGCATGTTTGAAACGCATTTTCACCCATTTTCATTCGTTTTGATGGTGAGTTAATCATCTGGCAGACAGCATGATATAGGGCATTCTTATCTCCAGGGGTAATCATGATGCCGTTTTTGCCGTCTTCCAGTATTTCAGGAATTCCCCCAACGCATGTTGATATGGCTGGAAGATGATATGAGAATCCTTCCAGAATACAGATAGGAACACCTTCATAATAGGATGGAAGAATAACTACATCACTCAGATTCAACAATTGACATTTGGCTTCATCGTCTACCCACCCCATGTATTTCACAATACTCTCCAAGTGTTGGTTTTCGACATATTTTGTCAACCTCTCAGTTTCACCTATTCCGGCGATAAACAACCGCATCTTGCCATTTAATGATGAGAAATGGCTGTTGATGACATCCAGAAGGTCGAAGACACCTTTGTGGTCACATATCTTTCCAAGAAACAAAAAGGTGCACAAAGTTGCGTTGCGTGAAGAGTGATCTTCCCGTGGATAATCCATAATATTATGCACTACTGCAACATTTCTGCAATGCAAGTCTGTTTCAAAAAACTGCTTCCAATATTCTGATAGTGCCACAATACAGTTGCATTTTTTCATTATAAAAGGAACAACTTTGGTGTGTTTGGCAACATAAGTTTTGAATCCACCGCTATGGATGTGGTATATCACTTTTTTACCTGCCAATTTGGATAGAAGAATAATTAGTGATTTCCTGACAAAACTGCCATCGGACGATCCGTGCACATGTACAATTTTGATTTTCGAACTTAATAAAAAAGGTAATAATTTTAACAATGCTTTTAAAAAGACACAGATTTTCAGTATGCTACTCCCCTCTTTCTGTGTTGTAAGATAGTTGAAAGAAGAAAATAGATGCATGTAGGTCTTTGTCACCATACCTATCCCCCCTTTGGGGGATTTATAGTCAGGACCGACAAGGAGAATCCTATCTGTTATCTCTTTGGTTATCATTGAGGATTATTATCGATGTTTTTTCCTGTTGTAGTATAGAAGGAACCATTCAGGTAAATAATTGCGGATAGACTCTTTAAATCGTTCAAATTTAGACTTGTCTCTCCATGAACCAACATAATGGTGTATAGTGCGGGTGTTGCTTGTTGCCTTTATTTTTTTTGTCACATTATTGATGGGGCAAAAGTATTCACTGGGATAAATGTAGATGTCTTTAACTTTTTGTATGCCTCCTTTATTCTCCAACCCTTCTTCCAATAGTAATTCTGTAGTGTATTGTACAACATTTTTTATGTTGTTGCTCCCATCGGGGTTCTTAAAATGTAGACTTTTGTATAATGAAAGAAACTGAGCATATACCTTCATTTTGGATGGGCATCCTATGCCAAGACCTGGATTTACCATAATGCCCCTTCTTTTTGTATTGGCATCTTGTTCGCAACCCATGAAAGCACCTTTGGCAATGATGTCATCTATAGGCTTGATAATTTCCACATCTGTGTCGAAATATAAGCCACCCTCATGATACAAAATCCAAAAACGGGCAAAGTCACTTACAAAGGCATATTTTTGTGCTTCGTATGCCTCAGCAGTGTAAGGAATGATGTTGACATCAAAGTTGTTTTCATTCCATAGTTTGATTTCGTAGTCTGGTAAGAATTTTTTCCATGACTCGATACATTTAATGGCAAGAGGAGGCAATGGATTACCTCCGAACCAGCAATAATGGATGATTTTGGGTATCATAGGTTGTTTTTCCTGAAAGTGATGGGTGTGATAAGATTGGATTGGGAAGCAGGTAATTTAGTTTGGGTTTTGTATAGAGTAATGCTCTCCGCTAACATAAAGGGTTTCTTGTGAGTTTTTTACAGAGGCATTCATTAATATATGGTCATGATGGAATTATTAGGCTATAACTAGCCATGCTTATTCTACCTCAAAACAAATATAACTGGAGCTTGTGATGATTGGCTTACCAATTTCGATATTTCCATTTTAGATAAAATTTTAGCATTCTTTTGTATAACCATCCAGTTTTTGAAAAATATACTATCCTCATTCTAAATGGTAAATGTATGTTTTCCTTATTCATTGTTGATAATAAATTGCGTGCTTCATCATATTGAGATAGGAGAAGCATGTTCTCAAAAAGCCGTACATAATTCTTTTTTAGAATATAATCAAAATGAAATTTTTTAAGATCGTCTTTATAATTTTTTATATAATATAGAAGTCCTGCTTTATTAAGAATAATACGCCTGTCATCAATTCTAAGTGTCTCTTTAGTGACACTATCATGTCGCAAATGTTCTATTATAGAAACAACATAATTAGTAAATAACAACTTCCCTTCTTCTCTGTAGATCTTTAAAAATGTCAAATATTCCTGAATTCTAACTGATTCGAGAAATGGAAATTTTTTAAGAACATTTGTTTTGATGACATGGGTGAAATCGCCTGAGATTGAACCAGAAAGAAAATCCTTATATTGAAATTCTTTTTGCAATAGATGTGAATTACTATTTGTGTTAATCAGTTCTTCTCTATAACTGGGGGTGAAAAGATAATGAGAATAATTGGGATTATTAATCCTAACTTTTTCTATGTTTTTTATCGCCTCAGGTGTAAAGTAATCGTCACTGTCAAGTAAGATACAAAAAACTCCTTTTGCGCAAGATATGGCATAATTGCGTGCTGCGTTGGTTCCCTTGTTTTGATTAAAACGATGATGTTGGATATGGGGGTTCTTAGAGGCATATTCTTTGATAATGGAATATGTGTTATCAGAAGAACCATCATCAACAATTATATGTTCTATGCCGATGCTATCATTGATTTGTAATGATACACTTTCCATACATCGTAGGATACAATCATCACGGTTATATACAGGGGTAATAATAGAATACAATATATCAACCATAAAACAAAACTCCGTTAAGAATTGAAAATAGATTACAAAATAAATATTTAACAGAAATCAATTCATGAGATTGAAAGATTGACGGGCAGGGAAACCAAGAAAATTCGTCTTCCCCTTCAATTCAACTTATTTGTCCGAAAGACTAGAATGTATGTGTTGTGTTCAATCTGTAATCTGGTGAACATGTAATTTTACCATTGTAATTATTCAGCCAAGAAGCCCACCAACCAAAAGAACTATTAGTTATTACTTGATGTTTGCACATTGACATTAATTGCATGTCAATAAAACTCTCAAGCCCTTGATTCCAATTTATAAATATAATTACATCCTTTTTAGGATATAAACCTAAAGATTTACAGTTTTCAAAAGCCCATTTTATACTATCGTTGTCACAAAAAATATAGAAAACGGGATTGGAAGTATGTTTCCGGATGTATTTGATTGCTCTTTTGAAATATCCATTTTTGTAACAATATTCATTAGCATTTAACATATCACCCCGTCTTACATGGATAGCAACGGATTCTGTAGATGAAATTTGTTCCTTTAACAATTTGTTTTTTTTATCTTGTATTTCGGGAAAAATGAATGTGTTGCGTATTTCTGGCTCGATTTTCTCAATCCCACTTCCCCGAAATCTGAACAATAATTTTTGCCCACCAAATAAATTATCATCAGATTGAATAAACAATTGGTCTCTGTATTGGATATCCTGTTTTTTTTGTAATCTTTTAATTCTTTGTTTAAAATAAATAAGGTAAGCATATAGTGATGAATGGTGTAACTTGTATCTTAAAGTTCCTGGATAAATATTCTTTGCTTTGAAATCTTTGTTTTCAAAATCATGATGTATATCCTTTAATAAAAGCCCTACTTTAGAAAAAGCTCTAGGAAAATAAATTGGATAATTCCAATTATGTTTTTTCTTATCCCAAAATTCACTAGAATAAATATCACGCATAATTATATCCCATTCCGAATTTGAAAAAATGGATTTGATGTTTGGAGCGGACACATTGAAAATCCGTTCTAGTTCATAACCATTCCATTGGCATATTTGTTCATTGCATTCAGGAATGTCATAAATAATGGTTTCAATATAGCAATCATCATTAGGGTTCATTTTTTTGATGGCCAAATACTCACAAAAACTAAGCATTTGGTTGCCTAGACCAGATTCTATGTGTATTACTTTCATCAGATACTTTATTTCAAAAAAATATACTTGAAATCCACAATACATCGAATATTGTTGATAACTCCTTCAGAAGGAATCGACAATTGTGGAATCACCATGAGATTTCCTGTTTTGAAAAAAATACCACCCTTCAACCTCTTCTCTTTCATCCTATAGATAGGCATATCTTGGAACTCAGCTTTGATTCCTATTTGACTGGTGAGATTCATTCCCACTCCGATTCGATAACATGTCTTGTACTTGTATCCTGAGTCATAATGGGGGTTAATGCTCGCAAAGAAATTGAATTTGTCAAGAAAATGGTATTTCCCATCAATAAAGCAACCTGTGCTGTAGTAGTTGCCGTTATAGGTGGTTCCAAAATATGGATATACAGACAATGTCGATTGGTGTAACTTCAACTGATAACCAGTGTATAATCTTAGATATTGGAATCCTATTTTTTCAGCATATACGCTCTCTTCAAGTTTCAAATTCCAATTATTATATTGGTACTCACCATAAATATATTGATTGTCCCTAGTGCCAACGGAAATCTGCGCCCAAGATAAATGGACAACCGTCATGGCAACAATGATAATTATAAATCTTTTCATTTTATGTTCTTTTTTAATATCCAAGTAATCAACTCATAGCCTTGCTTGCTCAGATGTAATCCATCATAACTGTATTCAGGATTGATACCATCATCCTTTTCTAACTCATGATACACATCTAAATATGTGAATGATGGTATTAAAAGGCACTTTTCTTTGATAATGGCGTTTAGTTCTTTGATTATCGTATTCAAACCTGGCGCATCACCTGCAAAACTGCGAGGAAAAATAGAAAAAACAAAAGTGCGTTTCCCGTTTAATTCCGCCAAAGCAGCCATGTATCTGTCTGCATATTCATATAACATTTCGGTGGTTAATGTATGAACGTTATTGGTTCCCAATATGATGATTGCGTATGTTCCATGAGCAGCATTTTTCATCTTTTCAATGTGAGCAACGACAGCCCCAGAACGTCCTTTGTTCACCGTTTGATATTCTGGAAAAAAAGACTTGACATCCCATCGCGCAACTTCAGAGTCTCCGATAAAAGTTAGAAAGGGATCTTTGTTTTCCTCATCATCATTACTGCATGCAGTGCCAAATAATAAGACTGTTAATGCAAAACTCATTATAATAAAGATGGTTTTGGCAATAGAAATGTTGGGGTGTTTCATGCGTTGAAAAATGTTTGTAGTTATACATCCATATATGGTTTAGTTCCTTCTTTCCAAGCCTCGTCCTTGAAAATGTCATAATCGAGCTTATCAGTCCATCCTACAATCTTGGCAGGGATGCCTGCGACTATTGCATTCATGGGGACACTTTTTGTGATTACGGCATTGGGGGCGACTATTACATTATCCTCGACAATAATTGGTCCTTGTATTATTGCGCCCGGACCTACGAAAATGTGGTTTTTTAATATCGGAGGGTTTTTATATGGACTTTGGCCAATTATGGAAACGTTGTTCCCAATTTTGCAGTCATCACCTATCTGAACTTTTGAATTAATCAGTATGCCAAACCCTGCGTGATTGAAAAATGTGCCCTTCCCGATATTTGTCTTATAGCTGATGGAACTGCTATAGCAGATGAAAATCAATAGTTGAAGAAGCTTGGGAAACAGCGGAATGTGATGCAAATAAAGCCAGTGAGCCGCTTTTTGGATTTTAACAACGTTTAGCATGGATATGATATTCTAAATGATGATACTATTTGCGATTATCAAAAGCAAAATGTTTGAATTAAGAAAACTTATTTAATCATCTTCGATGAAAAGACCTTTTGTTTAACACATAAGATCTAATTTCCCTAAAGTATTCATTATCGCGGAATAGGTAATACTCGATGATGACCATTGAGGTGATGGAGATAAAAAGGCGGAAATAGATTGACTGTTGAGATAACAGATAAGAGACACCTATTCCTGTTAGGATGATCAATGCCTGACGTGCCAATATGGGTGCCACATCCCTTAATTGTTGGGCAATGCTGTAATGGATGGGCTTGCCACAGTAATACAAGTTGAGGAACAGCAGCAGGATGGAATAAATGGAATTGCCAAAGACGAATATGGCAATGCTGTATCTGACGGTAAGAAGCAATATCAATATCATGATGCATCGGCGCACAATCTCAAGATACATCAGGGTCTTGCCTTTGCCAACCACCATGAGAATGTTTTGGTTGACAGCGTGCAGGGGAAACAAAATGCCACTGATGCTCAGCAAGATGAAATAGAATCCAGACCGACGCCAAGCACTGCTGCCCATCAGCACCTCAAACAGATCTGAGGCTACACCTGTCACCAATGCCATGACACAACCGACGAAAAGCATGGTCACACAGATGATTTTCTTGTAAGCGTTACGTAAGTCGCCACCCTCATTGTTGACTCGTGAGAGAATGGGGTAGGTGACGTTTTGGACAACACTGGTGGAAGTATGCGACGCAACGTTCTTGACTCTGTCGGCCTGACTGTAGAATCCTAGGTCGGTGGCGGTATAGAATCTTCCTATCAGGAGAGAATAGATGTTGTTGAATACGCTCCCTACCAGCCCTGCCACGAGGATGTTCTTCGAGAAGGAGAAATACCTGCTGACCAGTGGCCAGGAAAAGGAGAGGGTGGGGTGCCAACGGGATGTGAGCCATAGAAACAAGGAGCGGAAACCAAACAAGGATACATTCTGGATGACCAATGCCCACACATTTCTTAAGTAATAGGCGGAAACAATGGCAAGAATGCTGGACAGCAAAACTGCTACCAGAGTAATTATACAAAGTTTCTTGAAACGGAGTTCACGTTTTAAAATGGTGGTCTGGACAATGCATAGCGCGTTGAGCGGAAGGACAAGAAACGAAATCTTGCAGATTTCATTCAATATGGGTTGGTGATAGAAGTCGGCTATAGCGCCTGAACAGATGCACAAAAGGAAATACAGGCATAAAGCGATGAGCAGGTTCAGGTAAAACACCGATGAATACCCTGCCGGACTGACATCCTTCTCACGGATCAGGGCGACACCAAAGCCCGAATCAACGAATGTCTGGGCAATGGCGGTGAATACGACCAGCATGCCTACGAGGCCAAAGTCGGCAGGAGTGAGAAACCGGGCAAGCAGAAATGTGCACAGCAACTGAATGCCAATCAAAGAGTAATTCTCAATGGCATTCCATACGGTGTTGCTCACCAATTCTTGCTTGTAATTACAGCTGCTCATCGGTTATGGCATGGTCCGGGTCTATTCTTCCATCCTGCGGGAGATCTCTACTTCCTGCTCAGGAAACCAACCGCTTGTCATCTCATATCCCGACCCTATACAATGTGCAGGATTGCCTGTCAGCAATTGGCCCGTTCCTCCTTGTGAGAAATCACCGCTCACTTTGCTACAACATGAAATGACGGTTCTTTCAGCCAAATGAGTGCCCTTACCAATCGTTACGTTGTTTCCCACAAAAGTATTATTTTCTATAATTACTGGCAAAGTGCGTTGGTAAATCTTTCCTTTTGTCTTGTTACTGAGGAAATGAAAGTCAGAATCGAAAACTTGACAGTTCCAAGATATGCGTATGTCGGAACCTAACGTAATGCTCTTGCAGCATATCAGTTTGGTCATGCTGCCCAAAAGCACTCTGTTGCCCATAACAAGTTGTGCATGAGGATAAATCACCAATCGAACTCCAGGATGAATTTTAGCCCTTCCTCCAAATTGAATTTTACCATAATTGGAAAAGATGATTTTGTCAGTATTGCTTTCCAATCTGTCAATCTTGATAACTCCAATTGATATCATTCCAGGTGTGGCTGGATATATTATCTTGATGTCTCCCATCTTGTTGATTTTTACATTATAACCAATGATGATAGGGAATCGGGACGCTTGACTTAATGGTAAGACTTTGAAGTTGTAATAAAGGGTTTTCAACCAGTTGATTCTGAAGAATCTCTTTTGTATGACCTTCAGACTTTCAATGCTGTCATCGCTCCATCCTTTTTTAAGCAACAGATTCTTTATTTTGCCCATGATCCGTTATTTGAGTAGAATGACTGACTCTTTCATCCTTTTCACCATGCAGAATAGAAATATAAAGCAGGAAAGGGAAAATGACATTACCTTGGTTGGAAATGGCACATCCTGCAAAAGCGATTAGGATCGTGTTGAAAATTAGTAGAAAGCCGACAAATGAATAATCATCCTCTCTTTTTCTTTTGTAGAAGAAAAGCAAAAGGTATACCCATAAGGAAAGGTATATAATACCTCCCATATATCCATATTTTGTTAGAATATTACCATAGGATATGTCGGGGGTAGATAATTGCATGACATTTCCATCTGCATCGCGAAGGCCAAGGGAAAAATCGTACATTTTTTCAACAGTTTCCAACTGACTGTCACTGATGAGACCTAAACCAAATAATTTTTCACCGAGTGGTTGATCATGCATGTATAATGCTCTTTCATAAAACCAAGCTAGGCGATAGGTCAATGTGCCGACATTGTATGCACTGCCTGCCTTTACGGTTTCCTGTATTCCTCCAGATAAAATTGACTCAATATCATTTTCTGTTGAATCATTGAACTGTCCCTCAAAACGGGCACCTATGATGTCTGCGAACTGGGAGATGACAAACAGACCTATCAGGATACTACCAATAATGGACTTTATACGATTTTGCATGATTACACCCAACAAAAGAACTCCAATGGTTGTGCCAATCTGGGTTCGACCTTGAGTGGCAACAAGAGCTGTGATGAACACAAACGAGCTGAGAAAAGTGAGCCGTGACTTTATTAGGTGTGGGGTCAGAATAGAAACAAAAATATACCAATAAAGTAGTGGAGGGTGGTTGTAATACCTCAGGATACCTGTATAATTATCACGTTTGATATTCTCAGTATCATAGGGCAAAACTGGCAAGTCAAAGAATACCTGAAGAATAAAAAGAATAGAGGTGATTAGTGTAATGTAGAAAAAGAGGGTGTTCAGCCAAAGGAAGTCGTTTTTGGAATATTTCCTGAGGAAAAAATAAGACATAATCAAAAAAGAAGCTCGGCTGCCTTGGAGTATTTGTAATGAGGTGAAATGATAATGGACAAAAGAAAAATTCACATTCAACAACATGAAAATGAAGAAAATGAATATCAGTAATCTCAGTTTCCAGTCTTTTAAATCAGGTGAGTCCTCGTAAAATATCTGTAATGATAAAACAACTATCGTGTAGATGAAAGCTAGGTCGTAATTCTTCACGCCCAACACGGTGTCTGTGAGCACCGACCAGCCATTGAGCATGAATGTCACAAAGATGAACAGGCTGATGCGCCTCAGTTCAATGATGTATGTGACGATGGCAATGGCCAAGAGAATATATCCAAACATGAAATGATGAGGATGGAAATATGGTTTTTGACAATTTGGTGTACGTCACAGTTGAATCCAATACATATCCTCCTTGTATCTCAGAAAAAACACAAGGTTGCAAGTAGACTATTGATTGCATTGAGATTCAAAAGTGACCGCTTGGAGGTTAGCACATAGATACTGAACCCGCAGAAAACGTCTTGAAAGTCGTTTGCGACTGCAAAAGTACAAAAAAAAGAACCAACCAAGAAATAAACAGAGTAATTTTGATTACTTATCAGGCTTATAACTTCCAGTTCACATCTCTTTTGATAATTTCAACCGACTTTCCATGTCCGCCAATGATCGTTTTCGAATCAGTAATGCTTCGAGTTATGGTGGAGTTTGCAGAAATAATGTTGTTATCAGCTATCGAGACCCCTTTTAGAATAGTATTTTTGCATCCAATCCATACATGATTTCCAATTATTATTGGTTTGGGGGAGTTAATTATTTGTTCATCGGCATTAAGTATTAGATGGAAGTCTGTGTCCATTATGAGAATATCCCACGATAAGAGACAATTACTTCCAAAAGATATCTCTTTTTGACATATTATTTCTGAGTTTCCTGTTAAAGAAAAGTTGTCTCCTAAAGTTAGGGTGGCATTTTCTCCAATGCAGATTTTGCTTCCACTGCCGATATTCACCTTTCCTTTAACGACAAATGTACCAGTAACCTCCCACATTGTTCTTGAATAAAAAAAATCTTGTGTTCCTAAAAGATGTGGTCCGATTTTGATCATGCCTGTTTTTATAGGAGCATCAATAACAATTTTACCTTTCATCTTGTAAAGTTTAGTACGTCTATATATAAAGATAGGCAAGGTTATTGCTGTCTTAAGGGGAAAATAGTGTAAGTTGAAGTAAACAGTCTTCCACAAGTTTACTTCCTTGAGTATCTTAAAATAGGACATAATAGTCATAAACATTTATTGTTAATTAACCAATTATCCGAAATCGGAAAAAATAGAGTTTTTTGTCAGTAATACATCAAAAAATGTAGTGTTTCTTCTTACAATTCTTTCATTCTCTTTCGATTTCGATGTAGTTGTGTGAGTTAGTGATTGCAAAGTTATTAATTCTTCCAATCTTATTATCATTTTATTCCAAATCATAACATTTATTAGTATATGCAGACTGCAAATCATATATATATTTGTAAGTTAAGTCCACACACTGTCTTTATCGGCTAACATTAATAAAGGAGCACCTAAACCTTTTTTCATCAGTAAGAAAAACTATTTGCAAAACCTGCCCTGCATCATCCCGCTCAAGAGCAACCCCAAGCTCATCGCTCGCTACGGCCTCGACGAACCGGTGGAGAGACTGAATGCTTCAGCAAGAGCAACGTGCTTTACAAGAAGGTGAGGATGGCCAACAGCAATTGGCCGGTGATGAAGAGCATCCAGCGGTCGTTCAATGCTGCCACGACCGATGCCATGAACCTGTCCTCACATGGCGGCCTGCTACTTCTCCAAAGGGAAGAGGAACACCTGTCGTTGACCTGTCAGTTGGCCAGTTGCATAGAATACAGGCGCACTGCTTATCTGGTTCGCCACAGCCTCACGGAAGTCATCATGACCCGCATATTCCAAATATGCATGGGCTACGAGGATGTCAACAACTGCGACCGCATGCGCCAGGACCCAGATGATCCTGCCGCTGCTCAAGTCCGGCCGCAGGATTAAGACCGTCAGCTTCAAGGACACCATTCTCTGGCTCATCACCTGCCTGCGGGCGGCATGGCCGAAGACCGTCATCACGGTGCGTGGCGACAGCCACTTTTGCTTCCACGAGCTGATGGATTGGGCCTCCAGCTTGAAGTTTTTTACTGTGGAGTAGTGAATTTTCTCTGAATTATTTTGGTTGCAAACTGCAAAATGACTAATTTTGCGCATGTGTGGTTTTGTTTGGAATTTGCACTACAAATATAGCGCATTTCTCTCTGGTAACCAAAGAGTTGTTGTTATAAAGCCTCACATTTTTCATTTTAGTATTAAATAAATAGGCTAGAATTACGAGAGCAGTGTGCGGTGAAAGTCGCTTGCACGTATCGTAAGGGGGGAAGCAGGGGAAACCTCGCCGACCTAATTGGAATAACAGATATTTGCTTTATAATGAGAAGAATTTTCCGACTTTTGGTTGCTGCTGTTCTATGGATGATGTGTATATCTGTAGTCTCATGTTCTTCAGATAATGTGTTTGAGGAAACAGAGGATCACAAAGGGTATGAGGTGTTTCTTGATCATGATTTGAGGGTGTTGATTTTGGGAAATAGTTATTCTGTCGATGCCACAACATATCTTGACGAATTGGTGACTGCAGCCAAAATCAATAAAAAACAATTGTGTGTTTACAATGGTGTTATCAATGGTGGTGGTTTTGAGGATTGGATCAACAAATATCAAAGTGGAGCCATCGTGAACTTTGACAGGGTGACAGGAAGCATTCAAATGGAAAACAAGCAAAAATTAGGGAAAATCCTTAAACAAAATTGGGATATGATTATCCTATTGCAATATAGTGGAAAATCTTATGAATGGGATTCTTTTGAGACAAGTTTGCCGCAATTGTTGGAAATCGTCAAGTCAGAATGCCTGAACTCCAATGTTATCATCTCATATCAGATGCCATGGGGACACAATGTGAATTCTACTCCCAGAGAATTGAAAGGAAATGTAGAGTGTGCAAGAAGGATAATGAAAGAATTTGATATCACGCACATCATTCCTGTAGGCATTGCCATTCAGAATGCTAGAAATACATCCCTGAACACTGATATGTATCTTACCTGGGACAATTGGCACCTATGTTATGGAGTCGGGAAATATGTCGCAGCCTGCACTCTTTTTGAATCCATTATTTCGCCCCTTGCGCATATCAGTATAGTAGGCATTAAGGCTGATCATATTTTGTCAAAAAAAGAGATTTCTTATGATGGCTCTGTTTCAGTAGATGAGACCAACCGCCTGTTATGTCAAAAATGCGCTTTTTATGCTGTAAGAGACACCTTTTTTGTTGCCGACGAATTATTATCTTCCAAATAGTCAGTAACATCAAAGTTTTTATGTGCTCCCACTTTAATATAAATTGCAACACAGTTATAGAGAAACAGAAGATAAGAAGAAACTATATATCCCGCTCGGGAAAGAAAGCAAAAAAATGACTTTTTGTTTTGCTTTCCACTTGCTTATTCGTACCTTTGCAGTCGTATTGTAGTTGCTTAGTTGTAATTGACCGACAAAAGAAAAATGGAAATAATCAAAACAGAAATAGAAGATGTAGTTTTGCTGAAACCCAGGATTTTTGAGGATGCCAGGGGATATTTTTTTGAGACTTATTCAAAAAGAGTGTTTGACAAACTGGTGAGAACCATCGATTTCGTTCAGGATAACGAAAGCAAATCCTCGTATGGTGTTCTCAGAGGACTCCATTATCAGAAATGGCCTTTCTCTCAAAGCAAACTGGTAAGGGTGATGAAGGGATGTGTGCTGGATGTGGCGGTGGATATCAGGAAGGGTTCACCTACCTATGGCAAATATGTGGCTGCAGAACTGACAGGAGAAAACCGGCTGCAGTTCTATATTCCACGCGGCTTTGCACATGGCTTTGCCGTTCTTTCTGATGAGGTGATTTTCCAATACAAATGCGATGAGTTCTATCATCCTGAGAGTGAGGGAGGCATCGCATGGGATGACCCTGACCTTAATATAGACTGGAAATTGCCGGTCGACAAAATCATCCTTTCTGAGAAGGACAAACACCATCCTTTGCTGAAAGAACTGCATTCTCCGTTTGATTACAATGTCGATTTGTATAAATAGTTTTAATTCCTAAATAATGAATGTTGCAGTAGTTGGAACAGGCTATGTTGGCCTGGTTAGCGGAGCATGCTTCGCAGAAATGGGTGTCCATGTCGCCTGCGTGGACATTGACGAGGAAAAGATAGAAAACCTCAAAAATGGCAAAATCCCCATTTATGAGCCTGGACTGGATGAAATGGTGAAAAGAAATGCCAACGAGGGCAGATTGACGTTCACAACAAGTCTCAAGGATGTCATCGATGATGTGGCACTGGTTTTCAGCGCTGTGGGTACTCCTCCCGATGAGGATGGGTCTGCTGATCTTAAGTATGTGCTGAATGTGGCAAGAGAGTTCGGACAGAATATCAAAAAATATACCGTCCTGGTGACAAAATCCACCGTTCCCGTTGGAACGGCCATGAAAGTGAAGGCTGCTATCGAGGAGGAACTGGAAAAACGTGGAGAGCAGATTCCTTTCGATGTGGCGTCCAATCCTGAATTTCTGAAGGAGGGTGCAGCCATCAAGGATTTCATGAGCCCCGACCGTGTGATTGTTGGCGTGGAGTCGGAAAGAGCACGCTCTCTGATGATGAGGCTGTACAGGCCATTCATGCTCAACAATTTCCGTGTGATATTCACAGATATTCCTTCCGCTGAGATGATTAAGTATGCTGCCAACTCCATGTTGGCTACCCGCATCAGTTTTATGAACGATATTGCCAACCTTTGTGAGATTGTTGGGGCTGATGTGGAGATGGTCAGAAGAGGTATCGGAGCGGATACTCGCATCGGAAGAAAATTCCTTTATCCAGGATGTGGATATGGTGGCAGTTGCTTCCCCAAAGATGTCAAGGCTCTCATCAAGACCGCTGAGAAAAACGGATACGAGATGAAGGTCCTCAAGGCTGTTGAGGAGGTTAATGAGCATCAGAAAACGGTCGTGTTCTCCAAACTCAGCAAATGTTTGGATGGACAGTTAGAGGGTAAGACCATTGCCGTTTGGGGGTTATCTTTCAAACCGGAGACAGACGACATGAGAGAGGCTACCTCGCTGGTAACCATCGACTTGCTGCTGAAAGCAGGATGCAAGGTCAGGGTGTTCGACCCCGTTGCCATGGATGAGTGCAAGAGACGCCTCGGCGATGTGGTTGAATATGCCAAGGACATGTATGATGCCGTCCTCGATGCAGATGCCATGCTCATGCTTACGGAGTGGAAACTATTCCGACTGCCAAGTTGGGGCGTCATGAAAAAGACCATGCGCAACGCCCTCGTCATCGATGGACGCAACATCTACGATGCAGAGGAATTGGCCGAATATGGCTTCGAATACCACTGCATCGGAAAATAGTTCACTTTCATAGTTCACAGTTCATAGTGCATAGTTCATAGTTGTGAGTTCACATAAACTATGAACTATGCACTATGCACTATGAACTAATCCTTATTCCACCGTCACACTTTTGGCCAAATTGCGGGGCTGGTCTACATTCAGACCTTTTGCTACAGCCACATGATAGGCTATCAGTTGCAGGGGGATGACGGAAAGAAGGGGCGCTAAGGTCTCCAATGTCTCGGGAATCTCGATGACAAAGGAGGAGAGTGCCTTTACTTCTTGGTCGCCCTCGGTGACGATGGCGATGATGCGCCCGTTCCGGGCGATGACCTCCTGGATGTTGCTGATGATTTTCTTGTACAGGCGATGGTGGGTGGCGACAAACACGACAGGCATGTTCTCGTCAACCAACGCTATGGGACCATGCTTCATCTCGGCAGCAGGATACCCTTCGGCATGTATGTAACTGATTTCCTTCAACTTGAGCGCTCCTTCCAAGGCTACGGGGTAGTTCATGCCACGGCCCATATATAGGGTGTTGCGGGCATAGGTCAAGGTGCGTGCAAGATCACGGATGTAATCATTATGCTCAAGAATCTGTTTGATTTTTTCGGGTATACGGGCCAGTTCCTCGATATGTTCCTCATATAGTTTCTGTGAAAGTACTCCCATCTCATGACCAAGTGCAAGGGCAAATAGCGTGAGGACAGTCACCTGACCCGTGAAGGCTTTGGTGGATGCTACTCCGATCTCCGGACCTACGTGGATGTATATGCCTGTGTCGGAGGCACGGGCTATGCTCGAACCGACAGAGTTGACAATGCCAAAACATAAAGCGCCTTTTTCCTTCGCGAGCGCAAAGGCTGCCAGCGTGTCGGCTGTCTCTCCGCTTTGAGAGATGGCTATCACTACATCGTCTTGCCTGATGACGGGATTCCGATACCTGAATTCGCTCGCATACTCTACCTCGACAGGCACTTGGCAGAATTGCTCAATCATCTGCTTGCCGATAAGCCCGGCGTGCCAGGAGGTGCCGCAGGCTACAATGATGAAACGGCCGGCATTCAATAGTCGGTCGCGATGCAAATGGATGGCACTCAGCACAATCCTATGCTCTGACGGCATCAGGCGACCCCTCATGCAGTCTGAAATGCAACGGGGTTGCTCGAAAATCTCCTTGAGCATATAATGAGGATAGCCTCCTTTTTCCAATTTGTCGAGGTCGATATCCACATCGTGGACATTGGGGGCTACTTGATCGCGTGAGTTGGCCAGGTTCTTGATGGTGATTTCCTTTCCGCAACGGATTACGGCCACTTCCTCATCGTTGAGATACAGGATGTGCTTGGTATATCCCACAATGGGAAGGGCGTCTGAGGCAAGAAAATACTCTGAGTTGTTCTCTCCGATACCCACGACCAGCGGACTGCTTTTCCTTGCGCAGATGATCTCGTCGGGATGCTCTCGGTCGAGAACGGCTATGGCATAGGCGCCCACCACACGGCGGAGGGCATACAGTACGGCAAGGCCTAATTCAAGATGGAAACGCTGCTGGACAAACTCTATCAACTGTACGAGCACTTCCGTGTCTGTGCTGCTCTTGAAATGATAGCCTTTCCCCGTCAGATATTCTTTGATATTGCCGTAGTTCTCTATGATGCCGTTGTGCACCAACGCGAGTCTGCCGCTTTCTGATAAATGGGGATGGGCGTTGACGGAGGAGGGCTCACCATGGGTCGCCCAACGAGTGTGGGCGATGCCGGTGCTGCCGCTGGTGTCGTGGCCCACTGCTCGTTGTTCCAAATTGGAAACCTTGCCTTTTTCTTTGTATATACTCATTTCATGATCGCTGTTGATCAAGGCTACTCCCGCTGAGTCATAACCGCGATATTCCAGTCGCTTAAGCCCTTCTATGAGTATGGGAAATGCCTCCCGCGCTCCTATGTATCCAACAATTCCACACATATAGATATAATTTGGTTTTGATATTAAAACGTGCAAAAATACTAAATTATTGTGTCAAATAGAAAGGTTTTCTATGAAAATTTTGTCTTTTTGTTTTGAATTTCTTATTTTTGATAAATTTTTGCCTGTTTTCTTATGACGCTCCTGTCTGAACGAAAAAAGAAAAAGACGGGAAACAACCCCCGTCTTTTTATATCTAATAAAAAATACCTTCTTTAATACAGTTTAATTCGGTAGCCCACTGTCAGCATGATAGTCTGCTCATGGGCATTGCGCAGCACCCTTTTACCTTGGTCGGATTTGGCAAGTTTTGAAATCGGAAGACCATAGTAGCACTCAAAGGAAAGGTTGTTCAATTCATATCCGATACCGCCAATGATGTGGGCGGCTCGCTTGCGAAGGTGGCTCTTGATGTCCCTGTCGTCTCCATCCAGACTACACTTGGCTCCTACGTGGACACCAAAGAGAAAGCCTGTATAGATATTGAAATGGCGGATGGGATAGTAACGCAATTTATATAAGGTGTTGATATAGTCGAAACGATACTCATAAGGACCTCTTGCCCTGTTGCCCACCACGTTTCCTTCATCATCCTTGATCTGGATATCATCTTCAGACATGAAGTTGGCCCATGCGTCGCGGGCTCCTTGGCGGGAATAGGCAAATTCAAGACTCATGCCGAAATGATTGTTGAAATAAGCCTGCAGAATTCCGCCTATGTAGGGACCAAAATAAAACTTGCTGTCATATTCTGTCAGATTGGAGGCGGCAACACCGACTACAGGACCGGCGTAGATGTCGAATGGGTCATGCCATCTGTTCTCATCACGCCATTCCTCGTTGCCATCCACTTTGTTCACCCATATCGTAGAGGGATCCTGACGGCCGTTGGAGTCATACCTGACTTCTTGGGCATGCATGGCTGGACAGGACAGAATGGCTGTAAAAACAAAGAACAATATTCTTTTCATATCATCTTTTTATCTGAATGCATGGCGGAAAGCAGCCAGAAAAACGTGCTTCCCCGCGAATTTGACTGCAAAGATAATGCAAATCAAGCGCAGAACAAAATGAAATCGTTCATTTTTTTGCCTTGAGGCTGCTTATACGCATTTTTCTTCGTTTTTTAACATTCACTCTTGTCTTTCGTGCCTTATTCGAATGATGTTCAACACTAAGAAACTATTACTCACTGTATCTCTGTGACTCTGTGTTGAAATAGTAATGCTGTGTTCTCACGCTTCACCAAAAGTCCTCTCCCCCGGGAAAGAAAAATAAATATGTGTTTTTATTTTGCTTTCCTCTCGCTTATTCGTACTTTTGCACGATGATTCAGTATATCAGTTTGGCTAAGCGCACGCAAAGGTACAGGCAGGAGATCCTGGAAGCGACCAATAGGGTCGTTGACTCAGGATGGTTCTTGCTGGGACCTGAGTTGCAGTGCTTCGAACAAGAATATGCTGATTACCTGCATGCCGGATACTGTGTGGGTGTGGGAAATGGTCTGGATGCCCTTACATTGATTTATAGGGCATATATGGAGATGGGACTACTGAAGCCTGGCGATGAGGTCATCGTACCGGCCAATACCTACATCGCTTCCATTCTTGCCATCACCGAAAATCACCTGAAACCGGTTCTGGTCGAACCAAAGGCCGAAACGCTGCTGATGGATGACCAACTGATAGAGCAGCACATCACTCCGCGCACAAAATCGGTGATGATTGTACATCTGTATGGCAGATGCGCTTATACCGAACATATCGGCAATTTGTGTAGGAAATATGGCCTTTTGCTGGTGGAGGATAACGCGCAGGCTCATGGATGCCGTTTTGAAAACAGGATGACAGGGACGCTGGGAAATGCTGCTGGTCATAGTTTTTATCCGACCAAGAATCTTGGAGCATTGGGGGATGCCGGGGCTGTGACGACAGATGATAAGGAGTTGGCGGAAATGGTCAGAATATTGAGAAATTATGGTTCTCCTAAAAAATATGAGTTTTCAAAGATTGGCCGCAACTCACGGATGGATGAGTTGCAGGCTGCCATCCTTCGTGTTCGGTTAAGACATTTGGAAGAGGATAATGACAGACGCAGGTGTATTGCGGATGTCTACAACTCCATGCTGAACCATCCGTCGGTTCATCTGCCGGCAGACATGCCTGAGAGACAGAATGTCTGGCACATCTTTCCTGTGCTGGCAGACGATAGAGACAGACTTCAGGCTTATCTTCTTCGCCAGGGGATAGAGACTCAAGTGCATTATCCGACTCCGCCTCACCGGCAGATTTGTTATAAGCAGTGGAATGGCATGCACTTACCGGTCACGGATGATATTCATGCCCACGAACTGAGCCTGCCCATTGGACCGGAGTTGAGCGATGAGGAGGCGGAAACGGTCGCAGAGGCCATCAACAGATTTGATAATTGATAATTGGATACGAACAGTTTGAGATACTTTTTTCTACTTTCTATATTATTGGTATCATCCGCTGCAAAGGCACAACAATATGCCGGCTTTGTTGATGATATAAGGAATGCCACATCCGATTCCTTGATGAATATCGGAGGGGTGGAATACTATCTCTTGTATGAGGATTATGAGAAAGTTCATTTCCTTTCCATGATGTCGGAGAAGAGGGAGACGTCCATCATCGGACCGGCCCTGCCTGCTGACACCCTGTATCAGAATGGGGACATCTGTGGAGACCTCGGACTGGAGAGGGTGAGAAGACCATTGGCGGAAATGGGCAATGACAGCATGCTGGTCACCAACAAATACCCACAACTGTTCACCAGGTGCGAGTCTGTCTCTCCCTGCAACTTCAAGGCATGCGATACCAACAACTTCGGCTATAAGATCCTTGTCGATTTTCCTTCTGCAGAAGGTGAACTATGGGACCACCTGAGATACTGGATCATCAATTTCGTGGATTCATTCACCAATATGGACATGCTCTATTATGATGATGTCTATCTGGAGAAAAACCTCAACAAGGGGATGCTGCCCACAGAGATGATACGAAAGGCTCACCCGGATGCTTTTGAGATAGAGGATATCTCAGACGGACAAGCCATTGTCGACCATTTCAGGGATATGTACATGCGTCAGGTATACTATCTCAAAAACCAAGATTTCTCTTTCCCGCTCAGTTACCTGCGAATTTTCATGTCGCCGAGATTCATATCCGACAGGTATGTCACCTATTTCATCTCTACCAATTTCTATGCGTATGGGGCACATGATTTCCCCATAGAGCGGTATGTGACGTTTGACCTGAGGAATATGAAAGTCCTTACCAACAACGAGTTGTTCCGTGCTGGCGACATCAGAAAGGTTCGTGGAATCTTGGCTGAGAAACTGGGAGGCAGGGATTATGATGTGAGTCATTACGACCTGCCTCAGGCTGCTCTCATGGAGGATGAGGTAGTGTTCAGTTTCCAACCCTATCAGATCGGGTCATTTGCCGACGGCATCACACATTTGGCCATCCCTAAGGAACAACTGCGTAAATACATCGTCACCGACTATCTGAGGTAATCTCTCACCTCTCACCTCTTACCTCTCACCTCTATTTTACATACTCTTTCATGTCCTTTTTCCAGTCGTATTCATGGTCGATTTCATAGAAATCGTCTATGAACCAGTCGCCACGCTCAAACTGTAGGTCCAAACGGACGGGAATAATCTCTCCGTCGTTGTGCAGGTCGAATTGCACTTTCGCTTTGTTGCCATCGTGTTCCACCACTTGGATGTCGCTCACGGAGAGATCGCCGAAATCCTGACCCATCACCCAATAGTCTGCCTCAAAGAAGCCGATGTCGTCAGGATGGTTCTGCTGGTCATAATCCGAAACCGCTTGCAATGCCTTGTTCCAATCGTCACTGCAGTATTTCTCATCAGGAGAAGATGTGGGTGTGCTCTCATCTTCGTTGGCTTTGTTGTATTCAGCAAAAATGTCATCATAGATGGACTGCACACGGGAGACGATATACTCATCGCTCTGGCGGTCGGCATCTGAGACGGCTGCATTCTTGGTCGTTCCTGATGAACCCTGGCCGTCTTCCGTGCCATCAGTTGTTTTTCCGTTCTTGCCACAGCCTATGATTATCAGTGCCATGGCTAACATCATCATTACCTTTCTCATTTTTTTAACTGTTTATGGATATCAGATTTTGAAATTGTCTAATTTTTGGAGGAAATATGACCTAAATTCGCTCCATTTGTAATAAGGTCCCGTCACCTCCTTCAATGGAAGCCGTGTCTCATTCTCATTAAGCAGGACTTTCAGAAGTATCTCACCATCAGATTGTGTGGGACGGTAGAATACCAACTGAATGTTGCAGGCCATAGGGAAAATCTTGTAGCAAAGCCAATTCTCGTCATCCAACTGCTCCAGATCGGCTATCTCCTTGCCGCAGTTGTTGAGTTCCAGGAGGCAGGCAAGGGGCATCACGCACACCTCATGGCCATAGCGGAGCGTGGCTCCGGGGTGGGGGAGGCGAAGGCAACTGTCGGCTTCCTGAATCATCACACGCAGTAGGTTGCGCTGAGAGAAGGGGGATACACCACCGTTGAGAGGACATGGTCCGTAATGAATGTACCACCAGGCGTTGGTCTGAAGGAACAGATCGTAAAGTTCCTCTTCCGTGAACAGGTCATACAGACTCATTTCGTGGCGAAGGTCTGTGCTTTGGATATTGCACCCCATTTTGAACAAATGATAAGCCAAATCCTGCGCGTCCACGTCTTTTTTCCAGTAGTTCTCGTCGGTGAAAAGCGAGGCCATCAACCGGTCGTTGTGCTGGTGGCGCTTGCAAAAGGCATCATAGGTATCCTTGAGACTCTCGGGCATCTTGAGTTTGTCAAGGTTCTTGTCACTGAAATTCATATACCACATGTCGTGCTCACTGGCATCATGGCGGATGTTGAGTTCGGGATTCTTGCGAAGCAGCGCCTGGAGGGCATTCTCCATGGAAAGGATGCAGCGGATGACCACCGTGCTCTTGGCATCGATGTTGGTCTTGCCCTTGAACACTTCAGGAAAACGGTCATACATCCTTGTTCCGATGGCCTGATGCTGTTCGGCTCCAAGCAGGGTCAGTTCTCCATGACGTTTCTCTGCGTTGTCGCGGATGACGATGACACGTTGAAGAACATCCTTGCCCAGAGCAGTGAGAATGCCCATGGAATCTGCTCGCAGCAAGGCCTTGTAGGCCATGTCGTAATCACTGTCATTGATCAGATGTCGGGAACCATGACGGCCGTAGTGGGAAATGTAGAATGGTTCATATCCCTCAGGACTTGGCGTCAACTGCTCCTGGGCAGGACCAGGATAGGCAAAATAGTTGCTGCCCATCAGATAGATGTTCTGCTTGATTTCCTGACGGGATAATTGGGCTGAAGAGGCCATGAAGACCATCACGGCAGCAGTCAGAAGGAAAATTCTTTTCATGTCGGTTGCACTTTGTCCACAAAAGTACATATTTTTGACGAATAATCCAACTTTATGGTCATGGGAATGGCGGTTTTTGACTCAATTGTAATTTTTTAACGCAGACAAACCTTGTTCCATCATGCGGAAATCGTAACTTTGCCTCGCAATTAACCAATTCAACTATTTGTAATGAAAAAAGAAAGGCTGGCTTTTGCCATTGTGATACTGACAATGTGGGTTTGTAACGCCAATGCCCAACTGCTCTACAGAATTTCAGGAAACGGACTCAGCAAGTCATCTTATCTGATGGGTACTTACCATCTTGCTCCCTCTACCTTCTCTGACTCCATACCGGGTTTCAGACAGGCCATGGCAGAGGTGGAACAGGTCTGTGGCGAATTGGACATGGAGAATGTCAAAACCCCGGAAAACACAATGAAGATGCTCAATGCCATGACGCTTCCTGAGGGAAAGACCATACAGGGTATGCTGAGCGAGGAAGAGATGAAAAACCTCAATGGCTTTGTCAAGTCATTGATGGGTGTCGATTTTTCCAACCCTATGGTTGGCGAACAACTGGGTAAGTTGACTCCGGCGGCTCTCAATACGCAGTTCTCATTGTTGATGTACATGAAAATGAACCCCAATTTCAGCACAAATGACGGTATTGACACCTATGTGCAGACCTTGGGAAGGAAGGATGGGAAAAAGATTCTCGGACTGGAGACGGTAGATGACCAAATCAATGTCCTCTTTAAAAGCCAGCCACTTGAGCGGCAATTGAAACTTTTGATGTGCATGGTGCGCCATAAGGACGTTCAGATGCAACTTGCTGGAGATATCGTCAATGCATATTATGCACAAGATCTCAACCGTATCTGGGAACTCACCGAAATGAAATACAATGATGAATGTGACTCTACACCTGAAGAGGAGGAAACTCTCATCTACGGAAGAAATGCCAACTGGGCAAAGGCCATGCCTGAAATCATGAAAAATCAGCCTACATTTTTCGCTGTTGGCGCAGCCCACCTCTGCGGGGAAAAAGGGTTGATCAGCCTCCTCAAGAACAGTGGCTACGTGGTCGATGCAGTGAAAGCGCAATAAGCGCTTTGTTTCAGGAATATACTAATCAGCAATAAAAATCATTTAAATAATTGGACATGAAACTGACAAATATCAAAATGGTGGCTTTGGCCATGACTTCGGCTCTCGTGCTCACCAGTGCCATGGCGGGCGAGGAGCCCATTACCAAAAACGGCAAGCAGACAATCATCAACACAACTACGATTGCCCGTGACGTCAAAGGATACATTGGGACGACACCAGTGAAAATCTATATCACTAACAACAAGATTGACAAAATCGAGGCGTTGCCTAATGAGGAGACTCCCAAGTATTTCTTCAAGGTAAAGAAAGAAATGCTTGACAAGTGGAATGGCATGACGGTCAACAAGGCTATCAGCGCCAAGGTTGACGGGGTGACTGGAGCCACTCTTTCATCCGATTGCCTGAGGGAAACCGTTAAGAAGGGGCTGCAGTACTACAAGAAAAATAAGAAGTAGAACATACCGACGTCTTAACCTTTCTTGCGCTCGTCAATGAACTTGTAGTCTTTGTATTTGGCTGCAGGGAAGGTGAATACGTCATCTTTGATATTGCCACTTTGGAAACGGCTGATATTCACCGTTGTCCAAAACCAAAGCACCTTGATCTTCAGACTGATGGGGGCCTTGGTCTTCTTGTCGATGATGGCCTTGATGTGCTTGATGCCTTTGGTGTTCTTATGGGCGTTCATCAGAATGACATAACCTTCTTTGCTGTTCTCCCATGAATAATCGTAATCATTGGGATGAAACTCAAACTTGCTGGAATACTTGTCTTTCTTCTCTGAACCGGCATCATACAAAGTCACTGTCTTCTTTTTCTGGTCCACCCAGTAATCTTTCACACCGTCATTCCAACTCAGGTAGCGCGACTCCACAAACCTGCTCTTCTTCCCCTTGTACCAGATGGTGCCGTCAACCTTCAGGATTCCTATAATGTTGACGTTGTAGTGAAGCGTGGAGCCTTGTTCGCCAAATACCATGTTGTAGGTGCTGTCAAACATCTTGCGCGCCTCTGCGGCATTAGTGGAATTGGCACCCATACTTGTCATTGCAATCGCCAGGAATGCAATGACTGCGAAAAGTCGATTCTTCATACAATTTGTCTTCTATGACTGGTGATAATCCGTTCCACTTCATCAAAAGTGCCGTCAAACGGACCATTGTGTGATAATTTCTGTGTGCACATGGCGGCAGCGAAACGTCCGCTGTCACCGTAGCCCATACCCAAAGCACGGCAATAAAGATATCCGGCTGAGTAGGTGTCACCGCACCCGGTGGCATCTACTATCTGGGTGGGGGGATAGGCTGGAATTTCATAAAAACGGCCTTCTGCAAAGATGAGCGAACCATAACTGCCCAAAGTGAGAAGCACCTCCTTCACTCCCCAGGAGGCTATCCGCAAGGCTACCTTTTTGGGATCACGGAGCCCTGTTACCGTGAACATCTCCTGCTCATTGAGTTTGAGAATGTCTATGTAGCGAAGCACCTCGTCTTTGTCTTTCCAGTCTGTCGGATAAACTTGTTCTCCGCATACCTTGCGGAGGAATCCCTGTACGTCAACCGATACAATCCCTCTTAAAGAGAGGTCTTTTATCAGTTCGGGGGAGAAATCATCGTCCAGCAATGAGCCCAGATGGAAAAAACGCGCTTCAATGCCTCTCAATTGGTCAACAGAAAATGGATCTGCCTTTGCCAGCACACGCTGGGAGCGGTTGTCGCGGTTGTCGCCATACTTGTTCTCAAAATAAACGGTTTCCCTGGAGGGGAAAAAGGTGACATCAATGCCTGATTCAATCATGTCATCCACCGCAGTGCGGTCCTTTTCTGCCATCGAGGTGACCAAACTGAAACTGAGTTCATGAGGAAGATGGTTGATGGCATGGGCAAAATAATAGGATGTCCCTCCGTTCATATACACAACGTCTTCCGGAGTGATGATCTTATCAAGCGTGATATGGCCTATGCAACAGATATCTGTCATACATCAGTATTTGAAATGATTTTGCAAAGATAGTGCAAAACAAATGCACGGCAAAGCAAAAATACAAAGTTTTTGCTTTTTAAATGTTTTTGATAGATTTCTAAGAAAAACCGAATATAATTTCACATTTATTTCGTATTTTCGCAACAAAAATATAAATATGAGTATGGCTGACAGCAAACTGACTGATTTGATGGAGGAGCATGGCATCAAGGTCACAGCCAACAGGCTGATTGTGGCGCGCTCCCTCCATGCCTCTCTGATGCCCATGTCCCTGGCTGAACTTGAGAGGCAGATCCTCACACTTGATAAGTCGAGTATTTTCAGGGTGCTCAACCTGTTCCGTGACTACCATCTGGTGCATGTCATCGAAGATGGGGCAGGGGGCGTCAAATATGAGTTGTGCCACAGCCACAGCGCTAATGCTGATGAGGATGCCCATGCGCATTTCCATTGTGAGGTATGCGGCCGAACCTTATGCCTTGACCATGTGCCGGTTCCGATAATAAGACTTCCGGAGGGCTACGAGGCGCATTCCGTCAATTATCTGATCAAGGGGGTGTGCCCGGATTGTTTGCCCCGGAAATGAGTATCAGCCAAACAACTCCCGGAGGGCTTCTTCGACCTTCCTGACTGGATGAAGTTGGATGCCGTATTGGTGGATGTCGATGCCGCTCATGTTGTATTTGGGAAGGATGAAATGTCTAAATCCCAATTTCTCTGCCTCTTTTATCCTTTGCTCGATTCTGTTGATGGGACGCACTTCGCCGCTGAGTCCCACCTCGCCGGCCATGCACCATCCGGATTCTATGGCTGTGTCTACATTGCTTGACAGGACTGCTGCGATAATGCTCAGGTCCATGGCCATGTCGGTGACACGAAGACCACCTGCAATGTTGACAAAGACATCCTTCTGCATGAGTTTGAAGCCCACCCGCTTTTCCAGTACGGCAAGCAACATGTTCAGACGGCGGTGGTCAAAACCTGTCGCTGAGCGCTGTGGGGTGCCATACGCTGCTGTCGATACCAATGCCTGGGTCTCAAGCAGGAAGGGGCGCACTCCCTCGATGGCTGCAGTGATGGCGATGCCCGACAGCCCTTCATGGTCTTGAGTGAGGAGAAGTTCTGAGGGATTGCTGACTGCACGCAAGCCATTCTGCTGCATCTCATAGATGCCCAGTTCGCTGGTGTTGCCAAAACGGTTCTTGATCGAACGGAGAATGCGGTACATATAGTGCTGGTCTCCCTCAAATTGTATCACGGTGTCCACAATGTGCTCCAGGATTTTGGGACCGGCGAGGGTGCCTTCCTTGGTGATGTGGCCGATGAGGATGACTGGTATGCCACTTGATTTGGAGAAGCGGAGGAGAGACGCCGCACATTCCCTTACTTGGGAGAGACTGCCGGGCGAACTTTCCACTTCCTCGGTGGAGATGGTTTGTATGGAGTCGATGATGATCAGTTCGGGATGGGTGTCCTTGATCTGGGCGAAAATGTTCTCGAGTGAGGTCTCGCAGAGTATCATCAGGTGCTCGCTGTTGCCTTGTCCGATACGCTCTGCACGCATCTTCAACTGATGAAGGCTTTCTTCACCGCTCACATAAAGGATCCGGCGCTCGGTCATATTGAGGATGGTCTGCAGCGTCAGCGTACTCTTGCCAATGCCGGGCTCACCGCCCAAGAGAACGATGGAACCAGGTACCAATCCTCCGCCCAATACTCTGTTGAGTTCATTGTCGTGCATGTCTATCCGGGGAGACTCTTTCGAAGAGATATCCCGGAGGTATACCGGCCGGGCTTTGCCTTCCAGGGTGCTTCGGAGCGAACTGGCGGCTGAGCGTGCTGCCTGACTGCCGGTCTCGTTGCTGATGCGGATTTCCTTAAACGTATTCCATTGCCCGCAGGCGGGACATTTCCCTATCCATTTTGCTGACTCTTGTCCGCAGTTGGAGCACACATATGCGATTTTATCTTTTGCCATCTCGATTCTTTTTTATTGATGAGTAACAAATTGAGCATCATTCCAGTTTTCCTGTTTTGAGGAATTGCTCATGACATCTTTTCTTTACATCCTTTTCTATATCCGCTATGGCCCTGTGTGGGTTGGAGAGTGATTTGACCCAAACACATAGGGCAAAGACTACGATGGTGATGGCTACGCTGACAACCCATCTCAGCACCTCACTGCTGATGGGAAGCATTTCCACACAGACAATTCCGGTCGCTACCGGGATGCCGAACAGCAGCCAGTCGGCTCCTGAGGACATACCGTATGTGGCAACGGCATCCCTGTATTCCTTGTCTTTGTTCAGCAACCGCTTCTTGTTCTCCAGCCAAAGTTGCTCAAAATCCTTTTCCTTGTTTTCCATATTCAGTCCGTTTTTATCAAATCACTCATCACCGTGTCGCTCATCATGATACCGCTGAGGGTGAGGCGGAGGTGGCCGTTTTCCACTTTTAGCCAGTTGTTGGCAAGATGGGCGGCGGCGTTCTCAAGAAGGTAAGCCACCATGTCTTCTCCATAAGATGTTCTCACAGCATCCAGGCTGATACCTCGGGAGGTGCGCAGCCGTGTGGTGATCATGTCATTGTATCGGTCGGTCATGCTGAGAATCTCCCGCTGGGAGGGCATTATTCCATGCTCGATGCTGTGGATGTATTGCTTCAGGTCTGACACATTGCAGGAGCGGCTTTTGAGGTCATAGGAATGGGCGGCGGCACCAATCCCCAAATAGGGCGTTTCATCCCAATAACTGCTGTTGTGACGCGACTGATATCCGGGACGGGCGAAATTGCTGATCTCATAATGCTCGTAACCAGCCTCTTTCATTTTTTCGACCAATTTCTCATACATTATTATATATGTATCGTCATCCGCCGCACTCACTTGGTGCCGTTCCAGCATTTCATTCAGAGGCGTACCTTCCTCATACATCAGGCTGTAGGCTGAGATGTGCTCCACTTCCAGCCGTAGTGCCTGCTCAATGTCATACTCCCAGTCTTCCAACGTCTCTCCGGGGAAGCCAAACATCAGGTCAATGCTGATGTTCCCGATGCCGGCTTGTCGCAGTATTTCCACCGCTTGCCTCCCCTGGCTTGACGTATGGCGGCGACGGAGAAACTGCAACCTCTTGTCCGCAAAGGACTGAAGCCCCATGCTCACTCGGTTGATGGGTAATGTGCGGAGCATTTCCGCAAAATCCACGCTCACGTCGTCTGGGTTGCATTCCATGGTGATTTCCGCCGTGTCATTCACTTCATAAACATCTTCGATGGTGTCAAACAACTGGTGTAGCATGGGACCCGTAAGCAGTGAGGGGGTTCCTCCTCCCAAATAGATGGTGCCGATGGCTGAGCCTCCTCTCATCCGCATTTCCTGGCATAGGGCATCTGCATAACGCTGACGCATATCCAGCATCGTCGTGGAATAAAAGCCGCAATAGATACACCGGGAGCGGCAAAAGGGAATGTGGATATAGAGTCCTGCCATGCATGCAAAGGTAGTCCATTTTTTCATAAATGTATTTAAAGATTCGAGAATTTGTGCCAAATGTTTTGGCTGTTTGACGAAAAATAAGTACTTTAGTCGGCAATTTCGCAAAAAGCGATTATTTTCACTTAAAATCTATCATAATTTATGAAAGTCTATCAGACAAACGAAATCAAAAACATCGCACTCATTGGCAGTGCGGGAAGCGGCAAGACTACTCTTGCCGAGGCCATGCTTTTTGAGGCTGGCATTATCAAACGTCGTGGAACCGTTGAGGGAAAGAACACCGTCAGTGACTACTTCCCCGTAGAGCAGGAATATGGATATTCCGTGTTTCCTACCGTTTTCCACGTTGAATGGAACAACAAGAAACTCAATTTTATTGATTGCCCGGGTTCTGACGATTTCGTCGGTGGAGCCATCACGGCTCTTAATGTGACCGATCAGGCTGTCATCGTCGTCAATGGTCAGTATGGACCGGAGGTCGGCACCATGAACAGTTTCAGGGTGACAGAGAAGATTGGCAAGCCTGTCATCTTCCTCATCAACCAACTTGACCGTGAGCACTGCGACTTCGAGTCAATCATGAACAATATGAAAGAGACATTTGGCAGCAAGTGCGTGGAAGTGCAGTATCCTATCGCAACAGGCCCGGGATTCAATGCTGTCATCGATGTTCTGCTCATGAAGAAATATTCATGGAAGCCAGAGGGTGGCGCTCCCATCATTGAGGACATTCCCGCTGAGGAAATGGACAAGGCTGAGGAACTGCATGCCGCTCTTATCGAGGCCGCTGCTGAGAATGACGAGACTCTCATGGAGAAATTCTTTGAGGAGGAAACCCTTTCTGAGGATGAGATCCGCGAGGGCATCCGCAAAGGTCTGATCACACGCTCTATCTTCCCCATCTTCTGCGTTTGTGCTACTAAAGACATGGGCGTACGCCGACTGATGGAATTCTTGGGCAACGTGGTGCCGTTCCCCACCGACATGCCGAAGGTGAGCGATACCAATGGCGACGAGATCGCTGTCGACAGCGAGGGTCCCGAGAGCCTCTTCTTCTTCAAGACGGGTATGGAGCCTCATATCGGTGAGGTGAGTTATTTCAAGGTGATGAGCGGAACCGTCCATCAGGGCGACGACCTCACCAATGCCGACCGTGGCTCCAAGGAGCGTATGGGACAGATTTTCACCTGTGCAGGTGCCAACCGTATCGCCGTTGATGAACTGAAAGCCGGTGATATCGGCTGTACCGTCAAACTGAAGGACGTGAAGACGGGCAACACCTTGAACGCCAAGGATGTGGACATCCGTTTCGACTTCATCAAATACCCGAACTCCAAGTATTCTCGTGCCATCAAGGCTGTCAGTGAGAGCGATACTGAGAAACTCATGGCTGCTGTGCTCAAGATGCGCCAGGAAGACCCGACATGGGTGGTGGAGCAGAGCAAGGAACTTAAGCAGACCATTATCCACGGTCAGGGTGAGTTCCACCTCCGCACCTTGAAGTGGCGTCTGGAGAATAATGAGAAAATCCCCGTGATTTACGAGGAGCCCAAAATCCCATACCGTGAGACCATTACCAAGGTCAATCGCGCTGACTACAGACACAAGAAACAGTCGGGTGGTGCCGGACAGTTCGGTGAGGTTCACCTCATTGTCGAGCCTTACACTGACGGAATGCCTGATCCCACCGTCTACAAGTTCGGCGGTCAGGAGTTCAAGATGAACATCAAGAGCCGTGAGGAAATCGACCTCGAGTGGGGTGGCAAACTGGTATTCCTCAACTCTGTGGTGGGTGGTGCTATCGACACTCGCTTCATGCCGGCTATCCTCAAGGGTGTGATGGAGCGTATGGAGCAAGGTCCGCTCACTGGTAGTTATGCCCGTGACGTGCGTGTCATCGTTTACGATGGTAAGATGCACCCGGTCGACTCCAATGAACTTTCATTCATGCTGGCTGCACGCAATGCGTTCTCCAAGGCGTTCAAGGATGCAGGTCCGAAGGTGCTTGAGCCTATCTATGACCTGGAGGTCCTCGTTCCCGCTGACTACATGGGTGATGTGATGGGTGACCTGCAGGGACGCCGCGCCATCATCATGGGTATGGACAGTGAGGCTGGCTATCAGAAACTGAATGCCAAGATTCCTCTCAAGGAACTGGCTAACTACAGCATCGCTCTGAGTTCTCTCACCGGTGGCCGCGCTTCCTTCACCACCACGTTCTCAAGTTACGAACTGGTGCCGAACGATATCCAGCAGGCTCTCATCAAGCAGCATGAGGCTGAACTGGCTGAGGAGGATTGATCTGTTAGTCTGACGTAGAAAATCTTCTATATAATAGCATTGAGCCCGGTACAAGACCGGGCTCAATCTATTTTACTACTTGAGTTTTGAGTTTGCGGATTTCCTGATTGCTGACGGCATAATTGAAGATGCGGAAATCAGCAACTTCTGTCTGAGTCAGGTATTTGTCTCCACGGAAGGGGGCACGCCCGATCCAGCAGTTGGCAGGAGCATCCTTGAATATCTCAGAGAGAATTGGCATGTTGTCGTTTCGGCCAACCAGTTTCCCATCCAGGAAAAGTTCTCCTTTGTGCCCTTCCTGGCGGTAGAGAACATGCACCCATACATCGCGCTTGGGCTTCCCTCCCTGCATGATGAATTCTTCGTTTTCATACCCGCCGGTAGAGGTCTCAAATCGCTGCTCGTTCAGGCGCATGGCCATGTACGGACCTTCAGAAGCATTGTTTTCTGCCAATTGGGAGAAGGCGAAAAGAAAGTGTCCGTAACCATCGAGTTGGTTTTCTGAACAGACTTTGAAGAAGACGGAAACAGAAAAGTCTTCCAGTTGCTGGATGAGTGAGCCGGTCTCTGCCGTGAGGTCGTAATACCCGTTGCTGGCTCCAAGATGGAGAATGGCATTGTTTTTCTCGTCTATCTTGGCGTCACGCATCAGATAGGGGGATTGCCATGCAAAACGGTATTCTGCCTGTTCCTTGGTCTTTATCAAGGGAGCGGGAAGGGCAGAGGTCATCTTGGCTGTCAGACGCTTGATTTGTTCTTTCAGAATATGGTAGGCGGGCTTGGCCATGGCACCGTGGTCGTAGCCTTGCATCTCATAGAGTGTGGCATCAGGATGTCCCACGAGTTTCAGCATGCGCCAGAAATAGGCCTGCTCTTCATATCGCCCGAAAAGTTCCAATTCCCTGTCTCCGGAGATGATGACGATGGGTGGGGCATCGGGGCGGATGAAGGTAAGTGGGGCAAATTCGTCGATGGTAGGCTGCAAGGGGCCGATGCCTTGAAGTTTGCGTACGTTGTAATGGGTGATGCACTGTCCGCTGAAAGGAATGAGACCTGCCAAAGAATCGGCATCGACACCATACTTCGCAAGCCATTTCTTGTCCAGTCCGATCATATCCAGCAGATAGCCGCCAGCAGAGTGGCCCGCGACAAAAATCTTGCGCTTGCTCCCGCCGTATTTGCCGACATTCTTGTATGTCCAGGCTACTGCCGCTGCAGCATCATCAATACACTGGTCGATACTGGCTTTGGGCAACAGCCGATAGTTGGCTGAGACAACCACCAGACCGCTGTTCTTCAGTTCTTGGTCTATGTGTTTGTTGCCTCCTTCTATGCCTCCTCCGTGAAACCATACCACGACAGGTGCGTCTTCGCGGTTGGTGGGATAATATACATCAAGTTTGCAGCGCTCCTGTGCGTAGGCATCTGTCGATTCTGTATAAGAAATGTCATTGACCTGTTGGTATTGCGCCATGGTGAGTGACGCATACAGCAGAAACGCAAGGGTGAGGAAAATGTTTTTGTTGTTCATGTTTTTATCTGATATAATGTGTCTCGACTAATGGTTCCTGGATCTTCGGAGAGCCAAACTGCTGCAGGCCAAGGCGGATGGCTTTGATCATGAAAGCCATGTTGAGGCCCAGTTGGCGCATGGTCTGCATGCCTTCCTCGTCGCAGGTGACTTCACCAGGTGTGGTGCCATGCGCTATGCTCCAGTATTGTGAGGGCACCACCGGCATGTTCGTCTTTAGGAAATACTTGTTTAGAACGTCCATCGTGGCGGTGGCTCCACCACGGCGGGCTATGCTCACTGAGGCTCCCACCTTCATGCTCCAATCGGAGTGGAGATTGGAGTAGAAGAGCCTGTCGAGCAGCGACAGCAGTGTTCCGTTGGGGGATGCGAAATAGACGGGGGAACCAATGAGAAGACCGTCTGCATCACGCATTCTCTCTGATAGGTCGCCGACGATGTCGTGAAAGGCACAGATGCCTGTTTCCCAACATTTGTTGCAGGCGATGCAGCCGCGAATCTGCAGATGGCCCACATGAATCCAGTCTGTCTCGATGCCTTGTTGATGCAGCATGCGTTCTGCCTCTTGTAGCGCAGTCGCCGTGTTGCCGTGAGCCTTCGGACTGCCATTGAGAATGATTACTTTCATGCTTGTTTGTATTGTAGGTAAGGCCTCTCTTCATTTCATCTAGTCTCTCTAGTCTCTCTAGATCATCTAGTATATCTAGTTCTCCTAGTTCTCCTAGTCCTCCTAGTCCTCCTAGTCTCCCTAGTCCTCCTAGTTTCCATAAATCAGCCTTTATATAAAAATCTGGCTACAAATATAATGAAAAGACCTCTAATTTTCGTATTTTTGCCGTAGGATTTGATGAGCAAAGACAAAAATACAGATGATGGATACATTCAGGTACCATCATCTTGTCTCCTAACAACTAATTGTTGAGATAATGAACAGAATAATCAGGGAAGCCAAACCCTCGGACATGGCTGAAATCATGCAGGTTATGGATGCCGCAAAGCAAATCATGCGGTTGTCTGGCAATATGCACCAGTGGGTGGAAGGCTACCCGTCGGAGGCGGCCATTTTTGCTGACATGGAGAGGGATGGGGCCTTCGTTGTAGAGGATGATGGCAAGGTGGTCGGCTACTTCGCTTTCCTCCCATCGCCGGAGCCAACTTACGACAGAATTGATGGGGGCGAATGGCTCGATGATGAGCACCCTTATCATGTGGTTCACCGCATCGCCAGTTATCCTGATGCCCATGGCATCTTCAGCAGCATCATGGACTTCTGTTTCTCCCACGATCCTAACATCCGCATCGACACTCACCGTGACAACACAATCATGCAGCACAATATCCTGAAGCATGGGTTCACTTATTGTGGCATCATCTATCTGTTGTCTGGTGACGAACGGTTGGCGTATCAAAGATTGGATACAATACCCTGATGGCTTACCCAAATGGGAGCCTGTATCCACAACCTTCTTTCCAACGGCTGCACCCATAGGCGGTCTTTCCCTTGATGATGGTCCCTGTCTTGCAGAGTGGACAGGGTTGGCCGATCAGATGGTCGTTCCCTGCCAACGCATTTTGGGGTGCCTGAGCAGTAGGGGTGCCTGCCGCTTGTTTGGTGGTGGATGTTTGTTTGGTGGTGGATGTTTGCTTGGTGGTGGCTGGCGCTTTCTTGGCCCTTGGTGGCTTGGGGGATTTCTTGTTCAGTTCTTCTTCGCTGAGCAACGTGATCCGACGGTTGCTGTTGTCGGTGAGCACCTGAACGACGATATCTTTGATCTGCTGTTTCAGTTCGTCAATGAACATGGATGCGTCATATCGCTGATGCTCGATGTCGCGTAGTTTCTTCTCCCAAATGCCGGTCAGTTCGCAACTTTTCAGCAAGTCTTCCCTGATGGTGTCTATCAGTTCTATACCAGTGGCGGTGGCAATCAGGTTCTTTCGCTCCCGACGGATATAGCGCCGCTTGTAAAGGGTCTCGATGATGCCTGCCCTGGACGAGGGACGGCCAATGCCGTTCTCTTTCAGCGCGGCGCGCAACTCCTCATCCTCCACGAATTTTCCTGCTGTCTCCATGGCGCGGAGTAGGGTGGCTTCGGTATAGTATTTGGGAGGTGTGGTCCACTTTTCCGTAAGTGTGGGGGTGTGGGGACCGCTCTCACCCTTGACAAAGTCGGGAAGCACTTTCTCTTCCGTTTCATTCTTGGCCTCATCATCTGCGGTGGCATTGGCGTCTTTGTCATAGATGACACGCCATCCGGGACTTTTGATCAGTTTTCCCGATGCCTTGAACTCCACACTGTCCACCTTGCCCATCACCGTGGTGGTGGCAAACAGACAGTCTGGATAGAACACACTGATGAAGCGGCGGACGACCAAGTCATAAACGTGGCGCTCCAGGTCAGTCAGACCAGTGGGTGCCACACCCGTGGGGATGATCGCATGGTGGTCGGTCACTTTGGAAGAGTCAAACACTTTCTTGCTCTTTTTCAGGGCCTTTCCTGCCAAAGGTGCGGTCCACTGCTCATATCCTCTGAGACCTTTCAGGATATTGGGACATTTGGGATAGATGTCATCGCTGAGATACTGGGTGTCGACACGTGGATATGTGGTGAATTTACGCTCATACAGTGTCTGGATGATTTTCAAGGTGGTGTCGGCGCTGAGACTGAATTTCTTGTTGCAGTCTACCTGCAGCGAGGTGAGGTCATAAAGGTGGGGTGGGGCTTCCGTACCGTTTTTCTTCTGTACGTCGGTGACAACAAATGGCTTGTCCTGGATGAGTGAAAAGGCCTGCTCTCCCTCTTCCTTGGTCATGAACTTGCCCTTGGTGGCCGTAAAAAGGGTTTCACGGTAAAGGGTCGACAACACCCAATAGGGCTCTGGCTTGAAGTTGTCAATCTCTTTCTGGCGGTTGACAATCAGTGCCAAGGTGGGGGTCTGCACCCGACCGATGGAGAGCACCTGTTTGTTCTGACCGTATTTCAGCGTGTAAAGCCTCGTGGCATTCATTCCAAGAAGCCAGTCCCCGATGGCGCGGCATAGGCCTGCCAGGTAAAGTGGGTCATATAAGGATTGGTCTTTCAGGGTCTGGAATCCTTCGCGGATGGCTTCATCGGTCATGGAGGAAATCCACAGCCGGCGCACCGGGCATTTCGCCTGGGCTTTCTGCATTACCCACCGCTGGATGAGTTCGCCTTCCTGACCGGCATCACCGCAGTTGATGATGCCGTCGGCTGCCTGCATGAGTTGCTCGATGATGGCAAATTGTTTCTTGATGCCCTCATCCTCAATGAGTTTGATGCCAAAACGGGGAGGAATCATGGGCAGTGTGGAGAGCGCCCATTTCTTCCACAAGGGCATGTAGTCATCAGGTTCTTTGAGCGTACAAAGATGGCCGAAGGTCCAGGTCACTTGATAGCCGTTGCCTTCCATGTATCCGTTTTTGGAACTGTTGGCGCCAATAATCCGGGCAATGTCCTTGGCAACGCTTGGTTTCTCTGCTATACAAACTATCATAATCAGTATCCCAGTTTCGAAATCTCTCAACTTTTAGGAACTTAGGAATTTAAGAGGCACTCTTCACTCTTCACTCTTCACTCTCTCAGTATCCCAGTTCCAAATCAGTAAGAATCACGATGTGGCGTTGGGCAGGATGTGAAAGACGGAGGAAATGGAAATAGTTGCAGATGCTGTCTGTTGAGTTGCAGTTATGGCAAAGGCCGTCCACCTGGCAAGGAGTATTGATGTTGAACCTCATGGCGTTGATGGGGGCTGCGGTGTGACGGGCACGCTGAAGCGCACTTTCCACATCTGCCGCAACTTTGTTGAGACCCACCACAAAAATCACACGCTTGGGACCCCACGTGATGGCGGCCACACGGTTGCCGTTGCCGTCAATGTTGACGAGCACACCGTCTTCTGTCATCGCATTGACACTCGAAAGGTAATAATCCACCTCGAACGCCTTCCTGTATATGCTCAGTTTCTCCTCATCTGTCTTGGCATCGTCACGGTCATAAACTTTGTAATCTCCGTTTTTCAATGCTTCTGTCAGACCTGTGCTGCGGATGCTCATCGAACCTCCCCAAGTCACGCTGCTGCCTTTTTCCATCAACTGTTTCACTTGGGCAATGATTTCCTCTGCGGTATGGCAATAGTATGCGTCAAAATGGCGGCGCTTCAGATTGAGAATGATTTTCTCTGCCATCTTTTGCTGGCGTTTCTCTTGGGGATTCATAGGGCTTGTGTTTAATTTGGTGACTTTTTTGTCTGCATACATTCATAAGTATGAATATCCGACATGCAAAATTAACTGAATCCGACCACAATTCAAAAAAATAAATCCAATTTCTTTTCTCCTCTCATTTTTTGATTGTATTTTTGTAGGTAGTTATTTTGTGGAAATAATAAAACGAATCAATATGAGACAACTGTTTTTCCTGCTTTTATGGTTGGTGGGACTGTCTGTTCAGGCTCAGTCAACCGAAAAATTGTATGACCAAGCAAAAGCGTTCTATGATGCTAAAAACTATGCCAAAGCCGTTCCGCTCTTCCAGGACGCTGCCAAGAAAGGCCATAAGAAGGCTCAATATCGACTGGGTTTGTGCTATGACAAAGGAAGGGGCTTGAAGGAAGACGACAAGCAGGCTTTCCATTGGTATGAACTGTCTGCCAACCAGGGGTATGCCAAGGCTCAGTATCAGTTGGGGAGATGCTATAAGAAAGGGGAGGGCACCACTCAGGACATAGCAAAAGCAGTCTCTCTCTTTTCCAAGGCTGCCAAACAGGAAAATGCCGATGCACTCTATGCTTTGGGCAAATGCTACCTGAAAGGTCAGGGTGTGACGGCCGATAAGGCAAAGGCAAAATCCTTGATTATGAAGGCTATCCGTGACAAGAAGGATGGCGCAGAGATTTTGGAGAAGATACGCAAGGATGCCAAAGAGGGGGATGAGGACGGCAAGCAAATTCTCGCGTTGATAGGCAAAAAGTGATCAAAGAAAACAAAACCGCAAGAGACATGAAGAAAACAACCTCTATTTCTCTCCTGGTATTGTGTGCGATACTGACCCTGGGTCATGCCGAGGCTGCCAATCCTTGGAAACAGATGAGAAAAGTGGAGAGCGCCATTGTCGTGCCCTCTTTTCCCGACAGGACATTCAATATACTGGATTTTCATCAGTCAAAGGATTCTCTCTATACCGGTGCCATCAACAAGGCCATCGAGACTTGCTCCATGCAAGGGGGTGGGAAGGTGGTGATACCCAAAGGTGTATTCAAAACGGCGGCCATCCATCTTCGTTCGGGGGTCAACCTTCATCTTGAGGAGGGGGCCGTGTTGCAGTTCAGCACCGACCGCAGGCTCTACCCACTTGTTCTGACCCGTATAGAGGGTATCGACTGCTACAACCTCTCGCCCTTGATCTATGCCTACAATGAGCGCGATATCGCCATTACAGGAAAAGGAATACTCGACGGCATGGCTACTAAGGACAACTGGCTTCATCCCGACACCATCTGGAAGGTGACGCTTCCCGACGGTACCGTGGGCAAGGAGAAAGACTGGCTCAACCGTGCCCTGGAGCAGCAATGGCCCATGGAAAAGAGGGTTTTTGAGGGCACCATCGGCATGAGGCCTCAGTTCATCAATCTCTACAAATGCAAGAACATCCTCCTGGAGGACTTCGAGATCAACCGCTCTCCGTTCTGGCTGATTCATCCGCTGATGTCGCAGAATATCACTGTCAGGAGGCTCACGCTCAACAGCCATGGATACAACAATGATGGCTGCGACCCGGAGTCGTGCCGCAACGTGCTCATCGAGGATTGCTATTTTGATACGGGTGATGACTGCATCGCCATCAAGAGTGGTAAGGATGACGATGGGCGGAGGTGGATGATACCTTCTGAAAACATTATCGTCCGCAAATGCCGGATGAAGGACGGACACGCAGGGGTGGCCATCGGCAGTGAGATTACTGGTGGCTGCTCCAACGTATGGGTGGAGGACTGCAAGATGGACAGTCCGCACCTCAACCGCATCATACGCATCAAGTCAAATCCCAATAGGGGTGGGGAGGTGAAAAATGTTTACGTCAGAAATGTGGAGGTGGGTACGTGTGACCTCGCAATATTGGGCATAGAACTCAACTACTGGCATGTGAATGAAGGTAAATACTACCCCTATTTCCACAACATCCGCTTCGAGAACGTGACAAGCCAGAAAAGCCGGTATGTGCTGCATGTCGAGGGACTTGAGAACCGGGTGCAGGCAGAGGACATCTCTTTTAAGAACTGCCGCTTTGATGGCGTGACAGAGCAGGAGGTATGCCATGTGGTCGGAACAGGGAAGATATCTTACAAAAATGTATATGTGAATGGCCAATTGTGGAAATAAGTAAGTGTTAAAAAACTGAGCAATGGAATATATCATCATTATTGCCGTCATCGTCATCATACTGGCATTTCTTTTCCTGAGGAAAAAAGAGGAAGTGCCAAGCGACTATGAAGACCCTGTCTATAAGGCAAGTGGGCATCAATGGGTTTTCAATGGCATTCTTGACATAGATTGTCCACCAGCCGACATGACCCCTTTCACCGATTATGAGGGGGAAATCCAACTGATGGTGAAAAAAGGATTTGTCCATTATGACCTGATCGTCGCGGACTCAGATCAACTGAAAGACAAGGTCGGCCTGTTCCGGGCTGCTGCCAGTCTGGAGGATGGAAGGATCGTTGTCAGGCAGGGCTCCACGGTGTTGGGCTATCTGCCGTCAGGACTTTCTGCCTTGGAAGAGCAAATCAGAAAGTCTTCAAATGGAACGGAGGCTTATGGCTTTATTGCCAATCGGAAAGGTGAACTATTTGGAGAGGTTTGTGTAAGGAAATGAATGTAAACTGGAACGAAGTCATCAGATTTGGAGTTGTCGGAGTTTTTGCCACCCTTCTCCACTATGGCATCTATTGGGTGCTCAACCACTATATGAATGCCAATATCGCATACACCATCGGTTATCTCCTGAGTTTCATCTGCAATTTTTTCTTGTCTTCCTATTTCACTTTCAAGTCCAAGGCTTCAGTCAAACGGGGCATAGGCTTCATTGGAGCACATCTCAACAACTATCTGCTCCACATGATTCTGCTCAACCTGTTCCTATACCTCGGCGTTAGTGAGACTTTGGCTCCTGTTCCGGTTTACCTCATCGCCGTGCCGGTCAATTTCATCTTGGTCAGGTGGGTGTTCAAACACAATAAGACGATAAGGAAATCGGAGAATTAATTTGGCTGTTCTGCCGTTTATCAGTAACTTTGCAAAAATAATCTTCAAAAATATGGAAAAATTCAAACAATGTTTGCCCGACATCATTGCTGTCGTGGTTTTCGTCCTGATTGCCTTCGCTTATTTTTTACCTGCTGACATTGAGGGGAGAATCCTTTATCAGCATGACACGTCCGCAGGACGCGGAGCGGGACAGGAAGCACTGGAGTATTATCAGAAGACTGGTGAGCGAACCCGTTGGACCAACTCCACTTTCGGGGGGATGCCCACTTATCAGACGTCGCCATCATACAAGAGCACAGACGGACTGTCGCAGGTCGTCAGCGCATACCATCTCTGGTTGCCCGACAATGTGTGGTATGTCTTCGTCTATCTCTTGGGATTCTATATCCTTCTCCGTGCATATGATTTCCGCCAGTCGCTTGCTGCGCTGGGGGCCATCATCTGGGCGTTCTCCAGTTATTTCTTCATTATCATAGCCGCGGGCCATATATGGAAAGTGTGGGCGTTGGCCTACCTGCCACCCATGATTGCAGGTATCGTGCTCGCATACAGGGGAAAGTATTTTTGGGGTTTTGTGGTCACGGCACTGTTTACAGCGTTTGAAGTCTATGCCAACCATGTTCAGATGACATATTATTATCTGTTCATCATTTTCTTCATGATTGTCGCCTTCTTCATCGAGGCCGTCCGACAAAAACAGATGGCTCGTTTCCTGAAGGCTTCGGCTGTGTGTGCGGTGGCGGCTCTTGTGGGCATCAGCATCAATTTGTCCAACCTTTATCATACATGGCAGTATTCCAAGGAAACGATGCGCGGCAAGAGCGAGTTGGTGAAGGAGAACAATGCCAACCAGACGGACAGCGGTCTGGAGCGTGACTATATCACCCAGTGGAGTTATGGCATCGGAGAGACATGGACACTTCTTATCCCCAATGCAAAGGGTGGGGCGTCTGTTCCGTTGGCTGCCAATGAGACGGCCATGAAAAAGGCCAATCCTCAGTATTTTGACATCTACAGACAGATAGGCCAGTATTGGGGTGAGCAGCCGGGCACAAGCGGACCTGTATATGTGGGGGCGTTTGTCATGCTGTTGTTCGTGCTCGCTCTGTTCATCGTGAAGGGACCAATGAAATGGGCATTGCTGGCGGTTACGGTATTGTCCGTTCTCCTCTCATGGGGCAGGAATTTCATGGGACTGACCGATTTCTTCATCGACCATTTCCCCATGTATGCCAAATTCCGCACGGTGGCTTCCATCTTGGTCATCGCTGAGTTCACCGTCCCGCTGCTGGCTATGATGGCGCTCAAGAAAATCGTGGATGAGCCGGATCTGCTCAAAAAGAACATCAAATATCTTTACGCCAGTTTCGTGCTGACAGGTGGTTTCTGCCTTTTGTTTGCCTTGGTACCCTCCATGTTCTTCGACTACGTCTCCTTGACTGAGATGCAGGCGCTCAGCCAGTTCCCTGCCGACCAACTCAATCCATTGCTCGACAACCTTAGGGAGGTGAGAAAGTCCATCTTCACGGCGGATGCATGGAGGTCTTTGTTCATCATCGTCGTCGGTATGGTGGTGCTCCTGCTCTATCAGGCTCGCAAACTGAAGGCTCAGTATATGGTATGGATATTGGCAGTCGTCTGTCTGCTGGATATGTGGACGGTCAACAAACGCTATCTGAATGACAGCATGTTTGTGCCGAAGAGCATCAAGGAACAGCCTCAGCAAAAGACTGCTACCGATGAGCAGATCTTGCAGGACAAGACACTCGATTACCGTGTGCTCAATTTCTCCACCAATACGTTCAATGAGAATGAGACTTCCTATTACCACAAGAGCGTCGGAGGATATCATGCCGCCAAACTCCGCAGGTATCAGGAAATGATCGAGGCATATATCATGCCCGAGATGCAGGCTGTCATGCCGGCAATCACTCAGGCTAAGGGCGATATGGAGGCTATCAATACCGACAGCATCTGTCCGGTCATCAATATGCTCAACACCAAGTATTTCATCTTGCCGCTCCAGAACGGACAGACGGCTCCGCTTCAGAACCTCCAGGCCTTCGGTAACGCATGGTTCGTGGACAAAGTGAAGTTCGTGGCCAATGCCAATGAGGAAATCGATGGCGTGGGCAAGCATGACCTGCGCAAGGAAGCCGTGGCAGACCAGTCGTTCAAACAGGTTCTTGGCGAGAGTATGCCGCAGGACTCTGTCTCAAAAGTCACGCTCACCAGTTATGAGCCCAACCACCTCACCTATACGGCTGAATCAGCCAAGGGCGGTGTCGTGGTGTTCTCTGAGATATATTATCCTGACTGGACGGTTACCGTGGACGGAAAGCCGGCGGAGTTGGGACGTGTCAACTATATCCTCAGGGCTCTTCAGTTGCAGCCTGGCAAACATGAGGTCGTTCTTGACTTCCATCCCACTTCTGTCAAGAAGACGGAGACCATCGCTTATGTCGCCGGCATCCTGCTCCTTCTTGCCATCCTTGGAGGTGCTGTCAATGGCTTGCGAAGAGTGAAGAGTGAAGAGTGAAGAGTGAAGAATGAGAAGAGTGAAGAGTGAAGAGTGAAGAATGAAGAATCTCCTCCGTCGTTGTTGTTCGGTAGGTCGCTGTCAGCGACAACGCCATGCAGAAGTAATGTCTAAACTCCTAATCTCCTAAACTTCTAAACTCCAAAAATCACCCAATCTCCAAAAAATAAAAAAATGAAAAAACTGCTCTCCTTGCCTCCCAATCTTGTGGAATGCTTCCACGATATTACAGGGTACAGCCATAAGGAATGGTTTTGCTCAAACGATCCCATTGACAAGAAATTGGGGAGCGGAGGAGGGTCGACATGGCTGTTGAGCCAGTGCCATCAGTCGCAGGCGCCGCAGGTGCCTTTCGACGAGTGGTTGGTGTCGGAGCGGCGGTTGTTGCTTCATGCGGGCGGACAGAGTCGCAGATTGCCGGCATACGCGCCGTCGGGCAAGGTGCTCACGCCCATCCCTGTGTTCCGTTGGGAACGTGGACAGCGGTTGTCGCAGGATTTGCTGTCTTTGCAAGTTCCTCTGTTTGAGCGCATTTTTGAAATGGCGCCTCCGTCATATCACACGATGATTGTCAGCGGTGATGTGCTCATCCGCACGACAAAACCTCTGCCCACCATCCCTGATGCTGATGTCGTCTGCTATGGTTTATGGCTGAATGATGAGATGGCCTCGACGCATGGCGTCTTCGTGGCAAATAGGAAGTCGCCTTCCGAACTCAAGTGCATGTTGCAAAAACCGTCTCCGTCGGTCTTGGCTGGCCTGCGTCACGATCACCTCTATTTGGTCGATATCGGGATTTGGCTGCTTAGCGACAAGGCTGTACGTGTGCTGGTTGACAAAAGCCAAAAAAACGGAGAGGTGGTGGAGTATGACCTATATTCCACTTTTGGGGGTGCGATGGGCACTCATCCTACTTTGGCTGACCAAGATGTGAATTCGCTCAGGGTGGCCATCATTCCGCTTCCCGGCGGTGAGTTCTATCATTATGGCACCAGTCCGGAACTCATCTCCTCTACCGTGGACATCCAGAATCTCGTCCACGATCAAAGGGAGATCATGCACCGTTCCAGGAAACCGCATCCCTCCATTTTTATTCAGAACGCTCAGACATGGATACCAATCACCAACGAGCACCGCAACCTGTGGATTGAGAACAGTTGTATTTCCGAACACTGGACGCTGTCGCACGACAATATAGTTACAGGTGTCCCGGAAAACGCTTGGGAGATATCGCTGTCTCCAGGGCAATGTGTGGATATAGTCCCTGTCGGGGAGCATCAATGGGTGGTGCGGCCTTATGGGTATGCCGATAGTTTCAGGGGTGAAGTCACGGATGTGAAGACCACTTATCTGGGCTTGTCTTTCGCTCAGTGGGCTTCTGCTCATGGTATTGATGCCAGCCAGATCAAAGGCGGTATGGACTTGCAGAAAGCGGCTATATTCCCACTGGTGGACAATTTGCATGACGCACAACTCGTACTGAGGTGGATGTTGGGCAATACACAACTGGATGGCGGCAGGATAGTTTGGGAGATGTCCGCAAAGATGAGTGCGGATGATATCTCTGCCAAAGCCAATCTGCGGCGCCTTTGTGCCCAACGAGAGGAGAACAGAAAACTGAACTGGTCATTCCTGTCAAATAATTACGAGCACAGTGTGTTCTATCAAATAGACCTGGACCATGCGGCCGCTGAGTTCGCTCGTTTTGGCATTGCGGAACCGCATCCCTTGCCGGAGGATGTACCCTTGCTGGTGAGAATCCGTGACGCCATGTTCAGGGCACGTCTGCGCCGGAATAAAGGAAAAGAGGGTGGGGACGAGGAGAGAAAGGCTTTTGCCTTGCTCAGGGACGGACTGACTTCTTCTGCGCTGCAGGATACACAGGCTCCCCATTTGTCCGTTTATGGTGACCAAATCGTTTGGGGACGATGCCCCGTCCGCATTGACATAGCAGGTGGGTGGACCGACACTCCTCCTTTCTGCCTGATGGAAGGGGGCAATGTGGTCAACCTTGCCATCGAACTCAATGGACAGCCGCCCATTCAGGCTTTTGTCAAACCCTGTGCTGAGCGACATGTCATTCTTCGGAGCATTGACCTTGGTGCTTCCGAAACTGTGGAAACATATGAGCAATTGGCTGATTTCCATCTGGTTGGCAGTCCTTTCTCCATCCCGAAGGCGGCCTTGGTGCTCGCCGGCTTCCAACCAGGATTCTCCCAGGTGAGATATGCCTCACTAAAAGATCAGTTGGAGGACTTTGGCTGTGGTATCGAACTGACACTCCTGTCTGCCATCCCGGCAGGTAGTGGATTGGGTACAAGCAGCATCCTGGCGGCTACCGTTCTTGGCGCACTCAATGATTTCTGCGGTCTGATGTGGGACAGGAATGAGATAGGGCGCCGCACACTTGTGCTTGAACAGTTGCTGACCACCGGAGGTGGATGGCAGGACCAGTTTGGCGGTATTCTTCAGGGGGTTAAACTGCTCCAGACGGAAAGGGGATTTGCGCAATCTCCTGTCGTGCGTTGGTTGCCTTCCGAATTGTATACACAGCCCGAATATAAAGCATGCCATTTGCTGTTCTACACGGGCATTACACGAACCGCCAAAAACATCCTTTCCGAGATTGTGCGGAAGATGTTCCTCAACCAACATGAGCAGTTGCAGTTGCTTCGGAGCATGAAAGAGCATGCTCTTGACATGTATGAGGCCATCCAGCGTAATGATTTCAACAGGATGGGGCAACTCATCAGCAAGACATGGGGGCAGAATCAGTTGCTCGACAGTGGAACGAATCCTGCGGAAGTCAGAAGGCTTACCGACCTGGTCGATGACCTGTGCTTAGGTTACAAACTTCCGGGTGCGGGTGGTGGCGGCTATCTTTATATGGTGGCAAAGGATCCGGATGCTGCCGCAAGCATCCGCCAGATTCTGTTGGCCAACCGTCAGAACCTCAACGCCCGCTTCGTGGAGATGTCCCTCAGCAACACAGGCCTGCAAGTGAGCCGCAGTTAAATCTTTCCAATCAAAATCGGGGCAGCCATTGGCTGCCCCGATTGATATAGATGGAGACAATTCTCATTCCAGAAGGGTTACTCGTCCCAGAGGTTGGGAGAGGCGATGATGTCTGACTCCATCTCTGACTCTTCAAAGATGACGGTGTTGGCGTGGACATCATCTGACGTGTCGCTGTAGCGTCCATAGCCAGGATCAGTATTATCCTGTAAGACAGACCCTTTGAGATGAAGTGTCTCGATATCGGTTTGCGGTGCAATATATATTCTTTTCATAATTCCTTTTTGTTGCTGATTATTTGATGATTACTTTCTTGCCGTTCACGATATAGAGACCGCTGTTGGTGGGCATTCCCTCCAACTTCTGGCCATCGATGGTGTAGACACCATTGATAGTGGCATCTTCGATGGCATTCACCTCGTTGATGCCGTCAGCGTCCTTGTCATTGTCAAAGACAAGATCGAAGACATTGGCAGATTGATTTGTCACCTTGTCGGTTTCCATCGGCAGGTAACCGTTGTGGCCTTTGCTCTTGGCACCTGTGCTCTTCACGCGGTAGAATGCCTCGACACTCTCCGTTGCGGTTTCACCCTGATCGTTGACGTAAATCTTGTTGCTGAGGATGTAGTTGGTGTAGTTCCCTTCTGTGGCCGGAATGGTGCCAGCACCCACCTGAGCCTTCAGGATGCCATAGTCCTCAGTGATAAGGGTCTTGTTGCCGCCATCGTTGTTTCCTGTGAAGTCCTCCTCAGTATTAAGATAGTCATGCATATCAGGAACGAAGAGGTGGAAGCCGCTGTTGAGGATGCTTACAGGGTTGCCAGCCTTATTGTGAAGAATGCAGGCCCATCATCCAAGGCGCACAGCAGTTGAGAACCTTCCTCACCTGGGTAGGTTACTCGGGCCAACTCCACATCACCACCGTTCCTGCCAGAAGTTCCATATATTACGCTTTTCACAAAGATGGTCTCGATAAGTTCTCCTGTCATATACCATGTCAGGTCGGGATCAACTACATGCTCGCGGCTCTGTGGCCCATCCGTTGGAGTCGAGGCTCTTGAAGTCCTTAGACACAGCCAGCCTTTTGAGTTGGAATCCGTTCAGAGAAAGGGTAAGGTTAGACTTGTTCTCATTCGGGTTCAAGAAGGCTACGATATAATCATCAGTGCCGTCTACCTGATAGAGTTTCTCCGTGGTGCTTTCTGTACTTGTGCTAATTGATGACATGGTTTCTTGTTGTCCGAACATATACTTGACAACTGGGCTTTCTGCGGTCGTCGTCATACGTAGATATACGGCTGTGTTTGCAGGCACGTTCGGAACCACTAAATATGGACAGGAGTTTTCTCCATTTACTATTTGCATTCCATCATCGGAGACATTCAACATGCCAGCGTCTTCCGAATCATTGTTCTCGGTGTAGAACCACAGACCTTGGGTTTCGGGAACAACTACATCTTTTGCCCAAATCTGATTACCGCCTGCATTCTTAGCAGTCTCAAAGATGTTGTCCATGGCTGTTGGCTCTTCCTGGCTGTTCAGACGCAAATCGAAGCCATCTTCTGCTTCTTCCAAGAGTGAGAGATCTCCAGAAGATTTCTCATAAGAAGCATTCCAGGAATCTTCATTTTCAAACCAACCTGGCTTTGTTGGCTCATAAGCATCTGCTGCTACATTCAAGTACCCTGTCGCATCCCTAAAGTCCCAAGTGTAAGGATACTTCATGGTCTCTTGGTATGCGATGGTCGCATTATGCTCGCCGTAGTCGGCCACATACTTCATATTCTTCTCCATATCCTTACCGCGAACACGGATAGTTCCGATTTCACCGTAATCATGCGGATATGTGAAGGTATTGTAAGTCTCAGATTCTTCATCGGTATCTGTTGTGAGTTCTTTGGTGATATTACCCGACTGAGCAACGATGTCGTTATTCACTTCATTGGTTCCATCTGCTAACTTCTGGTCCTTACCGAAGTACTTCAGCGTCCAGTTAGAGGCATCGCCCTTTGTTGCCGCTGCATGATCGTTAGGATCGGCTTCTGTGGATACCAGCAAGAACTGGTCGTCTTCCCCAGCAATGTCGGTCCATTTTGTCGGTTCAGTATGTTGCGTTGCCAACGCAACTCTTCCCCCCAAAAGTCCTCTTCACCACTGTCCTCCATCCGGCAAAATAGTCCATCCTCTATATTTGTATCCACAAGCCGCTTGGAAAACTCAAATAAATATGGCTTTTATCTCGTTTTTCCCTAACTTTAGATAAGTTGCTCCATCTCGGCACAAAAAAAATGCTTCATATTTTGTTCTGCTCTCGATTTTTCGTAACTTTGCACCTTAAAATAAAAAGACCCAACAAAATGGGCGCAAATTGACAAAAAACAGCAAGATCATTATGACCAAGAAATTTGCCGTGTATGAGCACCTTAATCTGACTGAAATCAACAATCAGGTGCTGGAACAGTGGAAAAAAGGTGATGTCTTCCGCCGGTCGGTAGAAGAACGTGAGGGATGTCCGGAATTCGTTTTCTACGAGGGACCTCCATCAGCCAATGGTCACCCTGGCATACATCATGTGTTGGCACGCACCATCAAGGATACCTTCAACCGTTACAAGACAATGAAAGGATTCCAGGTGAAGCGCAAGGCAGGATGGGATACTCATGGACTTCCCGTCGAACTGGGCGTGGAGAAGGAGTTGGGCATCACCAAGGCTGACATCGACAATCCTGAAAGCCCCCGATACATCTCCGTGGAGGACTACAACCGCAAATGCCGCGAGAATGTCATGATGTTCACCCATGAGTGGGATGAACTGACAGAGAAAATCGGTTATTGGGTTGACCTCGACAATCCTTACATCACTTACGACAACAAGTATATTGAGACCCTTTGGTGGCTGCTCAAACAGTTGTATGACAAAGGTCTGCTTTACAAGGGATATACCATCCAACCTTATTCTCCGGCTGCAGGAACTGGGCTTTCAAGCCATGAACTCAACCAGCCCGGATGCTACCGTTTCGTGAAGGATACGACCTGCACGGCTCAGTTTGCCATCACTACCCCAAAACCTGAGATGGAAGGATGGGGCAAGGCGTATTTCCTCGCATGGACCACCACACCGTGGACCCTTGCTGCCAACTCAGCACTTTGCGTGGGACCGAAAATTGACTATGTGGCCGTGAGGACTTACAATCCCTACACCGCAGAACCTGTCACCGTCGTGCTGGCAGAGGCACGCCTCTCTGCATATTTCAATGAGAAAGGACGCGACGCAGACCTCAATGCCTACCAAAAGGGCGATAAGATCATTCCGTGGACCATCGTGGGACGATATGTCGGAACCGACCTTGAGGGCATGTGCTATGAGCAGTTGATGCCGATGGTCAAACCCCTGACAGACGGTGCCTTCCGTGTGATTCCTGGCAGTTACGTGACTACCGAGGATGGTACGGGTATCGTGCATATCGCGCCCAATTTCGGTGCCGACGATGCCAATGTGGCTAAAAAAGCAGGCGTTCCGCCCATCGTGATGGTTGACAAGAAGGGACACCAGCGCCCGGTGGTGGATTTTGAGGGCAAGTATTTTGCTGTCGAAGACCTTGACCCGGAGTTTGTTGCCCAATATATCAACCTCCCGCTCTGGAGCCGTTACGCAGGACGTTATGTCAAGAATGCCTATGATGAGTCGCTCTCAGAAAAGGACGAGACGCTCGACATCACCATCTGCATGGACCTGAAGGCCGAAAACAAGGCATTCAAGATTGAGAAGCATGAGCACAACTATCCACACTGCTGGCGAACAGACAAGCCAGTGCTTTATTATCCCCTCGACAGTTGGTTCATCCGCAGCACCGCCAGCAAGGAGCGCATGTCAGAACTGAATCTGAAAATCAACTGGAAACCAGAATCAACGGGTACAGGGCGATTCGGCAACTGGCTGGAAAACCTCAATGACTGGAACCTCAGCCGCAGCCGCTTCTGGGGTACGCCATTGCCCATTTGGGTGAATGAGGAGGACGGGGAGACCATCTGTATCGGTTCGCTCCAACAACTGTACGATGAGATAGAGAAAGCCGTGGAAGCCGGTGTCATGCCTTCCAACCCACTGAAAGACAAGGGATTCGTTCCAGGTGACTATTCTCAGGAAAATTATGAGAGAATCGATATGCACAGACCTTATGTCGACGATATTCTGCTCGTTTCTTCAAAGGGACATCCCATGAAACGCGAGTCTGACCTCATCGACGTGTGGTTTGACTCTGGTTCGATGCCTTACGCTCAAATCCACTATCCGTTTGAGAATGCTGACTTGGTGGACAAGGGAAAGGCCTTCCCCGCCGACTTCATCAGCGAGGGCGTCGACCAGACCCGCGGATGGTTCTTCACGCTGCATGCCATCGGAACGATGGTCTTCGACAGTGTGGCTTTCAGCAACGTCATCTCTACAGGTCTGGTGCTGGACGCCAAGGGCAACAAGATGAGCAAGCGCCTGGGCAATGCTGTCGACCCGTTCGAGACAATCGCCAAATATGGTGCTGATGCCCTGCGCTTCTACATGATGACCAACTCCCAACCGTGGGACAACCTGAAATTCGATACGGCTGGAGTGGAAGAACTGCGTCGCAAACTCTTCGGCACACTCTACAATACCTATTCGTTCTTCGCTCTCTATGCCAATGTGGATGGATTCGACTGCTCTCAGCCTGAGGTTCCTGTGGCTGAGCGTCCTGAGATCGACCGATGGATTCTCTCACAACTCAACACGCTCATCAAGGGCGTGGACGAGAGCCTTGCTGACTATGAGCCAACCAAAGCAGGACGACTGATTGATGAGTTCATCGACAGTCACCTGTCCAATTGGTATGTGAGACTCAACAGAAAGCGTTTCTGGGGCAAGGACATGAGCACCGACAAACTCAGTGCCTATCAGACTCTCTATACCTGTTTGGTGACCGTGGCCAAGTTGCTGGCTCCGTTCTCACCGTTCTATGCCGACCGCCTGTACCTTGACCTCACGCAGCCGGTAGGAAAGGCTGAGGCCGACAGCGTCCACCTCACCAAATTCCCTGTGGCTGATGAGAGCCTCATCGATGCTGAACTGGAGGAGCGGATGGGCAACCTGGCGCAGAAAGTGACCTCCATGGTGCTGGCTCTTCGCCGCAAGGCTGACATCAAGGTGCGCCAACCACTCCAATGCATCATGATTCCTGCCACCGACGAGTTGCAGCGCAGCCGCCTCCAGGCGGTCTCCGGCATCATCCTCAATGAGGTGAACGTCAAGGAACTCAAGTTCGCTGACGGAGAGGGACTCCTGGTCAAGAAGGTGAAGTGCAATTTCCGCGTGATGGGTAAGAAATACGGAAAACTCATGAAAGGTGTCGCCAATGCCATGGCAGAACTCTCACAGCCCGAAATCGCTCAGTTGGAGAAAGAGGGCGTGTTCAACATCGTGGTAGATGGCCAGCCTGTCACCGTGGAGGCGGCCGACTTGGAGATCATCAGTGAGGATATTCCGGGATGGCTCGTGGCCAATGACGGAAACCTCACAGTGGCGCTGGAGGTGGAACTCAACGAGCAACTCATCAGAGAGGGCATGGCACGCGAACTCATTAACCGTGTGCAGAACCTCCGCAAAGACAATGGACTGGAAATCACCGACCGCATCGATGTGACTGTCACACCGCAGGAAAAGGTGGAGGAGGCCATGGCTGATTTCGGAGATTATGTCCGTACCCAGGTGCTGGCAGACAGCATCACTTTCGCTGAGAACGACGGCCCTGCCGTTGCTTTTGACGACTTTACACTCAACATCAAAGTTGATAAGAAATAATCCATACCTAAACCATTTAAACCCTACCTAATTAATATGGCAGAGAAAACACGTTATAGTGATGAGGAACTTGAGGAGTTCCGCGCTATTATCACAGAGAAACTTGAACTGGCCCGCCGTGACTACAACATGATGATGCGCCAGTTGATGAATGCTGATGGCAACGATGTGGACGACACCTCTCCCACCTATAAGGTGCTGGAGGAGGGCAGTGCCACCCAAAGCAAGGAGCAACTCGTGCAGTTGGCTGGCCGGCAGCAGAAGTTCATCCTCGGACTGGAGGCAGCATTGGTGCGCATCGAGAACAAGACCTATGGCATCGACCGTATCACTGGTGAGTTGATACCGAAGGAAAGACTGCGCATCGTACCACATGCCACGCTGAGCGTAGCATCCAAAAATGCCAGAAATAAGAACGGATGATTGGCAAACTGTTCTCTAAAGGCAGTGTCGCGTGCCTGATTGTGCTGCTGATTCTCGTCATCGACCAGATCATCAAGATTGAGGTCAAGACCGGAATGTTCCTTCACGAATCTATCCGTGTCACGGATTGGTTCTTCATCTATTTCATAGAGAACGAGGGAATGGCATACGGCATGACGTTCATCAACAAGTTGGTGCTCACGCTGTTCAGAGTTCTGGCGGTTATTGTCATAGGTATCTATCTCTACCGCCAGATTCGGAAGGGCGCGCGATGGGGATATGTCGTCTGCCTGTCCATGCTGTTGGCGGGCGCAGGGGGCAATATCATCGACTGCCTGTGCTATGGACAGGTGTTTTCTGCATCCACCAATGATGCCATTGCGCAATTCGTGCCGTGGGGCGATGGCTATGCACCGGTTTTCTACGGCAAGGTGGTCGATATGTTCTATTTCCCCATTATTGATACCTATCTTCCGGACTGGCTGCCCATCTGGGGAGGTGACCACTTCATCTTCTTCAGTCCCATCTTCAATTTCGCAGACTCAAGCATCAGCGTAAGTGTCGTGGCACTGCTGCTCTTCTTCCGGCGTGAACTGGGGGGCATCTCTGCCTCAAAGGAGGAGAAGAAAGAGGGTGAGGAAAGTGTGGGTAACGAGGATGGCGAGAAAAGCGAAGAAACACAACTTCAAGAATAAGCCTATGGTCAGAATCCTCCGTATCTTGCCCGTCTGTGGCGTCATGATGATGGTCATGGCGCTTATGGGTTGCAAACCGGGAGTGCCAAAGCAGTTCCTGCAGCCCAAGGAATTGGAGGATATTCTGTATGACTATCATGTGGCTGACGGTATGGCTTATGCCGAATCCAATTATTCGGACCTGGCCTACAGAAGACAGGCCTACCGAGAGGCGGCGTTGAGGAAACACGGCATCACGGAGGCTGAACTGGACTCTTCTTTGGTCTATTACTACCGTCATGCGGATCGGCTGCATGATATCTATGCCAATCTGGCCAAGCGGTTGAACAATGATGCCATCGCCCTGGGTGCTACTGCCAACGAACTCAGTCAGTTTGGCGGTGTCATGGCACAGGGGGATACGGCGACGGTGTGGCGCAACGAGCGTTCCACAGTGCTCATCCCGCAGGCTCCTTACAACACTGTCTCCTTTGATGTCAAGGCCGACTCTGCCTACCATCCGGGCGACAAGATGATTCTGAGTTTTGACAATCAGTTCATCTTGCAGGAAGGCATCAAGGACGGCATCGCGCTGCTGGCTGTCACTTACAAAAATGACAGCACGGCGACCATGGTCGATCATATCACGTCCGACCTTCCCTACAACCTCCAACTGTCAGATGAAGGACGTATCGGCATTAAGCGGGTATGGGGATTCATCCACCTTGGCAAAGGAAACTACGGATCCACTCCCTCACAGTCGCTGAAACTGATGTCGGTCAGCAACATGCGATTGCTGAGGATGCACACCGCTCCGCCAAAGAAGGAGGGGGAGGAGGATGAACTGGAGAATGGTGCGACTGGCATCACGCCTCCTTCTGCACGACCTTCCATATCCATGCGTCCTGAGGTGTCCGACGGACAAGGGCAGGAGGAGACTCCAAGGTCGTCCGCACAACCCAATATGCCGACTTCTCTGACCCCCACTCAATAACCGTTTGTAAAATGTTGTTTGCACACATCATCCTCGCTGCTGTCACCTACTTGTCACCCGTGCATTTCGATGTATCACTGGCTGGCAATTTCGGAGAACCCAGACCCAACCATTTCCATGGCGGACTGGATATCAAGACTTTGCAGGAGGAGGGAAAGGCTGTCTATTCCATCGGAGATGGATATGTCTCGCGCGTGACCGTCAATGTGGGCGGCATGGGAAACGCCATATATATACGTCACCCTGAGGGATACACCAGCGTGTATGCCCATCTGCAGCGTTTCGCTCCCATCATCGAGGCACAGGTGAGGAAATGGCAGTACCAACATCATGAGACCGACGTGGACATAACCCTTGAGGCGACCGATTGCCCGGTGGCTCAGGGACAGTTGGTCGCTCTCAGCGGAGACACGGGCGCCAGCATGGGGCCTCACCTGCATTTGGAAATCCATGAGACCTCTACATGGAACATGATGGATCCGCTGGACTTCCTCCCCGACCTGCTCACCGACAGCATCGCACCCAAAGCCCATGCCTTCATGGCCTATCCGGTGGAGGGGCAGGGCGTATTCTGCGGGAAAAGTGAGCAGCAGCGGTTTGATTTCATCAATGACATCATTGCCGATTCCCTGACGGCATGGGGAAAGGTGGGTTTCGGACTGTATGCGGAGGATTTCATGCAAGGGTCCTACAACCGCTACGGCATCCGCCACACCGCCTTGCTGGTGGATGGAAACGAGGTGTTCTCCAGTGAAATTGACAACATCCCGGTGAGTGAGAACAAGATGGTCAATGTGTGGGGCGACTATGACTATTTTGCCAAAAATCAGCAGTGGTTCCTGCGCTCGTTCATCCTGCCGGGCAACAGATTGTCTTTCCTCAAGGCGGACAAGAACAATGGGGTGGTGAACTTCTGCCAGGAACGCGATTATCTGCTCACTTATGTGCTCAGCGACTTTTTTGGCAACTCGTCCCGTTATTCTTTCGTCGTCATGGCGAGGCCCGACACCATCCGGCCCGTTGAGGTGGACGACTCCCTGCAACTCAAGATGACCGAGGAGAATGAGTGCAAGACGGAGGGCATGGAACTGCATCTGCCCAAAGGGGCTTTGCTCAATGATGCCAAGGTGTCGCCATCGGCAAGACGAATCAGGAATGGGTGTTCCGATGAGTTCCTGCTGGCGAGGAAATCCATCCCGCTCTATCAGAAAGCGTCTCTGAGTTTGCAGGTCAGGGAGGGGGTGGAAGATACCGAAAAACTATACATCGCGGCTCGGAAAAGAGACCGACGCAACGAACTCGACCCTGAGCAGGACAAAACCGTATTTGTGGGAGGTTCCTATGCCGACGGGTGGATAAAAGGTGAGATCGACGACATCGGCGATGCTTTCTCTGTCGCATTGGACGATACACCGCCCTCCATCATCCCGCTCAACCAGAGGACGTGGACGGAGGAACCGCTGCTGCTGTTTGACCTTAAGGACAATCAGTCGGGCATCAAGGGCTTTGAGGGATACCTCGACGGGGAGTTCGTGCTTTTCGACCATATCAAGAAATCCTCTCGCATCATCTGTGACCTGCGCGACACACCGGTGGTGCCCAAAGGTCAGGAAAGACAACTCCGCCTGCTGGCACGCGACCGCATCGGCAACGAGTCGGTCTTTGATGCCACTGTCTTGTATTGAAATTATAGTTTAACTAATCTGTGGGTATTTGATGCCCACCTATAAAAATTCATCCTATGAGAAAGACTATTTCATTGCTGTTCCTGTGTTTGGCCACGTATGCGTCTGCATGCACCAATTTCATTGTGGGCAAGGATGCCAGCACCGATGGTTCGGTGATCTGTACCTATAACGCTGACGACTATGGCATGTTTCAGTTCCTGTGCCACTATCCGGCTGCCAAGCATGCTCCCGGAGAGATGCGCAAGATCTACGACTGGGACTCCAACAAATACCATGGTGAGATACCGGAGGCTCCTGAGACCTATAATGTGATCGGAAACATCAACGAGTATCAGGTCACCATCGGAGAAACCACTTATGGCGGACGCGAGGAAATGGTGGACTCTACCGGCATCATCGACTATGGCTCGCTGATATACCTGGCACTCCAGCGGTCGAAGACAGCCCGGGAGGCCATTCAGGTGATGACCCGTCTGGTGGAGACCTATGGTTACAACTCTGAGGGTGAGACGTTTACCATCTGCGACCCCAACGAGGCGTGGATCATGGAGATGATGGGCATGGGACCTGGCAGCAAGAGTGCTGTATGGGTGGCGATACGCATCCCCGACAATGCCATCTGTGCACACGCCAACCAGAGTCGCATCAACAAGTTCAATATGAAGGACAAGGCCAACGTGCTCTATTCCAAAAACGTGGTGAAGTATGCAAAAAAAATGGGGTGGTACACTGGTAAGGATGCGGATTTCAGTTGGAATGAGACCTATGCCAAACCCGATTTCTCTGCCCGCCGCTTCTGTGAGGCTCGCGTGTGGAGTTTCTTCAACCATTTCAGTTCTGAGATGAACCGCTATCTGCCTTACGCCATGGGAAAGGAGGCGTATGATGAACAGATGCCCCTGTGGATAGTGCCTAACCACAAAGTCAGCGTACGCGAGGTGATGGAGTGCATGCGCGACCATTATGAGGGTACGCCTTTCGCTCTCGACAGTGATATAGGTGGCGGTATCTGGGAGATGCCTTACAGGCCTACGCCTCTCTCCTTTGAGGTGGATGGCAAGAAATATTTCAACGAGCGCCCCACATCTACACAGCAGACAGGTTTTTCCTATGTCAGCCAGATGCGCTCGTGGATGCCACGTCAGGTTGGTGGACTGATGTGGTGGGGAAATGATGATGGCAATATGGTGGCTTACACACCTATCTATTGCAGTATGACCAATCGGCCGGAGTGCTACAACACTCCGGGGGCTGATGAGATCAATTTCTCTGACAAGAATGCGTTCTGGGTATGCAATTGGGTGGCCAATATGGTCTATCCGCGTTATTCTTTGTTGTTCCCGTCGCTCAAGGAGGTGCGCGACTCACTGGAGAACTCTTACTTCGATGGACAGAAGATGGTCGAGGACGTGGCCTTGCAACTGTGTGAGGGAAGCCCGGAGAAAGCAGCGGAGTTCCTCAATCTCTACAGCGTGGAGAAAGCGCAGGAGATGCTCGCACGCTGGAATGTCCTTGCCCGTTATCTCATCGTGAAATACAACGATATGATCATCCATCCGGAGGAGAATGGCCTCTTCACCCGCGACCAGTATGGACTGGGCACTCGGCCCAAGCGTCCGGGTTATCCGGAGAAATTCAAGCGTGCCCTCATCCAGCAGACGGGCAGCAAGTATGAATATCCCACTGAGTGAGAATAAATATAGAGTTAGTAGAATTCTAAACAATTGGAAAAAATGAAAGAACAAGTTTTGCAAGTGATGCGCGAGGCTGGAAAACCCGTCTCGGCAGGTGAAGTGACGAAAGCATTAGGCGCTGACCGCAAGGAAGTGGACAAGGCTTTTGCCGAGTTGAAGAAAGAGGGTGCTATCGTGTCGCCCGTCCGCTGCAAGTGGGCTCCGGCCCAGTAATGGCTGGGTGGACAGGCTGCTATCATACATAGTTCGGCTGATCGTGTGGCTTTCCGGTTTCGCTAAGCCACTTTCTCGTTTTGGACTCTGCCGTTACGAAGAGTGGAGCAGGGGAAGGAAACTGAAAATATTGCTTGTGGGCTACAATGGCGCCAGAAATACTGGTGCCGATGCCCGGGTGGTGGAACTTGTCAGACAACTGGATGAAACGTTGGCTGGCGATGATGTCGAAATGACGGTGATGACACTCGACGAAGAAAACATCAGAGGGTATTTCCCAAGTCATGTGCGGCTCTGGCCATTCACCACCATTTTTTTCTGGTCGTTGCTGAGGGCAACTTCACAGCACCACGTGGCTGTGTTGTGTGAAGGCTCTACGCTGACATCTACCTTCGCAAACGCTCTTTCAGTTTTCTTCTGTGAGGCTGCAGGCATCATGCGGCGCCAGGGGAAGCCCTGTATCGCATATGGCTCTGAGGTAGGACATCTGGAGGGATGGCTTGCCCGACTGAGTCATGACCTTTGCAGGGATACCTACTTCATGGCTCGCACAGAGACTTCCTTGCAAAACCTTCAAAATCTGGGACTCAAGGGACATGTGGGTACGGACACTGCATGGCCTCTTCGGACAGAAGCGGGGGAGGAATGGGCACGGCAACAACTGTTGACGGATGGTTGGGACGGTAAGAAACCCCTGTTGGGCGTGGCGGTCGTCAATCCTTTCTGGTGGCCGGTCTGTCCGTCTCTGTGGCGGTGGATGACGGCTGTGCTGACGGGAAACCGCGCCTTGCAATACGACAAAATGTACTTCTTCAGCGACAGTACGGAGCGCAGGGAGAAGTTCCGTCAATACCTGTCTGAGATGGCGCAGGCCGTCAACCGCTATCAGAAAGAGCATGAGGCCTTTGTCGTGATACTCGGCATGGAGCAACTCGATGAGGAGGCATGCCGTCTGTTCGGACAACTCGTGGAGGGACCGCATGTGGTGTATCACTCGAAGAACCACAATGTGTTCCAGATGACTGGATTGTTGAGGCAACTCTCCCTCTTGGTGACATCTCGCTACCACGCTGCCGTACTCAGTATGGAACGTTCCATCCCGCTCGTGGCCATCTCGATGGACGGACGGCTCGATGGCGTTATCAGGGAAACAGAACTGGCCGACCAATACCTTCATCATGTAGACGATGCTGGTTTGGGAGAACGCATCACCACCTCACTTCTCCTGGCTGACGACCACCGGGAGATTATTTCAGAGACTATCAGGAAACATCAGACCATCAATGAAAACAAGGTCAGTGAAATGGCCCAATTCTTTATATCATGGCTGAAGGATCATTTTTCGTAACAGGTGCCACGGGATTGTTGGGTACGGAGGTCGTACACCGACTGCTGACCACTACGGACAGCACCATCCGCGTGTTGGTGAGGGCTGCGTCCGTGGATGATGCCGCTCATCGGTTGTTGGCGCTTTGGTGGGAGGATGAGGTGCTCTCTGCTGCTATTGGCCAACGGGTGCTTCCTGTGGTCGGAGACATCACGCAGGAGGAATTGGCTTTGGACAGCGAACAGTATGCGTGTCTGACGGCTGAGACGACACACGTCATTCATTGTGCGGCAGAGACGGGTATCCAGAAATCGAAGGATGATCTCTGGCGAATGAACGTAGAGGGTACCCGGCATGTGGTCAGACTGGCTGAAAAGATGAGGCTGCTCAAACGGTTTTCCTATGTATCAACGGCCTATGTGGCTGGAACTCAGCGTGGACTGATATCTGAGGACGCACCACTGCCCTCACGTTTCTATAGTCTCTATGAGCAGAGCAAGGCGGAGGCAGAACGTGTGGTGAGGGCAACCTCGCTGCCCCTGACTATCTGCCGCCCGGGCATGATAGTCGGAAACAGCCGGACAGGGCACACCCGAAACTTCAATACGGTCTATTATGTGCTGAAACAGATGCTGCAAGGCAGACTGAGATGTCTGCCTGTCAGTCGTTCTCAGACGGTCAATGTGGTGCCGGTCGACTATGTGGCGCAGCAGGTGGTGACTCTGACATGGCACCAACAGGCTGTAGGGAAGACATTCCACCTGACAGCACCTGCCAGTCAACTGCCTCGGGTCGGAGAACTGGTGGAAGAGGTCAGAGCGTGGGCAAGGAAGAATCTGCAGACCGTCATCCCCAAACCGACATACCTCTCCGTTCCTCTTTTGCGTACCCTCGGTCGGCGTTATAATGCCGGTAAGGAGACGAAACGGCGCAGCCTGCTGTCCAACCTCATGGCACTGATGCCTTATTTCCTTGACGACCATCAGTTTGACCGAACCCATACAGATGATCTGACAGGTGATTATCAACTCAATTGGCATGAGTTCCTGCCCGCATTGTTGGAGTTTGCCTGCCGCCACAATTTCATGCGGCTGTCTGACAAAACCATCTTCGAGCAGGCTGTCATCCGCCGAGGGAGTCGTCACTATCCCATTACCTATTACAACATCTCTGCCCAGGGAACGGAGCGCGTGACGGGCAAGGAGATGAATGCCCTCGTAGGCCGCTTCGTCAGAAAACTGACAGAATTCGGGGTGCAACCGGGGGATACGGTGGCGCTGTCGGGCATCAATTGCACGGAACATGCTGCCATCGACAATGCCATTGGATTGCTGGGAGCGGTGAGCGTGCCCATCTACTATACGGCTCCTGCCGATGAGATCGCTTTGCTGCTGCAGAAGAGCGATGCCCGGTGGTTCTTTGTGGGGGACCTGCGTGTCAGGCAGAATCTGGATAAAGTGCCGGCCGATGTGACAGTGGTCCTTTTTGGACCGCTTGCCGAAAAGTCTGAGGGAATAGATCTTGAACCGTCCACAGGTTACCATCATGCTGTCTTCTCTCCAGATTCTTTGGCCACTATTCGCTATACGTCGGGCACCACGGGTGAACCAAAGGGCGTGATGTTCAGTTTCTACCAACTGAAATGGATGGGCGAGGTGCTCACCAACCTGTTTTCATGGCGCGACCGTAACCGCGAGATGCGTTATCTGTCGTTTCTCCCGATGAGTCACGTCGTGGAGGGCATCCTCGCGGCCTACGCTCCTTACTGCATGCTTTGCAAGGCGAAGATTTACTATCTGAATGACTTCCAGATGCTGACGCAGGCCCTGCCGGAGGTGCGCCCTACGGTGTTCTTCTCCGTGCCTCGTTTTTATGAAAAACTCTGGGAGCAGATAGAACAGAATCGGTTGGGCAAAAAATACCTCTCCATGAGCGACGGATGGATGAGAAGGTGGATGGGAAAAATGCTGCGCCGCGCTGTACTGCGTAAGGCAGGACTTGACAAATGTTCCCAGTTGCTCGTAGGTTCTGCTCCCATCAGCGAGGAACTGTTGCTGCGATTCCGCTCTTTGGGCATCGAAATCCACAATGCATACGGGCAGACGGAGGCTCCGCTGATCACCCTCAACCGCTTGGGCGACAATGTTATACCCAGCATTGGCACACCGCTGCCGAGTACCGCTGTCACTGTCAATCCTGATGGCGAACTCATCGTGCGGGGACCTCAGGTCGCATTGGGGTATTACCATCTCGAGAGCGATACTTTCCAAAAAGGTGAACTGCACACCGGCGACTTGGGCAGTATCGGTGCCGACGGTCATGTGTACATCGGTGGGAGAAAGAAGGACATTCTCATCACCTCCTATGGCAAGAATATCAACTGCACGAAGATTGAACAGCGGTTGATGGATATCCCGTGCGTTGAGCAAGCCGTACTGGTGGGGGAGCAACGGCCCTACTGCACCGCCCTGCTATGGACGGTGGGCGCGACGGATTCCCTCCGGCAGGATATAGAGCGGATGAACCAATCGCTCTCTCACCCGGAGCAGGTGAGGCGGTGGCAGGTGATTGAAACACCGCTGAGTATCAGTAAAGGGGAACTGACTCCTAACCTCAAGGTGAAACGCAATGTGGTTTGGGAGCATTACAACCGAGAAATCCATGCGATGTATGCTGATCAATAATGCATTCTTCCGACGCATAGCCCTTCAGCAGTTGATGAATCTCACTGCACGTGCTTTCAACAAACCTGCACAGCGTATTTGGACTCTTCCTAATGACGAGGCGCTGCGGGTCTATGCTGAATATACCCGCGACAATTTGCAGGAAGGGGTGGATGCCCAATTGTTGAAGCGGATGAATGAGGAGGCTTATAAGATGGGGAGGTTGCTCCGCAAAGTGTTCTTCCTAAAAAAACAGGCAGGCATCGAACGCCTTACCATCGCCCTGTATCGGAATATTGGCATCGAACTGGAGGGGCACATCCCGGGGCAACTCTGTTTCCGACGGTGCTTTTTTAGCCAATATTACACGCCTGAGATCTGCCTGGCGGCCTCTGCACTGGACGATGGCATCGTAAGAGGATTGGCCGGCTGTGGCCAACTGACATTTCAGCAACGCATCACTGAAGGATGTAAATGCTGTTTGGCAACATTTCAATAACAGATTTTCCCAAATATGAAAAAAGCAATCATCATAGGAAGCGGTGCCGGTGGCGCTATGGCAGCAAAGATGCTGGCAGACAGTTTTGAGGTAACCGTGTTGGAACAGGGAAAGGCATTCAAACCTCTCTCCCTACCTTTGGAGCAACTGGCCAAATTCCGTTGGACAGGACTCTATTTCGATGAACGCCTCATTCAGTTGTTCCTGCCCAGTATGCGCATTGACAGGAATCCCGAGATGGTAATGGTCTACGGCAGGGGTACTGGAGGCACCACAACGTTGGCTACAGGCAATGCCGTGCGTGCGGATGAGGGACTGAAGAAGTTGGGCATTCATCTGGATAAGGAGTTTGAGGAATTGGGTAGGGAACTGCCCATCACCACTGACCATCAGAACCGTTGGTCGCCTATTACCAAACTGGCTTTCAAGGTGATGCAGGAGATGGGATTTGACCCGCAGCCTATGCCTAAGTTGTTGCGCCCAAAGCAGTGCAGGATGTGTGGGCATTGTTCCATCGGCTGTCCCACCCGAGCCAAGTGGGACACGCGTGAACTGCTCGACGGCATCAAGGTGGTGACGGGATGCAGGGTCACCCATGTTGAAATAGGTGATTGCTTGGCCAAAAGGGTGCATGCCCAAAAGGGGTTGCAGCATCTGAGTTTCGAGGCGGATGTCATCATCGTCGCTGCAGGGGGATATGGCACACCCGATATCCTGCGCCGTTCGGGCATCGAGTGCCAGCCACGGCTCTTTGTCGATCCAGTGTTGTGTGTCGCGGCTCCCATGGAGAAAGCCCGTCAGGACCATCAGTTGCTCATGCCTTTCGTCAGCCGCCGCGAGAAATATATCATCTCGCCCTATATGGACTGGCTCAGTTTCTTCTTCAACAGGCAGTGGCGCAAGCCCATGGATGGCATGGCGAGCCTGATGATCAAATTGGCGGATGTGGAGCAGGGCGATGTCCACCGAAACAAGATGCAGAAGACACTCACGGAGACCGACCATCAGTATCTGAAGCGTGGCGTTGAGGACTGCCGTGAAATCCTCATCCGCATGGGGGCCAAAGAGCAGGATATCTTCCTCGGTACACTCAATGCGGGTCATCCGGGAGGCATGCTCCCCCTGACATCTGCAGAGGCGGAGACGCTGCACTCGCCTTTGTTGCCTGCCAACCTCTACGTTGCCGATGCTACCATCCTTCCTCAGGCTCTTGGACTGCCTCCGATGCTCACCATCATGGCATTGGCCAAAAGAATAGCGACAATCATCAAGTCTTGATAAATCATTATTTAAGGGACGGCAAAGACATGGCAATCAGAGGAAAAATTGTAACTTTGCACCCAATAAAAATGTCATATAGGGCAAGAGCATGGCAATAGAACAAGCAATATTCCGCAGGACGGAACTGTTGGTGGGTGACGAGTCGATGGAACGGCTCAGCAGCAAGAAGGTGATTATCTTCGGCGTGGGGGGCGTAGGCTCATGGTGCGCTGAGAGTTTGGTGCGCTCAGGCATACGACACCTGACCATCGTGGACTCTGACCGCGTGTGCATCACCAATATCAACCGACAACTGATGGCGACAACGAAGACCGTGGGACAGGTGAAGGTGGAGGTGCTGCGTGAGCGTCTGCTCACCATCAATCCTGCTGCCGATATCACCGCCCTTCAGCAGATCTTCACGGCAGAGACGGCCGACAGTTTCAATATAGACACTTATGACTATATCATCGACGCCATCGACTCCCTGAAAGACAAGCAGTTGCTCATCCTGATGGCATGCAGGACGAAGGCAAGGTTCTTCTCCTCGATGGGGGCTGCACTGAAAATGGATCCCACACGCATCCAGGTGGGGGAGTTCTGGAAGGTGAAAGGCGACCCGCTGGCCCGCGCGTTGCGTAACAAGTTCAAACAGACAAAGCAATTCCCCAAGCGGAAATTCCTTTGTGTGTTCTCCGACGAACTGCTGCAGAACAAGGGGCATAATGCCACCTGCGGCACGGAGATGTGCGTGTGTCCCAAGGCAAAAATGGGTCCGGGAAATCCTGACCTCCTGAATCATGAATGGTGCTCTTCAAAAGCCCAGATCAACGGCACGATGGCTCATATCACCGCCATCTTCGGCTTCATGCTCGCAGGACTGGTCATCAAGGATGCCATAGGATAATTAGAATGTCTAAAATGTGAATTTGCTGACTTTAGGGCTAAATCAACTATGAAGATTTGTCGGATTCATTTTTTTTGTTTATATTCGCAGCCTAAAGCAGGATGAGATGGAAACGCCGAAGAGAGGTTATGCCGTAGGTATTCAGGAATTTGACTGGATACGTGAGCGCAATGCGGTATATGTAGACAAGACGGCTCTTGTCTATAAGATGGTAAACACTAATGCCAAATATTTCTTCTTGAGTCGCCCAAGACGGTTCGGCAAGTCGTTGTTGGTAGATACGCTGAAGTGTTATTTCGAGGGACGAAAAGATCTTTTCGAGGGGCTTGCAATGGCTTCCTTGGAAAAGGAGTGGAAGAAGTTTCCCGTCATTCGCATTGACTTGTCGGTGGGCAAGTACTACAGGCTTGAAGTGCTGACCGCCACAATCAGCGGCATCCTGCGTCGGTTGGAACGTAAATGGGGACTTCCAGAGCGTGATGACCTCAATTTCAATGAACGGATGACCGAGATGATCCAGTTCATTCACAAGAAAACAGGAATGCCCGTCGTGGTGCTGGTTGACGAGTACGACGCACCCATGCTTGACAGTATCAACAAGCCAGAACTGCAAGACCAGATACGTGAGCACATTCGTAACTTGTTCAGCCCTTTGAAAGGTGAGGCGGAACACCTGCGTTTCGTCTTTCTCACAGGCATCTCCAAATTCTCTCAACTCAGTGTCTTCAGTGAGTTGAACAACCTGCAAAATCTCACCTTCGATCCGCAGTACGAGGCTCTCTGTGGGATTACAGAGGAGGAGTTGCTTACCCAACTGAAGCCCGACATCGAGCAACTGGCCATGCACCTTGACGAGATGGCCATGAGATTTGGCATGCCCCATGTGGATTACGACGAGACGGTGAGACGTTTGAAGAACACTTACGACGGCTACCATTTCTCGAAAAAATTCACAGACATATACAATCCCTGGAGTCTCATCAACGCCTTTAATATGGGTGACATCCAAAACTTCTGGTTTTCCACTGGTACCCCCACTTCTCTTGTCAACATCCTGCGTGTACGCGACATCGATATGCCAGAGTTGGAGGGCATCCACTGCCGTCTTGACCGCTTTGATGCTCCCACAGAGCGCATAACAGACCCCATACCAGCACTTTTCCAAAGCGGCTACCTCACTCTCAAAGCGTACGACGGACCTGAAGACGAATATATTTTGGGTTTTCCAAATGAAGAGGTCTATCGGGGTTTTGCCAACAGTCTATATCAGTACTACTGCGAAGAATATGTAGGGAGTAGGGACAATATCGCTCGTATCTATCGAGAATTTCGGGATGGGACCATCACCATTCAACAGTTCATGCAACACCTGCGCCAATTCTTTTCCGCCATGCCCTACGATGTTTCCAACAAGAACGAACGGCACTACCAGTCCGTCCTCTATGCCCTCTTGGTGGCTGTCGGTGCCGACGTGAGTGCAGAGGTGCGCACAGCCATTAGCCGCATGGATATCGCCCTGAGGATGCCCAAGGCCATTTATATCCTCGAACTGAAGTACGACGGAAGTAGCGAAGATGCAGTAGAGCAAGTGAATAATCGTGACTATGCCGCCTCATTTGCCTTCGACAAACGTCCTGTGTGGGCAGTAGGTGTCAATTTCAGCAGTACGACACGTACCATTGAGTCTTGGGAAATCCGAGAAATGAAGAAGGGTTAGCTTCTCGTTGTCCCCGAATCTGGTTCTGGCAATCTCCCTCTCCTTTGGAGAGGGCTGGGGTGAGGTTCTCCCGTTGTCGGGGATTTGCAATCCCCGACTCCTTAATATCAGGATTTGTAATCCGACATCCGTTGTCGGTGATTTTAGTAGTTGTTGGGGATTTGCAATCCCCGACAACTACTTTAATATCTGATTTTAGCCTTTTTAATCCCTTCCGAGTATGTGGTTAATGATGATAAGTGCATCGGTGATGTTGAGTTCCCCGTCATCGTTCATGTCACCCTTAAAACCACAGTTGCAGTCGTTAACATTGATGACCGAGGTGACATCTTCCAGTTGATAGCGGATAGCATCAGGGTCGGTCACGACGGCATTCCTCACCTGAAGCAAATAATCCTGGGCAGCCGCATCGGGATCCACCTCAATCAAAATGGTGCATACCTCACCGTCGTTGCCGCTGAGAACAGCACCGTTGGTTGAACTGCACAGCACCCTCAGTGATCCGTCTCTTTGAAGGTCGCTGTCAAAATAGTTCATCTGTTTCTCCGTGGCCCTGGTTGTGCTCATGTTGGCCTCATAATACCCATCCTCGTCCTGGACGAAGGTGATGCCGTCCGGAAGATACAGGTCAAACTGGTAGCCACGGACTGAGATGGATTGGTTTTTCAGGCAGACCGACAGTTTCACCTGCGTTCCGGGTTTTGCCTTTGCTTTTTGGATATAGATGGCATTTGCCATGGTGTTGATGTCAGTGGCCTGTGCGGAAATATTCGCCACATAAGCCATCATGAGCAATATTGTGAATAGGAATCTCGTCTTCATATCATTTTGTTATTTTGTTCTTGAAACTTTCATCGTTTTTCCGTTGCGGTTTCTGATGATGTTGATGCCCTTTCTTGGCGTGTTGAGCCGGCTGCCATCCACACCGTAGTATTCCTTGCCCTCATCCATGAGCAAAGTGTCGGTGATACCCGTTGCCTCACCCACGTAGAGTGTCGAGGTGATGTCTTCCGCAGTTGTCCTGTTGCCTTCCGCAGTGAGGACGATGTGTCCGGCGGAGATGTCATAGTTACCCGCTGGCATAGACGCGTCCACCTCTGCTGTCAGCATGATGACAGGCCCGTTGATTCCCCTGATGCGGCTGTTGTTGGGGGAGAAGCACAGTACTCTCATCATGCCGTCACCCATCATGCACCAGTCCACACTGTGATTGGCGCGTCTCTCATCCACCATGGATACATCTTGTATGGTCACCCCTTGTGGAAGAAGGATATCCATCTGGAAGGACGAAACGGCATCAACTGTATTCACCAGACTGACAGGTATCAGTGCCAATTCTCCGGCTTGTGTTTCCACGTCAGGCATCTCCATCCTTATATCACTGTTCTCTGGCACATTCTTTATTGCAGCCATCATCCTGTCCTGGCCTCCATGGACGATGATGTTCGCCACTCCAGCGAAGTCAGCGATGTCGATGACACCGTCATTGTTTACGTCGGCAGCCATGAAAAAGAATGGGTTAGGGTCGCGCCCGAGGATATAGTTGACTATCAGGGCAATATCTGACACATCAACATATCCGTCACCATTGGCATCGCCAGCCTTTTTCTCTTCATCGTATGTCGCCCCATTGATGAAGAAGAACTCTTTCCACTGGTCTGCACTCTGATAGGCTTCGATGCTGCTCTGCGGCACCGTCAGTTCACAGGTCCATTTGCTGATGTCGTCAAGCGCCTGTGACCCGCAGGCAGGCGGAGTGCTTGCCCGTGAGATGATTTTCGTCACATTGACGCAGTCGGAGAAGGCTTCCTGGCCAATAGTCTCCAGTTTTGAACCAAAAGCGAAGTAGTCGAGGCTGGAACAACCCGAGAACGCCCGGTTGCCGATAGTCGTCACGCCATCACCGATTCTTACATTCTTCAGTCTTGTGCAGCCATAGAACTCATTGGGAGAAATCTCCGTCTCCTTGTCTGTGATGTGTATGGTTCGCAATGACGTATTTCGATAGAAGGGTGAAGTGTTGTAGGTAATGTTTCCACCGATATAAACAGAATCAAGCGGACAGGATGAGAAGAGGGGATTGCTTCCGTTGTAACCTAACTTCAGTTCACTCTCACGGTCGGCAATCAGTACCGTCGCGAGACTGCTGCAACCATAAAAAGTATAGTTTTGAATGGATGTCACTGAGGCAGGAAGTTCAATTAAAGGTAGACTTTTACAATTGTTAAAAGCGTAAGTGTTGATTTGTTCAACATGATTACCTATCTTCATTTTATTCAATGAAGTACAGTCAGAGAAAGCATAAGTTCCAATGGTTTTTGTTCCATTTCCTATTGTTGCAGATTGGAGATTAGTGCAACCAGAGAAAGCATAGGAGCCAATCAAATCAACAGAATCAGGAATGACAATTTTCTGAAGTTTTGAACAGTTTTGAAAAGAATAATCATTTATTCTGGATACTTTTTCTCCCAAAGTACATGTTTCGAGAGAGATACACTCTGAAAAAGCCTTAGTGCCAATTGAACCTAAATTGCAGACTTTCGCTGTTTTAATGGCACCACAACCATAGAAAGCTTGTTCCCCAATATATCCATTGTTGGATAAATCAATATTATAGATGGAATCGCAGTCATAAAATGCATTTTTTTCGATATTACCTTCATTAGAAGCAATCACAGTTTTAATATCTCCACAATTATAAAAGGCTTGTTCCCCAATAATCCCTTTGTTGGCCACATTCACATGAAGAATGCTGTCGCAGTTATAGAATGCCATATTCCCGATATCACCTTCAAATTTCAATTCTACATCTTTGATGAAATTGTTAAAATAACATGTATACGGATTCATATATTTTACAGCCAAACTCACTCCCTTGTAGGAAACAGTAGCGTTGATATGAACCTTTTTTGCTGACTCATTATAAAGGCAGTCAAGAGCATCGCATGTCCGCTCCGAGGGACTGACAGGCACATACTTGATGCCATCAACCTCAAAAATCGAGCTTAGAAACGGATATACTTTTTTATTGGACAATGAAGAATACTGATTGTTGGCGACATAGTTAATGGTTCCTGCCGCAATAGTATAACCATTAGGGGGTGTGTTGGTCAGCCAAATGGTTTTTGTGATACTGCTGAAAGCACTACTTCCAATAGAGGTGACTCCAGAACCAATTGTTAAGGAACGAAAATAGGTGTTATAGAAAGCCTCATCCCCAATGCTTGTCACGCTGTTGGGGATAGTGACGGATGTCAGGCCTTTGCAGCCAGAGAAAGCATATCTCCCTATGCTCGTTACGCTGTTGGGGATGGTGACTGATGTCAGGCCTGAGCAGTTGTAGAAAGCATAATTCCCAATGTTCGTCACGCTGCTGGGGATGGTATATTCTTTAATTACCTTTCCATCCAGATCAATTAATTGAATAGTTTTTCCAATGGTAATTCTTATAAGATTGATGATTGTATTATTGCAAAATGCAGCATAATCATCAACAGGAACACTTATGCTTGTTAATGCAGAGCAACCACTGAAAGCAGAGCCCCCTATGTACGTCACGCTGTTGGGGATGGTGACGGATGTCAGGCCAGAGCAGTAAGAGAAAGCATATTCTCCTATGTTCGTCACGCTGTTGGGGATGGTGACGGATGTAAGTCCGGAGCAGCCATAGAAAGCATAACGCCCAATGCTCGTCACGCTGTTGGGGATGGTGACGGATGACAGTCCTGAGCATCCATAGAAAGCAAGACTCCCTATGCTCGTCACGCTGTTAGGTAGGGTGACGGATGACAGTCCTGAGCATCCATAGAAAGCATAATCCCCTATGTTCGTCACGCTGTTTGGGATGGTGATGGATGTCAGGCCAGAGCATTCACAGAAAGCATTTTCCCCAATGCTCGTCACGCTGTTGGGGATGGTGATGGATGTAAGTCCGGAGCAGCCATAGAAAGCAGACTTCCCTATGAAACGAGTACCCTCTTTTATGATATACTTTGATAATGTTTTGTCCACAGCTTGAATTAAGTAAGTGTCGGCGTACCTGATATTGTTTTCAATAGGGAGGTTTGAGCAGCCAGAAAAAGCATAATCTCCTATGCTCGTCACGCTGTTGGGGATGGTGATGGATGTCAGTCCGGAGCAGTTTTGGAAAGCATAATCCCCTATGCTTGTCACGCTGTTGGGGATGGTGACAGATGTCAGTCCAGAGTTGCCTCTCAAAGCATTTTCTCCTATGCTCGTAACTTGATATTCTTTTTCATTATATATGACAGTCTTAGGGATGGATATAGATGTAATATTCTCATATCCGTAATACTTGTAACTAGAATAATATTGATACGTCACTTGTAATTCCGTCTGATTATTCATCCAATTATAGTAGATGGTCACGCCATCGTTATTCGGGATGGCGATGTTATAGGCATACAAATCGTAGCATACCATGCTCATAAGGATGATTAGCAGAACGGTGATTCTTGATTTTTTCATGATGATATATAATGGTTTGATTGTTCGGTATATAGAATGCAAAAATAGGAATTTATGAGGAGAAATCCAATAAATAAGTGGATTTTGTTGGTAGATAGTGAGAAAATATTGGGAATTGGCGTTTTGAGGAGGGAAAAAGCAACCACGAAAGGCACAAATCGGCTCGAATCTTGATTTCTTTTTAACGTGAATGACCATGAATGCCCACGAATGAATCATCAATAGGAATATTATATGGAAAATTCGTGGACATTATATGGTCATTATATGTTGATGTTGAAACAAAAATAGTTTATGAGGTTTGGGACCACGGATTCCACGAATCGGCACGAATCTTGATTTCTTTTTAACGTGAATGACCATGAATGCCCACGAATGAATCATCAATAGGAATATTATATGGAAAATTCGTGGTCATTATATGGTCATTATATGTTGAAACAAATTATAGACTAAGAGGTTGGGACCACGAAAGGCACGAACCGGCACGAATATTTGCCGCTATGCGGTCAAAGGAATAGTATTCTAAGGCCAAACATCAAAGTAAACCTTGGGTAAGGAATCTTCTCAGATGGAGGTGAGTGAATGCGTCGCAGAGGTGTTTTGTGAATCATCATGATGGGAACTAAAATCATGGGAAAAAGACAGAATGTATTGCCGTTTCAAAAAAAAGTTGTATCTTCGCAGTTGGAAAGGCAACAATTCTATCCACAACCCCAAAGACGAACAGTACATGAGCACCATCAAACTCCTGCCCTACGGCATCTCCGACTTCAAGCAGATACAGAGAGAAGGGAAATACATCATCGATAAGACGATGTACATCTCCCAAATGGAGGAAACGGACAATTTCCTCTTCCTCATTCGCCCGCGCCGCTTCGGCAAGAGCGTGTTCCTGAGCATGCTGCGCACCTACTACGACATCAATGAGCGCGGCAACTTCCAAGACCTCTTCAAGGGGCTGTGGATAGCCGACCACCCCACGCCAGAGATGGGGCAGTTTCAGGTGATGTATTTTGACTACTCCCGCATCGGGGGAAGTACCTCCGTGCTGGAGAGGAACTTCGATGAGTACTGCAATATTGAATTGGATGCCTTCGCCCAGCAATATGCCAGGTTCTATACGCCCGACTTCGTGGAGAGCGTGAAGAAGATAAGTACGGCACGGATGAAACTCAACTACATCAACACCCAAGCCAAGATTCTCGGTCACAAACTCTACCTCATCATCGACGAGTATGACAATTTCACCAACACAGTGCTCAACCAAGAGGGTGAGGCTGTATATCATGCCCTGACGCATGCCAACGGCTTCTACCGCGACATCTTCAAACTCTTCAAGGGCATGTTTACCCGCATCCTGATGACGGGAGTCTCACCCGTGACGATGGACGACGTGACTTCTGGCTACAACATCGCCTCGAACATCTCGCTGCGGCCAGAATTCAACCTCATGCTGGGCTTCTCCGAGGATGACGTACGTGAGATGATACGCTACTACAGCAGTCTGGGCCGTATCAGCCAAGACGAGGAGACGCTCATCGCCGACATGAAGCCGTGGTACGACAACTACTGCTTCTCGGAAAGCCGCGTCCACAAGGATCCCAAGGTGTTCAACTGCGACATGGTGCTCTACTACCTCAACCGCGTGATGCAGACGGGCGAGCCGCCACGGCAGATGATTGACCCGAACACGAAGACGGACTATAAGAAGATGTGGCGGCTCATACAGATAGACAAACTTGACAACTACCGCCGCAGCATCGTCCATCAGATTGCTGAGGACGGCTACATTTTCAGTACCATCAACGAGTCGTTCCCCGCCGACACACTCACCGATGCCGACAACTTCGTCAGCCTGCTGTACTATTATGGCATGCTCACCATCGGCGACGTGGAGGGTGCCCTGCTTCAACTCATTATTCCCAACAACAACGTGCGCCGCCAGTACTACGACTGGTTGGTGAGGGAATATGACAAGATAGCAGGAATCAATGTCATGAAACTGAACAAGGTTTACACGGATGCCGCCCTGCACGGTGAATGGCGACCGATGCTCGAGGAGATAGCCCGCGCCTACCAGGAGACGACGAGTGTGCGGCAACTAATAGAGGGCGAGCGTAACCTGCAGGGTTTCATGAACGCCTACCTGACATTCAACCCCTATTACCTGTTAGCGCCCGAGGTAGAACTCAACCACGGTTTTTGTGACTTCTTCCTCATGCCTGACTTCATGCGTTACCCCATGGTGAGGCACAGTTACATCATCGAACTGAAATATCTCAAGGTCGATGCCACGAAGGCTGAGGCGGAGCGGCAATGGCATGAGGCGGAGGAGCAGATACGGCAATATGCCCAGGGACAGCATGTGCGCCAACTCATCGGCGACACCGAATTGCACCTCCTTATCCTTCAAATCCGCGGCTACGACATGGAACGGATGGAGGAGGTTTGAGGATTAAGAATTAGGAATTAAGGATTAAGAATTATGATTGCAACTTCTTCTGAAAGTGAAGAGTAAAGAGTGAAGAGTGAAGAATTACATTGCGAAAATGGCGGTGCAAATGTAGGGACACAATAATCACGTCCGTCAGCCAAACCTGCCGCGACATGTAAATGTAATGTCTAAACTCCTATACTCCTAAACTCCTAAACTCCTAAACTCCTCATGGACCATTCGGGAGTTATGTGAACTGCCTCAGAGCAGCGAGCAGTTGCGTGTTCTCGTTTTTCGTGCCGATGGTGACGCGGAGGCAGTTGTCGCAAAGGGTGACACGGCTGCGGTTTCTCACGATGATGCCCTTCTCGATGAGATAGTTGTAGATGCGTTGCGCGTCGGTCATGCGGGCAAGAAAGAAATTGGCATCGGTAGGGTAGATCTTCTTGCAGGTAGGCAGGAGACGGAAGGCACTCATGAGGCGGATACGTTCTTCAAGCAACATGGAGACCCATTTCTCCACGTCGTAGGGTTTGCTCAGCAACTCAATGGCTTTCTCCTGGGTGAGTTTGTTGATGTTGTAAGGATATTTCACCTTGTTGAAAAGACCGATGATCTCCTCATTCGCAAAAGCCATGCCCATGCGGATGGCGGCACAGCCCCATGCCTTGCTCATCGTGTTCAACACGATAAGATGCGGATAACGGTCGATCTCCAATCTGAATGGAGGCTGCTTAGAGAAATCGGAATAGGCTTCATCGATGACCACAATGCCGTCGAACGACATCAGCACGCGTTCTATCTCTTCTCTGTTGATGGTATTGCCCGACGGGTTGTTGGGTGAACAAATCCAGATGACTTTGGTGTTCTGGTCGCAGGCTGCCAGCATCTTGTTTGCCGACATCTGGAAATGCTCGTCAAGACGGACAGGACGGTACTCCACATCATTGATGTCGGCACAAACACGATACATCCCGTATGTTGGCTCGATGGCTACCACATTGTCCTTTTGGGGGATGGTGAAGCAGCGGTAGACCAGGTCGATGGCCTCGTCACTGCCGTTACCGAGGAAAATCTGGCTCTCACGCACGCCCTTATGTTTGGCTATCAAGGGTTTCACCTCACGTTGCAAGGGATCGGGATAGCGGTTGAGGGGCTGATTGTACGGGTTCTCGTTTGCATCGAGGAACACATGGGCATCATGCCCGCTGTACTCATCGCGTGCGCTGCTGTAGGGTGACAGTTTCCAGATGTTGGGTCTCGTTAAGTCCTGCAGATTTCTCATAATTCCTTATATTATCAAGTAGTTAAGAAGTTAAAGAAGTTAACGCTTCGCTGTGAAGTTAAGCCATTTCTTTTGATTGTTCAGGAGCAGTATCCCATGGGGATAGGTGTCGACAACGAATCATTTGGCTTAACTACAGTAACTGCTTCACTTCATTAACTACTATTTATTTGTCTTTTTGTTCACGTCCCTGACACGGAGCGTCATGGCGTTCTTGTGGCCATCCAATTGCTCGTTTTCCGCCATTACCTCCACGGCGCGGCCGATGGAGCGGATGCCTTCCTCGGTGAGGTGCTGGAAAGTGATTTTCCGGCAATAACTGTCCAGGTTCACACCGCTGTAAGCCAGCGCATAACCATGGGTGGGCAGCGTGTGGTTGGTGCCGCTGGCATAGTCGCCGGCACTCTCACAGGCATACTGACCCAGGAACACACTACCGGCATTCACTACATGGTCAGCAAGATGCTCATAATCGGCAGTGCAGATGATGAGATGCTCAGGGGCATATACGTTGCTCAGATGAATGGCATCCGTGGTGTCATGCACGAGAATCATCATGCTGTTGGCCAATGACTTCTCTGCTATCTCACGGCGGGGGAGGAGGTTCAGTTGTCGCTCCAACTCTCTTGCCACCTCTTGAAGCAAGCGCTCTGAGGTGGTAATCAGCACCGACTGGGAATCAGGACCATGCTCAGCCTGAGACAAAAGGTCGGCGGCCACGAAATCGGCACGGCTTGACTCATCGGCGATGACGCAGACCTCAGACGGACCTGCCGGCATGTCGATGGCGACATCATGGAGCGAAACCTGCTGCTTGGCGGCCATGACAAACTGGTTGCCGGGACCGAAAATCTTATATACCTTCGGCACACTCTCTGTTCCGTAAGCCATGGCGCCGATGGCCTGGACACCGCCGGCTTTGAAAATCTGACTGACACCGGCGATACGAGCGGCGACAAGGATGGCTGGATGAACCTTTCCCTCGCGGTTGGGAGGAGTGCACAGCACAATCTCATTGCATCCCGCTATCTTGGCGGGGGTGGCCAACATCAGCACCGTACTGAACAACGGGGCAGTACCACCAGGTACATACAGGCCCACGCGCTCGATGGCCATGCTCTTCTGCCAACAGGTAACACCGGGCTGTGTCTCGACCTTCTCTCCGGAAAAACGCTGTTTCTCGTGGAAAGTGTGGATGTTGTAATGGGCTTGTCGGAGCGACTCTTTCAGTTCGTCGCTGACCAAATGCTCTGCCTCGTCCATCTCCTTGTCGGAAACCTTGATGCTGCTGAGCGCCACATGGTCGAATTTCTCCTCATAGCGTTTGACGGCTTCATCACCATTCTTGCGAACATCCTCCAGCACTCCGCATACCACGGAGGTCAGGTCTGACATGCTCATCTGAGGACGCCTGGTGAGTTCTTCCCACGTCTCTCGGGCGGGATACCTGATGATTCTCATTGATTGTTGATGTCTTCTTTTAGGTTACAGAATCATTTTCTCTATCGGGGTCACCAATATCCCTTGGGCACCCAGTTCCTTCAGTCGTCCGATAATCTCCCAGAAACGACGCTGGTCGAGCACCGTGTGTACACAGCACCACTCCTCATCAGCCAGAGGAATGATGGTGGGACTCTTCAGACCCGGAAGCACCTCGATAATCTCGTTGAGGCGGGCGCGGGGTACGTTCATTCTGACATATTTCTTGTCCTCGGCCTGACGGACGGCACCGATGCGGAACAACAGTTCCTGCAGGGTGGCGCGTTTCTCTTCGCTCAGTTGCTTGTTGCCGATCAGCAGGGCCTCGCTCTGCATCAATATCTCCACCTCACGCAGGTTGTTGCTCACCAAGGTGGAACCGCTGCTGACGATGTCGAAAATACCGTCGGCAAGGCCGATTCCCGGAGAGATCTCCACACTGCCCGTGATGACGTGAATCTCGATGTGAATACCCTTATTCTCCATGAAGCGACGGAGAATGTTGGGGTAGGAGGTGGCGATTTTCTTGCCCTCAAACCATTCGATTCCAGGATAATTCACCTCCTTGGGAATCGCTAATGACAGACGGCATTTGCTAAAACCAAGGTGCTCGATGATGTCTGCCTCTTCTTCGCGTTCCACAAACTCATTCTCACCGACCACACCGATATCTGCCACACCGGATGCCACACTCTGGGGGATGTCATCATCACGGAGATAAAGCACCTCGATGGGAAAATTGGATGACTGCACCAGAAGCGTCCGCCTGCTGGAACTGATCTTGATGTCAGCCTCAGCAAGCAGATGCATGGTGTCTTCGTATAATCGTCCTTTGGATTGTACTGCTATTCTTAACATATTTGGTTTTCAATATAAAGTACTCATCAGTCCATTTCCTCGTCGGCTTCGTAACCGCCCATCTCACGGATGGCATTGCGCAACATCGTATGCTGCTGGTAGAGGTGGTTGACGGCTTCCTCTCCCTTGGTGTAGTCGTGCATCGGACTCTTGAGGAAGAAACTGAGGAAACGCTGGGTGCCGCAAAGTCCGGCACGTGCGGCTAGGTCGATGAGCAGACACAGGTCGAGACAGACGGGAGCGGCCAGGATGGAGTCGCGGCAGAGGAAATTGATCTTGATCTGCATCGGATAACCCATCCATCCGAAAATGTCGATGTTGTCCCAACTCTCCTTGTTGTCATTGCGGGGAGGATAGTAATTGATGCGCACCTTGTGGTAGTAGTCCGTATAGAGGTCGGGCTGCTCCTCTTCCTTGAGGATGGTCTCGAGTGTTGACAACTTGGAAACTTCTTTGGTGCGGAAGTTGTCGGGCTCATCGAGCACCAGTCCGTCACGGTTGCCGAGGATGTTGGTGGAGAACCAACCGTCGAGACCCAGGCAACGGGTGCTGATGATGGGGGCAAAACCCGATTTCACCAATGTCTGACCGGTCTTGAAATCCTTGCCGGCAATGGGCATGCCGGTCTTCTCGGCCATCTCCCACATTGCTGGGATGTCAACAGTGGTGTTGGGGGCTCCCATGACAAACGGAGCGCCTTCTGCCAAAGCGGCATACGCATAGCACATCGATGGTGCCACGTGCTCACGGTCGTCGGCCTTCATGGCTGCCTCAAGGGCAGACAAGGAATAGTGGACGGCCTCGTTGACAGGCACATAAATCTCGGTGGAAGCGGCCCACAGCACCACGATGCGGTCGCACTGACGGCTCTCGCGGAACTGGCGGATATCCTCACGGAGGGCCTCGACCATCTCCCAGCGGGTCTTGCAGTCTTTCACGTTGTCGCCGTCAAGACGCTTGGCATAGTTCTTGTCAAAAGCGGCCTTCATGGGGACAATCTGCTCCAGTTCCTCACGGACGGGATCGATGTCGGAGCGCTTGAGCACCTCGGCATAGACGGCCGACTGATAGGCGTTCTGGGGATATACATCCCAGCAACCAAATACGATGTCGTCAAGACTGGCAATGGGAACGATATCTCCATATTTGAGGTATTTCTTGTCGTTGCCTTTCCCAACACGAATCTTGTCATACTGGGTCATAGAGCCAATAGGCTTTGAAAGACCTTTGCGGGCCATCAGAACACCGGTCATAAATGTAGTGGCAACAGCACCATTGCCTACCACAAGAATTCCTAACTTGCCATTTGCTGGCTTCACGTTTGACTGTTCCATTTCTTTTGCTATTTACGTTTGTTTGAAGTGTCCAAATCATTTCCGTCATGTTCCAATACGCTCATGCAAAATGTTGCTAAATCGTTGATACAAGCAGAAAAACGTAAGAAACATGCATAAAAATCCTGCATTTTGGCAGAAAATATTCTCGTTGCAAAATTACTCATTTACAATGAGTATACCAAACTTATCCTCGAAAAAGTGAGCGCCCCCTCCATTTTTACCCAGCCAATCACAATCCTTCACTCTTCACTCTTCACTCTTCACTCAAACTAACGACCTCACAGTCTGCAAAACGGCTGCCGTCGATGGTGAGCCTCACAAGTGTGCGCTGCTGCTGCCATCCCTGGATGCCGGCGGCACCAGGATTGATATGAAGCAATCCCAGCGTCTTGTCATATTGTACTTTGAGAATGTGGGAATGGCCGCTGATGAAAAGTTGGGGTGGTTTGGCATAGATCTGACGTGCGATACTGGCATCATAGCGCCCGGGATAGCCACCTATATGCTTCATCAGCACATCTATTTCCTCACAACGGAAGCGAAGCACCTCTGGGTACATCAGGCGCAGGTCGCCCCCGTCACAATTGCCACATACCGCCCTGAGAGGACGGAACGCGGCCAATCGCTCTGCCAGTTCCGTGGAGCAGATATCTCCTACGTGCCATATCTCGTCACAACACTCAAAATACTTCAGATAGCGGTCATCCCAATAGGAATGGGTGTCGCTGAGGATGCCGATCCGTTTCATTTTCCATCCTCCGTCTTTTGGGCTTTCAGTCCGTCTCTGATGAACTGTGCGATCATCTCTGCTGTGCCTTCCAACCCAAGAATCGTGGAGTCGACAGATAAATCGTAGGACTGACTGTGTCCCCATTTCTTTCCGGTGTAGTAATTGTAATAGGAGGCGCGGCTTTCCTCCTCATGGGTGATGATTTTCCGCGCTGTCTCATCATCACATCCATGGCGGTTGGCCACCTGCCGGATGCGGTAGGACATCTTGGCTGTGATGAAGATGTTGAATGTGTTGGGATAATCCCGGAGAATGTAGTCCGCACAACGGCCCACAAACACGCAACTGCCTGAGTCTGCAGCCTTTTTGATGGCCTCCGACTGAAATTGGAAAAGACTTTCCTGGGAGAACCTGTTGGGGTAGAAATTGTTGTCGCTCACATGCTGGGCATGCATGTGGAACAGCGATTTGAAAAAACGCCAGTGCTCATCATGCTGCTCAAAAAACTTCTCACTGAAACCGCTCTCCTTGGCTGCCAGATTGAGCAGTTCCTTGTCGTAGAACATACAGCCAAAAATCTCCGAAAGACGCTTGGCGATGACACGTCCGCCACTGCCAAGTTGGCGGCCCACATTGATGATGATCTTCTGCTCAGTCATGATTGGATAGTTGAGTTTGTGATTTGAATTTGCGCATGTATCTCGCCATGATGATGGCGGTGACGACAAATGCGATGAAATCTGAAACGGGGAAAGAGTACCATACGCCCTCAAGCCCTATGAAAGGAGGTAGCAGCAAAAGGACCGGGAGGAGGAAGAGCAACTGCCGTGACAAGGAGAGGAAGATGCTTATTTTTGCCTTTCCGATGCTTTGGAAGAAATTGGTGATGACCATCTGCATGCCGACCACAGGCAATGTCAGATTGGCTATCCGCAGACCGTGCTCTGCCAGACCGATGAGCGTCGAGTCGGAAGTGAAAAGACGGGCGCAATAGTAGGGCAGAAACTCGCTGACCAACCAACCCAGGGTGGTCATGACCGTGGCGGCTATCATCGCATAGCGCAGCACCTTCATCAGACGGTCGTAATGCATGGCACCATAATTGTAGCCCGCGATGGGCTGCATGCCTTGGTTGATGCCGAACACTACCATGAAGAAAAGAAACGTCACACGGTTGACAATGCCATACGCGCCTACTGCCAAGTCGCCTCCATAGCGGCTCAGACTCTTGTTGACGATGATGACAATCATACATGCCGTGACATTCATGAAAAAAGGCGACATGCCGATGCCGATGATGCGTTTCACCAAGTTGGATTTGAGCCGGTAGATACCCCGCTCAAAGTGGATGATCTCATTCTTGTTGCTGAACATGCGACACTGCCAGCAGAGCGCCGTGAACTGCGCCAGGACAGTGGCGATGGCGGCTCCTCGTATGCCCATATGGAAGACAAAAATAAACAACGGGTCGAGAAGGGTGTTGAATACCACCGTGAACACGGTGGCTGCCATGGCCATACGGGGTTTGCTGGCTGACCTCAACAGCGCGTTCATCCCGAAATACAGATGGGTGAACACATTGCCCAAAAGGATGATCTGCATGTACTCGCGGGCATAGGGCAGCGTGAGTTCGCTGGCGCCGAAGAAAAGCAGGATGGGGTCGAGGAAAGTGAGGGCGAAAGCGGCGAAAATGATGCCGAGCATGATGTTCAGCGTCACGCAATTGCCGAACACATGGATGGCCGTGGAATAGTCCTTCTGTCCAAGACGTACTGAGATGAGGGTCGAGGAACCCACACCGACGGCTGCGCCAAAGGCGGCTGACAGGTTCATGAAAGGAAAGGTGATGGCAAGACCCGAGATGGCAAGGGCTCCCACACCCTGACCGATGAAAATACTGTCAACCATGTTGTAAAGCGAAGATGCGGTCATCGCTACTATGGCTGGCAAAGCATACTGCAGAAGCAGGCGCCCTACGGGCTTGGAACCCAATTCCAACGTGGCTTTCTTGTTATCCATCTATACAAAATACCCTTGATTCGAATTGCAAAATTAGTGATTATTTTGTATTTTTTGTGTCCATCCGATAGTTTTTTTGACTGTCTGCATGATGTTATCGTTTTTTTTCATATTTTTGCAACAAATACTATCAGACGAAAAGATGAAACTATCATGAACAAACGTAAAAAACACACTTTGCTCAGCCTGTTTTTATTCTTGTTCTTGCCCATGCAGGTCATGGCTGGAACTCCATTGGCACAGCAACCTGAGAAAATCGAATTCCCGGGGGGGAAGACTTATTTGTTCCGACTGTCGCTGACTGACAAAAATGGTACACCATACAGGTTGGACAGACCGCTGGAATTCTTGTCGCAGAAAGCACTGGACCGCAGAAAGCGACAAGGGCTCGAGGTTGACTCCACCGACCTTCCGCTGCCTCCTGAATACATCAGGAAAATCAATGCCGTCAAGGGGGTAGAGGTGGTATGCATGAGCAAATGGAACAAGACGGTGGTCGTGAGGGTGGCTGAGACGTCACACGTGACACCGCTGCTGTCGCTGCCCTTTGTCAGTCATGCGGAAAAAGTGTTCACGGCTCCCGACTCCATCAAACCTTCCGAGCGGACGCTCTATCATAAGGAACTGGAAAAATGGGAGGGTACAAATGATGAGGATTACGGAAAGGCGGCACTGAACATCAAGATGGTCAACGGACACCGGCTCCATCAACTCGGCTATACAGGAAGAGGACTCACCATCGCTGTCTTCGATGGCGGATTCATGAACGCAGATAGGATTCCTGCCATGGACAATATAAAGGTGCTGGGAACACGCGACTTTGTGGCATTCAAGTCTCCCAACATCTATCAGGAAAATGATCATGGAACCAAAGTCTTGTCCACCATGGCACTCAACGTCCCCGGCGTCTTTGTCGGAACGGCTCCTGATGCCAGTTATTGGCTCATCAGGTCGGAGGATACGGCGACGGAAAGTCTGGCGGAGGAGGATTACTGGGCGGCTGCCGCTGAGTTCGCTGACTCGGTGGGGGCGGACATCATCAGCAGTTCGCTGGGCTATAAGTCTTTTGACGACAAGACAACCAATCACAAATATACCGAACTGGACGGAAAGCATGCGCTGATCTCAAAAACGGCTTCCAGGTTGGCATCAAAGGGCATCGTCCATGTCAACAGCGCTGGGAATGAAGGTGTGGGTACATGGAAAAAGATAGGAGTGCCCGCCGATGCCTCTGACATCCTTGCTGTGGGGGCGGTCAACTCAAGTCGCGTCAATGCCACGTTCTCTTCGCTGGGCCCGTCAGAAGATGGGAGGGTGAAGCCCGACATCATGTCGCTGGGTAGTCCCGCGGCCGTGGTGAGTGGAAGAGGGGCCATCATCAGCGACATGGGGACTTCGTTCTCTGCTCCCATCATTTCTGGCATGGTGGCTTGCCTGTGGCAATCGGTGCCCAAGGCCACTGCCTACCAGGTGATGGATGCCATACGGAGGAGTGCCGACAATTACCAGACACCCAACAATGTCTTTGGTTATGGCATTCCTGACTTCGAAAAAGCATACTTCTTGCTCAAGGGCCGATAATTGAGACACCTCCAAGCCATGGATAAAGAACAGAAACTGTCATTGCTCGAACTCAATCTTCTCGTCCGTGAACTGATTGAGACGGAAATGTCCCAAGAATACTGGGTGGAGGCGGAGATCAGCGAGATGCGTGAGGTGGCGGGCAACTGCTATCTGGAACTCATAGAAAAAGATGAGCGGACCAATACTCCCATAGCCAAGGCTTCTGCCAAATGCTGGCGGTCACGATGGCCTTTGGTGAGCGCACATTTCCATGGGGTAACAGGGAAGAACATGGTGAAAGGCATGAAGGTGCTGCTCAAGGTGAGTGCGCAGTTTCATGAGAACTATGGCTTCTCCTGGATAATCAGCGATGTGGATCCGACTTTCACCATGGGCGATATGGCGCTGAAGAGAAAGCGCATCGTGGCCCGACTGAAGGAGGAGGGGGTGTTTGATGCCAATCGGGAACTCTCCTTGCCGATGTTCACACAGCGGATTGCCGTCATCTCAAGCGCTGGGGCGGCGGGCTATGGGGATTTCTGCAACCACTTGGCTGACAATGAGTATGGATATGTGTTCCGAACCCAACTCTTCCCTGCCATCATGCAGGGAGAGGGGGTGGAGCAGAGTGTGATCGATGCTCTCGATAAGGTGTTTCAAAAAATGGAGGAGTTCGATTGTGTGGTGATTGCAAGAGGAGGAGGGGCCACCAGCGACCTTTCAGGATTTGATACCCTCTCTCTGGCACGCAATGTGGCCAATTTCCCCTTGCCTGTCATCACGGCTATTGGCCACGACCGGGATGAAAGTGTCCTTGACATGATTGCCAACGTCAGGGTCAAGACTCCGACTGCCGCAGCCGCTTTCCTCATCGACAGGTTGCATCAGGTGGACGAGGCTGTCTGCAGCATGAGGGAACGGGTGGCGAGAATGGCCGCTGCTGTCTTGCAGCGGGAGCAGATGCGGGTTAATCATCTGGCAACGCGCATCCCGGCACTGTTCGCCGTGGTGAAGACCAGTCAGGGTGCCCGACTCGATTCGTTGCTCAGCAGGGCACGGGTGGCCACACAGTCCCGAATAGAGCGTGCATGGGTTGGACTGGAGCGGATCAAGGCACGTATCAGTCCTGCGATATCGCAGAAAATGGCGAAGGAGCATCACCGATTGGAAATTATCACCCACAGGATGGCGGCCGTAGACCCGCAGCGCATCTTGGATATGGGTTACAGCATCACCATGCATGAGGGAAAATCAGTCAGAAAGGCCAGTGAACTGGCAAAAGGGGATGTCATCGTAACCCGATTGAAGGACGGACAGGTGGAATCCGTAACTACTCAGTCATATGCCATGACTTCTTAGGAGGTGGGAACAGCACCTCCTAAGAAGTTATTCTTTCGATGAAATCTTTATCAGGGTTATCCTCAATCATTAACTGGTACAGCGTATCGAATTTTGACACCCCGTTT
>JAEEGL013289206.1_pt1 | contig 154781 bp, 125 predicted proteins | sample 9134231 | NCBI WGS metagenome assembly JAEEGL01 (sample SAMN16246548, study PRJNA631951) | gut metagenome | biome: gut microbiome; feature: rumen; material: fiber-attached | host: Bos | place: Iran: Karaj | collected 2018-10 | reverse complement strand
TTCGGTCGGAAGAGATTAGGGAATCAGCTCCTTTCTGCCATCTTTTGTATATTGGATGGCCTGCACCGCATGCCATTTGGTGCCAATTTTGTACATGAGCTTTCCCGTCTCCGAGTCTGTGCCGAAACGCCCTTCCGCATAGTCGCAGACGACGCGAGGCAGGACAACCCAGTCGCCGTCCTGCTTCAGCCGCTCCTGGTTGTGCTTTGCCACCTCTTCCAACGTGTCCGCAAAGCCGCCTTTGGGGCGGCGGGATGGGCGCTTGCGCATGTCTTCCATGAACGTGTGAAGCGTCTGTCCCTGCAAATCCACGGGAACCTCTCCGGACATGCCCAAAAGCAGTCCATTGTCCATCTCACTGCCCATTCCCGTGTAGGTCTGGGCGATGATGACGCTGCTGCGAAGACTTGTAAGTTCCTCCAGTATAGCACGTTCAATGGGAATGGTGTGCAGGCCGATGAGAAAACGCCGCCCATCCTTCAGATAGGTCAAATCGCCTGGATGGACGTTCAGGCAGGGGAAATCCTGCGTCAAGTTGGTCAGCGGGACAAATCCCGCGAAGACGGCGAAGTCCAGTTTCAGCGGAGCCAACTGCTTCCGAAGGGCGTTGGTCCATTCCGTCCGAATCTGCTGTCCCTTTTCCGTGGCGATGGAGACACGGGTTTCGCCGCGTTCCATGTAGAACTTGCGAATGTCGGATTCAATGACGGGGAGCTTGAACCGCTTTCCCAAGGCTCTGGCATTGCTGGTCTCCGGCGCGTCGGTCACCAAGGCGCGGATGGTGAGGGGCTTGCTGTCCAGAGATTCCAGATAGAGGAGCAGCTGCTCCGCATTGCTGCCGCCGCCGCTCAAGAAGATGGCGGCGTAGGGCTTGTGCTTTCCGTGGACTTTCAATAATGGAATCGCTTCTGACATGATGCTGACCTGACTGGATGGTTGCCTGAACAAGATTTTGTCATGGAGATACTATAGCGCAATCCATGCAAGTGAACAGCTGTCATCTCAAAAAAAATGATGTGCATGGGCAGATGACCCCTGAATTCAAGGAGACTTGGGGGCGCTTTTTTTATTTGTTTAAGAATCATAACATATTTGTAATAAAATAGATATGGCTATAAATATGGCTAATTGGAGAGTTTGGGCGCAATCACAGGCTGATTTCCTTGACATGGGGATGACATGACATAAAAGACATCCTTTTGTAAAAAAATGTCAAAAAAATGCGGTGTGAGGGAGTGCAAGCTGGAAAACAGGGCATATGTTATTGTGTCAGAATTTTAACTTGAGGGCAAACTATGGAACAGTATATTTGGGAAATCACAGAAAACGACACCACACGTATTCAAAATCTGATGAATGAGGAAAGCGTCAGCCGCCCCATCGCCCTGGTGCTGGAGGCCAGGGGAATTGAGCCGGCGACGACGTATGACTTTCTGAATCCGTCATTGGACAACATAGGAGACCCTTATCTTCTTCCGGGGACCAAGGAGGCGTCCATCCGCCTTTGGGAGGCGGTTCGCAACGGCGAGCACATCGTGGTGCATGGCGATTACGACACGGACGGCATCACGGCCTCCGCACTGATTGCGTGGGTTTTGCGGAGCAATGGAGGGGATGTGAGCTGCTATATCCCCCACCGCATCGATGATGGCTATGGGCTGACCGTGGAGACCATCAACAAGACCACGGCGGGCCGCTGTGATTTGCTGTTGACAGTGGATTGCGGCATCACCAGCTATGAGGCCGTCGCCCTTGCCAAGGCGAAGAATCTTGATTTGATCATCACGGACCACCATACGCCGGGCATCGAACCCCTTGATGCCACGGCAGTTGTAGATCCCAAGCTACCTGGCTCGCCGCCGGAGACGCAGGATCTGGCGGGCGTGGGCGTCGCCTACAAAGTCTGCCAGGCCTTCCTCAAATACGGGCAGGAGATGGGCTATGGCGGTGAGGAGACGGACCTTAGCCAAGGGCTGGATCTGGTGGCCCTGGGCACGGTGGCGGACATTGTGCCGCTGCTCCACGAGAACCGCATTTTCGTCAAGCATGGTCTTCGTGTCTTGGCCCAACAGCATCGTCCAGGCATCCATGCCCTCTGCGACATTTCAGGCGTGGACGAGTCTCTGTCCACCAGCGACATCACGTACCGTCTGGCCCCGCGAATCAATGCCACGGGCCGGATGGGCAACCCCAGCGATAGCCTTAAATTGTTGGAGGCAAAGGATATACCAGAAGCCAACGGGTTGGCGAAATTGCTGAACTCCCTGAATATCGAACGCCAGACCATAGAGGAAAAGGTCATTGTGGACGCGGAGGCGCAGATCATGAGGCGCTACAATCTGGACACCACCCGCTCGCTCGTGGTCTGGAGCGAAAACTGGCATCAAGGCGTGGTTGGCATCGTGGCTTCCCGCCTGACCCGCCGTTACCATCGTCCTTCCGTGGTGCTGACGTTGGACGCTTCCGGCCAGTACACCGGCTCCGCCCGAAGCATTCGCCGCCTGAATCTGGTGGAGCTTCTTGGGCAGTGCAGCGATACGCTGCTGCGTTTTGGGGGCCATGCCATGGCGGCGGGACTGTCCCTGAACAAAGACCAGCTGGAGAATTTCTGCATCCGCTTTGACGAGGCCGTTCGCAGAGTGCTGGATGTGGAGGCCATGAAACCCTTGCTGAGCATCTGCGGCGAGGTCAGCTTTGATGAGCTGGATGACGTGTTCTTCAGCGAGCTGCGGCAGCTGGAGCCCTTTGGGCATGGCAATCCGGAGCCGGTCTTCATCACAAAGAACGTCGTTCCTGAACGCAGAACCCTTGCGGGCCATGCCCACTGCCGCGGAATTGTCCGCGACCAGACGGGAACCCGAATGCCTTTCATCGTGTTTAGCCGTCTGCCGGACAATTTTCCTCCGGCCCCATGGGACATTGTCTATTCACCCCACATCAACCATTTCAACGGGGGCTCTTCCCCTCAGTTGAGGATCCACGATGTGAGAACGTCTCAAGCGTGACAACCGCTTGGACTGCAAAGACCATTCGGCCACTTGGCGCCGTCATCATCCGTTGGCGGCATCAAGTGGCCGAATCAGTTTGTCGGTGGCGTTGGGGCGCACCCCGTGGCCGAATCAGTTCGCTGGCTCTGGCGGTGGCTGCGGGGGCTCTTTTGCGGGACCGCCTTTGCGCCATCTCATGTCCGGAAGCGGGAAGGACTTGTCAGTCAGCACCTTAATGCCTTCTTCGATAATCGCGTCCTTGTTCTCTTCCATTTCCGCCAAATTCTTTTGGAGCAAATCCAGCCGAGCATGGGCATCCTTCAACATGGACTCAAAGGACTCCCGCGCCTTGACCTCAATCTCCGCATGGATGGCGTTGCGTTCCTCCTCCGTTCTGGCACGGCGGTAGTCTCTGCACAGCTCAAGGCATTCCTGCATTTGCCGCATGTGTTCGCGGACTTTGGGGCGCTCCGTCAGATACTTGCCGATTTCCTTGAAGAAAGCCTGTTTGTCCTGCCGCCGAAGCATTTCCAGTCGCTTGTACTCCTCCGCGTTGTCCTTCTTCAGCTTTGCCATGGTTTGAATCAGCACATCTCCCCAACCCCAGTTCCCCGGGTTCAGATGGGGGCCTGCTGATGGGAAGGGGCGTGGGGTTCCATGGGGGGCCGGATGGGCTGCAACGGCGTCATCGCCCTTGGGTGGGGGGGCAGCGTCCGGTTGCTCCGGGGCCTGAGCCATGCAACGGATTCCGACCGCAAGCAGAACGAGGCAGGAGACGGTTCTAAAGGATATTCTGTGGATGTTCATGTGACCTCCTATATACCTTATATATAATATGCCATAGGAAACGTGCCCTTGCTAGTAGTCCAGGGTGTAGAGGTTGTTGAAGTCGCATTCGAGGGAGAACAGCTGTTCGGAGAAGGCCTGAAGCGGTCCGGCCAGCGGCACATACTCCATGGCGTCGTTCGCATTGTCGTCATCGGTTGGGGCGAAGGGGGATTGTTCCGTCGAACTGTCGTTGGCGGCTTCCAGATCCTGTTCCAGAATCTCCAGCTCGTATTCCGCAAGCTCCACGGCCCATGACCAGCTGGGATCGGCAGGATTGGCTTCCTGCAAAGGGGCTTGGGCCACCACGGATGGCGTGGTGTTGGGGGTGGAAAGAATCCCCCGGCCAATCCACAGTCCCAAAAGCAGGACGGCGGCCGCCGGCAACAGTGCCCTTTTCAAGAATTGCCGCAGACGCAAACGGCGACGCTGCAGGGCAATTTCACTCTGAAAATTATGCAACACCTTTTCATCCAAGGATTTAGAAGGTTCTTTCGGAGTTTGGCCAAGCCCCAGCTCCAATGCCGCCGCGAAATGACGGCATGCCGGGCATCCGGCAAGGTGGGACTGAATGTCCGCCGTCGCGGCCCCTTCCGTCAAAAGCCGAATCTCGCATTGTTCACATTTCATGGGAGCACCTCATGTACGTTATAGATAGGATGCCAACTTGTCTTTCAGGTTCTTGATGGCGTAGTGCATGCGACCAAGAACGGTGTTGATGTTCGTGTTCTGGATACGCGCTATCTCCTTGAAACTGACCCCTTTGCGCCGAAGCTCAAGCACTTCCTGCTGCTCCGCGGACAGCTCTGAAATCGCCTGCCGCAGAGCCGTCTCCAGAGTCTCCTGGTCCATCAGGTCCTCGGCGCTGTCGTAGGAGGAGATGAAAATGTCATTGAGTTCCACCGTCTCCATTTGGGCCTTTGACCGAAAATGGTCCATGACCAGATTGTGGGCGATGCGGCACAGCCATGCGAGAAGCTTCTGCTGATGCGAATACTTCTCCCAGTTGCGGACGGCCTTGATCCAGGTCTGCTGGAACATGTCGTCCACAAGTGCGTTCTGCCCCGGAAGCAGCTTGTGCAGGTAGGAGAACAACGGGAGGCGGTAGCGCTGATACAACATCTGAAATGCCTCCTCGTCACCTTGTCGGCAGCGAGAGATCAATTCCAGATCGGGGATTTGTACCTGGGTTTGCCTTTCCATCATTCAACCTTCAGCCACAAAACGCAAAGGGACGTATTTTATTGAATGGGGCGACATCTTACGCGTCGAACGCGCCTGCGCAGTTCTTCTTAACCTTTCGAAAAGACAGGCTTCCTCCGCCACGTGGCAGGCGGTGGTTCCTGCAACCTTCCGTTCAGCTGTCGAACGCCGCTGGATGTTTCTGCTTCTTCCCGTGGTTTTGGGGGACTCCTCAAGAATCGTAACTTCCTATTCCGCAAAAAGTTGCTTCTTTAGAAACGCGGTGCGGAGAGTGTCCACGCGATAGCGGAATTCATTCCATTCGGGAACCATGGTTCGGAAGAGCTCTTCCACCGTCTCCGCCGCCATTTCAGCGGACACCTTTTCGCCCTCCTTCTGCAAGGTCTCGACATAGGGAGCAAGAACCTCCTTGGCGAATATTTGGTCGCCGCGGATTTCATCATTCCAAAAGGACTGGATGGCGGGGAGCGCTTTTTGGAAGGAGGCCCATGCCTTTAGCACGATCATCCTCTTGATGTTCGGCAACATGCTGTTCAGGCCGCGGAACTTCAGCCGACCGAATTTATGCAGGTCATGAACCTGTCCGCTTCCCCATGTGAAACCGCCGTCGCGGGTCCATGGAAGGACGCCGAAGGCCCATTCGCTCTCCTCCGTGGGAAGGCAATCATAGAAGAGATCCCACGGAATGAACATGTACACGCCAAATCCGTCAGGCGTGGGGGCCGATTCGCAGGTCAGGCGGCCTTTGAGGGAACGGAAGTGCTCATTGGGAGAGGACCAGTCGTAGACTTCCGTTCCGCTTGGATAGATGTTTGCCATCCACTGATAGTACACATGGTCGAATCCAGGCTGCAGGTACATTTCCAAAGAGCCGCCGGTCTGAAGGCCAGCCAGAACCTCATCCACCTTGTCATCACGGTTTTCCACATAGATGGAGATGCCGTATGGGTCGGCGGACACAAAGAAGCTCACCTGACATGCGTCGGCCTTTCCGGTCACATTCATGCCGCTTCGGTTGGCATTCACGTCGGTATACAGAACGGCGGCCGCTTCCTGATTATATGGCATGAAACGGGACTCCCGCTTGTCGGCATGCTTCACGATGTCGGAGTTTAACCATCCATAAACACCTATGGGTGAGTGAGATACGACATCAATGATGTAGTAGGGCAGAAGGGGAGGGACGGTGCGGCCGAGGGCGTCCGCAATTTTGTAGTCCCGTGAATGCATGAACAGCAGGGCGGTTTTGAAATGCACCTTGTTTCGTGTTTCCGCCGCCAAATCGGTCTTGGGGGATGCCTCCAGCCTGGACGGATCGGACTCCGCGCGGATTCCGCTTTCCACAAGAGACAGCAACAGCGCATCCTCCGCGGCGAATTGATGCTGTGCCTTCAGCTCGACAATGTACTTCTGGATTTCCTTATAGTCCTTTGCCCGAAACAGTTCCGTCAGTCTTTGGTAGATGGCCTCCGAGTCGATGGCGGGACGGGCTTCCTCCTGTGCGAAGCCGAGGACGCAGGAAAAGACCACGGCAATAATTATGCGATAAATGAAAGATATTGAATTCATAAATGAAAGCCTCTCCTATTCCAAACCCCTTAACTCCAGAATGTAGCGAATCATCTCCAGCCGAAGGGCGTTCAAGTCGCAGGAAGGGGAGTCCACCTGAATCAGCCATTGGAGCGCGGCTTTGCCTTTGTAGACGTTGTCCGTCTTTTGGGTTTCGATGGCCTTTTTGGCCAGTTGGCGCAGGAGCGTGGCGTATTTCACGTCGTCGATCGCCTCCCGAAAGCCTTCGAACTCAATGGTGTCCACATGACCGTCCGTGGTGGGATACACATGGTTGAAGGAGCGGTAGTTGTAGTTGGCTCCGCCGAAGTCGTTCCACTGGTCACCGGCGGCCATGTAGTTGATCGTGCCGTCGTTGTCGGCAAGATATAGGTCCATGCCGTGGGTGCGGCGCACGAAATCGGGGTTTTCGGGCCCTGTGTGAGGGCTTGCATAGCTGCTGATGCGGGCGCCGAAGGCATGCCACAGACGGGCGGATTCAGCGGAATAGGTCCCGCCGTAGTCCACGAAGTCCTCGTTGAAGCCGGCGTGGAGAAGATGTTCGGAATGCCCTGTGCTGCAAACCTTTAGCCCATTCTCATGAAGGTATTTCCATGCCGCGCGTTGATTGCGGAGCAAACGCATGCCCGGCTCGTCCCATCCAAAGCAGTAGATGACGGGTTTCTTGCCCAGAAGTCTTTGAATGTCAGCAAAATAGCCTGATGTCAATTCTTCCCATTGGTCAGGAAGATTCTGCTCCGCGATGGGTTTGGAGCGGTCTGGATGGTCAAGGTAGGCGTAGTCCGGAATCCCGCGGACCGCATCGAACAGCGTGTCGGTGTCCAGTCCAGCTTCGCGGTAGATTTCCAGCTGGCGCAGACACAGGGCCTTTTCGGACTCCGAAACGTTGGCATAGGGGGCGAGCATGGGGGCGGTCAAGTTGTGTTTGCGGTAGCTGATGTACTGATTCAGCAGCCGTTTCTCCGCATCCTCCTGAGACATACCACATTGCAGATATTTGGATAGTTTGTTGTCGTTGTAGGTGGACACATGGAATTCACGGGAGAGGTCATAATTCGTCATGGGCTTGGGAAGACGGAACGGAAGCACGTTGACCTGCAGCGGCACGGTTGCCGTTCCGGAAGGGGCGATGATGGAAACGGTTCCATGATACAGCCCCGCCTCCGCCGTTTCCGGCACTTCCATGGTGAACCACAGTTGCTTGAACTCCCCGCGCTTCAACGTGAAGGGGCGGAGTTCCTTTGCGTCGAAAATCCGCTCGGAGATACCCTGAACAGGAATGTTGTAGTCGATGGGGCTGCTGATCAGAAGGTATCCCGACGAGCCGTCTGCTTTCTCCGTGCGCAGGTAGTTGTTCATTTCGGTGGTGTCCACCTTCACGAGGTTCTCGTCATTCAGCAGAAGCTCAGGCACGAGAGTCCGTCCTGCGGAGTCGGAGAAGTAGCTGTACCATGCACAGCCGGTCTGCACCCAGATCTTCACGATTTTGGCATCCACATGACGAGCTGGAATCGTATGGCCGTGAGAGTCTGCGAGGTCACTGGTCTTCACGGTGACACTCTCCACATCCTGTTCGGCAAACAGCACCAAGGAGGCCGGCTCGAATTCCCCTTGCGCCGCAACGACTTGCAGCGCGCCTTCCCGAGTCCCGTCCTGCGGGTAGGCAAGAGCGGTCCGCATGACATTGCTGACCGGGGGCACAATGTAGTAGACAAAACCCCGTGAACGCAGCCGCCCTTCGGCGTCTTCTTGTGCAACCCGTTGCAGCAGAGCCGCCTTTTGGGCTTCGGCAGCCGAGTCCATGGGGGCGGCGCTTGGAACCGGCTCTCTCGCGGCGGCGACCAGGCCGCAGAAGGCGGCGGCGATCATGACCTCCTTTATCCTCTTCATACTGCTTTGGTCCTTATACTTACTTATTATACCTCTATAATATACAAAAAACATGGCATGGACATGTCAAAAGATTCTTGCTCCTGTACAGAAACGCTTTGATATGGAGAATATTGGGGCGGAGTCAGCGGCGGCAGTGCAGAGTGGCCAGGCCCGCCGTCGTGAAGGCCAAGCTGGGCAGGGCGCCGGAGACGAAGGGGGGAAGCCAGCCGTTCTTTCCCATGACCAGGCCGAATTGGCAGCAAAGGTAGAAGAGCACCAGAAGACCGACGGCGCTGGCGAATCCCTTCATGGCTCCTGTGCGCTCATGGGTGATGGACAGGCTGACTCCGAACAGCGCCCCCACCAGACAGGCCAACGGGAAGCATCCATGGTACCAAAGCATGACATCCATGACTTGCCGCTCTTTGGGAGATGGCTTCATTTTCGCATGGCGAGCCTGCAGCAGTTCGGAGATGGTCAGATTCTCCAGCTCTCCTGAATAGCCTTGCAGGTCTTTGGGAGTCTCCGGAAAGGGACATGGATGGACGGCGTGCCGTTGGGTCTCGCCGACGGGGTGGCCGGAGACGGAGAACGGCGTGATGACGGCATCCTCAAATGTCCATCCATCAGGACCATAGGTGCCTTTGGGGGATTTCAGCAGGTACTCCGTGCTTCCGTCATCGCGGTATTGGCGGATGACGATGCCCTGGCCAACGCCGCTGGCTTCGTCAAGGGACTCCACGAGCCAGTCGCGTCCGTCCGATGGATTGTGGAATGCGATTCGCGTGTCTCGCTTCTTGTTGGCGTCCAGCCAGTTCAGGCGGATGTCGTCCGCCATGCGCATGGCCGAGGGGCCGACCAGCTCCTGAATGCATAAAACGCTTATACATAACAAGATAGAAGATATCCAGACGGGCCGGTAGCACGAGGCGATGGAAAGCCCGGCGGCTTTCATGGCGGTGATTTCGCTGTTCCGGCCAAGGGAAACCGTCATGAAACTGGCGGCGAGCAAGGTGGAGATGGGAATGACATTGACGAGGTTAAGCGGTTGTTTTGCAAGAAAATACAGAATGGTTATCGGCAAAGGCACATGTTTTCCGTTGAAATCCGGAATGTCATCGAACATGTCGATGAGAAGGAAGAGCATGACGAAGGCCAGCAGGGCGCAAAGCAGCGGCTGCAGAAATTCGCGCAGGAGATAGGCGCCAAGCAAGGAGGAATGGCGTCGTGTCTGGAGAATGGGGCGGTTGGCGGTCAACGCTCAGGCCTTGTTCTTGCTGACCAGAACGATTTTGGCCATGCGGGTTTTGGTGGCCCAGTCCTGAAGTCCTCTGGCCTTTCCTGTGAAGATGTAGAAGAGCGGCGTGAGGAAGCCGAAGGGAATCAGCAGGGCGGAATAGAAGAACGCGCGGCCCAGCCAGAAGGGACGGCCGTCGTCCTTGATGAGGAAGATGCCCCAATAGCGTTGGGCCAGAGTCTGGGTGCCCAGTCCGATGCTGAGGGTGAAATAGAGCAGGGCCCATGTGTAGAACAGAGCGAAGCCGATGTAGAAGGTGTTGGAGGGCGTGGTGATCTCCTGCTTCAGCAGAAAGGCCATCAGCGCGAAGATGGCGGCGCCTCCCGCCAGCACGATGACGGCATCGATGATGCCGGCCAGATAGCGGATGATCAGGCTTGGCACGGGATAGGCTTCTGGACGGGAGCGCAGAATGGTGTTGCTGGTCGTCGCGTCCTCCGCCTGAAGGTTCATTTGAAGTTTCAGCCGATACCAGAAGGTGTTGTGCTCCGCCATGATCTGCTTCTCCAGCTGCTCGGAAAGAATCGGCTTGAGGAAGGCGACATTGACGGCCTTGTCCCATTGGGCGATGAGGGTGGTGCGGATTTTGCAGTTCGGAGTGATTTGGCCGGCTTTCGCCCACGCCACCAACGTGTCCTGGTTCGCCGGTTCAAATTCTTCTCCGTTTTCCGTCTGGACGATATAGAGTTTTTCCTTTGCCATGGGGGTCACCTGAGGGGTTATAGTGAAAATTGGATTGAAAAACGATGTTTTTCTTGTAAAAAGTGCAAAAAGTTACCCGTAATGATTTGACAGATTCAAATATCTGTATAACATAACCCGGCAGAACGTTTTTTCGAGTGATGAATTTGGTTTTCTATGGAATGCCCGGGCAAAAATGCAAAAAAAAGTGCTTCAGGGGATTCATGGGATGAGAAAGGGAGAGATTGACGATGCCAAGAGTCAGCAAAAAAGCAAAGCCGAAGGAAAAGGTGGCCGCGGCGGCCGTGGAGCAGCCAATGGAGGACAAACGGTCCTTCAGTGCCCGCCATGTGTGGGTGCTGCCGGATGAGGAGAACTGTGTCGCGACGGTCGGCATCACGGACTATCTCGCGGAGGATATGGATTCCATTTTGAGCATTGACATGCCGTTGCCTGGAGATGAGCTGGAGATTGACACGTTCTGCATTCACCTCCACATGCACAATCATATCCACCATCTGCGGTCGCCTTTGAGCGGACGCGTGCTGGAGGTGAACAAGGAGGTCATGGACAACACCAGTCTGCTTCATCTGGATCCCAACAAGCATTGGCTGTATAAGATGGAATATGATGATCCGGATGAGCTGGAGCTCCTCATGAGCGCCCAGCAGTACGCTCGTCATCTGGACCAGTTATGATGTCGGAGACGGCCAGTCCGTTTCATCCGTCGCCGCCGCCGCTGTCGTCACTGTCGCCGTCGCCATCATTTGCAGGGCGACCAAAGACCATGGGCGTCGGCATGTTTGGCATGGCGGTGGCGTTGGCGTGGGTCTTGGGGGAATACGGAGTGGTCGCCGTGGCCTCCTCCTCCTTGGGATTGATGCGCTATGCGCAGGTGGCTCCGGCGGCCCTTGCCTTGGTGTCCGCGTTGCTGTGCGGCCCCGAGGCCTTCCGCCTTCAGCTGGCGAGCGCCATTGCCTTGGGCATGTCGCCGTTTCTGACATGGTTTCTGCGCAGCATGGGGCAGATGCAATTTCCCTTCTGCGTCGTGGCCCTGACGGTGGCCGTGTTGTGGATGTTGCTGGAAATGAACCGCTTGGCCAGAAGAATCGCGCAAGTTGCGGGAAGTCCCGCCCTTGAGGCGGTGTGCCGCATCCATCGGCTGTTGGTGCGCTACGTCGTCATCATTCCCATTCTGGCGAATCATTTTGCGCATTGGGTTCTCTATCACAGACTCGGACACATGGATATGCTGTTGCTGAATGTCTGGCGTCCGGCAGTGCCCCGGGTGAGGGTCATGCTGGCCTTTAGTGTGATGTTGGGTTTGGCTTGCAGCTGCATTTTATGTGTTATAATGATGTATGTTGTTTGTAATAAGCAAGTTACAATTATAAATGAGAAAATGGCTTCCCACCCGGAAGCCTAATGGACAGGATGGCACGCGATGACGACACCGATTGTGGCATTGGATGTGGACTCTTTGGACAGGGCCATGGCGGCCGTGGACCGTCTTGGAGATGCCATTGAATGGTATAAGATTGGAAAACAACTCTTTACAAAGGAAGGCCCCGCCGTGGTCAAAGGATTGAAGGACCGCGGCAAGAAGGTCTTTTTGGACATGAAATTCCACGATATTCCGAACACGGTGAGCCATGCGGTGCTTTCCGCCGCGGCCATCGGGGCGGATCTCTGCAACGTCCATGCGTCCGGCGGGCCGGCCATGTTGGAGGCGGCCGCCAAAGCCGGTGCCCAAGGTGGTATCACGGTCATCGCCGTGACGGTGCTGACGAGCTTGGATGAGGCGGAGCTGGCGGCGGTGGGCATTTCGCGGCCACCGGCGGAGCAGGTTCGCCTGCTCGCCGCCTTGACGAAACAGTGCGGGCTGGCGGGCGTCGTGTGCTCTGCAAAGGAGATTCGACTGGTTCAGGAGACCTGCGGGACGGATTTCCTTCTGGTGGTCCCTGGCATCCGGCCCGCCGGCTGCGGCGCAGGGGATCAGAAGCGGGTCATGACACCAGGGGAGGCCGCCGCCGCGGGGGCCCAGTTCATTGTCGTCGGCCGTCCCATCATGGCGGCGGAGGATCCTGTGGCCGCCGCGCGGGCGGTGACCGCCGAAATTCGAGCCGCAGAGGAAAGGCGCTGACATGAGACGACCAATTGGATGGGTGGACAAAGACGATGAGGGCGGCCGACGGGAAGTCCGGGTCTCCTTTCATGCGGACAAGGTAAAGTGGCAGTTCCTGCCCGCCGGCTCCGACAAATGGGACTATGACACCCCGCCGACGGAGGCGCTCTGGCAGGAACTGGAGGTCAAGCTGCAGCAGCTGATTCAGCGCGGTCATCTCTTTCAGGGGGAATTGGAGCTGGTCAAACGCCGCGGAAAGGCGTTGAGAAAATAGAAAGGAAATCTTCTCCCGCGGGGGAGGGTGTCATTATGGAATTTTATGTGACAGCAGGACCGGGGACCGAAGGGGTGCTTCGGGACGAGCTCTGCGAACTTGGCTTTCGCTCCGCCCGATTGAACCATGGGGGGATTCCCTTTTTGGGGGACTGGATCGATGGCGCCAGGGCGTGTCTGCAAAGCCGTATCGGTCAAAGAGTTATGTTGGTGCTTGGACGGACTTCCGCGCGGACTCTGGAGGATGTGTATGAGGCGTGCCGCGAGGTGGAATGGCAGGAGTTTCTGACGCCGAGCCAGACCTTTGCCGTGGCCACCTATGCCCATGAAAGCTGCGGCGAGAATCCGAACATGGTCACGCTGAAGGTGAAGGATGCGGTGGCGGACCAATGCCGCGCGGTGTTTGGAGCGCGGCCCAATGTGGACCGCGAGTCGCCGGATGTCCGCATTTTCGTCTATTGGGCCCGTGAGCGGGTCACCATCTATTTGGACATGTCAGGGGAACCTCTGTTCAAGCGGGGTTACCGTCAATCCGGCGGCGAGGCGCCTCTCAAGGAGACGTTGGCGGCGGCCATGCTGCGGCTGTCCGGCTGGGACCGTTCCACGCCGTTGGTCGATCCCATGTGCGGGTCGGGCACCTTGGTCATTGAGGCGGCGCTTTGGGCGGGAAACCATGCTCCGGGCCTTTGGCGGAAGCGTTTCGGCTTTGAGCGATGGGCGAATTTCACGCCGGAGATGGCTCAGCGGATGAGCCGTCTGCGGGGGGAGATGCGTCGTGGCGTCGCGGGCCAGATGCCCCGCATCACGGGCTTCGATTTGGATGAAGAGGTGTTGAAGACCGCGCAAGTCAACGCTCAGGCCGCCGGACTCCGGCTGAGTTTCCGCCGCATGCCGTTGCGGGAGCTGGCGGCGGACGGGACGCGGCGGCTGCTCATCGCCAATCCCCCGTATGGCGTCCGTCTTGACGCGAGCAACCAGCTGTATCAGGAGCTGGCCAATGCGGTCCATCGGCTCCATGGATGGCGTGTGTGCCTGCTGGTGGGCAATCCACGACTGCAGCAGGCCATCCATCTGAAGCCAGAGGCGGAATATGCCCTCAAAAACGGTTCGATTGACTGTAAGTTGCTGGTGTATGAGGTGTAAAGACCATGATGGACGTGCTCAGCAGCCTGCAGAACCCCCGCGTCAAGCAAATCGTCAAATGGCGCGATCGCCGCGACCGCGACCGTGACCAGAAGGTGCTCATCGAAGGGTATCGCGCTTTGGTCAGGGCCTTGGAGGGCGCCTATCCCATTGAGGAGCTCTACATTTGTCCGGAGCTGTATCAGGGGGTCAATGAGCCGGCTCTTGTGGAACGGTGCGTGGCCCAGGGGGCGCGGCTGTTTCAGGTGACCTCGGCGGCCTTCGCCAAAATGTCCTATCGGGACCGTCCAGAGGGCCTCTTAGGCATTGGTACCCAACGACATACAGGACTGGAGGCGCTGCTTCCGCTGAAGTCCCCCGCCTTTTTTCTCGTGGCGGAGCAGATTGAGAAGCCAGGCAACTTGGGGACCATGCTTCGCTCTTCCGATGCCGCTGGCGTGGACGCCCTTATCCTCTGCGACGCGCGCACGGACCTCTACAACCCAAATGTGGTCCGCGCCAGCACCGGCAATCTGTTCACTCAGGTCATTGCGGAGGCGACCACCGCCGACGCCATCGCCTGGCTGAAAGGGCATGGTGTCGCCATTGTGGCCTCCACGCCCCACACGGATTTGCTCTACACCGCCGCCGATTTCACAGGGCCCGTGGCTTTGGTCATGGGAGCGGAGGAGTTCGGCCTGAGTCCGCAGTGGCTGGAGGCGGCGGATTGCCGTGTCCGTCTGCCGATGATGGGAGCCGCCGACTCGCTGAACGTGGCGACGGCCACCGCGCTGCTGCTTTACGAGGTCCTGCGACAGCGCATGGACGCCGGAATCGTCGTCGACACAGGGGCCGTTCCGGATGCACGGGACTGCTGATGGCAACCAACCATTCATTCACCATTGATAGTTGATAAAAGGAGTAACACCATGACCCAGAATGAGATCCGCGAAATCTTCGATCAATTTGTCCACTACGGGACCTTCCTTTTGGCGGTGCCGTATGGCACGGGGCACATCAACGACACCATGCAGGTCACCTGCGACCAAGGCGGCGCCCGCCTGCACTACATCCTGCAGCGGATTAATCACCATGTGTTCACGCAGCCGGAGAAGCTGATGGAGAACATGTGCCGAGTCACGGATCATATTCAGAGGAAGGTGGAGCAGAATGGACAGATGGCCGTCAAGCGCACCATTGAGCTGCTGCGGACCCGCGATGGGGCTGCCTGGGTCCGAGATGGTCAGGGCAACTGGTTCCGTGCCTATGTCTTCATTGAAAACGCGCGCACTTACGACATTCTGGAGACGGCGGATCAGGCCTATCAGGCCGCAAAGGCCTTTGGCGCCTTTCAAAGCGATCTGGCGGATTTGCCCGCCCCGAGGCTTCATGAGACCATCGTAAATTTCCACAACACCCCGAAACGGCTGGCCCGTCTGGAAGAGGTGGCCAAGGAGGACAAGCTGGGGCGCCTCAAGGAGGTGCAGAAGGAAATGGATTTCGTCATGGCACGGAAGGAGGAGACTTCCCGCCTGTTGGACATGTCTGCGCAAGGCCTTTTCCCGGAACGCATTACGCATAATGACACCAAACTCAACAATGTCCTGATCGATGACTTGACCGGCAAGGGCCTCGCTGTCATTGACTTGGACACCACCATGCCGGGTCTTGTCCACTACGATTTCGGCGACATGGTGCGGACCGGAACCTCGCCGGCGGCGGAGGATGAGCTGGACCTGGACAAGGTCACCATGCGCTTCCCCATGTTCGAGGCTCTGCTGCGCGGCTATGTGGAAAGCGCCAAGGCCTTCCTGACTCCGGAGGAAAAGGCGGAACTGCCCTTCGCCGGCAAGCTCATCCCGTTGGAGAACGGAATCCGCTTCCTGACCGACTATCTGGAGGGGGATGTCTACTTCAAGATTCACCGCGCCGGCCACAATCTGGACCGCTGCCGCACCCAACTGAAACTGGTCGCCTCCATCGAGGAGCAGTTCGATGCCATGCAGAAATTGCTTAAGTCATTGTAAATCAACAAGTTACGACTTTTGATGGAAAGCGGGCGCCGCCGCTTTCGATGCGGCTTGCCCTTTGCAGACCTTGCCTTGTCACATATACAATATATAATATATAGTATAGGATATAAGTGAAACCTTGTTTCCACTCATGAAAAGGAGATGCTAATATGACTTTGAACCCTGAATGGCGGCACCGGATTGACAACTGGCGCAATTATCTGCCTCGGCTCTTCTATGAACCCCTTGGACACATTGCCCTCAAATGCTATGTCACGAAGGACAGCCTTCGTCCGAAGGATGTGGAGAAGAAGACCTTCAAGCCCATTGGCGTCGGAGACGTCTGGGGGACGGAATGGTCGTTGGGCTGGTTCAAAGGGACGATCAAGCTGGAGAAAGCGGCCGCAGGCAAGCGGATTGTGCTCAAGCCCCAAACTGGCGCGGACGAGTCCATCGTATGGTGCAATGGCGTCTCCCTGGGCGCCGTCGACCACAGCGGCCGCGAACTGCTGCTGACTCCGAAGGCGAAGGGCGGCGAGTCCTACGACATCCTTCTGGAGACCTTCGGCGGCAACTACAGGGACTGCGGCGGCGGCCCCGCCCCCGAGAAGTTCAGCGGCTTCGCTCCACCGAAACACAACCATCGGCTGGGGGATTCCACCTATGGAATATGGAATGAGGAGGCCTATCAGCTGTGGCTGGATTTGGTGACCCTGACGGAACTGCGGGACGGCATCGTGGACAAGGACTCCCTGCGCATCGCGGAAATCGACGCCGGCCTCCAGAAGGTCACCGTGGTTTTGGATTTCGAGCTGCCGAAGGCCCAGGTCCAGAAGGGCATCCAGGCCGCGCGGGACGTGCTCAAGCCCCTGCTTGCCTGCCATAACGGCAGCACGGCGCCTGCCATGACCTGCGTGGGACATTCCCACATCGACGTCGCGTGGCTGTGGCCGCTGGCCGAGACGGAGCGGAAATGCTGCCGCACCTTCTCCAACCAGCTTGCCTTGATGGAGCAGTATCCCGAATACCGCTTCCTGCAGAGCCAGGCGTATTTGTACAACCGCACGAAGACCCTTTATCCCAAGTTGTACGTCCGCATTCGGCAGGCGGTCCGCAAGGGCCAGTGGATTCCCGACGGCGCCATGTGGGTGGAGGCCGACACCAACATCAGCGGCGGCGAGGCCCTCATCCGCCAGTTCCTTTACGGAAAGCGCTTCTTCAAAGAGGAATTTGGCGTCGACAATCGGCTGATGTGGCTTCCCGATGTCTTTGGCTACAGCGGCGCCGTCCCCCAGATTATGAAAGGCTGCGGCATCGAATGGTTCTCCACCCAGAAGCTCTTCTGGACCTACAATGGCGGCGATCCCTTCCCCTACAACCTGTTCTGGTGGGAGGGCATTGACGGCACGAAGGTGCTGTCCTATCTGCACAACGACTACAATTCGGAGACGCGTCCCTCGGCCATTTTGGCCCGCTGGCGGGAGCGCCGTCAGAAGGACGCCACCCATTCAGCCCGTCTGGTTCCCTTCGGCTGGGGCGACGGCGGCGGCGGCCCCACGCGGGAGCATCTGGAGTTCCTGCGGCGGGAGAGGGACCTGGAGGGGCTTCCGCGCTGTCGGCAGGACACGCCGGAGGCGTTCTTCCGCGAGCAGTCCACGGAAGGGCTGCCCACGTGGGTGGGTGAGCTGTATTTCCAGAACCATCGCGGCACCTACACGACTCAGGCGAAAATCAAGAAGGGCAACCGCGCCTGCGAACTTGCCCTGCGGGAAGTCGAATTATGGGGGGCCATGAGCCAGATTTTGAAAGCCCGCCCCTATGATGCCAACGAGGTCGGCGAACTTTGGAAAGGCGTGCTGCTCAACCAGTTCCACGACATCATTCCAGGCTCTTCCATTGGCGAAGTCTATCAGGAGGCCAGGGCCTTGCATGCCGCCATTCTGAAGAAGGCGGAAGACATGGCGGCAAAGGAACGAGACAGCCTGATTCGCGGAGTGACCAACATGAAGAAATCGTGCTCTGAGGTCATCGCCGTCTTCAACTCCCTCTCATGGCGGCGAAACGCCGTGGTGAAGGTGCCCTGCGACACCTTGTATACGGAAGATGGAGCTGCCGTGCCTGTGCAGAAGGCGGCTGACGGCAATTGGGCCCTTGTCCGTGACATTCCCTCCTGTGGCTGGAAGATTCTGTATCCGACGGCCGAAAAGAAGGCTGCAAAGGCCACAAAGGCCGCGAAAACCGTGCCTCCGAAACAGGCGGCGGCCGTCACGGCCAATGCCCACTGTCTGGAGAACGACGTGGTTATCTACAAGTTCAATGACTTTGGCGAAGTCGTCAGCGCGGTGCTGAAGGCGGACGGACAGGAGATGATGGCCGCCCCCGGCAATGCTTTCCGCATGTACAAGGACGTGCCCAGCAGCTTTGACGCATGGGACATTGACAGCCAATACAAGCTCACGCCCTTTGAGCTGGAGCAGAAGGCGACGGTCACCGTCATTCCTGGCGGCCCGGCCTTCGGCGGCCTGAAAGTACGGCGGAAGCTGAACCAGTCCACGTTGACGCAGGAGATCATCCTGAAAGCGGGTTCCCCTGTGCTGACCTTCCACACGGTGGTGGACTGGCAGGAAAGCCATAAGATGCTCAAGGTCAACTTCCCCGTCAAGGTGGCGGCGGAGGATGCTCTCCATGAAATCCAGTTCGGCCATGTGCGGCGGCCGACCCACGCCTCCCACCTCTTCGACGCCCAGCGGTTCGAGGTCTGCAACCAAAAATGGACGGCCCTTGTGGAGGAACGGCGCGGCGCCGCGATCCTAAACGACTGCAAATACGGCATTAACGTGGAGAAGAACAGCATGAATCTGACCCTGCTGCGTTCTCCGTTGGCCCCCGATTGGACGGCTGACAAGGGCTCGCAGGAGTTCACCTATGCCTTCACCTTCTGGGATGCGCCCTTCGGGACAGCAAATCCCATCCATGACGCCTATGAGCTGAACGTGCCGGCGGTGGTGCAGCAGAGCAAACGCGGCGAGGCCGGCGACAAGGAACTGCTCCATGTCGACAACGACGGCATTGTGCTGGAAACCATGAAACTGGCCGAGGACGGCTCCGACGATGTCATCATCCGTCTCTATGAGTCCCTCCGCTCCGCCTCCACCTGCACGGTGGATGTGGCGGGAGACTTCAGCGAGGCGGTGCCTTGCGACATGTTGGAGCGCAAGCTGACTGGCACCGAAGGAAAGGCCATGCCTATCCGCGACGGCAAATTCAGCCTGACCTTCCGTCCCTTTGAAATCAAGACCCTCCGCCTGAGCGGCTCACGGTAATCGCTATACTTCTTTAGGTTGAAATTTACGTTCCCTGAAAGGGGGGCACATGTCGTTTTCTGCCGCCCCTTCAGGGCTTGTACAATCGTAACAATCTGCCATACCAGGGGCTGCGTTCCGCCGCCCCTTCGGGGCTGACGCGCGAAGTGCAATGTCGTTTCGGAAAATCATACTCTTGTGATATAATACCTAATTTCTCACGACAAATTCCTAATTTCTAATTCCTCATTCCTAATTTCCAATTGCTTATGGATGTGTTACAGGTCACGGAAGCCTGCGGCGGCGGTGTCCGCAGGCATCTGTCGCTCCTCGTGCCGACGTTGAATCGGCGGGGAGTGTCCTGTGGCATGCTAGGGTTCGGCAACAATGCGGAGTCCGATTTTGACGCCTCCATGGAGGCATTTCGTTCACAGGGCATCCAGGCCGCCTATTTCCGCACCGGCGGCCCTCGCCTAAACAGTCTTGTGTGGGGGTGGCATGCGGTCAAGGCGGCCATTGCCGCCGCCCACCCCCGCGTCGTCCATTTGCATGCGGGAATGGCCGGATTGCTGCGGAGAGCGTTGCGGCGCCGTTTCCCTGATGTGCGCATCGTCTACTCTCCCCACGCCTTCACCACGGGGCCCGCCGTCCCGCCGCTGAAACGCCGACTCATCCGGTTCATGGAACGGCGTGAGGGAAACGTCACGGATGCCTTCGTGTTCGTCGGCCAACAGGAGTGGGATGAGGCCGTGGAGTTGGGCTTGCCGAAGGAGCGCTTCCATCTTGTGGAAAACGGGTTGCCGACGGATTTTCTGTCCCAGGCCAGCTCCGCCAGCGAGGCGCGCCGTGCGCTGAATGTCCATGAAACCGGCCAATGCATCGGCGTTCCATGCCGCCTTGCCCCCCAAAAGGGATTGGATTGCGTGCTGAAGGCCCTCGCCCAAATGCCGGCGGAATCCCATCCCCATCATGTCTATTTTTGCGGAGAAGGATCGGAACATCAACGATTGCAGCGACTTGCGGCAGAATTGCAGGTGGAGGAGCGCATCACCTTCATGGGCAATGTGCCGAATTTGGGCCGATATCTCAAGGCCTTCGATGCCGTTCTTCTGCCATCCCGTTACGAAGGGCTGTCCTATGCATGGTTGGAGACCCTATGGCTGGCCGTGCCGCTGATTGCCAGCCGCATTCCCGCCAATTGCCCACGAGAAGAACTGCGCACCTTGATCCAGTTTTTTGAACCTACTGATTATCAAGGACTTGCAACATGTCTTGAGCGACAACTCGCCGAACCTTGCCGCATGGATGCCTTGGCCCAAGAGGCTTCCCGCCTTGTGCGCAGGGAATTTGCCATGGAAGAGCAGGTGGCCAAGCTGGCCCGCCTCTATGCAAGTCTCTTGGGGTGAGAGAGACGCGAAACGTGGGACGCGAGACATGGGACGAGGGACGTGAGACGTGAGACGTGAGACGTGAGACCGCGAGACGTGAGACCGCGAGACGTGACTGAACCTGGCACGAAAAAGCCTCCGTTGCACGGGCAGACGGAGGCATTGCGATCTTTCGAAGGGGGAGTAACGCGGAAGGCGTTCTTTGCCGCATCACTCCACACGATGGCGGAAACTCATTTCTTTTCGGCTTCCTGCTTCTTCTTGAGCTCTTCCAGCTGGGTCTTCAGCTGAGCGATCTCCTCATCGGAGGTCTTCAGATACAGGGTGCGGGTGGCCACGTCAAAGTGGTAGTTGCGTTCGGGATGCACCTGATAGATGTTGAAGAGGGCGTTGACGATCAGAGCATACTGCTTGACGATGGGCTCGCGCTCCTTCTCGAGGGCTTCCTTCTTGGCGGCGTCCTGCTCGGCTTCAATCTTCTCATTGAGCTCTTTGATCTTGGCGCCCAGATTATCACGGGCTTTGACGGCACGGCCAAAGGTCTCGTTCACATTGCCGACTTTCAGATAAATGGTGGAGTTGACGGGGTTGTACTCATAGACACGCTCGCCGGCGAGACCGAAGATCACATCCATGTAGGTGGTCTGCTTCGCGAACTCGCGAACAAGATCGTTCCGATTCTTCAGCAGCGCCGCATTATCGCCTTCGGCGGCCTCTTTAAGCTTCTTGTTGGTCTCCTGGATGGCCGTCGCCAGAGCGTGACGACGCTGCAGGGACCTGGCGAACGCCTGCTCCATGGTCACCAGCGGCAGCAGCTTGTCTTCCGTCTTGGCGTCCGCCGCGGGGGCGGCATCTTCCGCGAACAAAGCACCGGTCATAAACACGGACATTGCAAAAGCTAGAAACTTCTTCATGTTGACTTCTCCATTCGTTGATTGTATGAATATACGACAAAAACAACAACGAATAAAATATACTCATGGTACTTGGCTTGTCAACCATCGCCCTTGAAATTCGTCGGTGAAGTCGGCAGTTTGAGTGCCGTTTTCACACGAATGTGGAAAAACAGCTCCAATTGGGCCATGTTTGAAAAATGACATGGGGGCGCTTGCATGGTCTTGGGCAGATTGTACATTATGGGTGACGTCGAAGCGGCATCGTCTGCGACATTTCAATTTGGAGTCATGGCGTCATGGATACAAATAGCGGAAAGGGAATTATGAAAAGAAAAGTGGTGGTTTCTGAGTGTGCACACAACCACATAAAGTCATGTAACACATTGATATACAATAAGATAGGATTTCTGTCAAACCGTTGCCTCTGGCCAGGGGCTGTCATGGGGCTTGCATTGCTGATGGCGGGCTGCCGCATGGTCACCCATGGCCCGAAATCGGCCAGTGGCTGTGAGGACACCTGCGCCTTCGCCATGCCGGTGGGGGAATACAACTACAATCTGCCGTGCCGAATCATCAGCATCCATCCGGAGCAGGAGGGCAAGGCTGTTCTTTTCCTTTGGCTGCATGGCGGCGTGAAGGTGCGGAACGCCCATGACCTTTTCATGGAGAACCACTTTGACTACTGCGAGGCGGATGACATCATTGTCAATTACCTGCGTGAGAACAACATGAAGGCCATCGCCCTGCTGCCGATCTGCTACAAAGCCGTGAATCCCAAGTGCATCTCGTGGGATGAGTGCTACGACGACGTGAAGCATATCATCGATGACTTTGTGGACAAAGGACTTGTGGACAAGCGGCGCATCTATTTGGCAGGCTCCTCTGATGGCGGAAACGGCGCATGGGACTATGCCGCCGGCCATCCGGATGTGTTCGCGGCGGTGATTGCCATGTCCTGCACAGACTTGAAGGAGACCGCGATTCCGGTCTTTTTCTTCAACACCTCCGATGAGCCCGATTGCACGGCAGAAGTGGAGGCGTTGACCCGAAAAGGCTGCCCAATCCGCTATCGGCATTGTCCGGAATACAGTCATGGCGGCGACGCGGCCGAATGCACGGATGAACTTCTCCGCACGTATTTTGGCTATTCCAAACCCTGACCGAATCCGACGGTGCCGATTGCTCCGCCCTGCCTGAAATGATGCGAGGCCCCTCGAATGAGGGAATCAAGGAAGCAGGCGCCGCCAGGGGGCGACGGTCAGTTTGCCGCGCTGTTCGTCATACAGGCCAATCTCCCCATGGGCTTTCCATGCGGGAAGGATGGTGCAGCTCCGCTTTTGGGAGAATCTCCATGCATGATAGGAATGGAAATGGCCGAGGAAGATGTGCCGCACTCCCTGTTCCAGCTCCGCCGCCGCCCACGCCTTGACGGGCTTCTGGGGAAAATGGCCGGTCGCCCCCTTCCCATGGCTGAAGGTTCGGCGGGCCCAGTTCGCGATGGACGGACCCCATGGAAGGCAGCTGAGCACGCAGATGCCGAAGAGGCTTTTCGTCAGAAAGTGGAGAAGCCAATGGCCGAATTGTTTGCCAAGGACGTGATCGCCATGCAGATACAGGCAGTCTCCTTCCCGCAGCCGATCCACCGCGCAGGCGCCGAAAAGCGCCGCATGGCGGCGGGCAATGAAGAATTCGTGGTTGCCCTCCAAAAAGGAGAGGCGGCGGCGTTCCTTTTCGCGGCGGCACCATTGGATGAAGTCCTCGAACTGGTGGTTCTCATAGCGGGGAATGGCGATCCACAAATCGATGATGTCTCCCAAAAACACCACATCGTGTGGGGTTTGGGAGATGGCCTCCAGCATTTGGAGGAATTCGGCGGCCTGTGGCGTGCCGTTCTGAATGTGGGCATCGGCGATGAGAAGACGCATGGCGGACAACGTAAAGGGTGGTTTGGGCATTGCATCGCGGAACCCATGGACATGCCGTTGGCGCCGCGGGGACGGAAACGGGCCAGTTTTTCTAGCGGAACATGAGTTTTTGCGATGACGCGACGTGCCAAAATGGAAAAACAGCACTAATGTATCACATATTCCGACGAATGTGATGAGGGAAGATGGAAAATTTGGGGTTTTCGACATGAATGAAGATTTGAAATCGCGGCTTCTGGCATTGGTGGTGTCTTGTTCCACGGATTTGCCGGAAGATATAGAAGTTTCTCTTAATCAAGGACTTGCAAAAGCTGAACCTGGCAGTGCGGAGGCCCTTGCCCTCCAGACTATTCTCGAGAATGTGGCAATGGCCAGAAAAGACCGGCTGCCAATTTGTCAGGACACTGGAACGTTATGTTTTTATGTGGACGCGCCGAAGGGACTGGGGCGGCAGGAGTTTCAGGACGCCGCGGAGGCCGCCATCGCAGAGGCCACGCGCATGGGTGTCCTGCGGCAGAACTGCGTGGAGACGTTGACGGGACGCAACACTGGCACGAACTTGGGCAAGGGAAGTCCCGTCGTCCATTGGACGGAGAGCGGCGAGGGCAGGGGAAAGGTGACGCTGATGCTGAAAGGCGGCGGCAGCGAAAACATGGGCGTCCAGTACAGCCTTCCGGACGACCGTCTGCATGCGGGACGGGATCTGGACGGCGTGCGGGCCTGCATTCTGGACGCCGTGGTGCGGGCACAGGGCAAAGGCTGCGCCCCTGGGGTCCTTGGCGTGGCCATTGGCGGCGATCGTGCCACCGGCTACGAGGAGAGCAAGCGCCAGCTGCTGCGGAAAATCGGCCAGCGCAGTCCCGAGCCGGCCTTGGCGGAGCTGGAGAGGCGGGTTTTGGAGGAGGCGAACCAGCTGGGCATCGGGGCCATGGGCTTCGGTGGACGGACCACGCTGCTGGATGTTTTCATCGGTTGGCGCTGTCGGCTGCCGGCGTCCTATTTCGTCAGCGTCTCCTATATGTGCTGGTGCTGCCGCCGAAAAGAGGCTGTATTATAAGAATATGGAATGTTGAGACGTCACGATGATGAAAAGAATACATGGGTCACATTTGGGTGTGCTGTTGCTCTATCTCCTTTGCGGGACGGCATTTGGCGCACAGTCCATCGCCGATTGGGATGCGACGCAATGGCGGAGCCGAGTCTGGAAGCCGGACGGCACCGCCACGTTGGGCGACCTGACGGTTCAGGCGGCGGAGGAGGGGCGACCGACGGCGTTGGCCCTGCCGCTTTCCGTTCCGGGGCGGCAGGAGTTCGTGCGGTCGATTCAGCCGGATGCGTCATGGCGGGACGCAGGGGCGCTGGAATTCCGTCTCCGGCTTCCCGAAGGATTGCCTAAAGACTTGATGATCAGTGTGTTCACTAAAGACAACGACTCCCTGTGGCGGGAAGTTCGCCTGCCATTGCCCATGGCGGCGGATGGCATGGCGACCCTCACCGTCCCCCTGAAGGGCAAGGACGCGCTGAAGGCCTGGGAGCCCAAAGGGCATCTGCGGAGCTGGACGCCCCTGACGGCGGCCAATCTGGTGGAGTTCGGCTTCATTGTGGACTCGGAGAAGCTGTCGTCCGCTTTCAGTGGAACCGCCTGGTTGGAGGACGTGCTGCTGCTTCCGGAGATTGAGGAGCCGTTGGAGGTTCTGGACTACTGCCTTGAGACCAGCAGCCCTCAGGTGGGAAAACGCATGGAATGGACGTTGAAGCTGAACGCAAGCCCCAAGGCCCCCTTTGACATGACTCGAACTCGACTCATCGCTCAGATCGGTCGGCCAGACGGGGTGCAGGAAACGGTCTATGGCTTTTATTACGAGGATTTTATCTACGATGAAACCCAATGGGACAAGACCCGCTGCCTCACCCCCGCCGGTGAGCCTTGCTACAAAATCCGCTATTGTCCCCGCGTGCCGGGGGAACATTCCATGACCCTTTTGGTGGACATCGACGGCAAGACGCTGAACCTGCCCGCCATGCCGTTCACGGCCGCGGCGGCGGCGGAGAACTACCATGGCTTCGTCCGCCGCGATCCGAACCACGACCAGTTCTTCCAATACGACGACGGCACCTTCTTCTGGGGCCTCGGCATGAATGTGCGTTCGCCTTTCGACAACCGCTATCTTGAGGTCGCCCCCTATTCACAATGGCCGGACATGGGACTGGCCGTCTATGACCGCCTCTTCAAAAAATACAAGGAGGTCGGCATCAATGTGGTGGAAGTGTGGATGTGCTCCTGGTGGCTGGCGTTGGAATGGATTGCGGACGCCCCGGGGTTCCACGGAGTCGGCCATTACAACCAATATCGGGCCTGGATGTTGGACCATATTCTTAAGTTGGCTGAAGAGAATGACATCCGTCTGATTCTTGTATTGAACAACCATGGCAAGTTCGGCATGACCTATGACACGGAATGGGGCCGAAACCCCTATAACAAGGCCAATGGCGGCTTTTTGGACGCCTGTCAGGAGTATTTCAGCAACCCGAAGGCCATCGAGTGCTTTCGCCGCACGGCGGACTACATCGTCGCCCGCTGGAGCGCCAGCCCCAATCTCATGATTTGGAAGCTGTTCACGGAAGTGGATTTGACCGGACCTGACCTGAACTATTACCGTCATGCGGAAGTTGCTCAATGGCATAAGGATGCGTGTGATTATATCAAATCGCGCGATGTGTACGCCCATCCCCTGAGCACCCATTGGATGCTCAGCTTCCATCGCATCAACGACGACATCGCCACCTTGCCGGAACTGGACACCATCTCCACCGACGCCTATTACCAAAGCGGCGGCACCGATCAGCTGGTGGAGCTCCTGCGGGACAGCCGCACCTTCGCCAAAAAACGCGGCAAACCCATGATCATCACGGAGTTCGGCGGGTCGTCCTATGCCGACGGCATGGAGAATCTGATGAATCAGGTCGGCATCGGCATCTGGACGGGCTTCTTCAATGAAATGGGAGTCCTGCCCATGTACTGGTGGTTCGCCTTGGTTGATGACAAGAACCTGTATGGCGAATATGTCAGCATGGGGCGATACGGCGCGTCGGAGGACCGCCGCGGCATGGAGCCCGAAATGTTCCACATGGACGATATCAACTTGTCTGTCAATGGGTTACGGAAACCGGACCGACTGCTGTTCTGGCTCTATGACGAGGCGTTCTTCTACACGATGGTGGAGAATCTTCAGCCACGGCGGCTGGAGGGCGTCAAGCTGCCGTTCAAGGCGCCGGCGGAGGCGGGGCGCTATCGGGTGGAGTTTTGGGACACCGCCGCCGGAGAGGTCATGGAAACCCGTGACCTGGAGGTGGCCGAAGGCGGCGCCGCCATGGAATTGGAACTGCCGTCTTTCCAAAAGAGCATCGCGCTTAAGGTCATTCGCCAGCCTTGATTTGTAAGTCATTGATAATCAATATGTTATGATTATCTTTGCGGACTTGCGTCCCCCGAAGACAATATTCTGAAGGCATCGCCGTTGAATGTGTAGCGTGGCGCCGACGCCAAGATGTCCATGAATGGTTCTGGACAGCTTGTTCTGAAAAAGGATGAAAACGGTGCCATCTTTAAACAGGAAGGGGATTCCGATGAGAAAACTGGTAATGCTTGCAATGATCTGCACGATGGGATGGATGGTGGCGCAGGAGGCGCCGGCGCCAGAGGCCGAGGGGAATCCTCCGCCGAATGAAAAGCGAGTTAACAGGCCACCGCGGCCACGGCAGGGCCCTCGGGCGGAGCAGGGCGACGGTGGACGGCGTGGCCCCATGGGGGGGCGTCCCGGCGGACCGGGCTTTGGCGGTCCTATGGATCCTAAACGCCTGCAGGAGAGCGCCAAAGAAATTCTGGCCGCCTACGACACGAACCAGGACGGCGTTCTGGACGCGACGGAGACGGAGTTCATGACCAAGGACTTTGAGGAAGTGGCCAAAAAGTGGCGCCTCTACAACGCCTACCGCCAAATCAAGCGCATCGACACCGATGGCGATTTCGTCATTACCGAAGATGAGCAGAAGGCCTTCGCGGAGAAGCGTCGGACAATGGGACCGCCGCAGGACAGAGGCCCCCGCACGGGAGCGAATGGCCGCCGCGCCGGTCGGCCCCCGAAAGGCGAGCAGCCCCCGGAAGGCGGTGACGCTCCGCAGCCGCCACCACCGCCGCCTGAAGAAAACTGATTGAACTCCGCCGCCCGATTTGTCAAATGACCATCGGGCGGTTTCATATTCAGGCAAAAAGCCGTCCGCAGAATACACGGAATAAACAGAGCGCGAACAGCCGCTTGCGGCCGTTCGCGATTCTTTTCATTTGAATGGAATCAATTTCGTGTTCCCATTGGCAACTCCGAAACGCATATTGCAATAATTGCAATGTCCAAGGAAGGATTTGCCCTTGCGGAGGCCGTTTTGCGACCATGACGAAAATTGGCCCCCACAGGCCAATTTTGACCCCTTTTTTGGGGGGAGAAGGCCATTGCGGCCCCTAGGGCGCGTTTTAAGGCATGGTGACTCTTTTTAGGTATATTAATACCTAAAATGCATAAGAGCCCTGCTAGGGCCCTTTAAACGCGTTTCTGCGTTTCCCCTTTTGGAGGGAAAAGGCCCGTGTTCGGTGTCATGAATATTGCAAAAAATGCAATATCGGTGGCGTTGGCATTTGCTAGAGCCTCTCAAGTAATGGTTCTCTTTTGTTCTTTTCAAATGACATAAAAGAACCGCGAGTGGCAGTTCGCATTCTGTTTATACCGTGTATGCTGTGGATAAAAAGTTGTCCATACCTACTAGGGCACGAACCACAGCCGGATTTCGGAGATGTAGTCTTCCGGCGACTCCAGATAGAGCTCCAATGAGGCGGTGCCATAGGGCACGGACACGGGGTGCGTGAACGCTCCGTCCTGGATGACGAGCCCTTTGCCGGAAGGGGCGACCGCGTAGGCACCTGTGCTCTTGAGGTGGGCGAAGTTGTCGTTCTCGCCTTTGGTGTCCTCCGAGACGGCGATGGTCCGGCACGTGGTCAGATTCCCCTTGAGCCAGCAGAACAGGGTGCCGTCTTTGCGGTCGCGGTTCAAGTTCATGGCCACGGTGCGGGAACCGCCTTGGGCGGAGGTCAGCCGGGGCAGGATGCAGACGGGCGTCTGTCTGTCCGCCACGTTTTCCTTAAGGCGGAGGACATGGCGGAAATCCACTCCGTAGTTTCCGTGGCGTTTGACGACGGCATTGTCGCCGATGGCCACTCGCAGGATGGTCTCCCTTCCGAAATCCTCCTTGCAAAGGCAGATTCCCGTCCGTCCGTTGGATTTTGCCTCCAACAGAGCGCCGCCGCCGGCCGGAAGTGGGATGGAAAGCTGGCGGAAAACGTCGTCGCGGACGGTTGTGGAAAGCACCTCGCCTGTCTCCAAATTCACGATGCTTTCCACGTTCTGTGGCAGTAATATGCTGGCGTTGCGAGAGTTAAGAAGATCACGGTTGACGATGACACCGATGGCACGGCCTTGGCTCTCAAAGGTGTTCACGTCCGTCGCCTCATCGCCGGGGAAGAAGAGTGGAACTGACGCGAAGTCCCTGTCCAGCAATAACTTCTCATGTTTTCGAATGAGTTTCATCACAGGAGCCGTGGCCAGCATCTGAGGCGTGGGCGAGCCGTCCATATCGGTCATGCCTTCACCAGCGTCGATTTCAATTTCGGCTTCGACCAGCGGCTGGGTCTTCCAGCTGGCGGCGGTTTCAGCCTGGCTGTCCATGTCCCTGACGCGGGACTTCTGCCATTCTTCCGTGACTTTCGCGGGCGGGACTTCCAGCTGAATCGGCGGATAGAGGACGTAGAAAAGCATGCCTTTGGCGCCGGCCCGCAGCGCCTCCCAAATCTGCCAGCGGGACTCCGCGTCCGTGGGCATTTTCCAATGCAGATAGGTGCCCGGCTCCACCACCAGTTTGTCACCGCGGCGCCAATGCCGCCCCCAGGCTTCGCCGAACATCTGTCCCATGAACCAGAAGTGCTTCCCGTAGAGGCGGGCGGCGAGGCAGAAGGATTCCAAAGCGTTGGTGAGTTCCGGCTGGGACTCATGGGGCTGCGGCAGTTGGATGGTCCGCGCCGAGCCGAAATAGTATAAGTCGCTGCATGCCACAGGCATCGGCGTGTCGCGAAGATAGGTTAGAGTCTGTCGGTTCATGGTGACGACGGTAAGGTCCCGCGATGGATCGACTTGTTTCATGAGCCGATAGAAGGTGGACATGTTTTCGATGTCGCAGAGAAGAGGTTCGTCTTTGCCGATGTATCCCAATAGAGAGCTGGCTCCGCCGATGTTCTTGAAGGTGTTCCATGCCAGGCTCTCCAACGTGTCGAGGGAGTCCGCGCCGTTGTAGACCGCATGGAGAAGATCCGTGTTGAACAGAACCCGCAGCTTGTGCGCTTCGGCCATTGGCAGGATGCGCTGCATGTCCGAAGTGCCGATGTTGACGAACCATAGCGTGTCGTAGCCGTTGTCCGAGAGCATCTGCATCTGGCTGTCGACAAACTCCCAAAGGTCCTTTTTCGCATAGTCGGCGCAGGGGGGCGTCCGTTCCCACGGCCAGAAAACCCCCGTTGGAAATACGTCTTTAAGTGATTGGGAATAAGGAAGTTGTGTTGAATTCTCCATTTCATCGGCACCCGTGACGGCGAAGCTCAATTTGCCCCAAAGGACGTAGCCATGTCTGCCATTGGCATCATCCTCCGCCAGTAGCCGTCCATATTTAAGGTAAATGACGCCGTGGTTTTTCGGCAGCTGCTGTTCGGCGGCCAGCTCGCAGGCTCCCGACGCCTGTCCTTCGGCGAGGGTGGTGTAGCGGATGCCGTCAAATGAATAGGCGATGGCATAGGTGCGGGTGGCGGAGTCAGAGAAATTGGAGATGGTGGCGGCGGCTTTCAGCGTGGCGGCTGGGCCGGGCAGGCTGAGACGTATCACAATGTCCCCTTTGGCTCCCGAAATGTGCGGGTGCTGGTCATGGGTGAACAGTCTTTCCGCGATGGGAAGCTCCTTGGCCGCCGTTTCCCCCGCCTTCGCAAGATCATAATCGCGCTCCAGTTTCCAGCCGCTTTCTGTCTTCACGGCCTCCACGGGGGTTCGCTCAATGTGGCACTGCAGTGCCGCAAAGGATGTAGATATGGATAACATACTGCATAGCAATAGGATATGATGTTTCATGCTAATCCTTTGGTGATATTTCTGAAGGAGTTCACGGAATACACGTAAAAATTATAACAAATTGATTATTAATGAGTTATGGATTCATCAGCGTGAGAATCCGTTCGATGCAGCCTTGGCGGAGGGCCTGCAGGTCGCAGTCCTGCGGGCGGGTGCCTTCGAGGAACTCCATGGCCTCTTTGGCCGCGGGTGAGCCTTTCCTTTCCCTTGCCAAACGGGCCAAGGTGGTGAAATAGCGCACATCGTCCACAGCCTCCCGCATGCCTTCCCATGCCAATGTGGGCACAATGCCGGAGACGGTGGGATAGACCAGGTTGTGGTCGCGGAAAGCCCCGTCCCGGTCATTCCACGGATGACCAAAAGTCTCGTAATAGCAATAGGTTGCGAATCCATCATAGTTGGCGAGCCACACTTGGATGCCATAGTTGCGGCGGTAGAGTTCAGGATTCTCCACGCCGCCTTGTGGCATGCCGTAGCACCACACCTTGCCGCCGCGCTCATGGCGGAGGCGGGCATAGTCCGCCATCTGATTCTCCGGAATCCAGCTGCGAATGACCAAATCCAGCAGACCGGGTGGTGTAAGCGCCGCTCCTGCAAGGGGTTCCGGATATTTTGCGTCTGACACGAAGACGCGGGCGCCGTTTTCATGGATACGGCGCCAGACGGGATACTCCTCCTCGACGTCGTTTTGTTCGTCCAATCCATAGAAGTAGACATCCCGATGGCCCAGTTCTTCCTCCACGACTCGCAGGATTTCCGCTTCCCGCTGGTCCAGCAGGGGCTGGTTCTCTGGCGTAAGTCGTTTGCCGATGGCCAGATTCGCCTCTGGCATGGAGTACAGCGGACGATTGATCAGGCCGGCGTCTTTCCGCATGCGCAGGGCTTCGCGGAAGACGTCCAGATCATAGGCGTCCATTTGGAAGCAGATGGGGTTGATGATTCCATGGGCCTTCAAATCCGCCAGTTCCGCACGGTATTGTTCGCGGCTGCGTTCTCCGGGGCAGAGACCGGGTTCCTTTCGCCACGGCGCGAAAACGGAACAGTAGTAGATGCTCGGGGTGAAGTCCAACGACGGGTCGTAGTGGGTTTTGGGGGCGTCCAGTTTGAAGGGCAGAATGCGGACATTGAGTCCGATCTCTCCGCAATACAAGGGCTTGGGAATCTTTGTGAAATTGTCCTGCTTTAACATCTGGATGGCGTTGACGGTGATGCTGCCCGAGTAGACTCCTGGAGCGGCGTCTTCTGGCGCATGCACGGTGATGAGCAGCTGTTGGTTGAAGCCCTCGTTCAGGTTGAAGGGCTGCAGTTCCGCCGCGTCGTCGATGGGATTTTGGGAGACTTCCAGATGGGGCTGCGTGCGATCTCCCCAATAGCAGGTGCGGTTTTTGTCCTTGTAGGGGTCGGACGGATCCTCTAAGTCCTTGTAAATCAGGCATCCAGGGCCGCCCATGCGGACCGTCTGAAACTGCCCCGCCACATCCACGGTCACCAGCCGATTGTCCTTCAGCAGCAGTTCGGGAACCAGCGTGCATTCGCGGTCGGTGTGCAGTCCCTCGTAGGCTCTTCCGTATTGGAACCAGCACTTTACGAGCCGGATGTCCACTGCCGAGGGGGGCAGGGTGGCGCCATCGGGGCCTTGCAGGGTGGTGACCTCCAAAGTCACATCAAACAGGTTGTGCTTGGCCGTCAGCACAACGGAACCCGGTTCGTATTCCCCTGGCGTCAAGGCAATTGAGACGGTGTCCGACCATGCGGCGGCCGGCAGTTTCGTGTCGGGCAGAATCGGTTGGCCCGCCAACGGATCCACCACATAGGCGTCTAAATGCTCCCGCTCCACGCCGTAAAGCTGCCAACTGAACAACAGAAAAAGGGACGCCGCCAGCGCGGGGCGAATGCTATGTTTCACGATATGAAGGAGTTGTGACATAAGTTGCATGGCTAGATGGGGTTTGGATTCAAAACAGGGCAAACCTGCTGTCCTCATGACAAGAGAATAATATAATGCGGAAAGTGAAAAATGAAGAGTGGGAGGAGGCCGGAGGACGAGAGCCAGGGGATGGGGGACGCGGGACGCGTTTTGCGTCTTTGCATCCAAAAATGTGGAGAAATTTGCGTCTTTGCATCCGAAAATGTGGAGAAATTTGCGTTTTTGCATCCGAAAATGTGGAGAAATTTGCGTTTTTCGCGCCAATGGGCGGAGTCGGGGATTGCCAAACGCGACGATGATAGGACTGCTCTGACTGGCAAGAGGGCCGTTGCCCAGCTGCCTGTCGTCTCCGTTGCCAACTTCATTTCATCGGCAAATTCGACGAATTTTGCCCTTGTTGGTTGATAATGGCAAAATGCCATATACATTGAATCATGGAATGGTCCGTTATTGGCGGCGCCGAGGGGAGTTTTGCCGACGTGTCTGCCATAACTCATTGAAACTCAAATTGTTTGCCAAAGGAGTCCCTTAACATGGTCCTGATCACCAACGCTCATGTCATTTCCCCGGACGTGGATATGCCCAACGCCGCCGTTCTGATTGAAGGTGGCCGAATCAAAGATGTCATCGCCGCCGGCGCTCCGCTGCCGAAGGCGGATTCCACCTACGACGCAGGAGGCGACATGGTGATTCCGGGTTTCATCGACATGCATTTCCATGGGGGCATGGGCTGCGAAGTCACGGGAGACAACCCCAAGGCGGTGGAGATTGTCGGCGAAGCCAAACTGAAGGAGGGTGTGACCTCCATGTGCCCCACTACGCTGACTCTTCCGGAAGAGCGTCTGGCGGAGACACTTGCGAAAGTGGAGGCCTATCGCAAGGCCCCTACGGGCAGCAAGGTGATCGGAACCCATCTGGAAGGCCCCTATATCAATATGGAATGCATTGGCGCGCAGAACCCCGCGTACGTCCGCGGGCCGAGCATTGAGGAGATTCGCCGCCTGAAAGCCATATCTCCCGTTGCATTAGTTACTTATGCAATCGAAGTGCCCGGGAGCCTTGAATTCACGGACGGACTCATCCAAGAGGGCATTCTGCCCAGCTGCGGCCACACCAACGCCACCTTCGCCCAGTTCAAGGCGGGGCGGGAGCGCGGACTGAAGCGCCTGACCCATTTCTGCAACCAGATGACTCGCCTCCACCACCGCGAAATCGGTTTGGTTGGCGCGGGACTTTATGACGATGATGTCTGCATCGAGATGATTTGCGACACCATTCACCTCTGCCCAGACATGATTCGTCTGGCCTTCAAGGTGAAGCCCCTGAATCGCATCCTGCTGATCACCGACGCCATGGAGGCCACTGGTCTCGCGGACGGCAATTACAGTCTGGGTGGCCTGGATGTGGTCGTCTCCGACGGAGCGGCGCGTCTGGCCTCCAACGGCGCGTTGGCGGGCAGCACGCTGCAGTTCAACACCGCCCTGAAGAACGTGGCGCGGGAGACGGGGCTGCCGCTGGCCAAAATCATCCGCACAACTTCGTTGAATCAGGCGGAAGAGCTTGGCATCAAGGATCTTGGACGAGTTGCCCCCGGGTATGTCGCCGATCTTGCCGTTTTGGATAAGGATTTCCGCGTGAAGGCCGTCTTCGTGGACGGTGTGCGCAAATTGGGTTGAACGCCCCATGGTGAACAGTCCCGAAGAGCTGCGGCGTCTGCATTTGAAGGAACTGCCGGGGCTCGCCTCTGAAATCCGACAGGAGATTTTGGAGACGGTGGCCCGGCAGGGAGGGCATTTGGCCTCCAATCTGGGCATCGTGGAGCTGACAGTGGCCCTCCACTATGTGTTCCGCATGCCTGAAAACGCGTTGCTTTTCGACACGGGGCATCAGTGCTACACCCACAAGCTGCTCACGGGACGCCGCGCCGCCTTTGCGCATTTGCGGGAGGCGGACGGCTGCTGCGGTTTTCCCAGCCGAAGCGAAAGTCCCTTCGATTGCTTCGGGACGGGCCATTCGGGCACCGCCATCTCCGCCGGCCTGGGGCTGGCGGTGGCACGGAATCGGATCGGTAAGAAAGAGGGCAAGGTCGTGGTGGTCATCGGCGACGGGGCGCTTGGCTGCGGCAGCTCGTTGGAGGGGTTGAACAACATCGCGGGAACGGCGTCCAACATGGTGGTGGTGCTCAACGACAACAAGATGTCCATCGCGCCCAACGTGGGTGCCATCTCCCATTGCCTCAGCCGGATGATTTCCACCCGAGGTTACAACCGCTTTAAGGAGCTCTGTCGATCGGCGATTCTGCATCTTCCTCTTGGAGAACGACTTAGAGGATGGATTCGCCGTTTCGAGAATTCCATGAAGCTGTTGCTGCTGCCGGCGGCGTTCTTCGAGGAACTGGGACTTCGCTACATCGGGCCGCTGGATGGCCATGACGTGACGGGACTGGTGAAGGTGTTTCGGGGCGTGGCCCACATCAAGGAACCCGTGCTGGTCCATGTGATCACGCGGAAAGGGCAGGGCTACGACCCCGCCATGAAGAATCCCACGAGCTTCCACAGCGTCTCCCCCTTCCGGCTATCCGACGGCGAGTCCCTGAAAAAGAGCGGGCTGACCTTCAGCAAAGTGTTGGGCCAGACGCTGTTGGACTTGCGGAAGACGAGAAGCAACATTGTGGCTGTCACCGCTGGCATGGAGGACGGCGTGGGGCTCCACGAATTCCACAAACGGTATCCGGACTCCTTCTATGACGTTGGCATCGCCGAAAGCCACGCCTGCGCCTTCTGCGCGGGCATGGCCGCTGATGGAATGCGGCCCGTCTTTCCCGTGTATGCAAGCTTCTCCCAGCGGGCGGTGGACTATGTGTTCCATGACGTTTGCCTGCAGCGTCTTCCCGTGATTTTCTGCCTTGACCGCGCAGGCGCCGTGGCCGATGGCCCCACCCATCACGGCATCCATGACATGGCCTTCTGGCGGGCCATGCCTCATCTTCAGGTCCTTTCCCCCGCCGACGCATGGGAGCTGGACCAGATGCTGCGGCTGGCCATGCAGCAGGATTCTCCCGTGCTGATTCGCTATCCGTCGGGAAACGCAGACCCCGTTGTGTCTCATCATGAGGAAGATACGATGGAATGGGGAAAGGCACAGCCTTTGACGGACAACGACGGCAAGGTGGTCATCTGGGCCGTGGGACGCGAAGCCGACACCGCCCTGAAGGCGGCCCAGTTGGCGAAGACGCCGGTGGACGTGGTCAGCGTCCGTTTCGTCATGCCTTTCGACGAGGCGCTGATGCGGCGGCAGATTCAGGCCGGCAAGGTCATCGTGACTCTGGAAGACCATTGCGTGGAGGGCGGCTTCGGCAGCCTGGTTCGGGACCGCATGGCGGATCTTCCTGATGCGCACCTTGTTAAGATGGGGTGGCCCCAAGACATGACCAATTGGGGTGCCGTCGCGCAAATGAGACGTCTCCATGGCATGGATGCCGAAGGCATCGCCGCTGCCATTGACCGGTTTTGATTTTGTAAGTAGTTGCAATAAAAGGTGTTAGATGCATTTCTTTGGGCTTTTGGCACTTCTGGGACTTTGAGAGTTTCCAGAAAGGCTGAACCCTCTCGCAAATTTAGCGCGATGAATGAGCGTTTTCTTTGTGGAAATGCGGCATGGCCGGGCCATGTGTGCAAAATTCCATGGAATATGAAGGCCTCTTTGTGGAGAATTGGGGCGCAAGCGGATATATTACAGAAAAGTGAATTGGACATCAACCTATTATAATATGGAGAGACGCATGAAGTTGAGTGAATGTTATGGCAAGGGGCTTGTGGCCCTGGGGACATTGGCAAGCTCCGCCGCCGTGTTTGCGCAGGAAGCGGGAGAGGCGGTCGCCGAGGCCGCCGCGAAAGCCGGCGGGGAGGCCGGAACCCAGTTGACGCTTCGGAGCCTGATGGAGCAGGGCGGCTGGATCATGAACGTCATCGCGTTGCTCTCCATTGTGGCTGTGGCGCTTATCATCTTCTATCTGTTGACGTTGCGGGCCAATGTCTTGTATCCCAAAGCTTTCATCCATGCGGCGCAGGACGCCGCCGAGGCGGGGGATCTGGACGCGCTGAAGGCCATCTGCATGGACAGCAATTCCGCGGCGGCCAAGGTCGTCATGGCGGCGGTGGAGCAGACGGAGGCCAATCCGAAGGCGTTCGACTATGACCGTGTCCGCGCGGCGATGGAGGACGAGGGGAGCCGTCAGGGCGGCGTTCTCTGGCAGCGGCTGCAGTATCTGATGGATGTGGGCGTGATTTCCCCCATGGTTGGTCTGCTGGGCACGGTCTGGGGCATGATGGTGTCCTTCGGCGGGCTGGAAAGCGGTCTGAGCATCATCAACAAGGCGGATGCGTTGGCCAACGGTGTCGCGCAGGCCATGTACACCACCTTCGGCGGTCTGATCGTCGGCATCTTCTCCATGGCCGCCTATGACATCCTGCGCGGACGGCTGATGAAGCTGCTGGGCAACATGGAGAGCGAATGCGGCTCCGTCCTTCGCCGGATGACCGGCCTGAAGAAATAACCTGTTCCTGAAAGGGCACTTATGAACTTCAAACGACAGGTCAACGAGACTTCTCCCGGCTTCCAGATGGCCCCCATGCTGGACATTGTCTTCATTCTGCTCATCCACTTCATGGCGGCGACCATCTTCGCCCAGTGGGAGAACAAGCTGGAGATCAATGTGCCCAGCGCGGACAACGGCGTCAAGTCGCAGCGGGAGCGCCGCGAAGTCATCATCAACGTGGACAAGGCGGGCGTCATTTTCCTCAACAGCCAGGAGATGAGCGCGGAACGGCTCGAAACCCTGCTGTCGCAGGTGGCGGACGCCTTCGTGGACTATCCCGTCATCATCCGCGCCGACAAAGAGACACGGCATCAGGATGTCATGAAGATTTTGGACATCTGCACCCACGTCGGAATCAGCAACGTGGCCTTCGCCTCCATCCCCACAGAAGGGGCGGCGCCATAGGCGCGGAGTTTCAGAAGAGAGGCGTCCATGGATGTCGAAAACACCCTTGTCATCACGCCGCAGTGGCAAATCGCGATGGAAGACATCGACTTTGTCTTCTGCAGGGCGGACGGACCCGGCGGACAGGGGGTGAATCGGACGGACAGTGCCGTGCAGCTGCGCTGGCAATGCCCCGTGGATCAATTGCCGCCTGCGGTGTTGGAGCGTCTGCGCCTTTTGGCGGGAAGCCGCCTGAACAAAGACGGGCTGCTGACGATGGAGGCCCGCGAGTCCAGAAGCCAGCACCGCAACCGGGAACTTGCCTTGGAGCGCTTCACTGCCCTGCTGAAGGAGGCGGCCCGCCTGCCGAAAGCCCGCCGCAAAACTCGTCCCACATTGGCCAGCCGCGAAAAGCGTCTGGAGCAGAAACGCCGCCATTCGGAAGTCAAAGGCGGGCGGAAAAAGGGGAATTGGGAGACGTAATCGATTCGCAGTTAACAGTTGGCAGTTGGCAATTTACTATGGCATCTGGGGCTAGCTGGAGCGAAAGCGTGTTAGGCTGCATGGAAAGGGCGGTGGCAAGCGGATATGGATATTTTTCAGAAATGTCTTGACTACACGAAGCCGGATGCCTTCCGCGCCACGGGGTTGTATCCCTATTTCCACACGATTGAATCCCGTCAGGGGCCAGAGGTGGTCATGGAGGGGAAACGCCGCATCATGTTGGGCTCCAACAACTACCTTGGTCTGACAGCGTGTCCAGAGGTGATTGAGGCCGGCGTCCATGCCATGGAGAAATACGGCTCCGGCTGCTCCGGCTCCCGGCTGCTGAACGGAACATTAGACCTGCATCTTGAGCTTGAGCATGAATTGGCGCGCTTTGTCGGAAAAGACGACGCGCTGACGTTTGGCACCGGCTATCAGACCAATCTGGGCATCATCAGCAGTCTTGTCGGACGGCACGATGTGGTCATCTGCGACGTGGAGAACCACGCCAGCATCTATTCCGCATGTCGCCTGAGCTTTGGCAAGATGCTGCGTTACAAGCACAACGACATGGCGGAGCTGGAAAGCCGCCTTCAGTCCGTCCCCGAAGACAACGGCAAGCTCATCGTGGTGGACGGCCTGTTTTCGTTGGGAGGGGACATGGCGGATCTGCCGTCCATCATCCGCCTGGCCCGCCAGTACGGGGCACGCGTCATGGTGGACGACGCCCACGGGCTGGGCGTGCTCGGACCGGGAGGGCACGGCACCGCGTTCCATTTCGGGCTGGAGGCGGAGGTGGACATCTTCATGGGCACCTTCTCCAAGTCGCTGGCTTCCCTTGGGGGCTTCGTGGCGGCCTCCCGTCCCGTCATCGACTACATCCGCCACACGGCGTCTCCCTTTGTGTTCTCCGCCGCCATGCCTCCCGCCACCGCCGCCGTCGCGTTGGCGGCGTTGCGGCACCTTGTGGCGCATCCCGACCTGCCGGACCGGCTGCGGTGCCTTTCGGAACATGCGCGCCATGCCTTCGGCGCGCGCCAGCTTGACATCCGCGAAAGCGCCTTGGCCTTTCCCACGCCCATCCTCCCCTTATATACCTATACTATAGAGGACACCTTCGCCGCGACAAAGCGAATCTACGACGCGGGAGCCTACACGACGCCCTTCGTCCCCCCTGCCACACGGGAAGGCGCCGCCCTCATTCGCACCAGCTACATGGTCACCCATACGGAGGCCTTGATTGACGAGGCAGCGGACATGATCGCGAAGGTGTTCAGGGATATGGACATCTCTCGTCACGGGGAGCCGGAACCGCAATGATGGCGTTCCTCTACCATTACATCCGCTCGATGCGGCTGTACTACGGCTTCGTGACAGCCACAAGCGTGCTGGCGGGCATCATGACGGCGCATGCCACAGCCGTGCCGTCCGGCCATGTCCAACCGCCAGCGGTCACGTGGGCCATCCTTTTGGCTGTCGGATTTCTGGCGTGGGGTGCAAACCAGATTTTCAGCGACTATCTGGACCGAAAGGAGGATGCCATCAACGCGCCCCATCGCCCCATGGTGACAGGAGCCCTGGCTCTGCGTCCGGCCCTGCTGCTTTCCTCCCTGCTGATGATTGGCTTCGCCATGGCAAGCGCATGGGTCTCCGCATGGACCTTGCCCGTGCTGCTCTGCGGCGCTGTCCTCAATGGGGCCTATTCATGGCTCAAAAAAGTCCCCCTCTTGAACTGCTTCATCTATGCATGCGCCATAAGTTGTTGTGCTACATATGGTTATGCAGGAATTACGCATGGGCTGCCCGATGCCGCGTGCCTTCGGTCTCTGGCCATCCGCATGGTGCCCGTCCATTGCCTCATGTGCCACAACAGCTATTACAAGGACGTGGTTGGAGACCGCGCCGCCGGCGTCCGCACCTTGCAGACCTGCTTTCCACGCCGCATTTCCCTTGCGGTTTCCGCGGCGCTGTTTGCCGCCCATGTCCTCTGCAGCGGGACGGCGCTGCTCCATGCGTCGGCGGGGCATGCCTCGCTGTTGTTCTGCATTGCGTTGCAGGGACTTCTGCTGTTCGGACTGGCCGCTCTGCTTTTGAGGTGCCTTCTGGCGCGGAGCTTCCACAAGGCCACCCGCCTCAACTGCGAACTCTGCGTCGGCATGCTCTATACCTCCCTGCTGAGCATGGAATCCCTGCTGTTGATTCCCGAAATTCTGTCCCTTCTGTCCATTGAGGCGCTTTTCCTGTGGTATCGCGATGAAAAAGAGTAGATTCGTCACTGGTCTGGCCAAATTGCTTTTCTATGCGCGGATGTCCCTTGTCTGCGCATGGCGTTACCACTCCATTGCCGTGCTTTGGAAGGCCTCCAGATTCACCAGCGTCTTCTTTCGGCACAAACTGGTGAAGCTGCCTTCCGGAGAATACAAACTGGACTTCTATATGCCGCGGTATCCCACGGAGGCCTTCTTCACGGCGATAGAGGACAAGGTGCTTCGGAAGCCGCCCCGTCCCGTCAGCGTCGTGCTTTCCATCACCAAGGCGTGCGCGTATCACTGTCCCCATTGCTATCAGCGCAAGGACGCCCCGAAGGAGTTGCCGCTGCCGCTGCTGTTGGAGAACGTCCGTAAGCTGCGGGATTTCGGCGTGGTGGCATGGGCGGTGGAGGGCGGCGAGCCCCTGCTGCGGATGGAGCGGCTGGAGGCGGTCCTCGCGGAAATCAGCGGGCTGGAGGTTTGGGTCAACAGCACGGGCCACGGCACCACGCCGGAGAAGATACGCCGTCTGGCGGAGCTGAAGGTGACGGGCGTGATGAGCTCAATCCATTCCGTGGAACCCGATGTGCACGACGCCTTCACAGGCGTCAAGGGCTCATGGCGGCGGGCGTTGGATTTTCTCCATGACTGCCAGCGGGAAGGCATGCTGATTGGTTTCAACACCGTGCTTTCCGATGAGCAGATTGTCAACGGCGGCATTGATGAGATCATGTCTTTGGCGGCGGCGCATCATTGCGACTACATTCAGCTCATCCATCCCAAACCCTGCGGGGGCTGGATGGGAAAGGCCTTTGACACGGCGCTCAGCCAGAAGGCAGCCCGCATCGCCAAGGAGGCGCAGATTCGATACAATTCCTCCCGCGAGCCAAACGCTCCCGTCCTGACCGCGCAGGTCTTCGAGGAGGCTCCCGAAATGCTGGGCTGCTGCTGTGGCGGCATCGACCGATTCTACATCGGCGCTTCAGGAGAGGTTCAGCCCTGCGAATTCGTGAACATCTCCTTTGGCAATCTCATGGACACGCCTTTTGAGACGGCCTATGGACGGATGCGAACCTGTTTCGCAACTCCCTGCGAGGAATGGACTTGCTGCACGCACGCCTCGGAGATAGCCCAATGGGCGGGGGAAAGCCTGCCGCTTCCATGGCCCCAGACGGAGCGGCTGGTCAGAAATTGGAAAACTGGCACGCCGACCAAAATCTATGAATCGATAGGCATCTACAAACCATGAGATTTCTGGTGCTCGTCAATCCATCCTCCCACGGCGGCAAGGCTGGCAGACGCTGGCGGGAGGCCGCCGCCAAAATGCCGGAGGCGGACTTCGTGCCGCTGAAGAGCATTGAGGAGGCGAACGCCCTCGCACGGTCGGCGTCCGGCTACGAGACCATCGTCGCCTGCGGCGGAGACGGCACCATCAACGCGGTGGCGGACGGCGTGATGGCAAATCCGGATTCTCGGCTCCGCTTTGGCGTCATCTACATGGGCACCAGCCCCGACTTCTGCAGATTCCATGACATTCCCACGGGCATGGACGAGGCCATTGCCCTTCTGCAAAACGGGTTTTGCAAGGAGATTCCCGTTCTTCAGGCCAATGGCCATTGCTTCTTCTGCTCCTGCAATCTGGGGATGGGGGCGGACATCGCCACGCTCGCCAACCGCATCCGCCCTGTCTTGGGAGACAAGCCGGGCACCTTTCTCGCCGTGATGCGCAACCTGCTCAAGAACCGAAAATGGGACTTGACGGTCAATGGAGAGCCCCTTCATGGATGCCAGCATTTTCTCGTAAGTCGCAATTCATTCATTGCCAGCGGGTTGCAGATATCGCTCCCTCCGCTTGACGATGATGCCATTGCACTCTGGCTTGTGCGTGGCCTTTCCGTTTCCGGCTGGCTCCGTCTCATTTCAAAACTCTACAAAGGACTGCCCTGCGGTGAATTGCGCATCGTCAAAGGGCCCTTGACCATAACGGCGGGCGTTCCCGTGAACATCGAGTTTGACGGCGACGCCCACGGCCAGCTTCCCCTGCGCATCGCCTTCGCTCCACGCCGCCTCCGCCTCGTCACCCGCAACCCCATGGGATGAATCATGCAGGAACATCAATGGATTGAAACCTTCGCCGCGGTCCTGGGCACGTCCCCCTATCAGGCCGACGCGGAAATCCGGCAGGACTCAGACGGCTTCGCCCTGTATTCCATGGACTCCTTTTCGGAACGGGAGGACTTCCTCGCCAATCTTCCTCCACGGCAAATCGGACGCAACATGGCCTATGCCGCCTGCGCGGACATTCTTGCCTGCGGCGCCGTTCCGGAATCCCTTCTGCAGTGCTGGAGCTGCGACGACAGCCACGGCCTGAGCTTCTACAAGGAGGTGTCGGAGGGCGTCCGCGATGTCCTGTCCCATTACGGGGCATGTTGCCTCGGGGGAGACCTCGGCTCCGCGACGGAGTGGATCTGGACGGCCACCGTCATCGCCCACACAGGCAGGCCCGTCACCCGCGTCGCCTCGGAGCGCGTCGATTTTGACATGTATGTCAGCGGCCCGCTGGGGGAGGCAAATGCCGCCGTGTTCCGCAGGCAGAGTCTGTCGGCCTTTCCATGGCGTTCTCCTGTCCCCAAAAACGCGATTTTGGCGACGGACACCAGCGGCGGCCTGTTCGACGCACTGGAGAATTTCCGCCGCGTCAACCATGGCCTTCGGATGGAGCTGGACGCCGAGGCGGTGATTTCGCCCTCCGTGCACAACATGCTGCCCGCGAGCGCGGAACCTGGCTGGACGCTGGTGGGCGGCGTCGGCGAATACGAGCTGCTATTCGCTCTGCCAGCGGGAAGCCCCTGCCGCGAAGGCGTCAAAATCGGCTCTGGCTATTTTTGCAAAGAATTCGGTGACAATGACATCCGCCTTCTCTATCATGGCAAATGGGGCACGATGAAGGCGGCGCCGCCAGACTATCGGGCCATCCCGAAGGCGGACTGGCTTTCGGTCACGGCGCGGTATTGGGCATCCCTTTTCAATTGAGTCATGGAACGCATTCTCATCACAGGCGCAGGCGGTTACATCGGCTCCAACGCCGTGGTTTATTTCACACGAAAGGGCTATGTGGTGACGGGAATGGTGCGCCATCATGTCTGCGACCGTTTTCGGAACGCGGGCGTGGAGGCGATTCGCGCCGACCTGTGCGATTCCGCCAGCCTGGAGGCGCTGTTCGCGTCGCGTTCCTATGACTATGTGCTTCACATTGCGGCACTTGCAAGCGACGTGGGACGGGACGCGGATTTCCGCATCGCCAATTTCGAGGCCGTCAAACAACTGGCGTCCCTTGCCATGCGCCACAATGTCAGGAGATTTGTATATCTTTCCACCGCAGATGTTTATGGCTTGCATGACTTTCATGGCGAAACGGAAGAGCAGCTTGCCTTCGACATGAATGCCACGAACCCGTACCCCAAATACAAGATCAGGTCAGAGCAATGGCTTGCGGCCAACGTGCCGCCGGAGCGCTTCGCGTGCGTGCGGCCATGCGTCGTCTTCGGCAATGGAGACACCACCATCACGCCGCGCACTGTGGCCTATCTGAAATCCTCGCCGGCGGTGTTCCATTTTGGGAAATGGAAAGGGCGGAACCGATGGCCGCTGGCCCACGTCGAGAACGTCTGCCGGAGCCTGCATGCCGCCATGATTCTGCAAGATGCTGGAGGACAAGGAGTTACAATTCTTGACTCCAAATGCACGACGCTTCATGCCTACTATCTTCAGCTTGCCCGCGAATTTCTTCCCGGCAAGACGTTGCGGGAAGTGGCGTTGCCGCGATGGGTCATCTGGCCGTTTGCGCGTCTGTCGACGGCCCTCTCGCGGCACAGGCCCTTGTTCGACCCCACGCTGTACGCCTTGGACACCATTTCCCACAATCTGGACTTCAGCAACGCCAGAATGCGGAAGTGGCTTCATGCCACAAACTTGGAGGAATATGTCTGTGATTCGTATCAATGAACGGAAATGCCTGAAATGCCATGCCTGCGTGAATGAATGCGTCGTGCATGTGCTCCGCCCCAATGCGCAGAACATTCCGACTGTACGGCCCGATGAGGAGCGGTTTTGCCTCCATTGTCAGCATTGTCTTGCCGTGTGCCCTGTCGGGGCTTTGGAGTGTCATGGCATCTCGCCGGAAACATGTGGCCACATTCGTGAAATCCCGTCATCGGAGACGATGATGAACCTGATTCGTCAGCGGCGCAGCATCCGCCAATACAGGGACGAGGATGTGGACGAGAAGACCATGGAGGCGCTCCTGCAGGCCCTGGCCTGGTCTCCCACTGGCTGCAATGTCCATGACCTCTTCTTCACCGTCATTCGGCGCAAAAGTGAAATGGACGTCTTCCGCAACAAAATGTCCGAAACCCTTAAGTTGCTGATCAAGACAGGGATACTGCGTTTCGTCTATCCCAATTTCTGGCGATATATGGATGAGCTTCAAAATGGTGTGGATGTCATCTTCCGAAATGCGCCGCACCTGATTGTGGCGGCCTCTCCGAACACGGCACCGTGCAGGGAGGCAGACCCATGGATTGCCTTGAGCTACTTTGACCTGTTGGCGCAGTCCTTTGGCATCGGCACGTGCTGGTGCGGCTTCGCCGTCCATGCCTTCCGCTGGCTTCCCTCCCTGAAAAGGCGTCTTGCCATTCCACGCGGATACACGATTCGCGCCGTTCTTCTCTTTGGCTACCCCGCAGTCGAATACAAACGGCAGACGTCTCCCGCTCCATTCCAAATCAAGATGCTCTAATCCATAGACCTAACCCCAAAAACGCAGTTACGCTTGCGCCAGCAGGGCTTCCGCCAACACAAGGTCTTGAGGATAAGTGACTTTCAGATTGGGAGCGTGGTTCTCCACCAACAGGACGTGAAAGCCGGCCATCTGGACGACTTGCGCGTCGTCCGTCAGGGTGTCCGCCCGGCTTTTGACGGTGTTGTAACCTGTTTCCAGCCAATCTCTTCGGAAGGCCTGCGGCGTCTCCGTGGCCCAGAGGCTGCTGCGTTTCGGCGTCTCCAGCACAAGTCCTTGTGGTGACGCGATTTTGATGGTGTCCACCACATGATGGGCGGCGACGCCGCTTCCGCCTTGGTCCGCGTTGACGAGACAGCGCTGCAGAAGCTCCAATGGGGTCAGGGGGCGAGCGGTGTCTTGCACGGCCACCAGCGACACCGCCTCTGGCAGGGCGGCCAGCCCCGCCTTCACGGAGTCGAAGCGGGTTGCGCCTCCCTCCGTCAGCGGCAGCTCCCCCAGACTCCATGCGTCAAGATGGCGGCGGAAATCCTCCTGTTCTCCTTTGGGGACCACAAGGACGCAGTTCCGCAGGGGAATCCATTGGGCGAAGCGGCGGATGCAATGGCAGAAGAGGGGCATCCCGCGCAGCAGGGCGAACAGCTTGTTGTCTCCAAAGCGGCTGGAGTGTCCGGCTGCGGCGAAAATGACGCCGGAGCATCCGCGAATCCGCTCTGTCTGTGACTGAAACGTGGTGTCCATTGCCAATCGCGAACGGTTAGTTTCCCAAGATGTCGCAGGCTAAGTCGTTGCCTTGGAAGCTCCACCAGCCATCCGGCTGGAGCTGGCAGCGGCTGCAGTATTTAATGGACGTGGGCGTGATTTCCCCCATGGTTGGTCTGCTGGGCACGGTTTGGGGCATGATGGTGTCCTTTGGCGGGCTGGAAAGCGGCCTGAGCATCATCAATAAGGCGGATGCGTTGGCCAACGGTGTCGCGCAGGCCATGTACACCACCTTCGGCGGGCTGATCGTCGGCATCTTCTCCATGGCCGCCTATGACATCCTGCGCGGACGGCTGATGAAGCTGTTGGGCAACATGGAGAGCGAATGCGGCTCCGTCCTTCGCCGGATGACCGGCCTGAAGAAATAACCTGTTCCTGAAAGGGCACTTATGAACTTCAAACGACAGGTCAACAAGACATCTCCCGGCTTCCAGATGGCCCCCATGCTGGACATTGTCTTCATTCTGCTTATCCACTTCATGGCGGCGACCATCTTCGCCCAGTGGGAGAACAAGCTGGAGATCAATGTGCCGAGCGCGGACAACGGCGTCAAGTCGCAGCGGGAGCGCCGCGAGGTCATCATCAACGTGGACAAGGCGGGCGTCATTTTCCTCAACAGCCAGGAGATGAGCGCGGAACGGCTAGAAACCCTGCTGTCGCAGGTGGCGGACGCCTTTGTGGACTATCCCGTCATCATCCGCGCCGACAAAGAGACGCGGCATCAGGATGTCATGAAGATTTTGGACATCTGCACCCACGTCGGAATCAGCAATGTGGCCTTCGCCTCCATCCCCTCTGAGGGCACGGCGCCTTAGGCGCATTGATTCAACTGCAACAGGATGCAAGACATAAATTGTTGGGCATGAGGGTTTTGTGAGTTTTCCCCCTCATGCCCTTAATTATTATGCATCTTTGGGATTCATATGGCTCAACTTGTTGAGCCAATTCACATGTGACTCCATGCGAAGACCAGTTTCTCTCCGGGCTTTGCCGTCCCGCGGATGAAGTCAAAGGATTTCGGGTTCTTCGTCAGAATCATGGACTCATACAGTTCAACTTCGTCTAAGTTGCTGTTCAGCAGGGCCTCCATGTCGGCGGCGAAGTCATAGTTGTCCGGTCGGCACATCATTTCGCGGAAGGTACCCAGTTTGATGGTTTTGCCGCCGGTGATCTCCGGCGTGAAGAAGCTGGAGAAGTCCCCGCCATGGAACCCGTAGCCGCCGGCCGCCGCCATGATGACACCATCGATGGAGCCGTCGGCGAAATACTGTTTGTAGAGCCATGGGATGGGACCGTAGGGCATCCAGAAGTTCGGATCGTCCTTCATTTCAAGGGGCAGGAGTCCGCCCAAATAGATGGGGCGGCCGTCGGTTTCGGCTTTGCAGCGCCTGAAGAACTCCGCAATGGCCTCTCCGCGAACCTGAAAGAGCCCTTCCACATCCTGCGACGTATGGCGGAAGGGGCGGCCGAAGCGGGCCTCGAAACGGGCCACCACCTCCGGATTGAATCCATAGCGTTCGTTTTTGCCGAAATAGCTCCAGTTGTGGCTTCGGAGATTGAAGTTGAAGCCGTCAAAGGGATATTTCGCCAGTTCGGCGAAACGGGCCACCTTGTGCTCCATGGTCTTCGGCACGCAGAATTCCGCCAGCCCTTTGTGGTATTCGGGGGGCATGGTGCAGACGACGCCCCGCATGAATCCCACATGGAGTTTTCGGCTATCCCATGTGGCGCGATTCTGTATCCTATTGAAATCCAATGGGTTATACTCAAGATCGCCATCTCCCCACGTCCAGGCGGAGGGCAGGGGACTGCCCTCCAGGTCATAGATGTCATGATGACCATGGTATTGGTCGATGACCATGGAACCATCATCTCGGTCATGGTCCAAACAGCACAGCTTCACGTATTTGGACGTGATTTTCAAGTCCGAGAGGACCAGACGGTGGTGCTTCCCATCCACATCATCGGCCGTCAGTGCGAAGGGTTCATCATAGAGGCGGAACGTCACATTGTCATCGCTGACGTAAATCCGCAGATTATCGTGATTTACAAGAATGGACGGGCTGAGCCGGAAGGTCTCTTCGGGGTTGACCATGACGATTTTACCGATGGTCTTTCCCTCCGCCGATGCCGTCATCGCCGCCGCCTGCTCTTCGGAGATGAGGTCGGAGGAGTCCTCAAGGGCCCAGGCGTCCCAGTTGTCCAGATACCACGGATCCAGCAAAGGCATGCCGCGTAGACGTTTATACGCTTCTTTGTAGCGGGGGTTCGTGGGCTCGGCAACGACGTTGGCCGCATCGTCGAAGAGACTTTCCCATGCCCAGACTTCCATGCCGTATTGATGCCCCAATCGGATGGTCTCCGTGCAGGGGTCGTAATGGCGATAGCTTTCCACCAGCCGCTCCGCTTCGGTTTCGGCCCCCCAGTGGATGCCGCCATTCTCGCCATACCGTTCGGTTACAGTCGATGGATAATGCGTTCTTCCGCAGACATTTACACGCAAATAAATCTTCCCGATGCCGTTTTCCCCGAGCTCCCGGATGACCTTTTCGTACTCCTCCAGCGGATAATGATCCTCCGTCCCCTCGTAAATCCACACGTAGTCCAGATAGTCAATGGTAGTGGCGACCAGAAGCGGCTTTTTGTTCGGATCCCGTCCGTATGTCATGGCATCTCCTAAGTAATTGGCAATTCGTAATTAGCGATTTGTCTTGGTTTATTTGTCCTGAGGAAACCAATTCTAATATAGTGCGCATCAGAGGAAATGCCCCATAGGCACCATCGTTTTTCCGTCCCGCGGGACGTGGGACGCGGGACGTGGGGCGTGGAGGTGAAAAGTGAAGATTGAAGAGTGAAGAGTGAAAAGTGAAGAGTGAAAAGTGAAGAGTGAAGAGTGAAGAGTGAAAAGTGAAAAGTGAAAAGTGAAGAGTGAAGAGTGAAAAGTGAAAAGTGAAAAGTGAAAAGTGAAGAGTGAAAAGTGACAAGAGGCGGGGGGAATGCAAGGGGAGTGGGCAAATTTCCCTTGCCTCTTGTTCGTTGAGTTGAAAAACAGGAAAATCGTGCTAATTTTTCCATGGGTGACGCGGATGGGAATTGAGGCAGAGGACACGAACCCTAACAACAGGCAGATGGCTGATCATGGCGAAATGGCATGACATATTCAGGCAAGGGAGAGCGTTGGCGGTGTCGGCAGGGCTGCTGGCCATGGTGGCCAACGCCCAGGAGAACACGCAAAATGCTGGGGGACAAAGAGTTACACAATCCGTTGCGCCTCAGGAGAATACGATGGTCGCGGGGGCGCAGGAGCAGCTTGCCGACCCTCAGGCTCTGTATGCCCATGCCGTGGGACTGTATAACCGCCGTTTCTATGATTTGGCGGAGCCTCAGCTGGAGCTGTTTCTGAAGAAGTTCCCCGGAGACCGCAGGATTCAGCAGATTGAGCTGCTGCTTTTGGACTGCTATCGGGAGCAGGGGAAGAAGCCGGAGATGCTGCAGGCCATCGACACGTTCAAAAACAAGTACCCCAACTATGAGAAATTGGACGAAATCCGTCTGCTGGAGGCAAATACCTTCTTTGAGGCGAAGCTGATGGAGAAGGCGGCGGAGTGCTATAAGACCCTGACCGCCTCTGCGGATGTGAGGCGTCAGGAACAGGCGACCTACTATTTGGGGGAATGTCTGCTTTCCCTGCGGAAGCCGGCCGAGGCGCTGGAATGCTTCCGCAAATTGGCGGAGAAGCCCTTTGACGGGGCGTATATCTTCCGCGTCAACGCCGCCTACCGTCTGGCCAGCGCCTATGAACGGAGTGCCCATTATGATGAAGCGGCGATGTATCTGCAGCGGCTGTGCGTGGAGGAGCAGGTTCCGGAGGCGATACGGGAGTACGCGTGGTATCTGGCGGGGGAGAACCAGTTGGCCCGAAAGCAGTATCCGGAGGCGCTGGAGGCCTTTGACCGCTATGTGGCTCTGTATCCGGATGGCAAGTTCAACAAGGAGGCGCGGAAACGTCGGATTGAGCTGAACTACAATGCGTCAAATCACGCCCGCGCCTTGGAGCTGCTCGTGGAATGGCGCCGTCGCTACGGCGATGAGACGGGGTATGATTTCGCCTTCAAGGAGGCGCGGTGCCTTCAGGAGGCGGGCCGCCATGGGGATGCCGTGCCTTTCTACCGCAAGGTCATGGACAATCCGGAGACGGGGGAGGATATGCGTCGGTTGGCCCATGTCTACAGCATCCAATGCCTTTTCGCCAGTCGCCAGTTCGAGGCGGTGCCGGAAATGGCGGAGTCCTTCATTGCCGCCTATCCCAAAGCGCAGGAGAAGGGGCATGTCTGTATCTGGCTGGGCAAGGCGAACATGGAGCTGAAGCGGCTGCCGGAGGCGGAGAAGGCCTTTCAGGGCGCGGTGGACTTCTTTCATGGGGACGTGGAGAATTTCGTCTTCGCGTCCACCTGTCTGGCGGAGTTACTGCAGCGGCAGGAGCGGTGGCACGAAATGTCCGCGGTGTGGCGGAATCTGGTGAAGCTGCCCGACGTGAAGGACGCCGCGCGGTACTGCATGTTGGCCGCCGCCGGCGAATGTCAGGCAGGTCATGTGGACGAGGCCAAGGCGGACTATGAGACCGTGTTGGGACGTTTCCGCAACGACACCTCCGCCGTGAAGGAGGCCACCATCCAGCTCATGGAACTCTTCGCCTCAGAGAGCAATTTCGCCAAAGCCTGCGACTACGCCGTCGAGCTGGAGAAATTGTGCACGGGAGAGGAGCTGGCCAAAGTCCGGCTGAAGAAATCCGTCTATCTATTCCAATTGAACCAGCTGGACGAGGCCATTGACTGTTTGCGGCAGACGTTGACGGTGTCCGGCCTTTCCGATGACCTGAAATTGCAGTTGGAGGGGATGTTGGGGCGCATGCTGCTGAAGAAAGGGGCGAACAAGGAGGCGGTGGCCATCTTTGACCATATTCTACAATCGCCGCCGGAGAAGATTCTTAGCTTGGTCAGCGGCAATGTGTTGCTGCAATTGGGAGAGACGCTGAACGCCATCAGCGAGCCACAGCGGGCGGAGAAGCTTTGGCGGCTGTTGCGGGAGAAGGGGGAGACGCCGCAGGCGCGTTTCCGCGCGACCATCCGGCTGGCCCAGGCCCTTGGAGCCCGCGGCGCCTATGGAGAGGCGGAGGCCCTGCTGATGGAATTGACCGCCGAAAAGCAGCAGGAGGAATTGCGGAAGGTCATTGGAGCCGCCGAAATCTTCTCCCAGCTGGCGGAAGTGCAGATGCAGATTGGCAAGACGGATTTGGCGCTCCGCAACGCGGAGAAGGCGCTGAAGGAGTCGGACGGCGGGGGACGGGACACGGCACGGGCTCTTTGGGTTTTGGCGAACATCCTGCACAAGGACAATCCGAAAGAGGCTCTTTCCTATGCGACCCGCTGCTTCGTGCTGATGGAGGACGATGTGTATTCCCCCAAGACCCTGCTGCTCTCCGTGCGAATCTTCATGGCCATGGGGCGGCCGAACGACGCGCGCATGTCGTGGCAGGAACTGGAGAAGCGCTATCCCGCCTGGGCGGCGGAGGCCAGCGGAGACCAAGACATTCAGGAGCTGCTGACGGGAGAAAACGCCCCTTGAGAAAACAGACGGCGGCTGGCATGGCCTCCGCTTTGGTTCTATATATTCCTATTATATATATGGTATAAGAAATCGACAGATGAAAGGCGGTCAAAGGTGAAATTGCTGTCCACATTATTCATGGCATGTGCGGTCAGTGGGGTCATGGCGTTTGCGGAGTCGGCTCAGACGCCGGGGGTCCATGGCATGGCCTGCAACATCGATCCCAAGAACTTCTATTTGCGGGAGAAGGCCGAAGGCGCCTTTGACTTCACCAAAGGGGTGACGGTGGCCTTCTGGGTCAAGACCAACGAATGGTTCCATGAGGGGATTTTGGTGCAGGGGATTGGCCCCCTTTGCGTCATGAAGCGCACAAAGGGAATCGACGCCGGCATGTACTTCACGTTGAACGGTGAAACCAGCATTGTCGCCGACTATCATCTGCTTTGGGCGCCAACAGGTTACAGATTGCCGCTGAAGACGTGGTTCCACCTGGCCCTGACCTATGACGGAGCCACGGGCATCTCCACTCTCTATGTGGACGGCAAAAACGTCGCTCAGGACGATTTTTGGGAACGCTATCCCAACATGAAGGGAAAACCCTTCTGCGGCGACAAGAGCTCTGGTCGGATCGGCGTGGCTTCCGGCGCCACCAGCCAGGTTTTCGAGATGGATGACCTGGTCATCTACGAGCGGCCGCTGACGGCGGCGGAAGTGGCCGCCGTGAAGGACGGTCAATTTGCGGAAGGCGCTAAGGCCCTGTATCTTATGGATGACGCGGAGCAGCTTGGAAAGGACTCCTCCGGCAATGGACGCCATCTTGAAATCGTGGACGGTCCCTTTTCGGTTAGATTCCCAAAACTGGGGAGTGTGGTGAAGACCGCCGCCCGCTTCCAGTCGGAGAGTCTGGTCGCCTGGACCCGCTCCGCCATCGACAAGACCTTCAAGGGGGACATGCCCGAGGTGACGGGAACGGATGAAAGTCCGGTCGCCTGGCTGGCCCGCAACGAGTCGGAGTCCTTCCAGCTGGTCATTTCCGCAAAGCAGCCGCTGAAAAATGTGCAAGTTGCTGTGGATACGCAACTTACGAAAGACGGACAGACGTTGGAGACGGAGCTGCGGCGAGTGGACTATGTGTCCGTGGTCCGCACCAGCATCACGGGACGCATGGATGGCTTGGTCTTTGGGGAGGCCGCCACGCAGTTTGACAAGCCCAACGACGCGAAGCCCGGCCACTATCCAGACAAGCTGACGCTCTTCCAGCCATGGGAGGAGATTCCCGAGCAGGAAAGCCGCGCGGCGTGGCTGACCGTCAGCAGCACGGCGGACTCGGCTCCCGGCCGCTACCGCGGCAGTCTGCGGATCACGGCGGACGGCGGCTTCAGCCAAGTGCTTCCCATTGAGGTGGAAGTGTGGGATTTCCAGCTGCCCCAAATCACCCACACCGACAACACGGCCGTGGTCCAGCCCGCCTTTATGGGGGGCGATGACCATGAGGCGACCTATGCCTTCTGCGAGAGGTACCATGCCACCATGGCGCCGCTGTTCGTCGATGTGACCGTGAAAGTGGACGAAAACGGCGAGCCGCAGTTCAACACGGACGCCTATGACAAAGATGTGGAACTGGCTCTGAAGCATGGCTTTACCTTGTTCTATTTCCCCGCGTGGAACTTCTATCGCATGCCGAAGGCGGCCAATGCGGTGAAGGACAAATGGTTCGGGATTCCCATCTCCAGCGAGGAGGGCAAGCTGTCAGAGGAGTTCAAGAAGGTCTTCGGCGCCTATCTGCGCAAGATGGCCGCCCACCTGCGGGAGAAGGGCTGGATGAAATACATGCGCATCGCATTGGTGGACGAGCCGTGGTCGAAAGGCGATTTCGCCCTCTGTGCGGACTTCTCCCACCTGATTCGGGAGACCGTGCCCGACCTGAAAATCATGGTGACCAAATGGCCGATGACCGAAATGGAGCCGTCGGAGATTGACATCTGGTGCCTGGGCATGTTCGTCGTCGACAAGCTGAAGGAGGCCGTCGCCGCCGGCCAGAAGCTGGAATGGTATCCCAATTGGCATTTCATCTTGGACCGCACGTACATGGACAGTCGGGTCCTGGGCTTCATCCAATGGAAATACGGCATCACGGGGCTGCTCTATTGGAACATCACCTACAAGTGGGACAGTCCCATGCACATGCAGGTGCCCCGCTATGACTATCCCAACGGGCGGGTCATCTGCGGCTCCGGCACGATGGTCTATCCGGATGAAAAGCGCCATCCCATTCCGTCCCAACGACTTGCGATGGCACGGGATGCGCTGGATGACTACGAGTACCTCTATCTCCTCAACGACTTGGCCAAAAAGCATGGTGACCAGCCGGAGGGCAAGGCCGCCCTCCAGCTGATTCAGGAGGCCTGCGACGCCATCGCTCCCGTCTATGAGGCGGAGAAGGACAAAGTCAGATGGAAGGCCACCAAATGGGAGACGGACTTCACCAAGCTGGAGGCTTGGCGGAAGCGGATTGCGGAGGCTATCTGCGCCCTTTCCCGTCGATGAGGCAAGCGTGTGGAAGAGTATTTATAAGTCATTGATATTCAATAACTTGTGATGTAATTGGTGAAACGAATGGATGTGAATTCGATTTTGAATGAATTGACAAAGGTGTCCACGGGGGTGCGGTGGCTGTTCTATGGCGACAGCATTGCCTCCGGCGTCTACCACACATTTGGCATGCGGGACTGGGCGGAGCATTTCCGCGAGCGGATTGTGTGGGAATTGCGCCGTTCGCAGGATCTGGTCCTCAACAGCGCATACAGCGGCTTCCGGGTCGGAAACCTGCTCAATGACTTTGCGTTCCGCGCTGAGCCTTTTAAGCCGCACGCCGCCTTTATTATGGATGGCACAAACGACTGCGCCGCCGGGCCGGATGGCGTGAATGCGTACATGGATGGACTGCGGGCCTTGGCGGACCGCTTCAAGGCCATCGGATGCTACGTGGTGTATTGCACGCCGCCGCCGATGTATGGCGTGAACCGCCCGCTGCCGCAGTACGTGGAGGCCATGAAAAAAGTCGCCGCGGAAAAGGAGACCGGCCTGCTGGACATCTTTTCGCTGTGGATGGAGCATCCGGGTCGGGTCTACCTCACCAGCGATGGTTTGGGGCATGCCACACCGGAGGGATATCTCAAAATTGCCCATGACCTCTTCCGTTACATGGGCATCTTTGACAAAGACAACAGCACGGTTTGCCGTCTGGACTGCGGGCTTGGGCTGTAAAATTATCACATGTAACTGGGAGTCAAGTATATGGAAATCAAGGTAAATGAAAAACTGCAGAAAATGGTTCTTGAGGACAAGAACGACGGCAAGCGCTGGCTCTTCGTGGGCAACAGCATCATCGACGGCTGTTACCACACCTTCGGCAAGCTGAACTTCAGCGGGCTCTTCCGCGAGCGGGTCGTGTGGGAGTGCCGCCGCGTCAGCGATGTGGTCGTCAACAGCGCCTTTGGCGGCGGCATGGTGACGGCGCGGGTCATCCGGGAGTTTCCGGAACGCGTCGCCCTCTTCAAGCCCCATGTGGCGTTTCTGCTGCTTGGCGCCAACGACGCCATGTCCAAAGTGCCGCTGGAGACCTTCACGGAGAACATGCGGAAACTGGCGGACATGTTTCAGGAGATTGGCTGTTACCTCGTGCTAATGAACGGGTTGCCTGCATGGGGCGGCGCGGGTTTTCCCAACAAGGAGTTCGCCATGGCCTCCTGCCAAGTCGCCGCTGAAAAGGGAACGGGCATTCTGGACAACTATTCCATTTGGGAGAATGACACGCGGCTGCCCTATCTGATGAGCGACTCCCTGCATCCCAACGCCTACGGCCATCTGAAGATCGCCCATGACATGTTCCGCTACATGGGCATCTGGGACGACAACAGCACCATTTGCCGCCTGGACTGCGGCCTTGGCCTTTGACGTTGGAGGAGACAGCCATGGAAGTCAATCCGATCCTCGAAAAAATGCTGAAGGAAAAACAGACGCCGGTGCGGTGGCTGTTCACGGGGGCCAGCATCATCAGCGGCGCCTTCCATACCTTCGGTTATCGCGACTTCACGGAACTGTTCCGTGAACGCGTCTATTGGGAGATGCGCCGTTCAAGGGACCAATTCTTGAACAGTGCTTTCGGCAGCGGCATGACGGCGCGAGCGGTGCTGAACGATTTTGCCTTCCGCGTCGCCTTCTTCAAACCCCAGGTCTGCTTCATCATGGTCGGTGGCAACGACGCCCGCAAGCATGAGCCGCTGGACGATTACCGAAGCCAGCTTCGGACGCTCTGCGGCAAAATCCGTGAACTGGAAGGCTATCCGGTTCTGACCACGACCATTCCCACCGGCGAAGCGATTATCAAGGACTATGTGGCTGCCATGCGCGAAGTGGCGGCGGAGCAGCAGGCGGGGCTTTTGGATTTCAATGCCTCCTGGCCCACCGACGCCAAAGGGCGCTATCTGATGAGCGACTCCTACCATCCCAATGCGGAGGGGCATATTCTGTTGGCCCATGAGCTGTTCCGCTATTGCGGCATTTGGGATCCGAACAGCGTCATGTGCCGTTATGACAATGGGTTGAAGCTTTAGGCGGTGGCCCGGCGGGCAAGCGTTGAGCGGCGTGACACTTTTATAAAATGAATGGTTTTATGCAAATAATGCATAAAAATGAAATAAATTCAGCGATGGTGCGGTGGATTCCGCCTTTGCGGTGGGGGACATGGCTGCCGTTGGGCATGCTATGCGTAGCGTTGCTAACGTTTTCCACGGGATGCCGACACGGCATGGCGGCGGACAGCCGTCCTGAAACGTGGGGGATTCCCATGACCCTGCCGGGGGTCCCCAATTTTCATCGCATCGACGAGGGCGTCTATCGTTCCGCTCAGCCGACGCCCGAGGGCTTTCGTCAGCTGGAGGCTCATGGTTTCCATTCCATCATCTGTCTGCGCAACAACTTCACGGACCGAAATGCGCAGCTGCAGACCCGACTGCAGGTCCATTACATCCAGCTGCCGCCATTGGGAGGCAATATTCCAGAAGAGGCTCTGGCTCAGGCACTTGCCATCATGACCTGCCAGGCGGAGCAACCTTGTCTGGTCCATTGTCTGCATGGGGCGGACCGCACAGGCATCGTCTGCGCGGCCTATCGTCTTGTGGTGCAGGGCTGGAGCAAAGAGGAGGCCCTTGAGGAGATGAAAGCGGGCGGCTATGGCCACCATCGCTGGTGGCCCGTCTTTGCGAAAACTGTCCGCCGTCTGGATGTGGACGCCCTGAAGCGCCGTCTCAACGACCTTCGCAATTGAGCCGCTTTACCCCCTATAAAAAAGCGCAGTTAAGTAGGTTTTCTATTCATAACATGCTGCATATAAGTATGTTATAAATCAAAAGACGCGATTGAGAGTTTTAAGCCGCCAAAGCGGTTCTTTTTGATCTACAACGACAAAGAATGAAGAGTGCCCCCGTCTCTCGTCCCTCGTCTCTCGTCTCCCGTCTCGCGTCCCGCGGTTCTCGTCTCCCGTCTCGCGTCAGACTCCTGTCTGTTCGTGGGTTTCGCTTCGCTTCACCCACGTCAGGCTCCTTCTTGCCCTGCCGTAGCCCGAAAGGCGAAGGAGGGTCACCGCTACGCGGTTCTATAACTCTAACTTTCTCGTGCACCGTGGGTTACGCTTACGCCTACGGCGTTGCGCTTACCCACGGCTAATATCCTGCCGCCGCCAAAGCGGCTCTTCTTTTTCGGCATGCCTCGTCTTCTGCCACCATAGCCTTTTCCGCACATTTTGATGACTGGGGGAGAGACAGATTCAGCATGATGACTTGCATGGAAGAAAAATCCAACTGCTGTTTTTAGAGTAATCAAAGGTTGCCTGCTAATGCCCCTGCTCGATTCGCGACAGCAAGGCGGCGCGGGCTTCCTCTACGACATGGGCGAATTCAGGTTTGCCAAAGGCGGCCAGCACCCGCTCCGCCAGCGTCCGTGTCTCTTCAGGGGCGATTTCAGCGGCTTTGGCGAGCAGCAGATAGTCCTCCAGTCCGGCGGCGAACATCCAAAGGCGGCGGCTGGGGACAAGCTTTCCATTGAAGGTGTAGGTGCTACCCCAATTGGCCTTGCCAGGGGCGGGGCGAAGGGTCATCGAGCCGAGGCACCAGAAGCCAAGACCGTGGTCGCCATCCAGCCAGGAGAGCCATGGCATGAAACGATAGCGTTCCACGGGATAGGTGGCGGTGCTGTCGCAGTCATAGACCCAGACGGGATGGGTGGCCCGCATGGCCTTCAGTTCGGCCAGATGCTCTTCCCGTTGCTCCACTCGCTGTCGGATGTGGGGGCACCAGAAGTCAATGACGGGAGCGAATTTGTCGATGGTCTCCTGAGAGGCGATGACGTCGGAGAAGAGGGGGATATGGGGGTGTTTGGCCTTGATGGCCGTGGCGGCGCGGTAGAACGGCTCGCTGAACACCTCGTCGAAGATATGGAGGACCCAGCGGTTTCGGGGCCAGTTGCGGGAGGCCATTTCGGCTTCCAGCTGGTCCAGCCACTGGTCGAATTCGGGCTTCCATTCCGTCGCGTTCCGAATGAACCAGGTTTCGAGGAAGAGAAAGCTGGAGTCGCGGAGGCCGTGGCGGTCGATGGTGTCAATCATGGCGTGAAGGTTGCGGAAGTCCGTCTCGCTCACGGTGACCATGAAGGTGTTGACTCGCATGCCATGGAGCAGATCCATGACGGAATCTTGGGCCGCCATGTTGTAGTCCCACGCAAAGGTCTGGATGGGCAGGGCGTCCGGCAGCCGATAGGGCAGCGTCTTGAAATGGCAATGGATCACGCGTTCCGGAAGCCGAAGGTCCAGCGGGGAGAGCATCAGCCGGATTTCATGGAGACCGGGAGGAAGTTGCTTTGCGGAGAAGGACAACATGAAGGGCATGGAGTCCCCCGAACCCAGTTCCAGAAGGTCGGTGGGAGCATAGTCCTGCGGGATGTCCGCGACACCGTCAATCCAATGGAGCCGCTTCAGTTTCACGGCGGTGGCCGCGTCCCCCTCGACCCATATCCGAAAGGTGGCTTTTTCATGGAAGTCATTGGATATGAGCAAGATGCAATTTGACTGGCCATTTGAGGCCGCCACCGGCGAAAACTGTTCGGTCACGTCAGGAGGAAAAGCCACGGCTTGGTTGAGCACCGTCATTTCGGGAAGAACCTGCCAGCGGAAGGAGGTCCCCAGAAGCTCCTTTTCCGCATGGGTCAGCGTGTCTAGGTCCAGATCCCCCTGAAGGACGTCCCGCAGGCCGGATTCCAGCTGCTTTCCCAGCTCCTGACGGCGGAGGGCCATGGGATGGCTGTCCAAACCGGTCGCCGCGTAGCGGGCCTGCTCATGGTTCAGCGCGTTGAGGGTCTTGTCCAATGGAATGGAAAGGCAAAGGAGAAGCAGTTTCGAGGGAAGTTTCAGCTGCTTGAGCGGCTTCAGCCCCGCCGTGTCGATGGCGGACTCCTCGCCTTCCGCAAGATGTTCCACCACAAAGCGATCCACAACAGCCCACGCCTTTGAGCTGTAGTAGTCAATGCCGCAGGCAACGGAGACGAAATCCGTCGCCTCTCTTCGGGGCAGTTCTACGGTGATGGGGCCACGGAGATTGGCATATTCGCTTTTGCCTCCGTTAATTGTGACTTTCTCTAAAGTGCTGCCAAAGGTAGAGCCTTCGCAGATGCAGACATGGGCCTTGTCAGGAAGATTGGAGGTCACGAAGGCGGTGACGCGGATTCTTCCGCCGGCTGGCACTTCGTTGGCGGGAATGTCGCAGATCAGATGCCCCCAGCTTCGCGGGTTGGGGGCATACATCATGCAGGGGGTGATGGGAACGCCGTCCCGCAGGGCGGAAACCAGAGACGATTCCGCCTGTCCATCGCCATAGGTGGTGAATTTCAGTTCGGCGGGAAGCTGGCCTACGGTGAAGTCAAAATTCCGAAGTATCCGTGCTGATAGAGAAATGCATGCAAAAAGCATGCAGAGCTGCAATATGACAGCGCCTCTGATGGGAGTGGATTTCATGGTAGGAAGCCTTTCGTGTCTGGTTTCGAATTGCCTGTTGTCAACGTTTCTTGCCAAGCGTCTTTTGAACTGTCAAAAGACGAAATAGGACAGAGGCAGGGGGCAGTCGGCCTGTCCCCCGTCTGTGGGCGAACTATATATATGGTATATAATAGCAGGTTTTATGCCAAATTTGCAAGAAAACTTTCTTTTTGCGTTATGACGAAAGATGCTTTTCAGCACGATGATTTTTGCGTTACGGCGGTGTCTCCTATTCAAAGTAGTCCACGCCAGCCTGGAACAGAGCTTGGGCGTGGACGCCCGGCACGTTGATGGAGATGAAGTCGTCCACGGCCCGTTCACTATGGCCCATTTTGCCCAAAATGCGACCATCTTTGGAGGTGATGCCCTCGATGGCGCAGACGGAGCCATTGGGATTCCATGGCATGAGGGTGGCGGGGCTGCCGTCCGGATTGGCGTATTGGAAGGCGACCTGACCGTTGTCCAGCAGCTCTTGAACTTGCGCTTCGGTGGCGACAAAGCGGCCTTCGCCGTGGGAGATGGCGATGCTGTGGCGTTCGCCTGGCGTGGTGTAGCGGAGCCATGGCGAGAGGTTGGAGGCGACCACCGTGTCCACCATGGTCGCCATATGGCGGCCGATGGTGTTGAAGGTGAGCGTAGGTGCGTCGTCCGCCAGTCGGGGGATGATGTCTCCATAGGGAAGCAGCCCAAGTTTGATGAGGGCCTGGAAGCCGTTGCAGATGCCGAGGGCAAGGCCGTCCCTTTCGTGAAGCAGAGCGCGGGTGGCGGCGGCGATGCGCGGGTTGCGGAAGGTGGTGGCGATGAATTTGCCGCTGCCGTCGGGTTCGTCGCCGCTGGAGAAGCCACCGGGGAACATCAGAATCTGCGCATTGTCAAGGGCTTTGACGATTGCCTGCACGGAGGCCTCCACGTCCGCCGCGCTGTGGTTGCGGATGACGAAGGTTTCCACGATGGCGCCAGCCCGCTCAAAGGCCCGTTGGGTGTCGTATTCGCAATTGGTCCCCGGGAAGACGGGCATGAAGACGCGGGGCCGCGCAATTTTGATGGCGGCGTGGCGCTTGCCCCCCTTCGTCCATGGCTTCCACTGCGGAGCGGCGGGCACTTGCCGTGCGCAGGTGGGGAACACCTTCTCCAGAGGCTCCTTCCAGGCGGCGACCGCCTCTTCAAGGGAGATGGTGGTGCCGTTGACGGAAATGGCTTTCTCCGTGGTGGTTACACCAAGGGGAACGGTGCCTGGCAGCACATCGGGGGCGGCGGGAGCCAGTTCCAAAATGATGGCGCCGTAGTCTGGCGTGAAGAGGGCCTCGTTCTTCCATCCGTTGGCGAAGGAGAAGCCGATGTCGTTGCCAAAGGCCATTTTGGACACGGCGGCGGCGATGCCGCCCTGACCGACGGTGTGGGCGGCCAAAATGATGCGGCTGACGCGGTTCCAGGTGACCAGATTGGCGAAGTTGGTTCGAAGCTGCTCGAAATTCGGCATGCCATAGGCGTCCCGCGGCGCGGTGAGCAGGACAACCCGATGGCCGGTGCCCTTGAACTCAGGACTGACAATGTCGGAGGCACTGCAGGTGGTGACGGCGAAGGCCACGAGGGTGGGAGGCACGGAGATGTCTTCAAAGGTGCCCGACATGGAGTCCTTTCCGCCAATGGCGGCCGTGCCGAACTCCAGCTGGCCCTTGAGGCCGCCCAACAGCGCCGCCAGCGGTTTGCCCCAGCTCTCCGGCTCCGCGTTCAGTCGCTCGAAATACTCCTGGAAGGACATGCGGACCTGAGTCACGTCGCCACCGGCGGCGGCGATCTTCGCATTGGCCTCCACCACGGCGTACAGGGCGCCGTGATAGGGGCTCCATTCGGCGAGCCATGGGTTGTAGCCATGACTCATCAGCGTGCAGGTGGAGGTGGTGCCGTCCACAGGAAGCTTGGCGGCCATGGCCTCGTTGGGCGTCAGGCGGTTGACGCCGCCGTAGGGGCTGAGCACGGTGGAGGCGCCAATGGTGGCATCGAACCGTTCCACTAACCCCTTCTGGGAGCAGACGTTAAGGTCTTTTAGATTGGCCAGCCAGGCTCCCTTCAAATCGCCGTTTGCCAAAGGGGCGGGACGCCGCTGGAAGAAATCCTGCTCTTCGTCCGGACAGGCGACGAAGGCGCTGGCGTGCTGCGTGATGCCGTTGGTGTCCAAGAAGGCGCGGGAGATGTCGATGATGGTTTTGCCCCGCCATGACATGTGGAGCCGATTTTCGTCGGTGACCACGGCAACGGCGGTGGCCTCCAGATTCTCTTCGGCGGCCAACGCGATGGCTTTGGGCACATCGCCCGCCTTGAAGACGCAGGCCATGCGCTCCTGTGATTCGGAGATGGCCAGTTCCGTGCCGTCCAGTCCCTCGTATTTTTTGGGGACCTTGTCCAAATCGATGCGCAGGCCGGGAGCCAGCTCGCCGATGGCAACGCAGACGCCACCCGCACCGAAGTCATTGCAGCGCTTAATCATACGAGAGAACTCAGGGTTGCGGAAGAGCCGCTGGATGTTGCGTTCCGTCAGCGGATTGCCCTTTTGCACTTCCGCGCCGCAGGTCATGAGGGATTCACCCGTGTGGGCTTTGGAGGAGCCGGTGGCGCCGCCGCAGCCATCCCGTCCCGTGCGGCCGCCGATGAGCAGAATCACATCCCCCGGCTCGGGGCGGGCGCGAAGCACGTTGGCCGCTGGAGCGGCGGCGATGACGGCGCCCAGCTCCAGCCGTTTGGCCATGAAGCCTGGGTGGTAGATCTCCTGAACCTTGCCGGCGGCCAGTCCGATTTGGTTGCCGTAGGAGGAGAAGCCGGCGGCCGCCGTGCGGGTGATTTTCCGTTGGGGCAGCTTGCCGGGCAGCGTCTCCTTCAGGGGCGTGCGCGGATCGGCCGCTCCCGTGATGCGCATGGCCTGATAGACGTAGGAGCGGCCGGACAGTGGGTCGCGGATGGCGCCGCCGAGGCAGGTGGCCGCGCCTCCGTAGGGTTCGATTTCCGTGGGATGGTTGTGGGTCTCGTTCTTGTACATCACCAGCCAGTCTTCCGGCTTGCCGTTCACCTCCGCCTTTACCTTGATGGAGCAGGCGTTGATTTCCTCCGAGGCATCCAGGTTCTCCAGCTTGCCAGTCCGCTTGAGCTCGCGGGCGCCGATGGTCGCCATGTCCATGAGGCAGAGGGGCTTGTCTTCCCGACCAAGGCCCTTTCGCAGCGTCTTGTAGTCTTTATAGGAGGAAAGAATTGGCTTGGCCAGCTCGCCCAGTTCGAACTCCACTTCGTCAATGCTGGTGTGGAAGGTGGTGTGGCGACAATGGTCGGACCAATAGGTGTCGATGACGCGCAGTTCGGCGAAGGAGGGATCGCGGTGCTCCTCATCGCGGAAATACTGTTGGCAGAAGGCCAAATCCTCCACGCTCATGGCCATGCCCAGATTTTTGACCATGTTCTCTAAATCCTTGCGCTGCAAGGAGATAAAGCCTTTCATGGTTCGCACGTCCGCAGGCTCTTCCGCCGTGGAGGCCAACGTTTCGGGCTTCTCCAGAGAGGCTTCGCGGCTTTCCACGGGGTTGATGAGATAGGAGCGGATGGCCTTGAAGGCCTCGTCATCGAGCTTGCCGATGAAGGCGTATACGGTGGCGGTGCGGATAAGGGGCCGCTCCTTTTGGGTGAGGAGCTGAACGCATTGGGCGGCGGAGTCCGCCCGCTGGTCGTATTGGCCGGGAAGGTACTCCACGGCGAAGAGGCGGTCGCAGGGGATGTTCAAGGTCTCTTCGGTCACCATGTCCGCGTTGGGTTCGGAGAAGATGCTGTCCCGCGCGGCGGCGAACTCCTGTTCGTCGATGCCGGAGACATCATAGCGCTTGAAGACACGGACGCGCTCCAGCCCCTCAAGGCCCAACGTTTCGCGCAGGTCGGCGCAAAGATTGCGGGCTTCCACGTCAAAGCCCGGACGCTTTTCCACAAAGACACGTTTGACATCGTTCATTTCGATACTCCCCTTCGGGTGGCGGCCGCGTGGGCGGCCAATTATTCCGTTTGCTGATGGAACAGCTTGGCGTAGAAGCCGTTGAGTTCCAACAGTTCATGATGAGTTCCGTATTCACTGACGCGGCCGTTCTCCAGCACGCAGATTTTATGGCAACGCATGGCCATGGACACCCGCTGAGACACCATGATGGCGGTCTTGCCCACCAAAATGCGCTCCAGAGTCTCCTGAATTTTCCGTTCCGTGTTGGCGTCCAACGCGGAGGTGCAGTCGTCCAGAATCAGCAGTTCGGGGTCGGTGAGCAGGGCGCGGGCGAGCGAGAGCCGTTGCCGCTGGCCGCCGGAGAGGTTGGTGCCTTTCTGTCCGATGAGCGTCTCGTATTTGGCCTTCATCTCCAAAATGAAATCGTGCATTTGGGCGGCCTTGGCGGCCTCGATGATTTGGGTGTTGGTGGCGTTGGGGTAGCCATAGCAGATGTTGTCTTTCATGGAGCCGCTGAAGATCTGCGCCTCCTGAGGCACCACGCCCACGGCATGCCGCAGGGACAGCATGCGGATTTTGTTCAGGTTGATGCCGTCGACGAAGACCTTGCCGTGGGTGGGTTCGTAGAGACGGGAGAGGATGTTGAGCAGGGTGGACTTGCCGCTTCCGGAGGCGCCCATGATGCAGAGCCAGCTTCCGGCTGGCACGAAGAGATTGATGTCGTTGAGGACGGGGGGCAGCAGCTTCTGGGCGGAGGGGTCTTCAATGTCCGTGCTTTCCTTGTCCTCCTTTGGCGCGGGGTAGGAGAAGGAGACATGGCTGAGCTCAACGCCGCTGTGGAGGGGGCTCGGGAAGTCCACGGCGTCAGGCGCGTCGATGATTTCCAGCGGGCGGTCCAAGATGGAGACGACGCGCAGGAGGGCGACGCGGAGCCGCTGGAGGACGAAGGGCAGCTGAGAGAATTCCAGCACAGGCTGGAAGAGGGTCATGGTGGTGGAATGGAGGAACATCATGCGTCCCAAGGTGATCTCCCCTTTGAGCACCAAATAGCCGCCGGTGAGGAAGATGGCGCAGCTGCTCATGCTGGTCAGAATGCCCGCCTGGCGGTTTAGGGACACGCTGACGTGCTGCGTCAGCAGCGCGTCGCGGATGTAGCAGGCCGTCAGACGGTGGAAATTCAGAATCTCGCTCTTTTCGCGGGCGTAGGCCTGGATGGCCTTCATGCCGTCAATCTTCTGGCTGACAAGACCATAGAGACAGGAGTTGGTGTGGCGCATCTCCTGATTCAGATGGCGGATGAGGGGGCGGCGCTTACGATACATGATGGCGTAGACCGGCGTGATGCTGAAGGCCAACAGCGCCATGCGCCAGTCTTCATAAAGCAGGACCAATGAACCGGTTATGATCATGGAGACACAGTGGGTCGCGCTGGTGAAGAAGGCCATCATCTCCACCTGGACGGAGGTCACGTCCGACAGGATGCGGGACAGCAGGCGACCGGGGCTCATGGTCTGATGGAAGGAGAGGGAGAGGTCCAGCACCTTTTGATGCATGTCCTCTCGCAGATTTCCTGTAATTCCTTGGGACACAATGATATACTGCCTCGTGGAATAGCGCGCGAGAAAATTCAGCGTGATTTGCGTGAGGATGTAGAGGATGGCGATTTTGAAGAGGCGGCGGCCGGCCCCTGGCGGGCGGGAGCTGGTGGTGAAGCCCATGTCGATGCGGCGGCCCAGGCTGACGGTGGGACGGCTGTCCGGAAAGGCGTCCCGCTCCGGCGCCCAGGCACGGGTGGAGGGGGCCGTCGCGGTGTCCGTCGTGGTGGCGGACTGGATGACCAGAATGTCATCCACGACGAGGCGGGTGTAGAACGCCATGAGATAGACGGCGTTGGAGTTGATGATGAGCAGGATGATGCGCAGCAGGAGCGACCAGCGCTTTGGCCAGACGTAGCGTTTGGCGAAACGGCCATAGAGCTTCCAGTCCGTTCCATTGTCCTCCTTGTCGTGCCGCGGAGGACGGAACGGATAGTTGCGGTTGTGCTCTTTGACTGTGTCGAAGTTGAACATAGGCTACTCTTCGATGACCCCCTTGCCCATGTGTTTGGTGTAGAGGTCGTGGTAGCGTCCGTTGGGCATGGCCATGAGTTCGTCGTGGGTGCCCTGTTCCTGGATGACGCCCTTGTCCAGCAGGATGATCTGGTCGGAGTTCTTGATGGTGGAGAGACGGTGGGCGACGACGAAGCTGGTGCGGCCCTGGAGCACCTTGTCCATGGCGTGCTGGATGGCCAGTTCGGAGTCGCTGTCCAGGGAGCTGGTGGCCTCGTCCATGATGAGGATGGCGGGGTCGGCGCAGATGGCGCGGGCGATGTTGATGCGTTGCTTCTGGCCAACGGAGAGCTCGACGCCGTAGTCGCCGACCAATGTGTCATAGCCGTCCTTCAGCGTCATGATGAAGTCGTGGATTTCGGCGGTCTTCGCCGCGTTGATGATTTCCTCCATGGAGGCGCTGGGGCGGCTGTAGCGGATGTTGTCCTTGATGCTGATGCTGAACAGGAGGGACTCCTGCAGGACGATGCCGAACTGGTGCCGCAGCTCGTGGAGCTCGTACTGATGGATGTCCAGGTCGTCGATGAGCAGTTCGCCGCCGGTGATGTCATAGAAACGGAGGAGCAGGTTGAGGATGGTGCTTTTGCCGCATCCGGTGGGGCCGATGAGGGCCACGGTCTGGCCGGGCTTCACATGGATGGTGACGCCTTTGATGACAGGCTTGCCCTCCTCATAGTGGAAATGCACGTCATTCAAATCCACCTTTCCTGTTATCCTCTTGCCCCGCACGGGGTTAGGGACATTGACAACCTCCGGCTTCTCATCGAAGATCTCGAAGAGCCGTTCCGTGGCGATGGACACCTGCTGCAACTGGTTGATGAGCTGTGAGAAGCGGACAGCCGGCCCCAGCAGCTGCATGGCGTAGGCGGCGAAGGCGGTCACGTCGCCGTAGCTCAGGTCGCCGCGCAGAATCATGCCGCAGCCGAGAAAGAACAGAATGGAATAGCCCAGAGAGTGGATGAGGTCCACGTTCATGGAGAAGGTGTTGCCGGCGATGCCGGCGGCTTTGCCATAGTCCAGAGAGGCTTGGGAGTGCTCATGGAAGACATCCTGCTCCCGTTCTTCGGCGCCGAAGGTCTTCACGGCCATGTTGGCCACCAAACGGTTTTGGACGCCCCCGGAGAGCCGGTCGTAGGCCACCTGGCTGGCGCGGGAGGCGACGATGATTGGTTTGATGGTCAAGTTGTAGTTGAGGACAAAGACCAATAGGATAAGCATGAGCAGGATGGCCAGCCGCCAGTCGATGGAGAAGGTTGCCACCAGCGCGAAGGTGGAGCAGACCAAGTCGGACAGGATGCCCACGCTCTGGCCCGTGAGCATCTGCTGCACGGTGCCGCTGTCTCCCATCAGGCGGTAGACGCATTTGCCCACGCTGTATTTGCTGAAGAAGCGGAGGGACAGGTTGAGGAAATGCTCGTAGAGCGCCTTTCGGATGTCAAAGACGAACCGCTGGCCGAGATAGACGATGCTGATGGACTGGAGATAGCTGCACATGGCGGTCACGATGGGCAGGGTCACCATGGCCACGCCGAGGCCGAAGAACAGCTCGGTCTGACCGGCGGTGAAGACCTTGTCCACCAGCGCGCGGATGACCAGCGGGGGGAGCATGGCCAGAATCGACAGGAAGACGGTCAGCCCGAAAAGGGCGTAAAGGCGGGTGTAGTAGGGTGTCATGAAGATCAGGATCTTCTTGATGTTCCCTAACTTGCGCCTGTCTTTGTCCGTTTTTTCCGTGGGAGGCATGGCTGTGCGTCAAGAAGGAGAGGGTCGGGGTCAGTGCAGGTCGATGTTGAACAGATAGAACCAGAGGCAGGACTTGCCGTAGTAGATGCGGGCTTCGGCGGTGGTGCCTGGCGGGATGTCCCGCCCGCCGGTGTCAAAGCTGCAGTAGGCAACGCGGTAATTGTTCGCTCCCTGGCTTTGGATGACGCCTTTCATGTATTGGACGTTGCCGTAGAAATAGAGCCGTTGGAGACCATGGTAGGAGTTCAGGCGGGCGCGGTATTTCTGCCCCACGGCGACTTTGGTGGCGTACCGTTCGTTGACGCGGAGCTTTAGGGAGTCCGGAGTCCCGCCAAAAATCTCGTAGATGACTGATGTGGGCTGAAGCAGCTCACCGATGACGAACTCGTAGCGGACCACGGTGCCGTCGATGGGGGCCCGAACCTGTTTGATGCGCAGCTTCGCCTCCGCACGGCGGACGGCGTCCTCCGTCGCGGAAATCTCCTTTTGGGAGGCCTCCAGTTCGCGGTCGTACTTTTCGCGGTCGCGGCGCAGCAGCTCGTCATAGATGCTGAAGTCCTTCGACTTATAGGAGTCCAACGTGGCCTGGGCCAGCTGGGTGGCCAGCTCCTGGTCCTCCAGATAGCTTTTGGCTTTCAGGCCCTTCTCCACCAGTTCGCGGGTGACTTCCAGCTTCGCCTGATTGTTCTTCAGCTGCAGCTCCGCGATGGCGATGTGGTCGTTGTGCTCGCGCTTCTGCTCCTTCAGCTCCACGGCGCGGCGCTCCAGGTCGATGTCAATCTCCGCCTTGCGCTTCTCCAGACTGACCTCCAGTTTGGAGAGACGGGCCTTGGTCTCCGCCAGCGTGGCCTCCTCCTCCTCGCTGTTCAGCTGCACAAGCACGTCGCCCGCCTTCACCGTCTGGCCCGTGCGGACCAGAATCTTGCTGACGATGCCCGTGACGGGGGGGCGCACCTCCGCGTAGGCTTGCGTGGTCACGTAGCCGGAGGCCAACGTGTAGCGGTTCACCTTGATGACGCTTCCAGCCACCAGCAACGCAATGATAATCAAGGAGATGATGATGAGAAGGTTCCGCCTTTTGCGTTGGATGTCCCGGCGGGGCAGCGGTGGCTCCTCACCCAATGTCGTGCGTATGTCGCCCATGGTTCACCTCAACTTCCGACCCGTTTCCTATTTCTTGTTCGAATTGAGTTTGGACGCCCTCAGGAAGTCCTTGGCCAGGACCCGCATGCCTTCAGCTTCGTCGCCGTAGCGTTTGACGCACAGATTGCAGTCCGCACAGTTGCGTTCATAGCAGTTGCGGTGGACGCGGGAGGGATAGGTCTTGCGGAACGCCTCGTAGCATTCGTCGCTGCAGAAGCAATAGCGCTCCTGCGTGGTGCCAAAGGCCACGTGAATCAGATGGAAGCCGTCCTTGTTGACGTCCACGTCGTCGCCGCACCATCCGCAGGAGATTTGGAAATAGCTGGCGGTGCGCTTGCTCAGGTTCGTGATCTCTTCCGGCGTCCATACATATTCCACTCTTGAATAGGAGGCGGCGGGGATTTTGGCGACGACCACATCGTTGTTGACGACCAGCACGTCGCCATTCTTGAGCACATAGCCCTTTTTGCCCTCCACCACGCCGTCGTTGCCGTGAAGATGGATACGGATGCAGCCCTCCTTCGGGCGGGCGTAGTGATACCATCCGCAGTTCTCGCAGATGCTGGCCGCCAGATGGATGCTCAGGGCCTCCCCGCATTTGGGGCAACGGCCCATCCGGATGACGTTCAGACGTTTGGCGGAGTTTTCGGCCGCACTGTGGACCTCCTCCTCCACCGCCTTCTGGATGCGGTGCTCCTGCGTGTTGTCCAAGAGGGCCATGTCATGTTCGAGGGACTCCCGCTGTTCGTCGGAGAGAAGCATGTTGGGATCCGTCTCCAGAGGGTCGTCGTCCTTCTTTCGACCGAATAGATCAAGCATTGGCATGATGGAATTCCTTTCCTTATGGTCTGCAAGCGATGGGGTTGTGGAATGGAAGGCTTGCGGTCAGGGGGTTGTTTGGGCATAGCCGATGGCATGGGAGAAGTTCGCTCTGGCCCGTAGCAGATCGGCGGCGGCGGTGGTCTGCCGCTGCAGAATGGAGGTCAGGTTCTTCTGCGCGTCCGTCACGTTGCTGCTGAGGTTCTCCCCAAGACGGAAACGCTCCAGCTCGGCGGCCACGGTCTCCTGTGCCGCCTTAATGCCTTGCTGAACCAGCTTTAGCCGCTGGCTCGCCGCGCGGAAATTCATGGCGTGCTGCCGCATGTCGGAGTCCACCGTGACCTTCAGGGCATTGATGGACTCGTGAAGCTCGCTGAGTCGTGCCCCGTAGCGGGCGATTCGGGCAAGGGGTCCCCGATTGCCCAGCGGCCGCCGCCAGATGAGGGCCACGTCTCCGCCCACGCGCCGCTGGGTCTCGATGGCGTCCGTGCCCAGGGGACCGCTGTCGCTTTCCCCTTGGAAGGCGGCGCCGAAAACCAGATTAAGCTCGTCCACCTTCTCCTCTTCGGCGGTGTCCTGCTGAAGGCGGGCGACCTCCATGGCATTCTGGAACTCCTGATAGTCTCCGCGGGACTCCATGGCCTGCTCCAGCGGAATGTCCTCCGCAATGGCTGTTTGCGAGGCAATTTCAAAAAGCACCTTCGGTTCATGGAGAAGGACGATGTCGCGGCGGACTCCCATGGCCTTGGCCAGCGCCACTAGACTGATCTCATGGGCCAGACGGGCCTTCTCCTCGTCCTCCCGTCCGATTTGCAGCTCCAGTTGGGATTGGAAAATCTGATAGTCCGGAACGGCCTTCAGTCGGCAAAGCTCCTGGGCCTCCTTGTAGAGATTCTCAAAGCGGATGGTGGCTTCCTTCGTGACTTGATAGGAGGAAAGGGATTCATAGGCGGAGATATAGGCCAGTTCCACATCCAGACGCAACTGCTGGCAAATCTGCATCAGCTGGCTGACGGCGACGTTGTACTGCGCCATGGCCAGCTGGCGGGACAGGCTGAAGGTCTTGAAGCCCTTGTCCCGCAGCAACGGCACGCGGACGCGGACGCCGAAGAGGGTCTGAATCAGCTCTTTGTCCGTCGAACTGTCCTGAAGCCAACGCTCCGCGCCGCCGATGGACAGATAGAAGCCCGGCTGGACGGCCTGCTCGATGCCGCCCTGCACGTCAAAGCTGTCATTGGTGAGGGCGGGGTTATTGCTGCTGCCGGGCACGCCTTTGGCATGGCGCGCCTCTCCCGCCGCCGCATAGAGGGCGGGGTCGAAGAACTCCATGAGCTCGTCGTGGCTCAAAAGAGCCTGCTCCACGCGCCAACGGGCGGCCTGAACCGTGGAATTCCGCTCCATGGCCTCCTGTAGCATCTCCTCCAATTCCGTTGCCCCGCCCGTCATGGACAGGCAGACGAACCCAAGCAGCGCAATCGCGATTATCTGACGAAAACTAGAAATACGCATGAGCTTGATGATAACTGAAGACAGCCCCACGGGCGGTTGAAAATCAAAAACAACAAAACCAAAAATACACTTCCTATACTATAAGCCAACAAACAGGTTTGCCACGTCATCAAGTCGTTTTTTAGGCGGAAATTGCAGAAAAAGACGCAAATCGCCCGCCATCGGTGACAGTGATAGACATGTCCCATGTCCCACGTCCCATGTCCCACGTCCCGCGTCCCACATCAAGTGACATGAAAGATGAATGTCAAACACAATACCATGGTTTGGGTTGATTTTCGTGAGAATACCTGTACATTTATGCAGTGAATGTTAAAATGAAAGTCGAAGGCCTCCAAATCTGAATTGCGTAAGTTGATGATGGAAAGGAGTTTATGAATATGTGTAAGATGTTGGGCATCAGCAGGTTCCCGCTGGCCATGCTTCTTGTGGGACAGTTGTTGGCTGCCGCCGCGGAGCCGCCACACAAGGCCATGGTCTCCACGACCATGGATTTTCTTGACCTCAGCGGGTTCCCCAGCTACTATCCGGATGAGGAGGATCAGGGCTATTTGACGCTGAGCCAATACGAAAAATGTCTGAAGAAACTGGCGGATGCAGGCATTCGCAAGATCTATCTGCGCGTCAATGTGACGGGCGTGATGCTTTTCCCCTCCAAATCCGTCGGCACCTATGGGGTGGACGGCGGCCACTTCGCCGCCTTTCCGGACCTGACGTCGCGGGTCATCAAGACGTTGGAGCACTACAACCCCTGCACGGAGACCATCCGCATCGGCCATGAGCTGGGCATGGAGGTCTGGGCTTGGGAGAACTACTACGACGACATCGCGCATGTCTTGACAGGCTATGCCTCCGACAGCTCAGAGAAGTTCGGCATCTACCCCCTGATGGACATTTTCTACCGCGGACACCCTGAATATCTGGCATGGCACAAGCCGGACGGGACACTGCCGTCCGAGGAGGAATGCGCCCGCCGCAACCGGGAGGCCGTCGGCCGTCACATTGGTCGAATTATCTTCACAAGCGACTTTGAGTTCGACGAACCCTGCCGCGTGAAGAAGGAGGACATGGAGCTCTATGTCAGCGACGACAATTACACATGGCGGAAATACACCGCCCCCTTTGAGTTCGCAACGGCACGCGTGGACCGTCGCAACCAAGTCATCCTGAATGGATTGGATATTGCTGAACGCTATGTCAAGCTGCAGTGCGGCGAATATCCTCCCGACACGAAATTCACCATGGTCATCAACAGCTCACGCAGCCCCGACAATCAGGTCTATGACACTGACGGCAAGCTGATTCCGGCCCTATGGGGCATTTCCCTGAAGGATATTAACCAGAAGACGGTGGATCCGCGCCGCCAGTGCCTCAACTACATCATTCCCGGCCCTGCGGCGTGGGACTGCTTCCAGCGGGCGGTGGGCTTCGCCACAGGCGAGCCGTTCCATCCCCAGATCAGCGCCTTCACGCGGGGCATGCCCGAGCTGACCATCCCCGCCGTTATGAAGCACAAGCTGGAGCGCTTCGCCGAAATCGCCGCCTATCCCTTCGACGGCTTCGCGTTCAGCACGCGCACGCACTCCCAGGTTGTCAGCGACCCCGATTTGTGGGGATACAACCCGGAAGTGCGCGAACTATATATGAAGCGCTATGGCAAGGACATATGGGCCCCCGACTTCACGGACTACGCCCGCGTGCAGGAGCTGCGCGCCGAAGGGCTCGACGCCTTCATGGCCGGCTGCCGCAGGATTGCGGGTAAGCGCCCCGTCTATGCGCACATCGCCGAGTGGCCAGCTCCCGCCAACCCTGCGGCAGACCATGTTAACACTATCTACTGGAATAGCTTTGGCAGTTTTCCCTTCCACTGGCAAAAATGGGTTGACGAAGGCTTGGTGGACGGCATCACGATGGTCAACTGGTTCAAGCCTGACCATTTCGCGTCAGTCAGGGGAAAGGTGAAACTCGCCTGCTTCCGCGAAGTGTCGCATGTCACGGAAATGGGACCGGAGGCCTTCCTGAAGGAGCTCTTCGAACGTGGCGGCAACCCCGCCGTGGACGAGCTTGAGCTATACGAAAGCTGCGTCTACTGCAGCTCGCCGGAACTGCTGGAGCAGGTGAAGCGCTACACCTCTTCCAAAGAGGTGGGTCCCTGATCCCCTCGCCGTCTTTCTCTTATACCACTATATTATATATAGGAACTGCAGGAGGACATGACAATGATCGAGACACCGCAAGGGCCATGGCTGAGCCAAGGGGAGACGTTGGTCTGCTTTGGAGACAGCATCACGGAGGCCCATGATGGCTATGTCGCGTTACTAGAGGAATTTCTGAGTTCCAAGGGGATTCATGTCATCAATGCGGGAAGGGGCGGTGACAAGACCCCGTGGGCGTTGACCCGACTGGTTCATGACGTCATTGACCTGCAGCCGGACGCGGTGCTGCTCTTCTTTGGGACGAACGACGCCGTCATCGGAAGGGGGCGCTGGCGGGACGAGCCGGTTGTGGAACCGTTGACCTATCGGGACAATCTGGTTTGGATGGTGCATCTTTGCCGCCTAAGGGGCATCCGCAAGTTCAGCATTGCGCCTCCCCTGGGGCGTTTGGAAGGCGACAGCTGGCATGAGTTCGGGGACATTGAGAGGGACTATTGCCAGATGGCCCGCGCCGCCGCCGACCGCGTGGACGCCCTTTTCGTCCCGCTGGACACCGCCATGGAGCAGAAGCGGGAGGAGCAGGGCGCCTCGTCCGACGGCCGTCCCCAACGGCTGACGCGCGATGGCGTTCATCCTAACCCGTTGGGATGCAAGGTCATCGCGGACACCATGCTCAAGGTTTGGGGACTGCTGGATGCGTGATATTTCTATAACTTATTTATTATAAGTATTTTATAAAAATTTTTTATGAAAACGGCCCGAGGAGGGCGGAGGAACTGCGACTCGGACGCCGTATTTCGTTGGTCATTTGGAAAGGACAAAAGGGGAATGGCAAGCTCAAAAGTATATTTCACGGACATGCGGACCAAGGCCTTCGGCAAAGGACTGACGGAGAAGATGGTCAGCCTGATGCAGAAGGCGGGCTTCGATTCCATTGACTTTCAGGACAAGTTCACGGCCATCAAGCTCCATTTCGGCGAGACAGGCAACTTGGCGTTCCTGCGACCCAACTTCGCCCGCGCGGTGGCCGACGAGGTCAAACGCCTTGGAGGAAAGCCATTTCTGACGGATTGCAACACGCTCTACGTGGGGGCGCGGAAGAATGCGTTGGATCATCTGGAGGCGGCCTATCTGAACGGCTTCACCCCCTACACGGTTGGCTGCCATGTCATCATCGGCGACGGGCTGAAGGGCAGCGACGACGTGGAGGTGCCCGTCCCCGGCGGCGAATATGTGAAGCGCGCGAAAATCGGCCGCGCCATCATGGACGCGGACGTGTTCATCTCCCTGAACCACTTCAAGGGCCATGAGATGACCGGCATGGGCGGCGCCATCAAGAACATCGGCATGGGCTGCGGCTCCCGCGCGGGCAAGATGGAGCAGCACTGCGAAAGCAAGCCGAACGTGAACGCGGATGCCTGCGTGGGCTGCCGCCTCTGCCAGAAGGCCTGCGCTCACGGGGCACAGGATTTCAGCAGCGGCAAATGCGTCATCGACCACGCCAAATGCGTGGGCTGCGGGCAGTGCATGGCCATTTGCCCCAAAGACGCCATTGGAGCCTCCGGCAACAGCAAGCCGGGGATGCTGGACCTGAAAATGGCCGAATATGCTGCAGCCGTGGTACTTGGGCGGCCCCAATTCCACATCAGCGTCGTGATGGACGTGTCTCCCTTCTGCGACTGCCATGGGGAGAACGACACCCCCATCGTGCCGGACGTGGGCATGTTCGCCTCCTTTGACCCCGTGGCGTTGGACATGGCCTGCGCCGACGCCGTCAACCGCCAGCCTGTGCTGCACAACAGCGTGTTGGGGGAGAGCACCCAGACTCAGGGCGACCATTTCCACAAAGTCTCCCCGAACACCAATTGGCGGCTGCAGCTGGAGCATGCGGAAAAGCTTGGCGTGGGGCAGCGGGCCTATGAGCTGATCACGGTTTAACTCCCATAAACGCAACATCTTACGATAACGCGTAACATGGCTTTCTGGGTCCGTGACAAACGATTCTACCTGAATTTGATCGCCCTCTCGCTGCCGATCATCCTTCAGAACATCATCACCCATGCCGTGGCCTTGGCGGACAATCTCATGGTCGGCCGACTGGGGGAGACGGACATTTCAGGTCTGTTCTTCGGCAACCGAGTCTTTGTGCTGCTCCAAATGGTCTTGTTCGGGCTGGACGCCACCGTCACCATTCTCGCGGCGCAGTATTGGGGACGGCGGGACGTGGGCCACATCAAGGACCTGGTGGCCATCGCCCTCCGTCTTGCTTTGCTGTTGACGCTGCCCGTGACCGCCGTCGTCGTCGGCTGCCCGCGATGGGTCATGGGCCTGATGACCCATGACGAAGGGGTGGTGGTCAGCGGGGCAGGGTACCTGCGCATTGTCGGCGTCAGCTATCTCTTTTTCAGTGTGACACTTATGCTGATTTGCGCCATGCGCTCCGTTGAGATGGTGGTCATTGGCATGATCAATTCGCTGGTAGCTTTGGTGGTCAATGTCAGTGGCAATTACCTGCTGATCTACGGCAACTGCGGCTTCCCCGCCATGGGCGTGCGAGGCGCGGCGATGGCGACGGTCGTCTCCCGCATCGTCGAATTCGCCGTCGTGTTGGGCTTCGTTCTGAAATGGGATTCCAATCTCCGCTTTACCCTGAACGATATAAAAAGACGTAATGCATTGATATTCAAGGATATATGTCATTATGGCGCGCCGCTGATGGGCGGACAGCTCGTCTGGGCCTTCAACCTGTATCTGCGGGCCTTCGTCACGGGACGGCTGGAAGTGGAGGCCATGGCCGCCATGGGCATCGCGGACATGTTCGACATCCTGCTCTGCATCGGCGTGTTCGGCCTTGCCTCCGCCGTCATCGTGGTGACGGGAAAGACCGTCGGCCGCGGCGAATTCGAGAAGATGAAGACCCAGGCCAAGACGTTGCAGGTCATCTTCATGGGACTGGGCATCCTCTGCGGGCTTCTGGCCTATGCCTTCAACGGCGCCTTCCTGCGTTGCTATAATCTCCAGCCGGAGACGATGGCAATCGCGCGGAGCATCATGACCGTTCTGATCGTGGTCGTCACCTTCCGCTGCTATCAGGCCCCTTGCCTCATGGGACTGGTCAAGGCCGGCGGCGACACCAGCTTCGTCTTCAAAAACGATTTCATCTTCGTGTTCTTTGTCATTGTGCCATCGGTTCTTGTGGCGCAATATCATTTTCATGCCCCACCGTGGGTCATCTACGCCTGCCTGATGTGCGACCAGGTCCTCAAGTGCTTCGTGGCAGTCGTGAAGATCAATTCATTCAATTGGATGAAGAATCTGACCCGCCCGCAGGAGGAAACATAGATTGCATTAAATGAATGATATAGAATAATAATGAATTCAAATATTACAAATTTAGAGAAAGATGCCGCCTGTGCGCCGCCTCAAGGGGCGCTGCTGGACATGGACGGCTTCCTGTTGGACTCCATGCCCTTGTGGCAGCAGCTGGACCGTGAGCTGCTGGAGGAGTACGGCATCTACTCGCAGGCCGCCATGGACGAGCTTTCGGCCAGCGGCACCATCGAGTCGGCGGCTGCCGTGTTCATCCGTCGTGGCGCAACATGCTCCATGGAGGCACTTAGCGAGAACATCCATCGGCGGCTGACGCAAAAATATGCGCACGAACTGCCGCTTCTTCCTGGAGCAGAGGAATTTGTGAAGACGTTGGCGGGCCATGGAGTCCATCTGGCCCTATTGACGGCGACGCCGCGGCATCTAGCCGTCGCCGCCATGCGGCGTTTGGGGCTGGAGACGGCGTTTGAACTCATTGTCGGCGGTGCGGAAAAGCATGATCCCCAGACCTTTGTGGAAACGGCGGAACAGCTGGGCTGTGCCGTCGCCGACACCATTGTCTACGATGATTCCGCATGGGCCTGCGAGGTGGCGGCGCAGGCGGGCTTCAAAACACGAATGAATTGGGAGTGGCCATGAAAAAAGTATTGAGCATTGCAGGGTCGGACAGTTCCGGCGGCGCCGGCATCCAGGCGGACATCAAGACCATCACCGCCCACGGCATGTACGCCATGACGGCCATCACCGCCGTCACGGTCCAGAACACCCTTGGAGTCAATGGCGTGCAGGCCATGGATCCGGAAATCGTTGCAGAACAGATAGATGCGGTTTTCGAGGACATTCGGCCGGACGCTGTAAAAACCGGCATGCTGGGCAATGAGGACATTGCGGTCGCTGTGGTGGTGGCGCTGCAGCGATGGCGTCCCGCCCATCTGGTCGTGGATCCCGTCATGGTCTCCACCAGCGGTTGTTCCTTGCTGGAAGGGGATGTGAAGCAGGTGCTTTTCGACACGCTGTTCCCCTTGGCGGAGCTGATCACGCCGAACATTCCGGAGGCGGAGAGCCTGATTGGAGGGGTCATCAAAGATGAAATGGCCATGCGGGAGGCCGCCCGTGAAATCACCCGGCGGGGGAAATGCGCCGTCCTGCTCAAGGGGGGGCATCTGGCCGATGAGGCGTTAGATGTTCTGGTGCAGCAGGATGGAAAGGAACAGATCTTCCGTGCTCCGAAAATTGAATCGAAGGACACCCATGGAACGGGATGCACCCTGTCCGCCGCCATCGCCTGCAATCTGGCCGGCGGCATGACGATGGCCGACGCGGTGGGGGAGGCGAAGCGCTACATCAGCGGCGCCATCGGGGCCGCCCCCGGCTTTGGCCATGGCCACGGCCCCGTGAACCATTTGTGGCGGATGCAGGAGTCCAAGGCTTGACAAGAACAGGAAATGCCGCCTGCATTTGCAAATGGCGGAAAGGGAGACTACAGTAAGCGTCAAGCCATTTTCCCAAGGTGTTTGAAATCAATTGATATATGTGTAAGATGTTCGTATGAAGATAATTGCGATTATATTGCTGGCGATGGGCGGCGCGTTGGGCTTTGCCCGCACGGTCCACGTCACGGATTTCGGGCCCACGGAGACGGACGCGACGGCGGCCTTTCAGGCGGCTTTGGACTCCAACGCCGATGTGGTCATCGTGGACAATCCAGGCTACACCTATTGGGTGAATCCGCTGTATCTCCGCTCAAATCAGGAACTTGTGTTCAAAGATGGAGTGGTGGTGCAGGCCATGAAGGGCGGCTTCAAAGGGACTAACGACTCGCTCTTCAAAGGAGTTGACGTGGAGAATGTGATCATGCGAGGCGAAGGCACCGCCGTCCTTCAGATGAACAAGCGGGACTATTGGGACAAGAGCGCCTACAGGCCGGCGGAATGGCGCCACGCCATTGCGTTGCTGTCCACACGCAACGTCCGCATCTCGAACCTGACCATCCGCTCCTCCGGCGGAGACGGCATCTACGTGTCCACCTCGAACGAATCGAGGCGCCAATACTGCAAGGACACCCTAATTGAGGATTGTCTGCTGGACGACCATCACCGCCAGGGCATCAGCGTCATCGGGGCGGAGAACCTGCTTATTCGTAACTGCGTCCTGCAGAACACTCAAGGCACGGCGCCGCAGTGCGGCATCGACTTCGAGCCCAACCATGCGGAGAAGGAGGCGCTGCTCAACTGCGTCGTGGAGAGGTGCCGCTTCGTCAAAAACGCCTTCGCAGGCATTCTGATCCATTGCCCGGGGCAGCGGATTCCCATCGACATCACCTTCAAGGACTGTGTGATTTCGGACAACCGACACGGCATCGTCTGCAGCTTGGACTTCAACGAAGAGTCCCCCTCTAAAGGCCTGGTCAAGTTCCAAAACGTTACGGTGGAGGATAATGCAGCTTCCATCCTCATTAGAAACACCCGCCCTGAAGGTCCTGTCGTCCTCTTTCAGAACGGCGTGGTGAAGGCCATGGGAGACACGGGAACCGTCATGGATTTCTCCACCACGTTCCCGCAGGATTTTGGCAATGTGATCTTCGATGACCTTCGCGTGGTCAAGTCGGCCAAGCAGACGCTGTTGACTCTGAACAATCCGCGGGGGTCGGGACTTGTGCTGCCGCCGGGGCAAATCACGGTGGAGGACGCCGTCAGCCATGAGCAGACAATTGTCCCCACGGAGGAACTCAACGTCCTCTATCCCCGCAACGAGACCATGGCCAATTTTGCGGTCATGCCGCTGAAGACCCAGGGGCTCAAGCCCGCCACGGACCAGGCCGACGGCAAGAGCTCCTTCGCCCTCCGCTCCAGCTTCATTCCCTATTATCAATATGTTAAGGCGGACACCGAACTGGTCATGGATTTTCGGGTGCTCTTTCTGGCCGATACGGATAACCCTGTGGACTGCAAGGTCATCGACACACAAAACGAAACCCAGATTGCCGAATTCCGCTTCACGGAGCCCACGTTCACGTGGCGCTACGTCCCCCCGACCACCACGGTGCTTCGGCTGGAGTTCAACACCCACCGGAAGTCCATTCTAATTGAAAGCCACCATCCAGGCTTTGGCTTCGGGGCCTATCCTGCGTTCAAGGCCTTCCGAAGCACGGGAGAGCTGTATTTTGTTGTGCCAAAGGAACTTGAGGAAGTCGTCGTAAAAGTGCAGGGCGACGACAATGAAGCGGTTCAGATAGAGATCGTGGATGGACAGGGACAAGTCCGCGCCACCTCCGAATATACGGCCGCCGCGCAGCTGCTGACCATTCCGAGGGAGGCCACCGCCGCGCCGGAATGGTGGCGAGTTCGAGTGGTGAAGATGGTGGAGGACTACAGCATCCAGCTGGCGGCGCCGATTCCGCCGATTCTCTACAGCAGCCTATTGAATGTTCTTGAATAAAAACGCATGATTTTGAATGCATAAAATGTAACTGAGGATGACATGGTAAATTGTTTAAGTAGAAGAGGTTATGGGCATGCCGCCAGAATGGCCCTCTTGGGCATGGCATGCGCTGGGAGCCTTTGCATGGGACAGCAGGCAGAAGAAAGGGCAGGGGACATGAAAGGGAGAATGGACCGAAACCGGCTGAACATTGGCGCCTATACGCTGCAGGACTATGCGCGGACGGAACGACATGTTCGCGAAGTCAAAGAATGCGGCATCGACTTCATCATCGGCGTTCCCAACGACCGTCCGCTGATGGACCTCTTCCAAAAATGCGGCGTCGGCGCGGTGGTCAATGGCATTGTGCCTGGCTGGTGGGGCGGCGACGGCGACAATGCGGGCAAGATGAAGGACGCATGCCCCCTTGACATCTATCGGGAGGCCGGCAAGAATTTCGCGGACCATCCGGCCATTTGGGGCATAGACATCGGCGACGAACCCTCCTCGTTGGACTTCCCCCACTACGGCAAGGTCTACAAGACCGTAGAGCAGGCCTTCCCCGCGGCGGTCTTCCCCTATCTGAACCTGTATCCCAACTACGCCTCCGTGGCGGAAAACAGCGACAGCCAGAAGGTCAACCAGCTGGGCACCACCACCTACGGCGAATACATCGACAAATACTGCGAATGCTTTCCATCGGACTACATCTGCTATGACTACTATCAATATGCGGCGGGAGTCCCTGGCCATTATGAGAACCTGCGCATCGTGGCAGACGCCTGCCGACGGACGGGCCGCAGCCTGTGGATTGTCCTGCAGGTGAACTCCAGCAAGCCCGAGCTGTGGATCACGGAGAACCAGCTGCGCATCCAGGCGAATTCGGCGCTGGCCTTTGGGGCGGAGAACATCATATGGGCCTGCTACACCCAATGCTGGTGGCACAACCAGGTGTTGGACGACAAAGGGGAGAAGACGCAGCAATATGCCAAACTTCAGAAGGTGAACGGCGAAATCCGCGCTCTGGCGGAGGACTATATGCGCTACCGCAACACGGCCACCTACTTCATCGGCTTCCCCGTCGGCCACCCCGATGTGGCGCGGCTCGCCGCCAATCCGCTGCTGACCACCCTCTCCACGGCCATCGGCAACTCCGCTGTGGCGGAGCAGCTGGCCACGCCTTTGCTTTCCACCCTGTCCACAGGCGTCTTCAATGAACTGAAGGCGGAAGAGGGCGGTTGTCTCATCGTGGGCCAAATGGCTCCACGCCAACGGGATGGCTCCGCCGCTCTGTTCCTCTGCGCGGCGGATGACCCCATGGACCACAATCCCAAAACCTTCCCTGTCACCTTCCGCTGCGATGGCTTCACCGTCAGCGCCAAAGGCGGCGAACTGACCCGACGGGAAGACGGCACCTACTGCGTCACCATGAAATCCTGTGGCGGCGTCCTGCTCATGGCCAAACCCTAGCCATGACAGAATGCATCGGAGGCGGAGTCCGCAAACGGCCGGCGGACTTCCGCCCCCGCGTCAACATCATCCTGTAACCTCAACCGTCGATGGACTCCATTCCATCAACTCCATTAACTCCTTCAACATGAGTGCCCCTTCCTCCAAAATCTCTGTGTCCCGTTGCATTGCCCTTTGGCTGGTCTTTGTTCTATCCATTTGGCTGACAGCGATTTGCCTTGGTCGGGCAGAGGTCTATTTCACGCCCTTTTTCGCCCCTGTCAGCCCTCGGCTTCTGCTGCTTCCCCTCAATCTGACCACCAACAGCCTGACCATCATTGGCTTCTCCGCCATCTGCGTGTGGGGTTTGATTTTCCTTATTCCTCAATACTACGTGTGCAAGAGCTGGCTGCTGCAGAACGCCTCTCCAAAAATCCTTCCCGCCGTGTTTCTCCTGCATGCCATGTTGGTCAGCATCTTTTTTGCCCTTTCTGCGGAAGTCTCATGGGCCAAGGGACTTATGGGAGTGGCGGCAGGCGTCCTGCTCATGGGGGCGACCATTCTGCTCAACGGCCCCCAGCAGGTTCGCCGCAACGTCTCCTTCCGCTATCGTCTTCTGCGGCGATGGCTTCGCTCCATGAAAGGACAGGAGGAACGGAGGGAATAGGTTTAAGGCGGAACTGGCCCTTCATTGCCTCTTGAGGGAGAGCCAATTCACAATGTTGAGCAGATAGAGACCGCAGATCATCCACAGGACGACAGAGTATCCATAGCGCTCCTGCACCATCATGGAAAGATTGTTGCCGATGAGGCCCGCGACGCCCCATGCGGAAAGCACCGCCCCATGGATTTTGGATATGTCGGACATGCCAAATTTGTCGGAGAGGATGCCTGGCATGACCGAGAAGCCTGCTCCGTAGCACGAGTTGATGAGGAGCAGGGCCCCGCCAATGGCAAGGGGCCAAAGGGAGGTCACCACTATTGACGCCAATGATATCCCCAAGATGAAATAGATGATGTCCGTGCGCCGTTTGAGACAATCGGATAGGAAGGCGAACACGAAGCGCCCGCAGCCATTGAACACGCCGGACAAGGCCACAATGGCGATGACCAGCCCTTCGCCATAGCCAATCATCTCCGAATTCATCATCTGCTTGGAAAGGGGAATCAGACACAGACCGGCGGAGATGTTCAGGAGCATGAAGAGCCATGACTGGACGAAAAAGCGATTCTTCAGCAGATTCGCATACGAGAAGTCGGCCGAGCCTTTGGCGACCTCCTGACTGAAACCGACGGGTTTGGCCAGCAGGACGGCGCCGACGCCCATCATGAGCAGATAGAAAACCGCATAGCAGAGGAAGATCCGTTCGATTCCCTGTTTCATGAAAAGCGGAAACAGGAAGGTGGACAAGGTCGAGCCCAGGCCAAAGAAGATGATCGGAATGGAGGAGGCCACCGCTTTACGGTGCTGAAACCACATCATCATCGTCTTCACGGGGGAAATGTAGATGATGCCCGTGCCCAGTCCAAGCAGGACACCATACCCCGCGTAAAGCAGGCCAAGGGAGCGTTGATGCACCGCAAGCTGAGCGACCAGCAGCCCGACGATGAAGAGCGCCGTGCCCAAAAGAGTGGCTCCTTTCACGTTCTTCTCGACGACCTTGCCGAAGAAGGCCGCGCCCATCCCCAAAAAGAAGATGCCCAACGAGAAGGCAAACTGGACACGCGCCAGAGAACAGTCTATCGTCGCCGAAATCTCAGTGGCAAAATTGGTGAACGCATAAATCTGACCAACCGCCAGTGACAACAGCATGGCGGGGAGAATTCCATGCCAAAATGACTTGAGTTTCATGCTGGTTTCCTTTTGAGGAGTCATTCACGCATTCCTGCATTCCATGGGCACAGGAATCAGCCGTTCACTATAATGTCTGCTTGGGGATATGCAAATGAGGAACAGAGGCTTCCGGCTTTGGAAGGCGGAGGCATTGCAGTCCCTTCGCGATGGATTGGGCAGCGTCATGTTTTGTGTCATTTTTCTATATATTGTGTAACAGGAGATGGAAAAATGGAGAAAAGAAATGATATTGTACAGGTTTACATTTTTTTCGAAAACGACGGAGGCAAGTGATTCCTTTCATCGTGGAGTGGTTTTGAACGTGCATCATTTAGAGAGAACTTATGGAGGTGACCATGGAAGACAATATTGATGAAAAGAGAAACGAGATGATTGCGGAGCTGAAGGCCACTCTTGAGGAGCTGGAGAACGGCGAGGAACTTTCAAGCTTCGTTGGCGGACATGGCTTGATGAGTCGCGTGTTCGAGTTCAAGTGGAACGAGACGGCGCTGGAAATCGACTTCCGCCTGCCGTATGCGCTCATCCTGAAGGACGAAGAGGCCCAGAATGAGGACGATGCCGAAATCGGCGCTGCCATTCGCATGGCCATATTGCTGCTGACGGTCGAAGGCATGAAAGAGGAGCGTCTTGAAGGCCTGCGCTTGAGCGTATGGGCGGACGGAACCGGAGTCGGATATGCGATTCGCGACGGAGAGGGTAACCTGGTGGATTCCGACAACGACTGGTCCGGACTTGTGCATCGTCTTGAAGAGGCACTGCCGGAGGGCGAGGAAACCATGTCCGTCATTTGGCCGTAGTCGCGTGGCGCTGTGGCGCGGTTCCGATGGCAGGGCAAGGTTGTCTTTCAATACCATATATATAAATAGGAAACAATAGAAACGAACTTCAATAAGAAAGAAGGAAACCAATGGGTGGATTGAATTCGATATCGGGTTTGAACAAACTCAGCGTGGACTATCGTCCTGAAGTGGGACCGACGGATGATTCCATGAAGTCGAAGAATGTCGACAAGCAGAATGTCAATGAAATCATCGACACGAGCTCTCAGAAGAAACAGCCTATGAAGGGCGAAGGCAAGAGCGTTGTGCAGCAACTGGACGTGTTGTTGCTGAACGCCGCCAAGAGGTCCGTTCAGTCGGATGCCGTGCAGAATACGCGGGCCGTTGGGAAGACCCTTACGGACAAGGGACTCGTCGACGAGAAGACGATGTCGAAGATCAACACGCTCGCGAAGACGGCGGCGGACAAGCTCAAGGCCCTTGACGCATACACTGGCGCCGAACTTGGGCGTGCCGTCGCCGAAGACAAGGTGACCGGATGCCTTGACTGGCGCAAGGGTAAAACGGACAACAAGATGAGGCCCGTGGCCAAGGCCGTGTATGAGGCGATCAAGGCCCAGCAGGATCTTTCCAACGCGTTGTTCGATCTCAACAGTGAACTCACCATGAGCGGGAAAGCGAAAGGTGGCGTGCAGGACCAGCTTCTGGAGCTTCAGTTGCAGTGTGACCGGCGCGCGACCGAAATCAACTCCATCGTCTTTCGGATGCATGATCTTATGCAGAAGGACGTCGTGAACGGCGTGGTCGTCAATCCCCAGACCAAGGATCTCCTTAAGGCGAAGTTCATGGATTTGATGCCGCGCGAGGCGATTTTGATGCACGGCACGGCGGAATCGATCAAACTGATGCAGAAGACCCTTTCCGAGCAGATGGAGCCTTTGGCCAAGAAGCTCGACGCCTTTGCCGCCGACAACGGCAAGACCCTCACCCAAGAGGAAATCAATGACCTGCAGACCAACATGACGCTGATGAAGAACGCGATCAAGGATGTGCGCCAGAATGGCATCCAGATCGACGACAACACGATAGAGGTCGACAAGTCGATTCTAGCGGAGATGGAGAAAGTGCTCGATGAGGTCGCGGAGAAGCTTGACTCCGTAAAGGCCACCTATGTCAAGACCATGCGCACTAACTTCATTAACGACGCCAAGGAGAACCTGCTGCAGACCGCTAGCGTGCCCAAACTGTCCTATGACCCGGAGTCGCAGTTTGGCGAATACGTTGGGTTCGTCACGGACTTCATGACCCTCCTTCAGGACTATGGGGACGGCAAGGTGACGGCGTTCAGGTTTGACATGCAAGTCAACACCCTGGCAAATGATATGGAGCAATTAGACTGGGGCAAAGAAGGGTTTTGGCCACATGGCTTTAGCGAAAGCACGGCGCTCAAACTCTTCAAGAACGTCAAAAACCTTAAGGTCATTGCAGGACAGTACAAGGAACTGGTGCGGAACACCAATAGTTTCCTCAAGCGGAACGATGAAACCTTTGTGACCGCCGGCGATATCCGCAGGCTGCTCCTTGGAGAACTTAGCGTCTCCAGCGTCGTTGAGGCGGCCGCACGCGGGTTCAAAGCCGAAGACGCGAACTCCGTGGCGGACGACACCAACATCGTGGACAGCCGTCCCTTGGGAGCGGGCCAGTCGAGCAGCACCTATCAGCTTACGACAAAAAGCGGCGAGAAGCTCATCTTCAAGCCCGAACTTGAGAGCAATGTAGGGCTTAAGTGCATGAATCTTGGAAAAGGCAACGCCTATGGTGATGAACAGAATACCGCGAATCTGAATTTCGCCACCATGGACACCGCCAAGCAGTTTGGCTGCGAAGACCTGATCGTGAAGTATAAAGTCGGCAGCCACAAAGGGCAGTTCGGCATGTTCATGGAGAAGGCGCCGGGCTTCCCGGGCGAAAGCTTCACCCAAGGAGTGGCAAAAGGGAATCAGAATGCCATCAGCCCCTACAACCTCAAGCAGAAGGTGACGGGCAAGAACAAGGATTTTGTCAAAGGCCAGATTGCCCAGCAGTTGAACAGGCTGAAGTGGCTTGACATCATCACTGGCCAGGGCGACCGCCATTGGAACAACTACTTTCTGAGTATCGACCCGACGACTTTTGTCGTGACTTTGAAGGCCATTGACAACGACGCCTCCTTCACCGCTGACCGCATCGGCATGCAGAAGTTCAAGCTTGACAAGATGAAGACCGAATTGTTCAACCAATGCTTGAGAGAGACATGCGGCCTCGTCTATGGCAGAGGCCATGCCTGGTCCGAGGCCGCGCGGTGCAAGAACAGCCCCGCCATCACGGAAAACGAAGACGGCACAATCACCGTCGACATGTCCAAGGTGGGGACGATGCACGAAGTCGGAATCGCGATCTCGCAAGTCGTTGGCGCCCAGACGTTGTCTCTCCCTGATGCCATTGACCAAGATTTTTACGATAAGCTCATTGCGCTTGATGGCAACGATGATGCGATTGAAAGCTTTCTCGCCACCATTGCGCCACGCATTTCCGTGGAGGCAATTGATGCCACGCGGGCGCGTCTGCTTGATGCGATTGAATATGCCAAGACGCTTGAAAAGAATGGAAAGGTCTACAAGACCGAGGACTGGCAGACGCCCGCAAAACTCGATGACCTTACTGACTATCAGGACTCCTTCAAATTCACCAGCGGTTCCGGTAAATCAATTGTGTTAAACGAGAAAGTTCACGGTGCCTTCGAGACTTATGCGATTGGCATTTGTCCGTCCTACTACAAGCGCGACTTCATGGATAAACTCTTTGAACCGTAAAAACTCGGAAGTCAGAGGAGGATGGTGTTTTTGCTATCCTCCTTTGCAGAAGGGGACAGGCAAGCTTCGCCGTCTCTTCCATGTCGTTCGCATTTCCTGCAAGGGCTTTCGTTTTGCCGACGAAAGCCCCTGTTGTTTTATGGGTTGCAACCAATCTGTTCAATCTGATGGACGAAGAAGTTCAGAAGTTTCTCAGTAAATCTGATGAACGGTGAAAATGAAGATAAAAGGTAAAAAATGTGGTTTTTCCTCATGAAAATGTAGATACGCCATTGGATAACCAACAGAAAGCCAATATATTATTACAGCGTCTAAACTTTCATACTTATTGGCAGTTATGCAAGTACAGGAATAACCATGACATTATCCTATAAAAAACTATGGCATCAGCTAATTGATAAGGAGATGACTAAGACGGAATTACAAAAGGCAGCGGGGTTAAGTTGGGGAACTGTTGCCAAACTAAATAGAGGTGAAAACGTGAATACGTCAATTCTGATGCGTATCTGCGCCGTTCTTGACTGCGACATCTCTGAAATAATGGAAATCGTCCGTGACAAGAAGGCAGAATAAGGACATTTAACCATCCTCTATGAGGAACCAACAAACATGGCTAAGAAAAAAGAATTCACATACTTGGATGCCATGACGGAAATTATCTCCGCGATGGAAATTCATGAATCAGCATCTGAATATCAGAATATAAAAGCAGCAGTCACTCATTTTTTACAAACACCTGACGAAATCCCTCAAGGAATTCCTGAAACTGGACGCAAGATCATTGAGGAATACAGACCTAAAGTAACTTTTGATTTTTTTAGAAAAATTCCTTTCCCACCACCAATAGAATATGACTTTAAGTTCATAGACCTTTTTGCTGGTATCGGTGGCTTTAGACTTGCTTTCCAAGCTAATGGTGGCAAATGTGTGTTCTCAAGTGAGTGGAATGAATTTGCACAGAAAACCTATGAAGCTAACTATGGCGAAATACCTTATGGTGACATACATTTAATAGACAAGAATGCGATTCCGTTTTTTGATGTCCTGTGTGCTGGATTCCCATGTCAGCCTTTTTCACTAGCAGGTGTCTCAAAGAAGAACTCTATGGGGCGTGCTCATGGTTTCGCAGACCAAGCACAGGGTACTTTGTTCTTTGAGATTGCTGAATTGCTTAAGATAAAACGACCTGCAGCTTTCATGCTGGAAAATGTTAAGAATCTTGAATCACACGATAAAGGTAAGACGTTTGAGGTGATTAGAAATACGCTGGAAGACGAATTGGGGTATATCGTTAATTGGAAGATTGTCGATGGTAGTAAATGGGTTCCACAGCATCGTGAGCGCATTTTTCTCGTTGGTTATAATCCAGATTTGATTGACATAACCAAAGAGGAAATTATTATTCCATTGGAACCTGAACCTGGTTATGTTCGCAAAGAACTTAGAGACATCATACGGAACGATGTAACTGATTGCACACTTGGTCCAGGAACTTGGGCAACTCTTAAGCGTCACAAAAAACACCACGAGGAGGCAGGACACGGCTTTGGCTATGGACTTCATACACTTCCAATAAAAGAAGGTGAAATTACCAGAACCATTTCTGCAAGATATTCTAAAGATGGAGCTGAAATACTCATTGAACAACCAGGCAATCGTCCTCGTCATTTGGCTGTGGATGAGGCGATGCAGTTGCAAGGATATGACCCTTCTCAATTCGTTTTTCCAGTATCAAATTGCCAAGCTTTTAGGCAGATTGGAAACAGTGTAGTATGGCCTGCAATACGTTCTTGTGCTGCACAAATGGCTATCATCTTAAGAGATCGGAGAAAATAGGGTATGGAAAAGCTTGAAATTGCATTTAGGAATTTGACTCTGACACAGTTTTTGGAAAGTATTGACAATACACGTGCCCCATGGTTGGTGAAAAGACTTTCTGGCAATGATACAGGTGTCACAGGAGGTCACCAGTCTGGTTTGTATATGCCAAGGTCATTTATGCAGGAAGTTATTCCAGAAGTTGTTACAACAGAACGGTATAATCCAACAATAGTGATTGATTGCTTTGTTTCCAGCCACAGTTGCTACAAGAATGATATTCAAGCAAAGTATTATAATAATAAATATTTTCCTGAAATGGGTTTCTCGAAGAAATATGACGAATTTCGCTTGACATGCTGGAAGGAAACGCCTTTGCAGGATGTTGACAATACTGGTGCCATCTGCATTTTGGCAGGTGTTTTAATTGATGGGCAAATGCATCTAATATGCTGGGTGTCACGAAACGAAGAAGAGGAAATAGACATTGAACAATGGGTTGGGCGTGAGATTGAACCTGGAAGGATGTATGGTTCCAAACAACTCTCTTCATTTAAACCAGTTAAAACACTGGAGGAGCTAATTCCCGAACAATGGAAACATACTTTCCCATCAAGTAGAGAGATTTTTGATTTTGTCGCTGAACTTCTTCCAGAACGAACTTGGGAAAAAACTCCTGATGAACTACTTTTAAAACGTCGTGTTATGGAGTTCGATGTCTTCTCGATAATTGAACATTATGATGTTCTTCCCAAAATTCAAAACGGATACCAGAATGTTGATGAATTCATCAAATATGCAAATACAGTGGTGAATAGGCGTAAATCTAGATCGGGAACCTCGTTAGAATTGAATCTTGCGAACATATTCACCTATCATCAAATCCAGTTTGATACCCAAGTCGTAACAGAGCAAAATAAAAAGCCTGATTTCATTTTCCCGTCTGTGGAGGCTTATAGGAATCCAAGGTTTCCTGAATTCAAATTGTCGATGCTGGCTGCCAAGACATGCTGCAAGGACAGATGGCGTCAAGTTCTAAATGAAGCCGATAGAATCCACCCAAAACATCTTTTCACGTTACAGGAAGGAATATCATCCAAGCAGCTTAGTGAGATGAAAGCCAACGGAGTGGTTCTTGTCATTCCCGAACCAAATCGGCATTTGTTTCCGACTGATGATTCAACGTCATTGATGAACTTGGTTGGCTTTATGGATATGGTTATTTCCAAGCAAAAATAGGTATCCAATGGAAAAGTAACGCAGTAAAATGATGTCAAAGGTGTTGTTGTTATTTACGATTAGGACGGATGCCCTAATCGTAAGTGATATTGTTTTATGGATTATAGGGCGGAAGTGCCAGTTGCCCTCAAAATGAACCGCAAAAGGAAAAGGACACAAGCTTGACGACCAACTGCTGCTTTTAGGATAATGCATTCATTTGCATGCGTTATATTGCAAAAAAGCAGATGGATTTGAGAAACGACAAGGGGACGAATGGAATCATGGCTGTTCGTTGGCCATCCTGTCCTTTTCATGTGCCATGCCTCCATATGGAGTGATGGACCAACGGCATCTTCTCTCTCGTCAACCGGCTTTGGGTGGAGCCAGGGGCAACGTCACGACAAACATGCTGCCGACTCCTTGCGTGGATTCCACCGTGACATGTCCCCCCATGGATTCCACAATGGCCTTGACCATGCTGAGGCCCAGACCGTTGCCTGGCGTGGAACGACTGGCATCCCCTCGAAAAAAGCGGTCATAAACCCTTGAAATATCCTTTGGGGAGATTCCAATGCCTGTGTCTGACACGGAAAGCACAAGATTGTTATCCTTGTTTTCCAGCATGACATTGACGCTGCCACCATCTCGCGTGTATTTGATCGCATTGTCGATAAGATTGGCTGCCATCTGTTCAAGCTGTCTTGGGTTGCCGTAGATGGTCATTCCGTTTTGGGGCAACAGGAGATTGAACTGAATGTTTCTGTCTTCGGAAATGGTCAGAAATGCCTCGTGGAGTTTTTCCAGCAGCGCATTGACGTTCACAGGAGTCAGCGAGACATGGCTTACGCGCTTTTCGATTCGCGTGATTTCAAGCATGGTGTTGATAGTGGAGAGCATTTCATCGCAGTTTTCCGCGATGGAGGCGGCAAAATCCACATTTCCATGACTAGCCAGTTCCAGTTCCGCACGCGCCTGCATCCGAGTCAACGGGGTTCTCAGGTCATGGGCGATGTCGTCAGTCACATTCTCCAATTCCTTAAGCATCTTCTCGGTGTTGTCCGCCATATTGTTGAATGCCTGAATAAGGGGTTCAATTTCTGTCCCTCTGGAATTGCTGTCGACTCGACGGTCATAATGTCCTCTGGCAATCTCCAAGGCGGTTTGCGAGATTTGGGCCAGTCCGTCGGAAAAATTCTGCGCGACCCAAAAGGCCAGGCAGATGCCAACGATGATGAACACCAACATTGAGCAGCAGAAGATGGCAAGCAGATGTCTCAGATTGGCATCATAGCTTTCCATGTTCTGCGCCACGAGCAGAAGGTTTCCGTCAAAAAGCTCTGAGATGAAAAAGAGAAGGGACTTCTTGCCATTTGAGACCCTTCTGTATCCCTGCATAGGTCCGTCTTGGCGAAACAATTCTTCCACAAGGGGGAGGAAAGCGGAATCGAAGGAGGAGGAGGTCAATAGCTTGCCGTTCTTTTCTGCCAGAATCAGGAGCATGGAATTCTGCCCTTGACCATAAGGCTCCTCATTGAACTCGCCGCGGAGAAATTCCAGATACTCCAGATTGTGGCCCTGCTCCACAGAGAGGATTTCTCCATTTGGGGCGTTGCAAGTCACGAGCAGGGAGGAACCTTCATGAAATCCTGCCAGCAGATACTGTGACTCATTCATGTCATGATAGGCGGCATACGGCACGAAGCCCTTCAGCGCATTCTGAAGTTTTGCCATGCATGAGTTAGGGATGTTTGAGATGGGAATGGCAATGGCGTCAACAGGTCCCTCCTTATGGCAGATCAGCTCAAACTGGCATTCCGTGGCCAGGTTGAATAACGCCTTTTTGGCACTTTGCAGCTGAAAAAGACGTTGGGAATTGTAGACAAGGAGCATGCTTACAATCCAAAGCACCGTGAAAACGCCGACATAGTATTTCACGAGGCGGAATTTGAGAGTCCCCCGCCAGTTTTTAGGGTCAAGGCTCTTCCATGACATATCCGAATCCCCGTATTGTCTTCAGCAATTTCGGCTCGAAATTCTTGTCAATCTTGTCCCGTAGATGGCAGATTCGCGAATCCACCACATTGGTGTGGGGGTCAAAATTGTATTCCCATACATGTTCCATGATGGTGGTTCTTGACACCACGCGCCCCTTGTTTCTCATCAGAAATTCAAGTAACTGGAATTCAAGGGGTTGAAGCAGGATTTTCTGATCTCCTCTGAAGACTTTGCGTGAGACCAGGTCCATTTTCAGGTCCGCGATCTGGAGCTCGACGGGGTCTGCCACTGCGCTCGCGCGGCGAATCTGGGCATTGGCGCGGGCGAGCAGCTCCGTGAGAGAGAAGGGCTTTGTCTGATAGTCATCCGCTCCACATTCAAGCCCGTGCACTTTGTTTTCCTCTTCATTGCGTGCACTCAAAATGATGATGGGAAGCATGACATGTTCCTGTCGCAACCTCTTTATGATTTCAAAACCGCTCATTCCAGGCAGCATGACATCAATGATGGCCAGGTCATATGACTCGTTCTTTGCCTTGAAATAACCCTCGTGGCCAGATTGTGCAATGGAAACGGCATAGCCGGCCTGACGGAATCCAGCTCCAATGAATTCAGCAGTGCTCTTGTCATCTTCGACAATAAGTATGTTCATGATGCCATCCTATTTAGCCAACAGTCCAAAGAATTTCAAATATCGCAATGACTTAGGGCATTTTGCCAAAAAAACATCTGAGAGAGGTATTGGAAACGCTCTTGTGAACAACAACTAATAATATAATAGACAACAACAAACAGCAATGAAAATCAACAGACTTTTTCGCTGCATTCATTGCCTGGAAGCTTGCATTGCCCGGTTTGACGTTGGTATTTGGTGAGCTCAAGGGCATCCGTCACAAGGAATTCATTTTTGAAAACATAAGCGGGGCGCTTTGCCGTCTGCCTTGCGGACAGAAGAGCTGTGCATACGGATACGCTGAACAATGCCAAGCCAATGCAGATTATCAAAGAAGAGTATTGAGCCGTCCAAAGACAAATGAACTCCATGTTTCTGCCTCGCTGAGCCGTGACGTTCTCCCGTTTCAACTGAATGTCGCCATTCTTTTTGAATGACATCAAGACGTAGCCGATGTTGGGGTTTTCGGTGTCTCTGACACGCTGTCCCCCTGATGGCGTGTGGAAAATTGGCACGCCAGCGAACCTGCCTTCCAGAAACCAATGCAAATGAGAGGTGACGATCATATCGACATGATGGTCTGCCACCAATCCGGCAAGGGCGTCGTTTTCCTGTTGGTTTTGAATCCCATGGGTGTTCTTGTGCGGCCGTAGATCGACGGGAGGGCAATGCATGACCAGAACGCAACGGCGGAACTTTGCACGTTCCTGCTCAAGAGTCTGCTTGAGAAAGCGGTATTCGGTGTCATCAAAATGGAGATTTCCAGTATTGATGGCAACAAAAAGAGTGTCGGCGTAGCTCCAAAAATAGCGTTCAGGGCCAAAGAAGTCACGGTATCTTTTAAAGCCGACTTTGGGATGGTTGTCATGGTTGCCCGGAAGAATAAAGAGCGGCATTTTGATTTTCTGAATCAATTTCCGTTGGACATAGCTGTATTCATTCTCCGATGAACCGGAATAGACCAGGTCTCCATTGCAGATGGCAAAATCAGCTTGGGTTGCATTGACGGCCTCCAGCTCCTGATCCATCGTCTTGAAATTATGCGCAATATCGCTGAAAACAACGACGTTGAATTCCGTTTGGGCGTCTTGGTTGGCCAGCTGCTCAATAGGATTGGGGATTTTCTGCGCGGTGGGGGGAAATGCATGGTGGCAGGCCAGCGCCGCTACCACACAGAAGACGCCGGTAATCGCGAGGCATTTCAGATAAAACGACTGTCTTGTTTTCATCGGTTCCCCTCCCTTGCTCTTTCTTTCCTTTTGATCACAAATCTGGTCATGTCCTGCTGCGCCTCCTTGACGAACCTGCCATTTTCCTTGAGAAAATCTTCTTCGACAGGAACATCCTCAAAGGTCGTTACACTTTGTTTCAAGACAAGTCGTCGGTTCCCCAATGAAAACATGAGCTTCCGCGTGTGCGTGGCAAGCACGGCTGTATCCCATCCACAACTGACGAAGTATTCCCGATGATAGTCGCCTGTCATCAGATTTCCTCCAACAGAATAGTCATCGGCGGAGTTGGTGACGCCGAGGAACGGCGCGATGGTCGGCACGATGTCCGTGTGGTGACTTAGGCCGTCATATACATGGGGAGTCATGCCAGGCGCAATGAGAACAAGAGGCACGTGCGTCTGCTCTTTGGAGAAGGTGGAATTGTGCCCCAGTCTGCCTTTTTCATAGAATTCCTCGCCATGGTCGCCGGTCACGATGACGATTGTTTTCTCCATGACACCGCAATCATCCAAGGCCTTGAAAATTCTCTCCAGCTGAATGTCCAGATGATGTGCCGCATTCACGCTTCTGTTGTACAGCCTGGCGGCATCCTTCTCGGACACCAGCGCGTAGTTGATGCTCTGCAGATAATCCTTTCTTAACGCCTCGTTTTCAGGGAAGGAATATGGCGCGTGTGGGCTTTCGAAGAAGCAGAAGAGGAAAAAGGGTGCATCGCCGTTTTGCTGTCTGATGAAATCTGCGGCGGAGCTGGCGTTGTCGATGTCCCGCTTCCATGCCTCGCCGTCTTCAAATTCCTTCATGTCCTGTGAGGGGACGCCTGAAAAGATCGTTCTGTCAAACTCAGGGTATGAGAATTTTGCCGAAGTCTGACAGAGAAAATTCGCGCCATCTTCCCTGTACCAGTCTAAAATGAGCGGACTTCTTGAGGTTCTGAGGAAGGCATCCCAGTTGTTTGCATAAAGTCCATAGAACATGCTGAACATTGCGGGTCTTGTGCCGTTTCCTCCGCTAAAGTGGAGTTGAAACCTCCAGCCTTTTGACGCCATTCTCCAGGTGTTGGGCATGATTTCTGGCGTAAGCAAGTCAGCCCGCAGGGACTCTCCCACTAGCCAGACGATATTCATCTTCTCGTGGGCTTTTCTTTCGATCGGGTTGGAAGGGTAGTTCAGCGACATGTGGCGTTGGTTGTTCTGAAGAGCGATTTCCTGTCTCGTGCTTTCCTTCAATCCGATGGCACGCAGGAAGTGGCGCATGCGGATATTGGGTAGCAAAGGATACGTGTCCATGGCTTCCATGACGGGAGTGTAGGCCTTGAAGTCAGCCACGCCGCAGCATCCCAACGACAGCAGCAGACAGGCCGCAGAGACCGCAATCATGGTCCAGCCGACGCGTGAATGTCTGGCGAACTTTTGGGCAAGCCGTGCTGACTTTGGGGATGCCAGACACCACCACGCCAAAGCAAGTTCCAGCGCAAAAAGTCCCAAGACAATGCAGATGCCAGGGAGCTCCGTGTGCCAGTCCAGTCCCATGGACTCGAAGCCGCCTGGAGTCATGATCAGGTTGACGACAAGGCCATTCAGGTGATATCCGTAAAAATGCATCAGAAAGAGATCCGCAGTCAACAGCAGATGGATCACAAATGCCAGAATTGAGGCGAAAATCACTGTCGCAAATCTTGCCAATTTTTTGTAAGTTACTGATTTGCACATGATTAGCCATACGCAAAAGGGCAATAGAAGAGGGATAAGCGATAGGAAGGCAAAGGCAATGCCTCCGCTGACCAGATAGATGCATCGCCAAAAATCGCCGCTCCAGTGCGCAAACATCGCATAGGCACATGTAAAGAATCCTGTGAAAAGTAACAGGACGCATCCATATAGCCACCAGCGTCCTTCTGTGCGGTATTCCCTGTGTTCTGCTGTTTCCATGTTGTTCCTGCTACATCATTGATTTGGTTTCTCTGGCAAATCCTGCCAGAGTCTGAAAATGCAATTACTATAGAGGAATGGAATCACCGTTATTTTGCCAAAACATTATATTTTGGCAATGTTGAACAAACTTTCCGCAAAAGGCGGCCATGGAGTGGAAGACGCAGGAGACGACGTCAAACATCAAGAAATGAATACCTGCTGTTTTCAAGCGAATACACGCGATTTTCACGCGGCGAATTATTATCTCAAATTCCGCGTGTAAATCGCGTGAAAACCTCTCGTAAACTGAACTATGTTTAGGACTGTGATTCCCATGGTTCGGTGCTTCTGTTGGTTTGGGGTGGAACATAAACGCAAAAAGCCCATCGCCGCGAAACACGACGATGGGCTATAATGCTTGTGGCTGATCTTCCACGCTTCAGAGCAGGTGGTGACGTTTCATAGGTCTCCTTTGGGACCAGAGGTGTGAAAGGCTGTTGGAAAGAACAAGATGAAAATGAAGTGCGCCCCCCGAAACCGTCTTGCAGGTTCGGGGGGCGGTGGAAATCACTTCAGGATTTTGTCTGCGTCGATTTTGTCAAGGTTCGTGAAGACCTTTTCGATGCACTGTGCGACTTTTGCGGCCATCGCGGTGTCGTTTGGCGCACGGAGAATCTGCACGATGGCGATGTGCGAGTAGCAGTACTTGATGGCTTCTGGAAAATTCGCGAGGTCGTAGCTGACGCCGTCGTCCGCGCCTGGAACGGCCCACGGATAGCCTTTGCCGTAGGCGTTCTTTGAACGGAAGATGGTCATTTCAGGCAGGATGCAGTGCTGCCAGACGACGCATCCCATGCCTTCGGCGCGGAGTGCGGCGCAGATGGCGTGGCGGAAGCGGCTCTTCTCGTCGTTGGAGAGGCCGCCCTTGCCGATGGCGTCGAAATCGACGCGCAGGTTGTAGTTGTACCAGTTGTGCTTGCAGTTCGCGGGCTCGTAGGGGAGCTTCAGCCCCTTGATGTTCGCCTTCTTGAGGGTGGCGTCCAGCGTGGTGGCGTTCGCGATGAGCTGCTTGTAGTAGCCAGGGAACTTATGCAGCTGCGCAAGCGCGTACGCCGCGGTGATTTCGTTGTTGCAGAATTTGTGGCCGAAGGCGTAGGCGGGGAACTCGTCCGTGTCCTTCGTCGGCTGCATGTCGCTGAAGTCTGTGAGCGTGCGGCCACGCATAAAAATCTCCTCGTCATTGGTGACGAAGAGGCCGCCTTCGCCTGCGGTCAGGCATTTGTTCTGGTTGAAGGAGAACGCGGCGCAGTCGCCGAGCGTGCCCGCCTTGCGGCCGTTGTAGAAGGCGTTGTGGGCCTGGCAGGCGTCCTCGATGATCTTCAGGTTGTATTTCTTCGCGAGCGCCCAGATGGGATCCATGTCACAGCAGAGGCCGTGGAGGTGGACGACGAGGATGGCTTTCGTGCGTGGCGTGATGGCCGCCTCGATCTTATTTGGGTCGATCAGGAACGTCTCGGGATCGATGTCGACGAAGACGGGAACCGCCATGTTATGGATGATGCAGCTGGCGCTGGACGGCCATGTGTAGGCGGTGACGATGACCTGGTCGCCCGCGCCGATGCCGCAGCCCGCGATGCACATCTGAAGCGCGCTGCCACCGCAGTTGGTGAAGTAAGCGAATTTGTTGCCATTGAACTCGCAGAACTCTTCTTCCAATTGCTTTGTGTAGACGCTGCAGGACTGCTGAGGCACGTGGAGCGCCTTGATGATCAGTTCTTCGTCGGTCTTGTCGACGGGGGGCCAGTTTTTGACTTCGCCTGGCTGGATGATGGGAGTGCCGCCGTAGATAGCAAGTTCTTCCATGATTGGTTCCTCTGGATGTTGTGGATTATTGTTTAGCGTTGGTTTTCAGATAATTGGTTCAGGCGCGCCAAGGTGGCTTCAACGAGCTGCTGTCCGCCATTCGGGGAGACGGCGTTGCAGTAGCGGGACGAGCTGTAGCCGCCGCCTTCGACGCCGCGCTGCGTGGCGAGATAGCTGCCGCCGCCTGGTGCGCTGTCATTGTCCGCGAGCTGGATGTTGAACGTCTGGATGAACGGGCTTCGTGCGATGATTCGGTGCATGAAGTCCGAATAGAGCTCGAAAGGCGACGTGACGAACGCGATGTCATCGATGGCTGCGACATGGAGTGTGCAGGGGTAGGCCTCGCCCCTCATCGCCGCTTCTGCGCGTTTGATGAAGCCTGCGGCGCGGGCGCGGCGTGCCGCGAGGATGGAGTTCGCACGGAGCTGCTCCTCGTCAGTGCCAGTCGTCTGGAACGGCATTTCGTCCAGTTCCTTCTTGATGGCTCGTTCGTTTTCAACTTCTTCCTTGGTCGGCTGGCGTCTTTCCAGCTGGATGGTCTCGACGCTGTTGCGGAGTTTGATGCTCGTGCGGATGTCCTTGGATGCCCATGCGAGGACGTCATCGAACGCCGCGCCAATTTTTTCCGCGATGTCTTTCCTGTTGTATTGCTCCTGATAGGTTTCGTCCGCGGGGCCGAACTTGAGCTTCAGGCGGCGCGCCTGTGCCTTCTTGTAGTGCAGGAAATGCGGCGAAAGGTCTCCAGCGGGGGCGCATTGCGGGAGGATGTTGATGTCGCCGTATTTCTTGTGGAGGAGGACGCGGACATCATGCCAGTAGTCTGCGGTCAGCTTCCACATGCCTTCGGAGCACTGCGAAGGGCAGGGCAGGTTGATGACTGCGCCCGTGAGCTTCTTTTCAAGGTTGTATGTGAACAGGAAATTGATCTGGTGTTCCGCGCCTGCTTCATAGTGGCTGAACATCGGGTCCGAGGTGTTTCCGTACATGGACGCATGGCCGTTGACCGCCATGCCTGTCGTGCCGCCGGCGTCAGGGCGGTCAGCCAGGTTGTCGAGGAACCACGTCTTGCGGCTGTGCCCGACGGCGGCGTAGCCATAGCCCCAGGCGATTGCGCCTGGTGCGCGGTTCTTCCAGGCCGCGATTATCGCCTCCACGCATTTGTCGACGAAGAACGCGCGGTATTCGCCTGGCTTCTGATACGAAATTGACGGCGGCACTGGGAAATCGACGCCCGTCGTGCACATGCCTGAGCAGTTGACGTCGCCCGTGCAGTGCGTGTGCGTGGCGTTCATGATGATTTTCTCGACGTCGATTTCGGGAGCGATCAAGTGGACTTTTTCATGAATCATCTTGACGACGTCGCACGTGAGACCCGTGATGTCACAGGAGAGCATGATGAGTTGCTCGCCGTTTGACTCCAGTGCGAGCGCAGTGACCGTGATGGGGTCCAAAATGCCTTGGGAGATGCGAACATGGAATTGACCGTGGATGCACGTCGGTTCCGTGGTGGAGATGTCGCTGAATCCCCAGCCGATGTTAAGAGATTCTGCCATGGATGATTTGCCTTTGGGTTACGCTATGTGCTATGTTTCTTAAGAGGGTCGGCAACATAAAGCAAAAGCCCTTTGACAGTCGCGCTTCCTTCTGGCATGGAGCCTTTGGACTTGCTTTCCGTCAGTTGCGCGCACTCCGTGCGCTTGATGGCGGTTATGCTAATTGCGCCCCAATGAACGCATTCCGCTTCTCGGCTATTTGCACGAATGGAACCGACTCTCGTTGGAACAGAGCATTGGGTAATTGTGAGTTTGGGGAATCGTGAAAAAATACCATTGGCATAAAAATTATAGCAAGATAGGCATAAGTCAAGGAGTGAAGGGAAGAATATGGCAACAAATTGAAAACCAACGACGTAAACGCCATATGTAGAGCCCCAAGTTCAGCGATACTCCTTGAAGGAGGAGGCCCCGACGAGCTGGCCTTCGGTGAAATTAATGGAGGCATATGCCGTGCGCGTCAGCAACTGCTGGTTGTCGTAAGTCGAGCATTGGGAAAAGCACACAACACCGTCGTCACGGTAGCTGCCGCGTGAGGGACAGTGCGGAACACGAAGAGTAGTGCGGAGCGCCTATTGGCAATTGGACGGCTGAAACCGACATCGTCAACGCCGACAGACAAGAGAATGGGGACGCTGGTAGTTGATCATCAAACTTCTGCAACAGAAACGCATATATTTGAACATCAGATACTAACAGCTTTTTTACCAGAACGGCGATTCAAGCTATCGATCGGGAAGCGTTATGGTGTAGCAGTACAGCGACTTGTCCCACCCATGGCGAATAGGGCAGTATTCGGAGGCATGTATGGTCATGAAGAGCATCAGCTTGCCGTCAGGCGTTTCAGCCTGGTTCCAGTTCGAAAAGCGAACCAGTTCATGGTGTTCGGCATGCTTCCGCTCGATGGGGGTGAGGCTGCTTCGTATGAGGCATAGCGTCTTCTGGTCGATTTCGCCGATGAAAAGACGTGTTCTTGGATCGCAATTGGGGCATGGAAAATCTGAGATGTTGAGCACGGCATACAAGCGATTGTTCTTCCTTGACTGGAAAATGTCCTGATAGCTTCTCGGGCAAAGCACCGTGTGGCCGTCGTCATATTTCAAAAACGTCGGTCGCGTCCAGCTTTTTCCTCCATCCGCCGAAATCGTGAACATTTTGCCGGAGGTGACTCCAGGATGTCCATCATCCGGAAGCCTCGCCCCTGTCCGCAACAGCATCATGACACGTCCGTCCGCCAGCTGCGCCGCGTGCGGTTCATCGAGGCCGTGCGAGCTTTCAGCAGGGGAAACGGAAGCCGTCCCTCCCTGCTCCCAACGAATGCCTTCGTCCGTCCGCCTGCCCAAAACCACTCCAACACCGGAATGCCATGAAGATTCCTGCCCTTCTGTATTCTCGTTGATGCTGTACGGCCAGAGGAACGTGCCGTCCTGAAGTTCAATCATGGTGAAAAAGAGCCGTTCGCTTCCAGGAAGCAGGCTTGGCGCCGTCCAACTCTCTCCCCCGTCCCGACTTTCCGCATAAAGAGCCTTCCATGGCTTGCCGGAGACGAAAGCCAACGGATCGCCTTCCGAGTCCATTTCAATCCATGAATGGAAAAGCAGATTCTGCTCTGGAAACGAATGGAATTGACTGAATTTGCGGGTTACGATATTCGGCATCTCCTCAAAACTCATTGTCTCCGGAGTGAAACGGACGACGCGGACGCCTGAGCTGTTCATGGAAAGATCATCCGTCTTCCTGTACTGCGTCATGCTGGTAAGATAGCGCCCATGCCCCAAGGAAGTCAGGCTGAGGAACGGCATGGAATAATCGCCCGTGACGCGTCCCATCAGTCGACGCTTTTCCACCGTCATGCCCGTGTCGGGGAATCTACGAAGCGTATAGTCTCTGAAACCATCGAAAGCGCCTGGTTCAACGGCATGTTCCACTGCAATCCCGCGCGTTTCGTAAATCATTGGCCCCGAAAATACTGGATAGAAAACCTTTGCTCTCGCCGATATCTCCCACTCGAAATCCGACGGCACGCATCCACCTGGCAGCTTGACGAAGATCCGACGGCCGTCCTCAGACACGCTGAAGCTGAAATCACGCCTCGATTCAGCGGCATATTCAAGCACTCTTCCATCGGCCCAGAGGAGTCCCCTCACGGCTTCCGCAGAGCCTGGCCGCACTTTCTCGGAACGATTCAAATCAAGAGAAAGCGCAAATGGATTGTAGACCCCTTCCTGGAAAAGGGAAACAGGCAAGTCGGCGGAAAAGACACATTCCCCCTCTTCTTGCCAAACTGGCGCGAACTCGTCCGAAGCCCGCAGCCAGACTTTCTCCTCCGCCTGGAAGCGTATGATGCTTTCCGGAAAATACGGATGGCCGTTCGCCTTCAGATGGACTGCCTCCCTATAGACGCCTTCGCGGATGACGACCGTATCTGCCGGCTGAAGCTGCGATGCCGCATGATTGACGCTCCTGAACGGCCTTTCCGCAGTCCCCGGGGCGCAATCGTCTCCAGTTGTGGAAACATAGAATGTACGCCCCAAATGAGAGGGGGAAACTGGCAGGAATTCTCTGATTTTCATTTGTCACTCCAAGATTATGCCGACATGTCATTGACCGCCAATGAAGACGCCATGCTCTAAATTACAAGTTGTTTCAAAGAAATCAATTCAAGCGTTGAATAATCTCCAGTCTCCCTATGCCTTTTGTCTCCCGAAAATAATCCCCTCCCTCTAAACCTTGATATAATCCATAACTTTTAGCCAATAGGGTATGTATTTGCTTTTTTGAGTACAAGATGAATATTCTATACATACTCTAAATTAGGGTATGTATTTTCAGTTTTTCATGGCCCATGCTGGAGGCAATTCGGAAATCGGCGGGAAAATTTGCGATTGTGGGTAGACTTGTGGGTAGGATTTTCTGTTGATTCAAACAAAAAAGCCTGACGCTACGAGTTTGCAAGTAGCGTCAGGCGTGATGTTTAATGGCGGAGAGGGGGGGATTCGAACCCCCGCTAGGTTGTTACACCTAGGACGGTTTAGCAAACCGCTGCCTTCGGCCACTCAGCCACCTCTCCGTTCGACGTTGTCCGCCGACTGAATACCATTAATATGGATGGCATTTTGAAGAAAGCAAGTCGAATGCCTCCATTTTTGCATTTTTCCTCAAAATCGGGCCAATTGACCGCGTGGTGGCGGCTCAGTCGCGGTAGCCGTTGGGATTCATGCTCTGCCACTTCCAGGAGTCCCGACACATGTCCTCCAGGTTGTGGGTGGCTTTCCAGCCCAGTTCCATGGCGGCTTTGTCCGGAGCGGAATAGACGGTGGCCAGATCTCCGGCCCGCCGAGGGGCGATCTGGTAGGGGACCTTGACGCCGTTGACCTTCTCGAAGGCGCCGACAAGATCCAGCACGCTGTAGCCGGTGCCCGTGCCCAGGTTGAACACCGCCTCGCCATGGTGCTCCATCATGTAGCTGATGGCGGCCACGTGACCGCGGGCCAAGTCCACCACATGGATGTAGTCCCGCACGCCAGTGCCGTCGTGGGTGTCATAGTCGTTGCCGAAGACGCTGAGGCAGGGGCGGCGTCCAATGGCCACTTGGGAGACGTAGGGCATGAGGTTGTTCGGGGTGCCCTGGGGATCTTCGCCAATCAGGCCGGACTCATGGGCGCCGATGGGATTGAAATAGCGCAGAAGGATGACGGACCATTGGGGATCCGCCTTGGCGAGGTCGCGGAGGATTTGTTCGCACATGTATTTTGTCCAGCCGTAGGGGTTGGTGCAGTTGCCGGTGCGGCAGGTTTCCCGCAGGGGCATGGGATTGTCGGCGGAATACACGGTGGCCGAGGAGGAGAAGACAATCTTCTTGACGCCGTTGGCCCGCATGACATCGCACAGGACCATGGTGGAGTTCAGGTTGTTTTCATAGTATTCCAGCGGAATCTGGCAGGATTCCCCCACGGCCTTGAGGCCCGCGAAATGGATGACGCCGTCGATGGTGTTTTGTTTGAAGATTTTGTCCAATGCGACCTTGTCCCGCACATCGATTTGATGGAAGGTCGGCCGTTTGCCAGTGATGGTCTCCACCCGCTCCAGAGACTTGGAGGAGGAGTTGCAGAGGTTGTCCACGACAATGACGTCCATGCCGCGGTTCAGCAGTTCCACGCAGGTGTGGCTGCCAATGTAGCCGGCTCCGCCGGTGACCAGAATGTTCATGACTCTATACCTTATTTATATATATGTTATTTGACGACGATGTTGACGAGACGGCCGGGGACCGCGATGGCCTTGACAATCTGCTTGCCGGCCAGCAGCGGCTGGATTTCGGGGGCGTCCTGCGCGGATTTGATCATGCCATCCTTGTCCAATTCGGCGGGCACCATGAGTTTGGCGCGGGGTTTGCCGTTGATTTGGACAAGAATTTCGATGGCGTCCACTTTGAGTTTTTCCTCATCATATTGCGGCCAAGGCACATAGGCCAACGAGCCCGAATGACCCAGCCGTTGCCACAGCTCCTCCGCGATGTGTGGGGCCATGGGGCTGATGAGCAGGACCAGCGTCTCCATCGCCTTGCGGTTGCGGACCGTCATGCGGCCGAACTCGTTGGTCGCGATCATCAGCTGGCTGATGGCCGTATTGTAGCTGATGGCCTCGATGTCCTCCGACACCTTCTTGATGGTCTGATGGAGCAGCCGCTCCGCGTCCCGCGTCAGGGGCTCGTCGGAGATTTCCTTGGCCAGTTCGCCGCTTTCGGGGTCGATGAACAGCCGCCAGAAGCGGTTCAGGAAGCGGTGGACGCCCTCAACCCCCTCCGTGCTCCAAGGCTTGACTTCCCGCAGGGGCCCCATGAACATCTCGTAGAGGCGGAAGCTGTCTGCGCCGTATTTGGCGATGACCTCATCGGGATTGACCACGTTCTTGAGGGACTTGGACATTTTGGCGGGCAGCATGGTGAGCTCCTCGCCCGTTTCCTTATGGAAGAAGCGGGTATTGTTGTCCCGCGCCTCCACCAAATCGTTGGGGACGAGGACGCCCCGTTTGTCCTTATAGGAGATGCCGAGAATCATGCCCTGATGAATCAGACGCTTCCATGGCTCCGGATGGCTCACGAGACCGAGTTTGTAGAGGACCTTGTGCCAGAAGCGGGAGTAGAGCAAATGGAGGACGGCGTGTTCCGCACCGCCGATGTAGAGGTCCACAGGCATCCAGTACTTTTCCTTTTCGGGGGCCCAAGGCTGGCTGTCGTTGTGCGGATCGATGTAACGCAGGTAATACCAGCAGGATCCAGCCCATTGAGGCATGGTGTTCGTCTCCCGTTTTCCCTTCTGGCCCGTGACGGGATCCGTGTAGTTGAGCCATTCTGTGGCGCGGGCCAGAGGCGGCTCGCCGTCGGCGGTGGGCTTGTAGTTTTCCATTTCGGGCAACCTGACGGGCAACTCGGAGGTGTCCAGCAGCCGGATGGTGCCGTCCTCCATATGGACCAATGGGAAGGGCTCGCCCCAATAGCGCTGGCGGGAGAAGAGCCAGTCGCGGAGCTTGAAATTGACGGTGCCCTTGCCGATGCCCTTGGTTTCCAGCCACTTGGTCATTTTCGGCTTGGAGTCCGCCACGCTGAGTCCGTCAAGGGACAGCTCGTCGTTGGCAGACTGGAAGAGGGTGCCCTCGCCCGTCCAGCAGGCTTTGCCGGCCAGCACGTCGTCCAAAGAGACGCCGGCGGCCGCGCAGGCTTCTTCCGTGGGCTTCAGAATGCAGATGATGGGAATGTTGAACTTGGTGGCGAACTCAAAGTCACGGGTGTCATGGGCGGGGACGGCCATGATGGCACCGGTTCCGTAAGAGCTTAATACATAGTCAGATATCCAAATTGGAATCTTCTTGCCGTTGACGGGGTTGGTGGCATAGGAGCCGGTGAACTCGCCAGTCTTCTCCTTATTGTCGGTGCGGTCCAGGTCGGACTTGTTGCGGGCGATTTCCACATATGCCTCCACGGCGGCCTTTCGGTCGGCGGTGGTCAGCTTGGGGACCAACGCATGTTCGGGTGCGAGAACCATGTAAGTGGCGCCGAACAGGGTGTCGGGTCGGGTGGTGTAGACGCGGATGACCGCATCCAGGCCATCGACGTTGAAATCCACTTCCGCGCCAGTGGATTTGCCGATCCAGTTGCGCTGCATTTCCTTAGTGCCTTCCGGCCAGTCCAGTCCGTCGATGCCGTCCAGCAGCTCCTCCGCATAGTCGGTGATCTTCAAGACCCACTGGCGGATGGGTTTGCGGATGACGGGGAAGTTTCCCACTTCCGAACGTCCGTTGATGACCTCTTCGTTGGCGAGGACCGTGCCCAGTTCGGGGCACCAGTTCACGGGCTGGAAGGACTCATAGGCCAGTCCCTGCTCGTAGAGGCGGGAGAAGATCCACTGGGTCCATTTGTAGTAGGCGGGGTCGGTGGTGTTGATTTCGCGGTCCCAGTCGAAGCTGAAGCCAAAGGCCTCCAGCTGGCGGCGGAAGACCGAAATGTTTTTGGCGGTGGTGACGGCGGGGTGGGTTCCCGTCTTGATGGCGTATTGCTCAGCGGGAAGGCCAAAGGCGTCCCAACCCATGGTGTGGAGGACATTGAAGCCCTTCATGCGCTTGTAGCGGCACCAGATGTCCGACGCCGTGTAGCCTTCGGGATGGCCCACATGGAGTCCCGCTCCCGACGGATAGGGGAACATGTCCAGAACGTACAGCTTTTCCCTTGTGGCGTCGCAGTCTATGGCTTTGAAGGTCTTGTTCTCTTTCCAATAGGCCTGCCATTTGGGCTCGATGGCCGCTGGATTGTAGACTGGTGTTTTCTCAGACATTGTGCTTTCTCAAATAACGTGGATTCCTGTTCGCGGGCAAGGGCCATGAGACGTTGCCGCCGCCGGCCCCAGCCCCTTTATACCATATATTATATATAAATATAGTATCGAAGCCCCGATTTGCCATTCTCCACGGGGGCACATTTCGTGCAATCCGACTCCTATGTAGCGTGGCGGGAATGCAGTCTTCTCGTGCAAATCACATGTTTTTTCGCATGGCAGGCTTGCCATCTAGCGGGAAGGGATATATTGAATGGTGTTTGATTGTGCCGTTGTGGCATCGAAATGAGTCATTTGATGAAAAGGAGAAGACAAAATGGCGTTGATTGCTGCCCAGATGTACACGTTGCGAAACTTCTGCAAAACCCCGGCGGACATAGCGTCCAGCTGCGCGAAGGTCAAGAAGATGGGGTATGACGGAATCCAGATTTCCGGCATGGGGCCCATTGAGCCGGAGGAGATGAAGAAGATTCTGGACGGAGAGGGTCTGCAGTGCGCGGCCACCCACATCAGTCTGGATGAGATGGAGAAGAATACGGAGAAGGTGATTGAAACCCATCAGCTGTGGGGTTGCCGTCTGACCGCCATCGGCGGCTTCTTCCCCCAAGAGGCCTGGACACGGGCGCTGTGGGAGAATTTCGTGGCGCGGTTCAACGCGGTGGCCAAGAAGTTCGAGGGCAGCGGCATCCGGATCGGCTATCACAACCATAGCCATGAATTTGCCATGGCTGAAGACATCCGCCCCATGGACTACCTCATCAGCCGGCTGGATCCCGAAATCTGGATGGAAATCGACACCCATTGGGTGGCCCGCGGCGGCAGCGATCCGGCGGCCTACATCCGCAAAGTCGCCCACCGCATTCCTCTGGTCCATTTCAAGGATCTGCTGATTCTGCGGGACCGCGCCACCTACAAGATGTGCGAGATTGGAGACGGCAATCTGAACTGGCCGGCCATTATCGCCGCCTGCCGCTATGCGGGCGTGCGGTGGTATGCCGTCGAGCGGGACGATGGGGACATGGATCCCTTCGACAGCCTGAAGCGCAGCATTGAGAACATGCGGGAGAAGATGGGCCTGTAAGTCACGCTACGCAAAGAAAGAGAGGAATTCATTTAATGCAATATTTTGCATTCGAATTTTTGCTCTTTCTTTCGTCTTTTGGCAGACAGGGGCGTTTTTTAGTCGAGTCTGTTGACGGCGATGGCTTCATGTGATGTCCCATGAATGCAACGCAAAACCAGCCTTTGATTTTGGCGCAGCTAGCCGATCCCCAAATCGGCTTCAAGGACTACGAGGGGGAGCTGGCGCGTTTTCGCAGGGAGATTGACCTGCTCAACGCAGATGACTGCCAGGCGGTGGTCATCTGCGGCGACATGATGCATCTCACGTCACGGGAGAGCCTTGCGTTCTTCCAAGAGGAGCTGGCCAGACTTCGGAAGCCCGTGTATTTGGTGGCCGGCAACCATGATGTGGGGCAGGGGCCTTCGTCCCGTCAGCTCTTTGAGGAGAGGTTTGGGCCCACGTTCTACGCCGTGGACTTGCCCGGCGGCGCCCAGCGGCTGGTGGTTCTGGACACGGACCTTTGGCAGAATCCCGCGTCGGCAACCGCCGTGATGGACGACTTCCTTCAGGCGGAGCTGACGCAGGCGCGCTCTTCGGGTCAACGGCTCGTTCTGGCGGTCCATGTGCCTGTCTTCATCGATTCCGTCGGCGAGGCCGTGGAGTATTTCAACCTGCCGTTGGAGCGTCGGAAGTGGCTGCTGGAGTTGCTGGAAGGCTCGTCGGTGGCGGCGGTCCTCTCGGGACACTCCCACACCGCCTTTGCCTTCGTGTGGAAGGGCATTCTCTTCTCCGGAGCGGAGACGACCAGCGACGCTTTCGACAAGGTGAACTATGGCTATCGGCGGCTGGTCTTTGATGGCGACTGGCTGCGCTTCAGCACCGTTCCCGTCTTGACTCCATGACCGAAGAACGTCAGAAACGCGCTGATTTGTCCATAAAAGGAAGTGGCATTTGCCATCATGTATAATATATTAATGGTAGCCTTTCGGTTTTGGCCTGCGGATAGGTTGGAGCAAAGGGAGGCTGTGATATCAACGAAAGTGAGGATTGAAGATGAAAATGTGGAAACTGATGGCGGCGACTCTGGGCTGTCTGGTGCCGTTTGCCATGGCTGACAAGGTCATGCTCAAGGATGGTTCCGTGCTGGTTGGCAGCATCGGGAAGATTCATGAAGGCAAAGTGATGCTGAAGACGTCCTTTGCGGGCGAACTGGGGTTGGATCAGACCCAAGTTATTGGCATTACGACAGATGGACCTGTGAATCTGGCGCTGTCTCCCACCAACAAGGTTCAGGGCACGCTGACAATGGACGGTGACGGAAAGGTTCTGGCCAACGGACAGGTCGTGGATATGGCCGCGCTGACGGCGATGTGGCCCAGCGGCGGCGAGGATCCCACGCTTCCTCCGCCTCCCAAACCCCGCAAATGGAAATATGAAGTGGACATTGACGTGACCGGCAAGACCGGCAACACCGAGAAGTTCACTGGCGGCGGCGGCGCGAAGGCCACGCTGAGCGGCGACTATGACCAGTTCATCGCCTACGTCCAGGGCCGCTACAGCAAAGAGAACGGCGTGAAGACGGAAGAGAAGATTGTTGGCGGGCTGGACTATGAGCGGCGCATCATGGACACCAAGAATTCATGGTACTCCAAACTGCGGTTGGAACATGATGAAATCGATGGCTATGACTTCTACTCCTCCCTGGGTGCCGGTTATGGTTACTACCTGATGGACGAAGAGGATGCCAAGATCCGTCTCCGTGGCGGTTTCAGCTACATCCACAGGGCCTATACGGATGACACGAAGGACGACGACGACATGGCCGTTGACTTCGGTTACCATCATGAATTCAAGATCAAGCTGGGTCTGCTGGTCACCGACGTGACCTACACGCCTGCCGTTGACGACTTCAAGGAAGACTATCGCCTCTTCCACGAGTCCTCCCTCGCCATCGCGACTCCGTTCAAGAACCTGAGCTTCAAGATCGGTGTCTCCAACGAATACAACAGCAAGGTCGCCGCTGGCAGATCCCATATGGACACCACCTACTTCGGCAAACTGGTGTATACGTGGGAATAGTGCCCACCGGCACAGCATAAAGGAAAAGGCAACGCAGGGTAATGCCGCAGACGCCGCGGACATCTGTCCGTGGAGATGGGCGTGGCCGCGTTGCCTTTTTCATTTTTACGCGACAAGGGAAACAAAATGCATGCTGTTTCTGAATTGTGAAGGAATGGTTCAGAATATTGATGGCCTATGGCGGTTTCATGGTTGTCATTCGTGAATGGCAGCCACGAAGCTTGCCTTGGCGCTTAGCCTTTAAATCGTTGAATCCACTTAAATCTCTAGTTTCTAATACGTTATGACTGGCGCAGAATGTGTCATCCGATGTTTGGAGCGTGAGGGAGTCGAGTTGATTTTCGCCTATCCGGGTGCCTCCTCCATGGAGTTGCATCAGGCGCTGATCGACTCCACCATCCGCGTGGTGCTGCCGCGCCATGAGCAGGGGGGATGCTTTGCGGCAGGTGGCTATGCACGGAGGTCGGGCCGAGTTGGCGTCTGCATGGCCACCAGCGGGCCGGGGGCGACCAATCTGGTCACGGGAATCACGGATGCCTGCGCGGACTCCATTCCTCTGGTCGTGATCACGGCGCAGGTTGATCAGCGACTTATCGGCAAAAACGCCTTTCAGGAGACGGACATCATCGGCATGACCCGCCCCTGCGTGAAGCACAGCTATCTTGTCCTTTCCGCGGAGGAGATTCCCCAAACGGTGAAGGACGCCTTCTATCTGGCGTCCCATGGACGGAAAGGCCCCATTGTCATTGACATCTCGCGGGATGTGCTTCGTGGAAAATGCACGGCGTCGTTTGCGGAGGCCCCGTCACCGCGGCTGACGGCAGTGGAGGCCGCGGCGCCCTCTATGGAGGAGCCGGCGGCTCGGCTGCATGAGTTGCTGTGCCGCAGCCATCGCCCATGCATTTTCGCGGGCGGCGGCGTCATTCATGGGGAGGCCTGCGAGGAGCTGACCCGTTTTGCGCGGGCGAACCGGCTGCCGGTGGCCACCAGTCTGATGGGCGTGGGGGCCTTCCCCGAAACGGATCCGCTGAGCCTGAAATGGCTGGGCATGCATGGAAGCCATTACGCGAACCGCGCCGTCAATGAATGCGATCTGCTCATCGGGTTAGGCGTCCGCTTCAGTGACCGAGTGACGGGGGACATTCAGTCCTTCGCTCCTCATGCGATCATTGTCCATGCGGACATTGATCCCTCCGAAATCAACAAGAACAAGCCGGCGGACATGGCCATTGTGGGGGATGTGCGGCAATTGCTGCGGCGACTGAACGAATTTCCCCCTTGCCCCCCTCGTGAGGCATGGCTAGCCCAGCTGGAGGAATGGAAGCGGAAATATCCATTGAGCTACGGCAAGCCGGAGGGGCAGGAAATCAGCGGCCCCGATGTCATCGAGGCACTTTATCGGCTAACTGGCGGCGAGGCGACGTTGGTCACTGGCGTAGGGCAAAACCAGATGTGGACGGCCCAAGGCTATACCTTCACGCACCCCCGCCAGTTGTTGACTTCCGGCGGGCTGGGCGCCATGGGCTTCGGACTGCCCGCCGCCATTGGCGCCCTTTTGGCGGAACCCAATCGCCTGACGGTACTTGTGGATGGCGACGGCAGCTTTCAGATGAACATCCAGGAGTTGGCGACCCTCTATGCGGAACAGTTGCCGCTGAAGATGTTAATACTTGATAATCAGCAACTTGGCCTTGTCGCTCAATGGGAGAACCGCTATTATCGCATGCGGCATGGCAACACGGATTTGGCTGTTCCCTCCGCTGGCAGACCCTATCCGGACTTCTGTCGGATTGCAAGTGGCTATCTCATTTCAGGACAAGAAGTTACAACTATAAATGAGCTGGATTCCGCCATTCAGGCCATGTTGACGGCTTCTGGTCCCTATTTGCTGGATGTCCATATCCGCAAGACGGAATACGTGTATCCTGCCATTCCCCCTGGCAAAACCTGCAACGAGACGATTCTGAATCCGATTCTCGGCTAGGGAGTTCCGCTTCAGCTTTTTTATCCACAGAATACACGAAATAAACAGAAGCGAACTGCCGCTCAAAAGCGGCTAAGGAGTCCACAGAATACACGGAATAAACAGAAGCGGCCTGCCGCTCAAAAGCGGCAGGCCGCGATTCTTTAAAGTCATGTGCACTGCAAACGGCTTACGCGTTTTCCCAAAGTTTCCACATGAGCACCTGGGCCCGGTCGGCGATGCAGCGGCCGCCGTCGGTGGTGAGGGTGCGGGAGAGCACGGGTTTGGCGCCGTAGGCGCCGCGCAGGGCCTGATCCGTGGTGGGAATGTAGCAGAAATTGGCGTTGGCCTGTTCGATGACGAAAGTATAAGGTGCTGGAGACCAATGCTTTAGTTCAAGACCCCAGCGGGTGAAGATTTCGCCGGGAAGGCCGATGAACAGGATGTCGCCGCAACGCAGAACCTGCACGGGCACATGGCCTGTCTTCCCATCGTGGTCCCATGCGTCGCTGGACATGACCAAGGCGGAGTCCCATCCCTTCATGCGTTTACGGGCCACTTCCACTTCAGCCAGAAATTCGGCGTCTCGTGTGTAATAGGGAAGCTCCAGATAGTCCAGTTGAGCGGCCAGGACGGTGCTTTCCATTGGTTCAGACTGTTCGATGGCCGCCATGGTGGCGCCGGCAATGGCACGGCCCATGGAGATGGCGTGAGGAATGCGCGGCTGACGGCGAGTGGGGTGGTCCAGCCCATGGTTCAAATCGCCACAGCAGCCGTTCATGAAAACTGTAATTACATCTTCTCCATAGACTTGTGACAATGCCTTGCCGATTTCCCCCGGCCAATCGGCGGAGATGAAATCTGCGGTGCCGCCGCCGATGGTGTCTGGATGCATGGCGAAATTGACCAAAAAGGCCCGGGTTTCGCCATCGAGATCGCAGACGCGCAACGCCTGCAGCTCGCGGTCCACGGGGCCTGCCAAGCCGATGCCGTTGCCTTTGGAGAACATTTCGCTGCCGTCTCTCAGACGTGCTAAGCGATTGGACCCCACATCTTTAACCGTCTCACGGCCGGGCACCAGCAGGGCGGGGAACATGTTCTGTTTCGCCTTGACGACACTTTCCGCAATGAATTGCGGCAGGGCGTTGACGAATTCATCGTTGTGCGGCAGCAGGGCGTCCCGCCAGGGAAGCGGTGCCGTATGGGTGTGCGTGGCATGGAGCAGCACATTCTGCGGCGGGATTCCCGTCTGGGCCTCGATGAGCTTTTTGGCGGCGTCTGCCTGCGGTGCATCCATGCAGAGGATGTCGACGGAGACAAAGGCTAATGTGGTGCCTTCGCGTTCAAGAAGCAGGGCGTGGGCGAAGAGGCCGTCTCGAATCCATGTGGCGATGCGTTCATGGTAGTAGCCGGCTAGCCCAACTCCCGTTGGGGCAGGAATTTGCACCTTTGCGGCGCCAGCTTTGATTTCTGGAAGACCTTCGGCATTGAAGAATTTCATGATGGCAACTCCTTCTTAATGGAATTAGAAATTAGGAATTAGAAATTAGAAATTAAATTTGAATTAGGAAGTGGGAATTAGGAAGTAGGAATTAGGAAGCAGGAAGTAGGAAGCAGGAATTAGGAAGCAGGAAGTAGGAATATGAGTTTGGATGAATCTAGAGAAGGGCGCCGACAAGGGCGGAGAGGAGAATGAGAGGCGTTGTGGTCAGGTTGAACTTTTCCTTTGCGATGATGGAAAGGGCGCAGATGAACATTCCTTTGGCGGAGAAGAAGCTGGAACCAAGCCAGGCGGGAAGCTGGAAGGACAGCGCGTTCAGGCAGTCAGCGGGAGCGTGGTCGATGAAGACGGACATTTGGAGGAAGGTGATGGCCGCGAAGACGACGAGGGCCGTCGCCGCCAGGCGGGCTCCCTGAAGGCCGCCTTTCACGATGGCGTTGTCCTTCCACCGATTGATGGAGTTGACGGCCAGCGCTCCCACGATCAGCGCAGGAAGGACCAGCCCGAGGGTCGCGAAGGCGGCGCCGATGAAGCTGTTGCGGAGGAAGCCCACGTAGGTGGCGGTGTTGATGCCGATGGGGCCAGGGGTGACCTGCGCGATGGAGACCAGGTTTCCGAAGGTGTTTTTTGAGATTAGTTGCTGATTCTCAACGAATTCTGTAAATAGAAGAGGCACCAGCACATAGCCGCCGCCAATGCACATCATGCCAAATTTGAAGAAGGTCCAGGTAAGCAGCAGGTTCGTCTTCATGATGCGGCGTCCTCCTGTTTTTCATTGCGTTGGCGTTCACGCCATTTGAGCAGGCCGATGCCGTAGGGGATGGCCGTCAGGATGATGTACAGCGGATTGCAGCCGAACAGCACGAGAATGAGACAGACGGCGGCGCTGGTGGCCTCCAGCCAGCCCGTGAGGGTTTTGCGGGCGGTGCGCCACGCGGTCATGATGATCAGGCCCGTGATGCAGGCGCGGACGCCTGCGAAGGCGCCGAGAAGCCGTGCGTTCTTCGGGTCCAGGTGGGGGAAGAAGGCGGCGATGATGACGATGACCAGATAGGAGGGCGTGATGGCGCCCGCCACCGCCAGAACGGCTCCCGCATAGCCCGCCACCTTCATGCCAATGTACATGGCGGAATTGACCGCGATGATGCCCGGCAAGGTCTGAACCAAGGCGACCATATCCACAAGTTCCTCTGGCGTAAGGATTTTGTACTTTTTGACAAAGGTCTCCTCAATGACGGGCAGCATGGCATAGCCGCCACCGACGACCAGAGCTGCAATTCTGGCGAAGGTGGAGTACAACAGCCACAGGCGGGCTGGCAGACTCATGGGTTTCGAGGTCATTTCGTGTCAAGGACAACAGGGTGCATGGCGCTGCGGCGATGGAAGCGGGCTTGGGTCGGCCACAGGTTGAACAGGATGGGATTGTCGTTGTTGTGGTAGTCCGATCCGGCGATGTTCAGCTCAAGCGGCGTCTGGAAGTTGAACTGGGCCAAGGGGATGGCGATTTCCACCGTCCATCCGTCCTCGGTCCGGCGGCCACGGGCCACCACCTGCTCCGAGTTCCACTTGCCGTCTTCCCCTTGGCCGTCATATATGGCGCCGTCCGCATTGACGACAAACTGGTAGTAGACGTCGGAGTCGATGGAGGAGAGGAAAAGTTCCAGACTGTCGCCGTTCCAGACAGGGTCATCCAGTTTCGTTCCAACGAGTTGGAGAGTCCGATCCTCCAGTTTGGCGGCGATGTAGAGGATGGTGGCGTCCGAATCCATGGCGACGGCCGCGGCGCGGGTGGCGTGATCAATGGCGTCATCGCTGTCATTGGCATGAACAAGGGGATGGAAGATGGCGGTCTTCCAAAGCGGTTCGTCCAGATTGCCGTCCAGAACTGGGGGGTGGGCGGCGGGAGTGGCCTGCAGATACGGCGCTTCAAAGGGGGTGACTCCGTTGACCTTTTGCCATCCCGTTGTATCTTGCTCTTGGGCAGATACTTGCAAAATCAAAAGAGGGGAGGGCAGGGGGAGGCAGAAGGACTTCAGGTCCTGCGGCGTCCAGATGGCATTGCCATCGTGGGTGTAGATGGCCTTTTCGGAGGGGGAGGTGACCCAATAGCCGGAGGCAGTCAGGTTGGCAACGTCCACATCGAAGGTCAGGGGAGCATATGACGTGGCGTTGGAAGGACGGGAGAGGAAACGGAAGCCACCGTTGCCGTCGCTGGTGGCAAGGAAGTCCAGCGGCATCATCTGATAGCGGGTCAGGTCGTGGTTTTTTCCGCAGAACCGTGTGGAGGTCAAGCGGTTACGCAGGCCGCAGAGGCGCAGGCCCTGGCCGGCGGCAGGGGCGTCCTTCAAGCTTTTGATAAGGGAGGCGTATTGTTGAAGCTCCGGACTGAGCGAGGTGCCCGGCCCCAGCATGATGTCGCGGAAGGCCTGAATCTCCTCCGGCTGGATGCCGATTTGGAACAGGAAGATTTCCGCCTTGACATGGAGGGGGGCGTCGGGTTTGCCGTAGGCCAGAAGGGGCTTGTAGAACTGGTCAAAATATGCGGGGGGCCGCAGGGCCACGCAGAAGGAGGTGTAGGTGTAGTCCACAAGGAGGTCTTTGACGGAGTAGCCCAGAGTCGCTCCCAGCAGGAACCCCAAGGTTCCGGTCCGGTCTGCGCCGGCGATGCAGTGGAAGTTGATGGGGTAGTTGTTCTTGTCGCAGAAGATGCGGAAGAGCTTGGCGTAGTTGGTGTTGCCGTCGGAGGTGTAGAGGCCGCTGTAGCAGGTGGAGGAGATGTTGATGTAGTTGATGGAGTCGCCGAGGGGGGAGCTTGTCATGCCCGCCGTCTCGCCATGGGAGCGCAGATCCAGTTCCGTCTTCAGCTTCAGGTCCTCCAGCATGATTCGCCGACCTTCATCCGTGAAGCGGGCCTTGCCGGGCGTCTTTCCGCCGTCGCCGCTGTTGTTGTTCAGGCCAGTGCTGCGGTAGATGAGCCCTTGGCGGGAAGTCCGCCCCGCCATGGCCGGCTTGCCGCCCAAATCGCGGAAGTTGTTCACATTTGGGACGTTAAGGAGTCTTAATGGCAGTGGATCCACCACGAAGGAGGCGATTTCCGTGTCCACCCGCGAGCCGTTGTTGTGACAGGCGGAGGCCTGCCAGTAGTAGGTCTTGCCCAACTCCAGATTGTAGATGGCATAGGCGCTGTGGGGCGGCTGGGCGGTGACGGCCCCTTTCAGTTCCGGATTGTCGGCGTAACGGACTTCATAGTGGATGTTTGGGCGGTCGCCGCTGAATCTCCACCGCAGGGTGATGCCTTGGGGCTGCCCGCCGGTTTCCTTGGCCAGACTGTCCACTAAATCCTTCTCTTCCAGAAAGATCCGCCGAATCTGCTCTTCGGTCTGAAGGGCATAGAATTTCTGCGCGGACGTGAGCATGGTGGCCCGCTGGCCGTTCACGGGATAGACGGCCTTGATGGTGTTTTCCGCGGCGGCGGTCAACACGGTCAACGCACCCAACATCAATAAAAAACGACGGGAAAACCACATGGCGGACATCCTTTTGTAAGTTGTTCTATATCAAGATGTTATGACTTTTGTGTAACAAAATGCCATGGTAACTTTGAACAACGATGGCTTGGCCGCTGCCATGGCCCACTGGCTGACATGGGTGTCAGGCCCCAACATGATGTCGCGGAAGGCCTTCGTTCTCATGCTCCATCAGAATAATTATAAAAACTCCCGTGGTTCATTCGAACGGCGGGAGTTGAAATTGGTAGTCTGGTGGAGGATCGAACTCCAGACCTACTGCTTAGAAGGCAGTTGCTCTATCCAACTGAGCTACCAGACCAGACACATCACTAATATGGCATCATTTGCGGATTTGGCAACTTGCCATGAGATTCTTCTTGGTGATTTTTGTGGGCAAACGCAATCCCTCGGCAATTGACGTGCCCCGCACTCTCTGACTCGTGTGGCTTTTGCGGAAGAAGGAAGTATATTAGACAGAGAGGATTCCTTCTGAATGTTTGCGAGTCGAAAAGTCATACCTATCATGAAGATGAAGAAGATGTTGATGACTATTTCCATTTTGGGCTCTCTGACGACGGGGAGCGTGGCGTCGGCGAATTCGGCCAGCCGTGAACTGCCCGTGACGGAGCAGTGGCTATGGCTTCCCGTGGGCAATCAGGAGCCGGAGGGGACTTTGACGCTTTACGAGGGGGAGAATCCCGTGAAACAGTGCCAAATTCGTCTTTCCGCCACGCCGCAGTGGTTTGCCTGCATGGATGTCTCCGCCTTCCGTGGCAAGACGCTGCGACTGGTGGCGGATGGCATGTCGGAGGCGTGTTCGGCGGCTTTGGAGAAGATTTGCCTTCGGGACACGGAGCCGAAACCGTTGGAGGAGGAGGCGTCGTGGCGGCCGTTGATTCATTTCACCCCGCGGCGGGGCTGGAACAACGACCCCAACGGCTTGGTGTATTTTCAGGGGGAATATCATCTTTTCTTTCAGCACAATCCCTATGGGGTCACGTGGGGCAATATGCACTGGGGTCATGCTGTGAGTCGTAACTTGTTCCAATGGAATGAGTTAGGAGATGTTCTGGAGCCAGATGCCCTCGGCGCCATGTTCAGCGGCAGCGCCGTCATCGACCACGAGAACACCGCCGGTTTCGGCAAAGGGGCCATGGTGCTCATCTACACGGCGGCGGGAAACCCCTTTGTCCAATGCATTGCCCACAGCATGGATGGACGGCATTTCACCAAATTTGATGGCAATCCGGTGGTTCCGTGTCAGACTGACGGAAACCGCGACCCCCGTGTGTTTTGGCATGAGCCGACCCGCCGCTGGATCATGGTGTTCTATGTGCAGAGGCCGGGGCCGCGGCACACGGTGGAGTTTTGGGGATCGCCGAATCTGCGGGAGTGGAGCAAGCTGTCCGATGTCCAAGGCCAGGAGGGGGCGGGCTTCCTGTACGAGTGCCCCGACTTCTTCGAGCTGGCCGTGGAGGGGCGGACGGAGACCCGCTGGGTGCTGATGGCGGCCAACGGCGAATATGCCATCGGCCGCTTTGACGGCGTGCGCTTCCATATGGAGTCGGGGCCTCATGAGGGGTTCCGTGGCGAGGCCCTCTACGCGGCACAGACGTTCAACAATGAGCCGGAGGGGCGGCGCATTATCCTGTATTGGCTACGCTGCGCCGCGCCGTCGTCGGCCCCGTTCAACCAGGGCATGAGCCTGCCCCATGAACTGAAACTGAAATCCACACCCGCTGGAATCCGACTTGTCCATGAGCCGATGCTGCCGCCAAATTTGCCCTTGATTTCCGTCACGGAGGCGAATCAGAAGGCGGAGGGGACATCTGTCGGCGAGGCTTTCGCCTGCCGTATCCATGTGGAGGATGCCACCCGTTTCGACCTGCGCCGCAAAGGCATCCATGCCACCTATGATCCTGAACGCAAGGAAGTTGTGGTGAATGGAAAAGGCTGCCCATGGCCGTTGGAGACGGTCGGGCTGGACATGCTCCTCATCGTCGATCGGCTTTGCGTGGAGCTGTTTTCAGCTGATGGCCTGCACTACGGCGCCATTTCGCTGAATTGAGAGGAGGCTCATCCAGTAGTCAACTGCTTTGGAATGTTGCAAAAAATGAAAGATAATACAATTGGGGCCAGGTTCAAAAAGTGGCCCATTTTCGGGCCTTTTGCAAGAGGAGGTTAATATACAGCGTTGACCCTAAAACGCGAGGAAGGGCATCGTGGGGCCACGGAAAGGGCATCGACCCTAAAACAGAGGTCATTTTTGTCACTTTCGGACACGATTTTTGCGGCTTTTGGCTCTTTTTGCGGCGAATGACAAATATTCATTTATTGCATTCAAAAACCTAGATGACATAATGGCCGTAAAAGGGGCCTCTGGATGTATTTCTGCGTTTGCCTTATTTTGTGGCAGAAGGCGTTTTGGGGATATTTGATATTGCAAAAAATGCAATATTGCGGAATCTGTAACTTCAAAGTGACTGTTTAAGTTTAGGCGGGGGGGCTGGCCACCTATGGCCACTTCCCCTAACACTCTAGCTAGCTCTAGAAGCACTATACTTCTTTAGGTTGTAATTTACGTTTCCTGAAAGGATCGCACAAGTTGTTTTCTGCCGCCCCTTCAGGGCTTGAACAATCGTAACAATCTGCCATACCCGGGGTTACGCTTGCCGCTTCGCGGCCACGCTTACCCCGGGCTGTGCTCCGCCGCCCCTTTGGGGCTGACGTGCGAACTGCAATGTCGTTTCGAAAAACCTTACTCTACCCTAATGTGGTATAGCTCTAGAAGCTCATGAAATTCTAGAAAAATTCCTAATTTCTAATTCCTAATTCCTAATTATCAATGATTTAGAGCCTTTGGATGCTCATGCCGCCATCGATTTGGATGACTTGGCCGGTGGAGTAGGGCAGATCGCCGCGCAACAGCATGGCGACGGCCTTTCCCACGTCCTCCGGTTCGCCCCAGCGGGGCTGCAGCGTCAGACCGTCGGCGATGAGACGGTCATATTTTTCCTGAACGCAGGAGGTCATGTCGCTGTGGATGACCCCTGGACGCAGCTCATAGACCGGAATGCCAGCGGCGGCCAGACGCACGGCGAACAATCGAGTCATCATGGCGACTCCCGCCTTGGACATGCAGTACTCCCCGCGGCTGACGCTGGCCGTCTCCGCCGAGATGCTGCCGATGTTGACAATGGCACCATGACCCGTGGACAAAAAATGCGCCGCCACACGCTGCGTCAGAAAGAAAGGCCCCCGCAGATTGATGGCCATGAGACGGTCAAAGCTTTCCGGCGTCATGTCCATCAGATCGGCTCGGACTTCAGGGGCGACGCCGGCGTTGTTAACCAGCGCATCCAATGCTGTGAAATCTTTTAGGACTGAATCTATAAGTCCTTGATGTTCAGTAAGTTGTGAAATATCGCAAGGGTAGTAGGCAAGGCGGCCGCGGCTGGTGGCCTGAAGTTTGGCGACGGTTTCCGCCATAGCCGCCGCATCCTTTCGTCCGCAGAAGGCAACGTTCCAGCCTTCGGCGGCAAGGGCCTTCACGATGCCCGCTCCGATGCCTCTTCCGCCTCCTGTCACCAATGCCGTCTTTGCTGTTGCCATGCGAATAACCACGAATTGTTAATTGCTAGTTCCCCCGCGCTTTGGCGGCGGCCTTGATGAAGCCTGGGCGGGCGGTGTCGATGAACTTTTCGTCCACGCAGAGGGCCAGCCGGATGTAGCCCGGATAGCCGAAGCCGCTTCCAGGCACAGCCAGAATGCATTGCTCTGTAAGCATTTCGACAAATTGTTTGTCGCTGACGGTGCCGGGGACTTTGGGGAAGAAATAGAAGGTGCCCATGGGCAGGGTGAATTCGATGCCCGCTTCGGTCAGCACCTGCGCCATCTTTCTGCGGCGGGAGATGTAGGCAGTGGCATCGGCGGAGGTGCCCAGGGCGGCCTGCATGAGGCGTTGGCCGATGCAGGGGGCGTTGACGTATCCCAAAATCCGGTTGGTCAGCGTGACGGCCGCGACAAGCTGTTGGCAATCAGGCATTTGCGGATTGACGGCCACATAGCCGATGCGTTCGCCGGCAAGGGCTAGGTTCTTGGAGAAGGAGCCGATGACCACGCTGTAGGGGTAGAGGGGCAGCATGGCGGGAACGGTGGCGCCGTCGAAGGCAAGGAATCGGTAGGGTTCGTCGGAGATCAAGTAGATGGGGCGGCCATAGCGGGCCGTCGCCTTCTCCAAAATCGCGGCCAGACTGACCAGTTCCTCTTTCGAGTAGATGACGCCTGTGGGGTTGTTGGGCGAGTTGATGATGATGGCGCGGGTCTTTTCCGTGATGGCCGCCTCGATGCCCGCCAAATCCAGATGGAAAGCGGGGGCAATGGACTTCACGGGCTTGAGGACGCCGCCGTAATTGCCTGCATAGAAGCCATATTCGACAAAATATGGGGCGGGGCAGATGACCTCCTCGCCCGGGGTGAGGATGGCGCGGAAGAAGGCGTTAAGGCCGCCGGCGGCGCCGACAGTCAGCACCAGATGGTTGGCGGTCAGCGGGCTTTCCTGCTCCTTGACCAAATAGGCGGCCAGGTCGGCCCGCGCGTCCGCATAGCCTGCATTGGGCATGTAGCCCAGGCCGGCGGGTTTGGCCACTTCGGCGACCAGGGCCTGCATTTTATCGATAACCGCTTGGGGCGGAGTCAGATCCGGATTCCCTAGACTGAAGTCGCATACGGCGTCATTGCCATATTTCTTCCGCAGTTCGATGCCGGCCTCGAACATTCGGCGGATCATGGAGGAATTGGCCAGATAGGTTTCGATTTGGGAGGAAACGAGTTGCATGGAATGCCCTCTAAGTAATTAGAAATTAGGAATTAGGAATTAGGAATTTTGTTAGGAGTTGGCAGTTAGGAGTTGGCAGTTAGGAGTTTTCTAGAGCTTCTAGAGCTAGCTAGAGTAAGCGGCGTGGACGTTACGAGGCGGTGACCTTCTCCAGAAGGGCGTCCAGGGCGGGGCGCATGGTCTTCAGGCAGACGACATGCTTTTGGAGGTCGTCGCCCATGGGGTCTGGAATGGAATAGTCGGAGCCGATGAGGCTCATGAGGGTGCGTGTCCGGCTCTTCGCGGATGGGAAGACGGCGAGAATCTCCTCCAGCTGTTTTTCCGTCATGCAGAGGATAAGGGACGAGCTTTTGACCAGTTTGGGCAGCAGTTGGGTGGTGCCGACCTGGATGGGCTCGGCGCCGATGGCCTTCAGGGCCTCGATGGCGGCGTCGCGAACCATGTCCTGACGACGCGTGTGGAGGCCGGCGGAGGCCACTTGGATGTCCGTGTTGCCCATGGCTTTCAGCCGCGACTGGACGTAGGCCGCGGCCATGGGGCTGCGGCTTCGGTTGTTGCCACACACAAAGAGGATGAGCGTCATGGGAGTCTATTCAAGAAAGACGTTGTCGATCAGGCGGGTCTTGCCGAAGAAGGCGGCGCAGGCCAGCAGGGCTGGGCGGTCGATCTGCTCGATGGGACGCAGGGTGTCCTGGTCCATGAGGACCACATAGTCGATTTGGCCCTCGCCCTTTTGGATGCTTTCCGTCAGAATCCGCTTGAGGGCATCGGCGTTGCGCTCCCCCTCCTCATAGCGCTTTTGGGCGGCGAAGATGCCCTTTGAGATGGAGAGGGCCCGCTGATGCTCTTCGGCGCTGAGGTATTTGTTGCGGGAGCTCATGGCGAGGCCATCGGCTTCCCGAACTAACGGTGCCAGAACGATTTGCAGCGGCATGTTCAGGTCACGGACCATGCGGCGGATGATGAGGGCCTGCTGGGCGTCCTTCTTGCCGAACACCGCCACGTCGCAGAGGCTGATGTTGAACAGTTTGGTGCAGACGGTGCAGACGCCGCGGAAATGGATGGGGCGGGACTGGCCGCACATGAGCTGCGAGAGGGAGTCCTCGTGGACCCATGTGGAGAAGTCGGGGGCATACATGAGCTGTGGCGTGGGATAGAAGATGGCATCCACGCCATGGGCTTCGCAGACGGCTTGATCCCGTTCAAAGTCCCGCGGATACTTGTCCAGGTCCTCGTTGGGGCCGAATTGAGTGGGGTTGACGAAGACGCTGACAATGATTTTGTCCGCATGGCGATGGGCAATGTCCATGAGAGACGCGTGGCCGTCGTGGAGATAGCCCATGGTGGGAACCAGTCCGATGGTCTTGCCTTCTTTATGCCATGCCGTGCTGAGCGCGCGGACGTCTTCAACGGTTTTGCAGATATTCATTTGGTTGAGTGCTCCTCTCCTGGGAAGGTGCCGTCCGTCACGGCGGCGTGGTAGTCGGCCAGAGCGGCTTTCATGGCGCAGCCGAGTTTGCCGAACTGTTTGGCATGGCGGGGGACAAAGTCGCCGCCGAGGCCAAGGATGTCTGTGATCACCTGAATCTGGCCGTCGCAGAAGGGGCCGGCGCCGATGCCGATGGTGGGAATATGCAGCGATTCGGTGATTTTGCGGCTCAATTCCATGGGAATGCATTCCAAGGTGACGGCGAAGGCGCCTGCCTCCTCCACGGCGAGGGCGTCATCGAGAAGCGCCTGCGCCTCGGCGTCGGCGCGGCCATGGACGCGATAGCCGCCGTCCTTCAGGACGGATTGGGGAAGCAGCCCGATATGGGCAAAGACAGGGATGCCAGCGGTCACTAACCGCTTGATAACAGGGCACATGGCACGGCCGCCCTCCAGTTTGACGCCGTCCGCGCCGCTTTCCTTCAAGTAGCGGGCGGCGTTGAGGACCGCATCGTCGATGGAAGCCTGATAGCTGCCGAAGGGCATGTCGCCGATGACCATGGCATGTTCCGCGCCGCGGCGGACGGCGGCCGTGAGCATCAGCGATTCCTCCAGCGTGACTGGAATGGTGTTCCGATAGCCCAACACTGTGTTGCCGGCGGAGTCGCCAACCAGCAGCAGATGACAGCCCGCCTCCTCCGCAATGCGGGCCATGATGGCACTGTAGGCGGTGACGCAGACAATCTTTTCCCCCGCCTGCTTCATCTTCATCAGGGTGCGTGTGGAAAAATGATTCGTTGCTTCTGACATCATGACCTCCTTTGTCTTTGAGTCATATGCTGTCTATTTGCGCTTGACCCGGGGCCCTTTCGGCGTGTCTTCGATGATCCAGCCGGCCTCGTCCAACTCCTTGCGGATGGCGTCGGCGGTGGCGAAGTCCTTGGCTTTGCGGGCGGCCTGACGGGCTTCCGCCTTGGCGATGATGTCCGCCGGCGCACTGTCTGCCTCGTCAGGAGTGAAGACGGCGAGGACGGTGTCGAAGCGGTCCAGCAGGGTCAGGACCTTGGCGGCGGCGGCTCCGGCCAGTTTGCCTTCGTCCATGAGGCGGTTGCCTTCGCGGATGAGGTCGAAGAGGGCGGCCAGGGCGGTGGAGATGTTGAGGTCGTCCTCCAGACCGGCGGTGAAGGCGGCGGCGGCCTTGTCCAAAATCTCCTGGACGCCGTCCTCCGCCGTCGCGTCCGCCGTGCGTTCCTTCAGGCGCTTGATGAATTCATCGATGCGCTGCAGGGACGTGCGGGCCTCCTCAAGGGCCTTGAAGGAGAAGTTGAGGGACTGGCGGTAATGGGTTCCGATGAGCACCCAGCGGATTTCCCGTCCCGTGTAGCCTTTGGCAAGAACGTCCCGCAGGGTGTAGAAATTGCCGAGGGACTTGGACATTTTCTGTCCGTCCACCATCAGATGGGCGCAGTGCATCCAATAGTTCACGAATTTGCAGCCATTGGCGGCCTCGCTTTGGGCGATTTCGTCTTCATGGTGGGGGAAAAGGTTGTCGATGCCGCCGCAATGGAGGTCAAACGTCTTCCCTAAGTACTTGGAGCTCATGGCGGAGCATTCGATATGCCAGCCGGGGCGCCCTTTGCCCCACGGGCTGTCCCAATAGACATCGCCGTCCGCTTCGTCGTAGGCTTTCCAAAGGGCAAAGTCCGCCACCGACTCCTTGGCGTATTCGTCCATTTTGATGCGGACGCCAGCTCGCATGGAGTCTCGGTCGATGTGGAGCAACTGGCCGTATTTGGGCCATTTGGCAATGGAGAAGTAGACGGATTTGTCCTCCGCCTGATAGGCGATGCCTTTGTCAAACAGGGTCTTGATCAGTTCAATCATCTCTGGAATATGCTCTGTCGCAGCGGGATAGACATCAGCCGGCTGAATGCGCAAGGTCTTGATGTCCGCAAAGAAGGCGTCTTTGTACTGTTGCGTGAAGTCGCGCAGGGCCATGCCGGCGGCTTGGGAGTTGCGGATGGTCTTGTCGTCCACGTCCGTCAGATTCATGACGTGCTTGACCTCATAGCCGCAATAGCGCAGCGTGCGCTTCAGCAGGTCTTCGAAGACATAGGCGCGGAAATTGCCGATGTGGGCGAAGTTGTATACGGTGGGGCCGCAGGTGTAGAGTCCTGCCTTTGACGGGACTAGGGGAGTGAATTCCTGTTGCCTGTGGGAGAGGGAGTTATAGATTGTGAGCGTCATAGTTGGAATTAGGAATTAGGAATGAGGAATTAGGAATTTGTCGTGAGGAAATTAGGAGAGAATGAAGGAAAGTTGGAATTAGAAATTAGGAATTAGGAATGAGGAATTTGTCGTGAGGAAATTAGGAGAGAATGAGGGGGAAGTTGGAATTAGGAATTAGGAATGAGGAATTAGGAATTTGTCGTGAGAATGTAAGAATTAGGAATTAGTGGTTATTTGGAAACGAGGGATGTGGGAAGGATAGTGATTTTTTGTAAGTTGCTTGTTTACAGTAACTTACGTGCTATTTCTCCGGTGGTGTGTCTGGCAGGACCGCGTCAATGGCCACGGGAAAGTGGTCGGAGGGGTACAGGGCGCCGTCGCGGTCGTCAATGGTTCGATGGGTCAGGACACGGATGCCTGAAGAGACGAAGATGAAGTCGATGCGACGTTTTTCCTGCTCATGGTCAGGGTCGTAGTTGAGGGCGTGGAAGGTCTGATTGGGGCCCACGTGGGGTGTCTCGCTGATGAATTCGCTGTCGGCAAGGGTTTGCGTGACAAGTTTGTAGAATTCATGTTCGCGGGTGGCGTTGAAGTCTCCCGTCAACAGCAGAGGCAGCCCTTGGGTGATTTCCTTTTGGCGGGAGAGAATCAGCTTGATGCCGTTGACGCGGGCCAAATCGCTCACATGGTCCAAGTGCGTGTTGCAGAGGACGAAACGCTTTCCGCTGCGCAGGTCGCGGAAGCGTCCGTAGGTGCACATGCGAGTGCAGGCGGTCTTCCATGAACGGGAGCCGGGGACATCGGGGGTCTCGGAGAGCCAGAAGGAGTGGTTCTCTTCGCATACGAAACGGTCCTTGCGGAAGAAGATGGCCATGTATTCGCCGTTGGTCTTGCCGTCCTCCCGAGCGACGCCCACGTAGTCCCACACGCCGTCTTTGACAATCTCGTTGATTTGGCGCAGCGTGGTCTCCTGCGTGCCGACAAGGTCAATCTGATGATCGTCTAACAGCTTGATAATGCGGGGGATACGTTCATCCCACTGGTTGCCGGGCCGATTGCCGCCGGGGACAAGAATATTGAAGGAGGCAATACGAAGCGCCCCTGGAGTGGTGGGGACGATGATTTGCTCAGCCATAGCTGTAACTCCTAGAACCGCAATGATTAGTGTTGTGGCAATGGTCTTCATTTGTTGTTCATCATGTAGTAGTGGGTGATCTCCTGGTCGCGGCCGAAGATGGTGGCGATCAGGGCGGTGCGAATCCACATGCCGTTGCGGACCTGCCGCCAGTAGACGGCGCGGGGGTCGCTGTCGCAGTCTGTGGAGATCTCCTGCCGACGGGGCAGGGGATGCAGGATGACGGAGTTGCGGCCGAGGACATTCAGGTCCGCGCCCGTGAAGGAATAGTCGTCCATGTTGAAATGGTGGCTTTCCCCTGGCTTGGCGTCCCATTCGTCTTGAATACGGGTCATGTAGACGGCGTCCGCCTTGGGGATGGCGGCCTTGAAGTTGCGGGTGACCTCGTAGTGGATGTGGGCGGCGTCAAGGGAGTCCAGGATGTCCTGTCCGATTTGGAGATGGTCTGGAGCGGCGAAGATCATGGAGATGTCGGGATAGAAGGTGAGCAGCTGGGAGAGGGAGCGGACGGTTCGGCCGCGGGCCAGGTCGCCGCAGAAGAGGATGCATTTGTGGGCGAGGCCGCCGTTGCGCTCAAAGCTGCGCTGGAGGGTATAGATGTCCAGCAGGGCCTGGGTGGGGTGCTGATCCTTTCCGGAGCCGGCGTTGATGATGGGAAGGGGGCGGTCCGTGTTGGAGATGGTCCACGCCATCTTCTCCACGAAGCCCTGGAGGGGCGTCCGCATGATGATCATGTCGAAATAGGAGCTGAAGGTGCGCACGGAATCCTCCCGCGACTCCCCTTTCATCTCGCTGGAAGTGGAGGAGTCGCGGACTTCCGCGATGCGGATGCCGAGGTACTGGCAGGCGGAGTAGAAGGAGAGGAAAGTGCGGCTGCTGGGCTGGCTGAAGTCCAGCATGGCGTGCTTATGGCAGAGCAGGTCGGCCAGGAAGTTCAGTCCCATGCGGCTTTTGGCGATGGTGCGGATGCGGGTCGCCAAATCGCAGAGCATGTCCAGCCGCTCCCGGTCGAACTGCTGAGCCACCAGCACATGGTACGGCCGGCCGTTGGCCTGCACCAGATAGGGGGCCTTTTCGAGGGGCGACAGCGCGTTGAAATCGTTCCAGCTGATCTCGTGGAGGTACTTTCGCTTGAGCATAGGGCTGAAGTTCCTGTTGTTGTGTGGTTTATGGAGTGACCATGGAGGACAGGATCATGGCCTTGATGGTGTGCATCCGATTCTCCGCCTCGTCAAAGACCTTGGAGAAGTCCGACTCAAACACATCGTCGCTGACTTCCATGGCGCCGGTGGATTTGCTGACTTCCGTCTTGTCATCGTGGAAGGCAGGCAGGCAGTGGAGGAACATCAGCTCGCCGCCCAGGTTGCCCGTGGCCTTTGCCATGGCCATGTTGACCTGGAAGGGCCGCAGCAGCTTGAGGCGCTCCGCGAACATGGCCTCCTCTCCCATGGAGACCCACACGTCCGTGTACAGCACATTGGCGCCTTTGACGCCGCTGGACGGGTCATGGGACACCTCCACGGTGGAGCCGTTGCGGGCGGCCGCCGTCCTGGCCAACGCGAGAATTTCAGGGGCGGGGGACAGCGCTTCGGGGCAGACGTCGACGAAGTTGATGCCGGCTTTGGCGCAGCCGACCATCAGGGAGTTGCAGACGTTGTTGCGTCCGTCGCCGATGAAGGCGAATTTCAGCCCCTTCAGTCGGCCGAAATGCTCTTTGATGGTCTGCAGATCGGCCAGAACCTGCGTGGGATGCCATTCGTCGGTCAGTCCATTCCACACGGGAATCCCTGAATAGGCGGCCAACTCCTCCACGGTGGACTGATGGAAGCCCCGGAAGAGCAGCCCGTCGAACAGCCGCCCCAGAACCCGGGCCGTGTCCCGCACGGACTCCTTCTTGCCGAAGTGGATGTCGCTCTGCCCCAAATACTCCGCGTTGCCGCCCTCGTCCTGCACCGCCACGATGGTGGAGCAGCGGGTCCGGGTGGAGGACTTCTGGAAGATGAGGCAGATGTTCTTCCCCTTCAGCAGGGGGTTGTTCAAATGCACTCCGGCCCGTTTCCGCGCCTTGAGGGCGATGGCGAAATCGACGAGGCCGAGGACCTGTTCGTCGGTGAGGTCGGCCAGTTTAAGCAACGGCTTTCCGGTCAAGCCAAGATTGGGAACGATGGACATATGTAATGCTCCTTTTGCGGTTTTAGTTGAGAATTTGGGTTCCAATGCCTTGGTCAGTAAAGATTTCCAGCAGCAGGGAATGTCGCAGTCGTCCGTCGATCATGTGGACTTTCTCCACGCCGCTGCGGATGGCGTCCGCCGCGCTGTTCAGTTTGGGCAGCATGCCGCCGCTGATGGTGCCGTCCTCATGGAGGCGGCTGATGTCTCCCACATGGATGGTGGAGATCAGCGTGGATTCGTCCTGCGGATCGCTGAGCACGCCAGGCACATCGCTGAGGAAGACCAGCTTGTTGACTTGCAGCATGGAGGCGACGACGCAGGCGGCCATGTCCGCGTTGATGTTGTAGACCTGTCCTGTCATGTCTTTTGCAAGTGGCGTGATGACAGGGATTTCCTCTCGGCTGAGAAGCCAGTTGAGCTGTGGTGTGTCCACGTTGATGACCTTGCCCACAAAGCCCAAATCCAGCTCCTGGCCAGTCTGCGCGTCCGTCGTGGTGACTTTCTCCGCCCGCAGGACGTTCTTGCCGGAGACGGCCACCGCATGGGCGCCGCAGTTCTTCAGCAGAGACACCAAATTCGCGTTGACTTTTTCATGGAGCACCTGGTCGACCACGCGAATGGTCTGCTCGCAGGTGTAGCGCAGTCCGTTGATGAAGCGGGTGGGGATGTTCTGCTCCTTCAGCGCGGCGCTGATGGCCTTGCCGCCGCCGTGGACAATGATGGGCTTCATGCCGGCGGACGCCATGAACGCAATGTCCCGCAGCACGCCACGCGTGGTTTCCGGATCCTCCATGGCGCTCCCGCCGAATTTGATGAGGACCGTCTTTCCGTGAAACTGCTGAATATAGGGCAAGGCCTCCAGAAGCACGTCGGCTTTGGCGATTATTTCATTCATCATGGCTGTCATGGCTGTTCCTCCTCCGCCCGTTCAATGGCGGCCTCTTGCTAACCCGCTCCCGCGAACTCCGCGATGAAGTCCGTGAAAACTCTTTTCCACCATTAATATATATGGTAAGGAGGAAAATCCCAATTGTCAGGATGGATGTCCCAAATCCTGCCCGATGAGCCATTGTAAGCCAGATATTTACATAATATATTGATAATCAATAAGATATGACTTTATTTCGGGACATGGCGGCGGAACAGAGGGGCTGAAATATTCCCGCCTCCCGAAAAATGGACTGTTTTTTGCAGAGGGGAACCGATGCAAGTGCCACGTCTCCAGTCTCCCGTCCCTCGTCCCCCGTCTCTCGTCCCCCGTCCCACGTCAGATTCCTGCTTGCCCCGCCGTAGCCCGAAGGGCGAAGGGGGGTCACCGCTTGCGCGGTTCTAAAACTCTAACTTTCTCGTGCACCTAACGTCCTATGTTTCTATATAAATCACTATATATTAAGATGTTATAGCGATATATCATAAGGCTTACGGGCTTTTTTCCACAAGCAAATGCAGTGTTCCCATTTCATGGGAATACCGTTCAACATATTCCGCGATGACATAGTCTGGATGAAGCTCCATCAGCATTTTCGATGTGCAGCGAGAATGCTGAACGGCAATCACTTCGATAAATTGCTCCCGCAATGCAGGGAGCATGGAAGAGCGAAAAGAGTCTCCCACAAGAAGAAGACGACTTTTGTTAACCGCTCTTTCATTGAAATAGCGGGAGGGGATGCCAGCGTCATGCTCCGATTCAAAGGTGACCCAATCTATAGGGAGAGTGCCTTCAATGACATATTCCTTCTCATCCGAAAACACGCCTCTTAACCCCATCATCTTGGCTAAATCGTCTTCTCCGCAATAATGATAGGCCTCTTTCAAATCCGTTGAGGAAATGACCCGCTTTGATAGTTCTGGCATCTCCAGATTCCATGATGCCAACGTGGCACGGACTCCGATGTACGCCCCTAACTGATTCCAATGGGTGTCGTAACGATAATATAGTTGAAAGGATAAATGATGATCTAGCAGGTCCTGTTTTGGGGAAACGATGTTCACTCCCTTCTTTTGGATAAATTCAATCAAAAGGTCTGTGCGGGACTTTTGGGCATGCACATAGGTGTCGGGCATGTTTTCCCAATACACATTCTCCTTGTTCGGGGCCACGACGATGACAAACTGTATGCCATGGCGGGTGATGCCCTCTTGGGCGGTCAGAGCGGATTGGGCGATGGCTTCCAGTTCTTGAAGGGAGTGCAGATTCGTGCCTTCAAAGTCACCAACGGAGTCTCCATCGGTTTTGCTTTTGAAGAACAGCCACTTGTGAAGGCCTCCGATGACTTGAGATGAGGCAATCTCCCCTGTCACATGATAGGTGACAATGGAGTCGATTTTGCTCAAGGGCACGGTCATGAAAACCGACCACAGGGAATTGAACTTGAAAACAATGGTGTCCATGGCATGGCAGAACGTGTCCCATTTCCTTTTTAGGGGGCATGACATGGAGAGAGGTGCGTCTGAAGTCATTGGTTGATTTATGGTGAGAGATTTTGGGGTGTCGTTTCTGTCGCCGTTCAAATGGCGTTGAATGGAGCGCCCGATTTCCATGGCAAATTGCATCCCGGAGCCAATGGACAAGATTGCCACCATGAAGAGAATGGCAAGAATATGCCACCGCGTTTTGCATTCTCCTTTACTCATGGCTCCTCCCTAGAAGTTCCCGTAAATATATGGTGCATAGGATGAATTGATCAAACTGCACAGAGCCAAGCCGGTCAAGATGACAAGAACGGCGTTCTTAAGGAAAAGGACTTCTTGTCTGCCGTTGAAACGGTGCAAGATGTTTTCCCACGGGAGGCAAAGGGCAATGGCCAATAACATGAAAGGAACAAACCGAAGAGCCCGTTTCTCTATGACGCCGCCGCCTCCGCCAAACATTCCAGCCATGTATTGAAACGCGGTGGACAGGTCCTTGGCGCGAAAGGGAACCCACAATAGATTGACAATGAATAAGGTATAGGCATGTTTCACGAGTCTGGGGAGTTGAATCCCCCTCTTCAGAATGGATTTTTCGGCGACCAAAAACACGAAATAAGCCAGTCCCCAAAGGATGAAAGTCCAGTTGGCGCCATGCCAAATTCCAGTCAATAGCCATACGACCAACAGGTTCTGAATATGGCGAAGGGGTGAGCATCGGTTTCCGCCCAACGGGATGTAGATATAATCCCTAAACCATTGTGTCAGAGAGAGATGCCATCTTCTCCAGAAATCCGATATACCGCATGCCTGATACGGCCTGTTGAAATTCTCTCGGATGTTGAAGCCCAGCAGGCCCCCAATGCCAATGGCCATGTCCGAATAGCCTGAAAAGTCAAAGTACAATTGAAGAGAATATGCCATGGAGCCCATCCATAGTCCCATGGCCGAGTAGGAGTTTCCCAATGCCGTGCCGTCAAAATAGGAGTCTGCCAAAACGGCTATCTTGTCTGCCACAAGGACTTTTTTACATAGGCCGAGACAGATTCGTTCCAAGGCCGTGGAGACATCGCGTGACAGGGGTGCGGAACGCAATCCCGTTTCAAATTCATCATATCGCAAGATGGGACCGGAAGTGATGGTTGGAAAGAAGGTTAGATATATGTAAATATCTAGAGGAGAAGGGGTTCTGCTGATTTTTCCTTTGAAGATATCCACCAGAAGGGATATGGCCTCAAACGTAACGAAGGAGATGCCCATGGGAATGATGAAAGAGGGTGCGGCAACGTGCAAGTCCATGACGGTGTTGATGGCATGAATGAAAAACATGGTGTATTTCGTCACGGCCAAAGGGGTGATCGTCAAGATTAGCGCAAGGGCCAGCGCCCACCGTGTTTTGAACCGAATGACACCGATGGCAAGGAGGGAAATCAACATGGAGAAGGCACCTAACAGCAAAAAGGAAGCGGCTCCGCCCCAGATGATAAAGAGGCTGTTTGCCAAAAACAACAATCCTTTTCTGCCCGCCATGGATCTGCCTGCCAGCCACGGATATAGAATGGCAAATAAGGGAAACCATCCAATTAGAAAAATTGTTGATGTAAAGCTCATGGGGGCGGTGCCGCACGCTTTCGGGCTGACATATGGGGCTGAAACTCATCGACTTAAGTGGCAGTGAATCCGGATGAAAAGTTTGGAAACATGGGGACTTTGTGGAATCATTCAGGCAAGCCCAAGAGGACAATCTCACCCAAAGTGGTGAACGGAGAGAGGCTCCGCAAAATGAACCTATATCCTAAATTATTGTCTATCAGCAATTTAGGTATTCCAAGAAATTCATCGGCACGGTGATATACCGCAATGCTCAAGATAGGGCGGTCCCGTCGAATGGTGGCAAGAGCCCCTTTGATGAGCTCCAGACCATCTCCTTCGATGTCGGCTTTGATCATTCCGATTGGAACGGGATGGTGTTGGGTATACGTGTCAATGGTGGTGATGTGGCAACTCAAATCCCCTTTGTTCTGCCTGGATGTGATGGCTTCCCCCGTGTCGTCGATGCAAATGTCCTCTTCAACGGCGCCAAGGCCGCAGGGAATCAGCTCGTAGCGTTCTTTGGGAATGTGATTCCGCTGCAGGTTGGCCTCCATTTTACTGTAATTTTTTGGAGAAAGCTCGAAGGCGATGACGCGCAAGGGGTTAGCCTCAAGAAGCGCAATCACTGATTCCCCCTGATAAGCCCCTGCATCAATGATGTACTTGCCGGAGATAAGGGCCCGTTCATGCTCATTGAGAAAGTAAAGGCCATTGTGGTAATAGGTGACTTCCGGTCCCACATCGGTCAAGCCATATTGGGCCTTGAAGGTGTCTGCAGAACGTTTGATTTGGCTGACATCCCCCTCAAACGGAAAGTACAGTTCCTTGCGATGATGGAAGAAAAAGCAGTTTTTGACTTCGGGGGGAATGTATAGTTTTCCAAGCACATATTGCTGATGAACAATATGTTGTGTCATTTCGTCATGCGGGTCGAATAAGGTTTTTGCCTGTTCTTCCGCCATGGCTTCCCGAATGTCAAACATGCAAAACGACTCCATTTGCCAGTCATGGACGGCAATGTTGCCCATCATCTTGAGCTTGTTGGCAAAGGGGGCCGGCAAGGTTTCAAGGCAGGAGTACAGGAGTTTGATGCAAGTGGACTTGAGGCTCATTCCATGGAGGGAAATATGGGGGATTGAGGATGAATGGAAGCTTCCCGAACATGTAATTTCACGATGTCAGGGAATAAAATACCCCCCATTTTTTGATTTTTCAAGTCCTGTCAACTATTTTTCAGCTGGACACATTGAGATTATCCTGAAAAGCGGACAAGGAGTCATCATTTTTTTCATAACATCATGGTTATAAGTATGTTATAAAATCTGGTTGTCCAAAGGGATTGAATGAGATCACGTCAATATTCATGGTTTTCAGAGACCTTCTGGGTTCTGAGTTCCATTATACAATATTATAATACCAGATTGGGCAATCAGATGGACGTGATGTACTTCTGTCTGCTGCTATTGGGTTTGTCTGGCAGGGTCTTGGATAGTCGTCCCTCTTGTAGTAGAATTTTCAAACGGATGGAAACAGATTTCCGCTCACGCAAGCCCAAATGTCCCATAATTTCCTTCAGGCTCTTTGCTGTCTTGCAAAATTCAAGAATCTTCTCCAGACTTTCATTGCCAATCCGTCCATATCTTGCTTTTGTTTCGACTTGTGTATGTTCGACTTGTGTACCTTCGACTTGTGTACCTTCGACTTGTGTATGTTCGACTTGGGTATCTTCGACTTGGGTATCTTCGACTTGGGTATGTTTGACTTGGGTATGTTTGACTTGGGTATCTTCGACTTGGGTATGTTTGACTTGGGTATCTTTGACTTGGGTATCTTTGACTTGGGTATCTTTGACTTGGGTATCTTTGACTTGGGTATCTTTGACTTGGGTATGTTTGACTTGGGTATGTTTGACTTGGGTATCTTCATCTTTTTGACTACCCAAGTCAATCTTATTGAAGGGAATGGTCACGACTATGGAATTCTCATGGAATGTAAATGCCTGGGTTCCATAGACTTCGATGATTTTAGGCACGCCGTCTGCAAGGCAAAGGGTCAGGCATGTTTGCCATTGGTAGTGCGCTCCAGCAGGACGGCGGACTCGAAATGGCCAGTTCGGGGGAACATGTCGAAGGTGGCGGCGTGGATGGGGGTGTAGACGCCGTCGGCGCAAAGGAGCTGCAGGTCCCGAGCCAAGGTGGGCGGATTGCAGGAGACGTAGATGATCTGCAGGGGGGGGTGATGCCGAAGGATCTCAATGACCTTGGGGGCGCAGCCGGTTCGCGGGGGATCCAGCAGGACTAGTGTTTCAGCGGCGGTCACATGGCTAAGTGCCGTTCCAATGGAACTTTCCGTGGTGCTGGACAGAATGCGGCATTTCAGGTCCCGTTCCTGATGGTTCCGTTCGGCGGCGGCGGTGGCCAGGGGATCGCTCTCAATGAGCACACGGTATTGGAAATGGCTGCCGAGGAGCAGGGAGAAGGTGCCCACGCCGCCATAGGCGTCAATGAGGCTGCGGGTGCCCGACTCGGTGGCCCACCGCCTGACGGTTTCCACAAGTTTTTCCGCCACAGGGGGATTCACTTGCCAGAAGCTGCCCAATGGCACATTGATGTCCTCTCCCAGAAGCTCCTCATGGAGCCATGGGACTTTGGCGGAGGGGGGACCGAAATAGTATTGGCAGGAACCGTTTGTGGTGGCGCGGAGGGTCAGAGGGTAGGGGCGGATGTTCTGGGTGTTTTTCTTCCCCCACGGGCTGTTGATGGCCGTGCGCAGCAGCAGGTTCAGGCAGTCCTGTGCCAGCGGGCAGCTCTTGACGGGAATGAGCGTCCGATTGTCTTGGGCATAATAGCCGTACGCGAGGGTTTCGCGGTCGACGCGGATGGGCTCCAGCCGCAGTTTGTTGCGGTATTTGGTGCAGGAGGGGGAGGGGATGATGGGCTCCGGCTGCGGGAAGTCCTTGAAATGGCCGATTCGCTCCATGATGTCCCTGAACTGCCGCTGTTTGGCCTGACATTCGGCGGCGTAGTCCAGATGCTGATAGGCGCAGCCGCCGCAGGTGCCGAAGTGTGGGCACACGGGGGCGGTGCGGCCATGGCCTGCGGTGATCAGGTTCCGAAGCATCGCCCGATGGTAGTTTTTGTGGGAGCTGAGCAGCGTGATCTGGGCCACATCTCCCATGGCGGTGAAGGGGACGAAGACAACAGAATGGTCATCCAGCCGGGCGACGCCGTCGCCGCCGAAGCCGATGTCCGTGATGGTGACTTGCATGGTGTGCAGCATAGATGTCTGTGGTGGGGTTCGGTTGATGAATGTGGGGCGGGGCATGCCGTCATGGCTTGCCCAACCGTTTCCGCAATTCCAGGTTTTCCTTTTCCAGCTGGGCAATCCAGCGCTTTTGCCGCAGGGCATACTCTTCCATGAGCTTGACTTTCATGACCCGCTCCTCCTCCGTGCTCTGCTCCAGTTTGTCCTGCAGTTCCGTCATCAGCATCTTCTCCGCCCGCTCCAAACCGTTGTGGGCGACGGTCAGGCGGCCCTCATCCTGCGGATCGAAGGCGAGATAGGCGCGGTAATGCCAAACGGCCAGGCAGACCTTGTCCGGCTGCCGCTCATAGAGGATGCCGAGCTGCAGATGGGCGTCCGCCTCATGGTCGTTATTGAGCACGGCGGCCTCGAAGTGTCGGGCGGCCTCCGAAAAGTTTCGCTCCTCCAGCGCCGTGATGCCCTGAAGGTAGTCACTCTTGCGGGAGGGGGCGCAGCCAATGGCCAGAAGAAGCAGGAGGCCCAAGAGGCCGACGCTGACGGTTCTGAAACGTGCCATGAACATGATGAATTAGCTTAAGTTATTGATTGTCAATGAGTTACAAATTTACTAGGTTTTTGGTCCAAAGCCGGAGGGAATAGTCTCTGGCTCCCATGACCAACGCGCAGCCCATGGGGTTGCTTTTCAGAATGTCCTCCACATCCTGACGGGTGGAGACGGCGTGGACCGGCAGCCCTTTGGCGCGGTATTCCGCGGCGACTTCCTCCGAGGTGGGAGAGAAGGCGGCGCTGCCTCCTGCATAGTAGACGGGAAGCAGTAGAACCTGGTCCCCCGGCTGCAGGGCTGCCTGCAGGGAGTCGGCCAAGGCGTCTTTCATGAACTGAAGGGGACGGAAGCCGTGGGGCTGGAAGATGGCGGTCAGCGGCGCTCCGAACTGCTCATGGGCGGCCTGGATGCAGGCGCTGATTTTGTCCGGATTGTGGGCATAGTCGTTGATCAGCACCATGCCTTTCGCCGTCTTGCCCATGATTTCAAAGCGCTGGCGGACTCCTGAAAAGGCGGTGATGGCGGCGGCCAGTCTCTGTCCGTCAACAGGCAGGTTCAGCTGTAGCAGCTGCGTGAGCACCGCCATGGCGTTGACGGCGGAGTACTGGCCGGGCTGCCGCGCATGGACTTCCCCCACGCCCTCCATCTGAAAGCGGATGCCGTCCGTCGCGGCATGATAGCCGGCGGGGACGGTGGAAAAGAGGCGGACGGGAGCCTTTGCCTCCGCCGCCAAGGGAGCCAGGTCGTCGGCGACCACCGCGCCGTGGCGGCAGCGCTGCAGATAGGCCGCGAAGACCCTCCGAAGCTCCTCCTGTTCGTAGTGGTCCGTGCCCACATTGAGCAGAATGCCGTAGTCCGGAGCGAATTGGGAGATGGAATGGTCGCTTTCATCGACTTCCGCCACCAGCCAGCGGGGATTCGGGTCAGCGGAAAAATTGCCTGGGAGGCGGTCGTTTTCGCAGTCCAGACAATAGCCGCCGTTGACCATGAGGGTGGGTTCGCCCAACGCGTGGAGGGCGGTGGCCAGCCAGCCGGTGACCGAGGTCTTGCCGCAGGAGCCGGCCACCGTGATGAGGCGGGCCCCCTGGATGGCGGCCAGCTCGTCGGCCAGCGCGGCGGCGCGGTGAGTGATGGTGCAGGGATGTCCTGTGGTCAAGTCGGGGTTGCCCTCCTCCACGGCCGTGGAGATGATCAGCCGCTCTGGCTTCTCCGCCAACACGCCGCTGCCGTCTTGCGGATACAGGCGAATACCCTGTTTTGCAAGTGACTCATACAGAGCATGTTTGCTAGGGTCATGCAAGCCGCGGTCACTGCCGGCGACGGAATAGCCCCGCCACACCAACAGCTGAGCCAGAGCGCTCATGCCGATGCCGCCGATTCCAATGAGAAAAACCTGTGATGACATGAAATTGTCCTGTAAGTTACTGAGTCAGAAGGACTTGTGTCATCGTGTCCCGGGGACTCAGAACAGTGAGATAGCTTGTTTTTTGTCTGAAACGGTGAGGAGCCGTTCCACATCCGCATGGCTCCAGTCGGGGTGCTGAAGCAGATGGGCGAGGAGCGCTCCGCAGGCGCATGCGTCGTAGAGGGCGTCATGGGGCTGTCCGTTGGGGCAGAGCTCCTGAATGGCGTCCACCAGATTCAACTCTTCTATTATATGCTCCAACTTGTAATTTTGCAAGGCGGCATAGGATTTTCGTGTCAATTTCAGCGTGTCAATCCATGGCCCAAAGCGGTGCATGGGAAAGGCATGGTGAAGCAGGGCCCGTTCTGTGGCGATGTTGTGGGCCACGAGAATGCGGCCTTCCAGCCATGTGCACAGCTCCGGCCACAGCTCCGGCAGGGTGGGGGCCGTCGCCAATTCCTCTCGCAGGGAGGCCCAACGCCCCGGAGCGTAGGGATTGAACGCATAGTCCGACGGCACATGCAGCAGCTGGCTGAAGCTCAGCGTGCCATTGACCTGGCCCTGCTGGAAGAAGACCATGCCCAGCTGCCATGGCAGATTGACCTCCTGCATCCAGCAGCCCGTGCATTCAAAATCCAAAACCACAAATGATGCGTCCCGTGCCTGCATGCCGCCCCTACACGATTCGCAGGGTGGTTTTGGGGTCGAACAGATGGGCGGACTCCAGCTGGACGGCCAACGCGACGGCATCCCCTGGCTTGGCGGGGCAATGGGCATCCACTTGCGCGATGAAACGGGAGCCCCCCGCGCATACATGGAGACAGGTTTCGGAGCCAAGGCGTTCGACGAATTCCACGGTCGCCTGCAGACGCGGCAGCCGCACGTCCCCTTCGGCGGCAGGAGAGCCCACATGCTCCGGGCGTATTCCAAGTTGTAACTCCTTGCCGCTGAATGAGTTAGGAGTCGTGTCGGCCAGCGTGGCCGACCAGCGGTCGGGAAGGGGCAGAGTAAAGCCGTCGCCGCGGATGAAGGAACCGCCCTCCGTCCTTTCCAAGGTGACGGGAAGAAGATTCATGGGCGGCGTTCCGATGAAGCCCGCCACGAAGAGATTGGCAGGCTGGTCGTACAACTCCACGGGGGGCGCAATCTGTTGAATGACACCATGTTGCATGACGACGATGCGGTCTCCCATGGTCATGGCCTCCGTCTGGTCATGGGTGACGTAGACCATGGTGGAGCGCAGCCGCTGATGCAGGCGGATGATCTCCGCCCGCATCTGGACCCGCATCTTCGCGTCCAGATTGGAAAGCGGCTCGTCAAAGAGGAAGACATCCGGGTTGCGGACAATGCAGCGGCCCAACGCCACCCGCTGCCGCTGACCGCCGGACAATGCGGCGGGGCGGCGTTGCAGATAGTCCGTGATGCCAAGCAGTTGGGCGGCCTCCCGAACCCGTCGGTCAATCTCCGCCTTGCGGCGGGCGCGGTGACGGAAGAAACCGCCAACGCCGCCCTCGTCCGGATGGCGCGGCAGGAAGTCCCTCATCCGCAAGCAGAAAGCCAAATTCTCGTAGACGGTCTTGTCGGGGTAAAGGGCGTAGTTTTGGAAGACCATCGCCACGTTTCGGTCCTTCGGAAGGACGTCGTTGACGATGCGGTCGCCGATTCGGATGGTTCCCTCGCTGGCCTGCTCCAGGCCGGCGATCATGCGCAGCGTGGTGGATTTACCGCAGCCGGACGGCCCGACCAGCACAATGAACTCGCCGTCTTCAATCTGAAGACAGACGTCGCTGACCGCCGCCGTCCCGTCCGGATACCGTTTGCTGACATGGTCTAGGGATACATTCATCGAATATGATTGCTCCGGCCCCGCAGAGGCGGAAGTTGGCGGGAAGCCCGCGGCGCGCCGTCGGGGCTCCCGCCGTCAGGGTTTCCTATTTCAGATAGGCGAGGGCCTTTTCCGCCACGGATTCAGCGGAGAAGCCATACATCTTCGCGAGCAGCTCGCAGGGGGCGGAGGCGCCGAAGTGGTCGATGCCGATGCTCAGGCCCTTGTCGCCCACATAGCGCTGCCAGCCGAAGGTGGAGCCGGCTTCCACGGAGATGCGCTTCGCGCAGGCGGCGGGAAGGACGGACTCCTTGTATTCGGCGCTCTGCTTCTCGAAGAGCTCCCAGCTGGGCATGGAGACCACGCGGACCTTCTTGCCGGCCTGACGCAGCGTGTCGGCGGCGCCCATGGCGACCTGCAGTTCGGAGCCGCTGGCGATGAGAATCAGCTCGAAGTTCGCGTCGCTGGAGACCACATAGGCGCCTTTGGCCACATCCATCTTGGCCACAACGTCTTCCGGCAGATTGGGCAGCGTCTGGCGGGTCAGGCAGAGGATGACGGGGCAGTCCGCCTTCAGGGCCGTCGCCCAGGCGTGGGCCACTTCGTGGGACTCCGCGGGACGGATGGTGATGAGGCCGGGAATGCTGCGGAACATGGCCAGCTGCTCAATGGGCTGATGGGTCGGGCCGTCTTCGCCGACGAAGATGGAGTCGTGGGTGAACACGTAGATTTCATGCAGTTTCTGCAGGGCGGCCAGACGGATGGCGGGCTTCATATAGTCGGAGAAGACCATGAAGGTGGAGCTGAACGGGATGGCGTTGCCGCAGAGGGCGAGGCCGTTGCTGATGAGGCCCATGGCCAGTTCGCGCACGCCGTAGTGGATGTTGCGGCCGGCCCAGTTGGTGGAGTCGAAGTCGCCGCCGGCCTTGAGATAGGTCTTGGTGCTGGGGTTCAGGTCGGCGGAGCCGCCCACGAGAGCGGGAACCAGTTCCGCGGCCTTCTGCATGATGGTACCGCCGGAGTTGCGGGTGGCCGTTGCCTTTTCGGGAACAGCCTTGAGCAGCTGGTCTAGAATGTCGCAGGGAACCGTGCGGTTCAGCAGGGCATCCAGAAGCGCCTTCTTGTCATCCGCCAGTTTCGACTTGAATTCGGCGAATTTCGCATCCCATTCCGCTGCGGCGGCCTTCTTGGCGGCGATGGTCTCGTTGCACAGCGCACGGACTTCATCCGGCACGACGAAGGACGCGTTGGGGTCGAAGCCGAGGGCCACCTTCGTGGCCGCCAGTTCCTCCGCGCCCAACGGCGCGCCGTGGCAGGAGGCCTTGCCGGCCAGATTCGGGGAGCCTTTGCCGATGATGGTCTTGCCGATGACCAGAACGGGCTTGCCCTTGTAGGCCTTCGCATATTCGAAGGCGGACTTCAGCTGGCGGACGTCCTGTCCGTCAATGCGCAGCACTTCCCATCCGTAGGCGGCGAAGCGGGCGCCCACGTCTTCCGTGTGCGTGATGTCCGTGGAGCCTTCGATGGAGATGTCGTTGTCATCGTAGAAGACGACCAGGTTGTCCAGCTTCAGATGGCCGGCCAGGGAGCAGGCTTCGTGGGAGGTGCCTTCCATGAAGCAGCCGTCACCGCTGATCACATAGACCTTCTGGTTGAAGAGGCAGTCGCAGCCGCCGATTTGGGCCTTGAACTGCTTCATGCCAATGGCCATGCCGACGGCGGAGGCCAGTCCGGAGGCCAGCGGTCCCGTGGTGACTTCGACGCCTTTGGTGTGGCCGTATTCGGGATGGCCGGGGCACTTGCTGTTCAGCTGGCGGAAGCTCTTCAGGTCGTCCATGGTCAGGCCATAGCCGAAGAGATGGAGCAGCGTGTAGATGAGCATGGAGCCGTGGCCGGCGGAAAGGACGAAGCGGTCGCGGCCCAGCCAGGTGGGGTCGTCGGGGTTGAAGCGCAGAATGTCGTTCCACAGGGTGAACGCGGCGTCCGCGGCGCCCATGGGCATGCCCGGATGGCCGGAATTGGCTTTCTGCACGCCGTCGGCGGCAAGCAGACGGACGGTGTCAACGGCTTTTTTGAAGGTTGCGCATTTGCAGGTCATGATTTTCTCCTTTGAATGGTTGGGTTGTTTGGAATCGTTGAACGATATATAATATATATGGTATAAGAGAATCCTATTCGGCGGTGGCTCGTGACTGTGGCTGGCCGGCGCGGAGCCACGCCTCAATGAACATGTCGATGTCGCCGTCAAGGACGGCGTTGATGTTGCTGGTCTCCGCCTCCGTCCGCAGGTCCTTGACCAGCTGGTACGGCTGCACGACGTAGGAGCGGATCTGGTTGCCCCATGCATTGTCGCCCTTCGCGGCGGACTCGGCGGCGTGCTCCGCCCGCCGTTTGTTCTCCTCCAGCTCGTAGAGGCGGGCCTTCAGAATGCGCATGGCGTTCGCTTTGTTCTTATGCTGCGACCGCTCGCTTTGGCAGGTGACGACAATGCCCGTGGGCAGATGGGTCAGACGGACGGCGCTGTCCGTCCGGTTGATGTGCTGTCCGCCGGCGCCAGAGGCGCGGAAGGTGTCGATGCGCAGATCGGCTTCGTTGATGACGATGTTGATGTCATCGTTGATTTCGGGCAGCACGTCGACGGAGGCGAAGGAGGTGTGGCGGCGCTTGTTGGCGTCAAAGGGGGAGATGCGGACCAGCCGATGGACGCCTTTCTCCGCCTTCAGATAGCCATAGGCGAAATCCCCCTGCACGGTGAAGACGACCATTTTGGTGCCCGCCTCGTCCCCCGGCTGCAGGTCTTCGATGGTGTAGGAGTAGTGATGGTTGTCCATCCAATGGATGTACATGCGCAAGAGCATGTTGCACCAGTCGCAGGACTCGGTGCCGCCGGCGCCGGCGTGGATGGTGACGATGGCGTTGTTGTTGTCCATCTTGCCGGAGAGGAAGCTGACCAGCTCCAGCCTGTCTAGCTCCTCCTGCAGAGTTGTCCACGTGGCGTCCGCCTCGGTGTACATGGGGGATTCGTCCCCCTCCATCTCCGCCAGTTCCGCCAATACGGCAAAGTCCTCGACCCGCGATTCCATTTTGCGGAAGGGCTCCAGTACATTTTTGATGGAGGCGACTTCGTTGACGGTCTCCTGGGCGGCTTCCCGACGGTCCCAGAAGTCCTGTCGGGTCATCTGCGCTTCAAGAAGCTCCAGTCGTTCCTTCTTGCCGGCGATGTCAAAGAAACCCCCTCAAGTGTTCGACGCGCTGCTGCGCCTCGTCCACTTTGCGTTGCAATTCCTCGCGTGTCATGTCTACTCCGATGGATTCGATTCTGCGGTTAACTTGTCACATGACATAATGTAATAGAAGATTTTCAGTTGACAATCACGGAGCGGAAAGGAAATCATTTTCATGGGGGGCCGCCGCAAGGGCAGGGGAATGTCACAGGCATGTCATGATCAGGCCGATGGCCAAAAGGGCGCAGCCCAGACACTTGGTGAGGGTGCAGGGCTCCTTGAGGACGACGATGCCCAAAATCAGTCCCATGGGCATCCCCAGCTGACGGAAAGCCTGAATATAGGAGACGTTGTTCACATAGTTCATGGCCAGGATAACCAGCGGATAGGAGAGGACGGCGAAGAGGCCGCCGTACCATGGAGTAGGATTCCGGCTGACGATGTAGTCTTTGGCAATGGCCCGTTGGGAGGGAATCAGCAGGATGCAGCTCCAGAGAATGGCAATCAGAGTCAGACAGCGGATGGCATAGAAGGTCAGCGACCGAACGGGTTTTGATATTTCTGCAAATTCTTCTGCAAGAATATGTTGCGATATGCTGTCGAAGATGGTGTAGCCGGTGGTTCCCAACGAGACGAGAAGGACGAACAGCATGCCCGGGTTCAGCAGTTCGGAGAATCGGAAGGAGGAAAAGGAGTGCAGCGGCATGAGAAAGCAGCCAAGAAAGACCACCATCATACCCAGCTTGGCCAGTGGAGACAGGGCGGCCCCAAGGCCAAAAAAGGCGGACACCCCCATGGTCATCGGAATCGCCAGTGACCGCATCAGCGGATAGGCGGTGGACATGTCCATGCGGCGGTACGTCCCCACGATGGCGCCGCAATAGCAGAATTCCGACAGGCAGCCCAAAATGACGGAGAGCCAAAAGCGGCACGGAAGGTGCCAATAGTCCACAGGAGTCCAGAAGAGCATCTGGAGCCAGAAGATGGCCGGCACGGTGCAGATGATGGCGTAGAAGGGAATGGAGAATTTACTCTTCTTGGCCAGCAGATTCCACCCCACATGCGAGAAGGCGGAAATCAGAACAAGCAGAAAGGCAATGACGGACATGTCAATTAGGAATTAGAAATTAGGAATTAGGAATTAGGAATTTAGTTAGCAGTTAGAAGTTAGCAGTTAGGAGTTAGAAATTTTCTAGAGCTTCTAGAGCTAACTAGAGTTTCCCAAAGCAATGTTTCAGCTTGCGGGGAGGCCGCGTAGTGGCGGCAAGAACCTGTCGTGTGTGGAGCAAAGCGCAGCCCACGGACAGAACAAAGAAGGAGTGGCGTCTCCTTCTCTGTTCCGGCGGCGGTCGTTATCAATGGCTACTGCATGTATTTCCCTGCATCGACCACCAAATTCTGTCCCGTGATGGCCTTCGCCCCCTCTGACAGCAGGAAGAGAATCGGCGGGACGATGTGGGCCTCCTCCAGCAGGAAGGGCAGGGCCTGATCCCGTAGCAAATCTTTCTTATCCTGTTCTGTCACATAGAGTTCCAGCTGCTTGGCGGTCATGACCCAGCCAGGGGACACCATGTTGGCGCGGATTCCCTCCGGTCCCAATTCTCTCGCCAACGCCCGCGTGAAGCCAATCAGGCCGGATTTGGCGGAGGAGTAGAGGGTGAAGGGGGACAGCCCCAACATCCAGTTGGTGGTGCCCATGCTGACGATGGCCCGCCCCGAGCCGGCTCGCAGCCCTGGCAGGGCCGCCTGGGCCGTGACGAAGGCCGCCTTCAGGTTGATGGCGATGAATTGGTCGTATTCTTCCAAGGTGGCCTCCGCGAAGGCGCGGCGTCCGTCAAAGGCCACGTTGTTGACCAGATAGTCAATATGTCCTTCTTTTGCAATGACATCGGCAATCCATGCCTGAGTCTGTCGGCTGTCCGTCAAGTCGCAGGTGGCCCCAATGGCCAGCCCGCCGGTCTGCCCGGCCAGATCAAACTCGTCACCATGCCGTGAGCAGAAATAGGCGCGGCATCCCCTTTGGGCCAGCTCCTTGACCACGGCGCCGCCGATTCCGGAGCTGCCTCCTGTCACCACGGCCACTTTGCCGTTGAATTCGTCCGTCATGGCCTTTCCCTCCTATGGATTGATGATGACTTTGTTGCGGCCAGGCGTCCCCATGGTTTCCACGGCCTTGTGAATCTTGGACAGCGGAAAGCGGTGGGAGACAATCTTTTCGGGATCCACAAGCCCCCGCTCCATGAGTCGGATGGCGTTGTGCATGGCCGTGGGCGTGGTGCCGAAGCTGGAGTCCATTCGCGCCTCCAGAAAGTGGGTCAGTCCGCCGTCCAGCTGGAAGGTCTCGTGGGTCGTGATGCCGAAGACGTTCCAGCGGGTTCCGCGGCGGAGCAGACTGGTCATCAGGTTGACGGCCTCAATGGGTCCCGCCGCCTCAACGACCAGATCTGGTCCGTCAGGCATGATGTCGTAGACCTGTTTGCGTATGTCTGGCGTACGCACGTCGATGACATGGGTGGCGCCGCCAATGGTCTTCGCGTTGTTGCGGGCGAATTCGCTGCCGTCGATGGCGATGAGACGGCCCGCGCCGGCGGCTTTGGCGACCATCAGGCAAAGCAGTCCGATGCCGCCCGTGCCGATGATGACCACGTCGTCGCCGACTTTGATCTCGCTTTTCTGCACCACGCCTTTCCATGCGCCGGAGAGGGGTTCCGTGAGGGCGGCGGCGTCAAAGCTGATGCAGGCCGGCTTGAGGAAGATGGTCTCCTCTCCCGTCACCATGTATTCGGCGAAGGCGCCTGGCCGCACGTCGTCCGGTCCGTCGCCGCCTGTGGTGTAGGCATGCTCGCAGTAATGGGTGTTGCCGGAGCGGCAGGCGGGGCAGAGGCCGCAGTAGCCGGACGGCTGGCAGATGACCTCGTCCCCCACCTTGAAATGCCGCACGTCGGAGCCGACGGCCGCAATGACGCCGCTGGGCTCATGGCCGGGAATTAGGGGGAAGGTGACATTGCGGCGTATCCCTTTGATCGCCTTGTAGTCCGTGGCGCAGAAGCCACAGGATTTGATGCGGACCAACACTTCCCGCGGCCCTGGCTCGGGCACGGGCACATCTTCCAACACGAGGTTGTTGAAGTCTTTCAAAACGGCTGCCAACATGGCTTGTCTCCTGTTTGTCGTTGCCACGCCACCGTCCGTGGCGTCTTGTTGCTATACCTATTAATATATAGGGAAAACAGCCTGTATCAAGGCAACGCCATGGCGGCAAAATCGCAACCTCACAGGCCGCGGGACATGGTCGGCCAAGAGCCAAAGACAGAAAGAGCAGCAGAAAATCAATCGGCGAGGTAGTGTATCAAAAGCTGCCGATTCAAATGAAAACTTGCCGATTCTTGTCATGGCAAAAGTTGCCGATTCGGACGAAAAGTTGCCGATTGGCCCGCAAAAGCTGCCGATTCGGATGAAAAGCTGCCGATTGGCGCGGCAAAAGCTGCCGATTCGGGCGAAAAGCTGCCGATTGGCCCCGCAAAAGTTGCCGATTCGGATGAAAAGCTGCCGATTCGGGCGAAAAGCTGCCGATTGGCCCCGCAAAAGCTGCCGATTGGCCCCGCAAAAGCTGCCGATTCGGATGAAAAGCTGCCGATTGGCCCCGCAAAAGCTGCCGATTGGCCCCGCAAAAGCTGCCGATTCGGATGAAAAGCTGCCGATTGGCGCGGCAAAAGCTGCCGATTCGGGCGAAAAGCTGCCGATTGGCCCCGCAAAAGTTGCCGATTCGGATGAAATGGTCAACGATGGCAACATAAGTGCGGAACCTATTGCCATTTACAAACAGATGGAGGCTAGGCAGCTTTGATGCAAGGGACACCATGTCGGCAAAATCGCAACCTCACAGGCCGCGGGACGCGGTTGGACATGTCAATCACTGAAGGATTACCCAAAATCTTCCCTTTCTATAAAAAAAGCAACAGCTTGAATTGTATTATGTAAAATATATGCTAATTTCCTTGTGTGTCTATGAAATCTTTACTTCTTGTTTGTGAGGAAGTTCGGAAAACCTCCAGTGCCTGTGAGCCTTTGAAAGCTTGCCAATGACCATTTTTGCACATAGTTTAAGTTCTGATGTATCAAACTGGCAACCGTTGCAATTCCATGCTACGAATACGGCAAAGTTGGCCAATACATTTGCCGAAGCATTCCAGTCTGGAGAATACGCTCAGTTGGCAGGACTTCTGCATGATATTGGCAAGGCTCGTTCTTCATTTCAGGCCTACTTGAAACGATGCAATGGCATTGAGGATGGTGAATCGGATTGCCAAAATCATTCGCATTCAGGAGCAGGAGCTTGCTATGCACCACAATTAATGGGGCCTAGGGGCTACGTTTTGGCGTATGTCATTGCAGGGCATCACGCCGGCCTTCCCGACTGGTCTGGTGGTGAAACTCCTTCTGGAGCCTTAGCTGTTCGTCTCAAGGAGGATGCATGTGTTTTGGAGGAGCCTGCCGTTCGCAAGTGGATTGAATCATACGAGTCGGCTTGGCGTCTCATTTCCCCTTCACCACCATTCAAGTTCAGTCGGGGTGATTCTTCTCTTCCTTTTTGGATTCGTATGCTTTTTTCCTGTCTTGTTGATGCGGATTTTTTAGACACAGAAGCATTTATGGATGTGTCAAGAAGCAATCAGCGGATGTATGGCAAGTCGTTGCCAGAACTTGCACCCCTCTTCTTTGCTCATCTCGAAAAGAAACAACGCTCTTCGGATGGCACTCCAGTCAATCAAATTCGCAGAAAAGTTCGTGAGGCCTGTGAACAGGCCGCTGAACTTCCTCCTGGACTTTTTTCGCTAACCGTGCCAACTGGAGGAGGGAAGACGCTTTCTGGAACGGCGTTCGCATTCAGACATGCATTGAAATATGGCCTCAAACGCATCATCTATGTCATCCCCTATACATCAATCATTGAGCAGACTGCAGACGTGTTGCGGTCATTCATTGGAGAGGATAATGTGCTTGAGCACCATTCCAATTTTGATCCGGCCAAAGAGACGTTGCAGTCTAGGCTGGCCTCAGAAAATTGGGATGCTCCTGTAATTGTCACAACGGCTGTTCAGTTTTTTGAATCTCTATATGCCTGTAAGCCAAGCCAATGCCGCAAACTGCACAACATTGCTGAAAGTGTTGTGATTCTTGATGAAGTCCAGTTGTTGCCGACCCGACTGCTGCTGCCGTGCGCAGAGGCGATACGGCAGTTGGTGTCGCATTACCATGTGTCCATTGTCCTTTCCACGGCCACACAGCTGAATTTGCCTGGAATTGATTCTTCGTTAGTCCATGAAATGATGCCTCCCTCGCTTGATTTGTATCATAGCCTTAAACGCACGAACATCGAATTCCCCGCCAACCTTGAGGTTCGTCAGACATGGGATGAAGTAGCGGTTGAACTGATGTCATATGACCAAGTTCTTTGCATTGTGAACACGCGCCGTGATTGTCATGATTTGTTTGTCAAGATGTCGGAGGGAACCATCCATCTTTCTGCCAGTATGTGCGGTGAACACCGTTCTCAAGTCATTGCGGTCATGAAGCAAAAACTTATGGATGGTGAGCCACTTCGTGTCATTTCGACACAGCTTATAGAGGCTGGAGTTGATATTGACTTTCCCATTGTCTATCGAGCATTTGCAGGACTCTCCTCCATAGCGCAGTCCGCCGGCCGATGTAATCGTGAAGGGCGACTGGAGGAATTGGGTCGTGTTGTCGTTTTCATGCCGCCACAACCAACACAGATTAAGGACCTTCGTGACGGAGAGTATGCCATGAGTGACCTGCTTGAACGTTCAGGTGGCGTAGATGTTGATGATGTAAATTCCTATCCTGACTATTTCATGGCTTTGCATTCCCGGGCAAGTGACTTGGGATGTGACTTCGAGCCGCTGCTTGGAGTCCCAATACCTGAAAAATACCGCCATGGCCCTTCAAGGCCTATAGATGATTTCATGCACTATCAATTCCGTGAGGCCGCCATGAAATTCAAGATGATTGACGGTGCAGCGCAGGTTCCCATTATTGTCCGTTATGGTGAAAACGACTCTCTCATCAATTCGCTTCGTGCCGTAGGGCCCATGCGAGATATCATGCGCCGCCTTCAGCGATACATGGTTAATGTGCCGCGTTCCCGCATTCCAGACTTGCTTGAGAAGGGGATGATTGAGGAGCTGCGCATTTCATCAAGACACGATGAGGCATCTGACATTTATGTTCAAACCATGCCATCGGCATATCGTGATGACGTTGGATTTGATCTCTTTGGCGAAGGTCTTCAATTAGATGATTATATTAAATAAAGAAAGGAAAGTTATGAAAGGATTCTGTTTGGATGTGTCAGGCGATTACGCCTGCTTCACACGGCCGGAAATGAAAGTTGAGCGCGTGAGCTATGATGTCATTACGCCATCTGCCGCCCGTGGCATTTTCAGCGCAATTTTCTGGAAACCCGCCATCCTTTGGCGAATTTCAAAGATTGAAGTGATGAACCCAATCCGTTGGACAAGCGTCAGGCGCAATGAGGTGTCTGCCGTTGCAACTCCACGTGCCGAAAGTATATTCATTGAAGATTCTCGTCAGCAAAGGGCTGGACTGATTTTGCGAGATGTTAGATACCGTCTGCATGCTGAATTCGACTTTATTCCTCCAGAGGATAGGTCAAAGGGACTGAATCCTCTCCCTGTTTGGCTGACCGACATGGAGGAAAAAGAATTGCTTAATCAGGCCGAAGAACGTCCTGATGAGAAGCCGGCCAAATATGCGGCAATATTTGATCGTCGCGCCAGCAAGGGACAGTATTTCATACATCCTTATCTTGGATGCCGCGAATTTTCATGCAAAGAGATTCGTTTGGTGAAGGAACCAGATGCGGAAGCGACACGGCCAATTCGAGAGACGATGGATCTGGGGTTCATGCTGTATGACATGGACTATTCTGACCCAAATGACATCAAACCTATGTTCTATCGTCCGAATATGATTAATGGTGTCATTAACGTTCCACATCCAGACTCCGAGGAGGTATACAAATGATTCTCCAGGCGCTTAAGGAGTACTATGACCGCAAGGCTGCTGACCCTGATTCTGGTATTGCGCCTCTTGGCTGGGAATGGAAGGAAATTCCATTTCGTGTAATTTTCGACAATAATGGAGATTTTATACGAATAGAAGAAACAAGCCAAGGAGATGGTAAGCAAAAGAGCTTTTATCCTTTTCTCGTTCCCAGTCTTGGAGAGGCAAAAGGTAATGGAACGAAATCCAACTTGTTTTGGGAAAATCTTGAATACATGTTTGGCATTCCTGATGATAATGTAAAATTAGAGAAGGAAGGAGAAAAGTATATTCACAAAGTAAATGAACGTCATAGTTGTTTCATAGAAAAACTAAAGTCTATTGCTAATATGGCTAAAGGAATAATGCCATATGAAGCAGCTCTTCGTTTTGCAGAAAATATTACGCCAAATCTAGTCATGGCAAGCAATTCATGGGAAGCAGTAAAACAATCAAAGAATAAAACATTTATTATGTGTTATAAAAATGAATATGGACGTTATAGTCCTTTACCAGATATACCAGAAATAAAAAAAGCAATAATATCATGCCAATCTATTCCCAATGAATCAAGTTTACGTGTTCGTTGTCTTGTTACGGGAGAATTAGATGAGCTTAAGGTTCTAGAACCAGATATTAAAGGGTTCAATGCAACAGGTTCACATCTTGTTGCTGTCAATAATAAAATATCAGGTTCAGGTAATGGAGGTGCAACACCGTCATTCGCATCATTTATGAAAGAGCAGGGAGCTAATTCTCCTATAGGGAAAAAGGCATCTCTTGCTTACACTACTGCACTCAATACTCTGCTTTCAAAAGATTCACATCAGAAAATCAAGGTTGGCGATGCGACAACCGTCTTCTGGTCTGAAAAACAGACGAACCTTGAAGATGACTTCGCCGACTTGTTTGAAGAACCGCCAAAAAACGATCCGGATAGAGGTATTGCTGCCGTTGAACGTCTTCTCAGTTCCGTAAAAACAGGTTCGTTTTCACATGAGATAGATGAAACGCACTTCTATGTTCTTGGGCTTGCACCAAATTCTGCACGCATTTCTGTGCGTTTTTGGCATATGGGCACTGTTGCTGAAATGGAGAGGCGTTTTGCAGATTGGTTTGAGAATCTTCGCATTGTCCACGGAGAAAAAGAAAAAGAACATCTCTCTTTGACACAATTACTACTTTCTATTTCTCTTTACAACAAAGACTATCAAAAATGGAAAGCGAACATTCCGCCAAATCTTGCTGGCGCCGTTATGCGCAGCATTCTGGAAGGGACGCCATATCCTGCCACGCTGTTTTCTTCCACATTGCTTCGTATCAAAGCGGAACATGACATTTCATATCCACGTGCTAAGCTCATCAAGGCATTTCTCATTCATAACAAAGAAAGGAAACTTACCGTGAGTCTCGACAAGGAAAACATCAACGTCGGCTATCGTCTCGGCCGACTCTTCGCCGCGTTGGAGAAGATACAGGAAGAGGCGAATCCAGGTATCAATGCCACCATTCGCGACAAGTTCTATGCTTCGGCTTCTTCCACGCCAAATGCGGTTTTCGGAAACTTGATGCGTCTGAAGAACCATCACCTTGCTAAGCTTTCGCAGGGGCGCTCAATCTATTTTGAGAAGCTTCTCGGCGATGTGATTGCAGAAATCCCGTCTTTCCCATCGCATCTCTCTCTTGATGATCAGGGAATGTTTGCCATCGGCTATTATCATCAGCGGCAGGATTTCTTCTCCCGAAATGATGACAAATAGGATTCTGACACACAAAAATCCGATGATGCCTCCCAAATAGAACGTTATTTCTAACTTTTCAACCTATGAAAGGAAATTCTTATGGCAACTGAACTCAAAAAACGGTATGACTTCATGCTCCTGTTTGACGTGAAGGATGGAAATCCAAACGGCGATCCAGATGCGGGAAACCTGCCTCGCGTCGATTCTGAAACAGGCGATGGGCTCGTCACAGATGTCTGCATCAAACGCAAGGTGCGCAATTACGTGCTATTGACGAAGGGAACAGAAGCGGGATATGACATTTTTGTCAAAGAGAAAGCAATCCTCAATAAGGAAATTGAAAAGGCATATTCTGACCTTGAGATTGACTTGTCAAAGCCCCCAGCGGATACTGCAGATGGAAAGAAGCGCAATAAAGACGGACAAGGACAAGGCAATGAAATCCAGAAGGCTCGCGACAAGATGTGTGAGACATACTTTGACATTCGCACCTTTGGTGCGGTGATGTCTACAGGCGCGAATGCTGGGCAAGTTCGCGGTCCTGTTCAACTAACGTTTGCACGTTCGGTAGATCCAATCGTCACTTTGGAACATTCCATAACCCGCATGGCTGTTGCCACGGAAGCCGAAGCGGAAAAGCAGAGTGGCGATAATCGCACAATGGGTCGCAAAAATACAGTTCCCTATGGGCTCTATGTGGCCTATGGTTTCGTATCTCCTGCATTGGCGGCTCAGACGGGCTTCTCCATGGAAGATCTTGATGTCTTTTGGACGGCACTTGTGAATATGTTCGATCAGGATCATTCCGCTGCACGTGGTCTCATGGCTACCCAGAAGCTGATTGTTTTTGAACACGATTCAGATCTTGGCAATGCTCCGTCGCACAAACTTTTCGACTTTGTCAAGATCGAAAAGAAACCTGGCGTTGAAGTCCCGCGTAAATTTGCGGACTACGATGTCACAATTCCTACAGAGGCAGAGCTTCCCGCAGGTATCCATATTATTGAAAAGTAGTTGAATTTGAGCCCCCCATCATGCAGTTGCTGCATGATGGGGGCTTCCTGTGCATTACAGCTATTCTGAAAACAAACATGTTACGGGATAATCCCCTGAACAAGGAGTTATTGTTATGTCAGAAGAGAAAAGCAAGTTCATTCTCTATACAACAGATAATGACAAAGCACAGGCTTAGTTGATGTCGCGTAATGGCCGTATCTGGCTCAAACCAAAGCAGATGGCAGAGCTGTTCGTGCCACTAAAATGAATGTTAGTCGGTATGGGGTGAATATTATGAAGGAACAGGACCTTGATGAGTCATTTGTAAAGTTTCTTTACAATTATGACAGAAGGCGAAAGGACCATAAGTCCAAGTATTTCAAGGGGTTGTGAATGGAATCCAACTGGCAGATGGAGCCGATTTGGATGAACTGAAGCAGACTGAAAAGAGGTGAAGAAAGATCATGATAAATTGTTCTGCCCCAGTCTCTTCCGATGAGAACCTTGTCATGCTCTCCGCTCTGCAGCATGTGCTTTTCTGCAAACGGCAATGCGCTTTGATCCATATGGAAGGGATTTGGGATGAAAACCGTCTTACGGCGGCTGGCCGAGTTCTCCATGAACGGGTCGATGAGCAGAAAAGCGAATCGAGACGGTCGCTTCTTCAAGCAACGGCAGTCCGTCTTGTCTCGCATCGGCTCGGCGTCAGTGGCATCGCGGACATGGTGGAATTCCATTCCGCTGATTCAGAGTTCGATGATACGGGAATGCGGACGGCCACGACGCTTCCGGGGCATACAGGCTTTTGGCGACCATTTCCCGTGGAGTACAAAAGGGGACGACCGAAATCCCATAGAGCCGATGAGGTGCAGCTGTGCGCTCAGGCGATATGCCTGGAGGAGATGATCAATGTTGTTGTTCCGACAGGGGCGCTTTTCTATGGCGAGCCTCGCCGCAGAACAGATGTTGTCTTTGATGAGGAATTGCGTCAAACAACGGCAAAGGCAGCGGAGGAGGTTCACAGGCTTATTTCGTCAGGGAAGACACCCCCTCCTACATATGGCAAATGGTGTACGGCTTGCTCTCTTGTCAATGATTGCTGTCCTAAACAACTCTGTCGCTCTGCACGCCAATGGCTTGAACAGGAACTCAATGAGGTTGGCTCATGAAGAAGCTCCTTAACATCCTCTATATCCAGACGCAAGGCACATATCTTCGGCAGGAAGGCGAGACCGTTGTGGCCGAGCGGGAACGCAATGTCGTCGCTCGTATTCCCATCCATACCCTCTCAGGCATTGTCTGCTTTGGAAATGTGCTATGCAGTCCGTTCCTGCTTGGACTTTGTGGCGAACGGGGTGTTCATGTTAGCTTCCTTTCTGAACATGGCAAATTTATGGCTCGTGTGGAAGGTCCTGTTTCAGGAAATGTCCTGTTGCGGGTCTCGCAAATGAAAGTTGCCTCCACATCTGAAACCGCCTTGCCCATTGCCAAGAATTTCATTATTGGAAAGATATTGAATTCACGAAATGTTCTTCAGCGGAGACTTCGGGACCATGGTCCGGAGTCTTCTTGTGAACAGGCTGTTCAGCGTTTGGCCAGTTATATCCGTGATGTGCGTAACGTTGGCAGCTTGGATCAACTTCGAGGCACTGAAGGGGAGGCGGCAGCCAGCTATTTTGATGTCTTCAATACGCTTCTCATGGCACAGCAGTCGGCGTTTTCCATCAAAGGCCGGAATCGGCGTCCGCCATTGGATCCCATGAATGCGCTGTTGTCTTTCCTTTATACCTTGCTTGCCCATGACTGCACGGGGGCGTTGGAAAGCGTCGGTCTGGATCCGCAAATTGGCTTCCTTCATGCACTTCGGCCAGGTCGCCCCAGTCTTGCTCTCGACTTGATGGAAGAATTTAGGGCTCCTCTGGCTGACCGGATGGCTTTGAATCTTGTCAATTTGCAGCAGCTCTCGCCCAAAAGCTTCAAAACAACAGAGTCAGGAGCGGTGGAAATGACGGATGATGCGATGAAAACGCTGCTTAAGGCGTGGCAGATGAAGAAGAAGGAGACGATTCTTCACCCCTTTTTGAACGAGAAGGTGGAAATAGGCCTTTTGCCCTATGTGCAGGCGTTGCTGTTGGCCAGACATCTTCGCGGTGATTTGGATGCATATCCGCCTTTCCTTCTTAAATAGGAATGCTATATAGAATATGGTATAGGAGAGCCATTATGCTCATGTTAATCAGCTATGACGTTTCCACGGCGGACTCGGACGGCAAACGGCGCCTTCGACGTATTGCAAAGGCTTGCCAGAACTGGGGCGTTAGAGTTCAGTACTCCATTTTTGAATGCAATGTCAATCCTGCACAATGGGTCAAGCTAAAGGCCCAGTTGGAGAGCATTTTCAATCCTGAAACAGACAGTCTTCGCTATTACAACCTTGGAGATAACTACACAAGACGAGTCGAGCATCTTGGTGCTAAACCGGCTCTGGATGTGGAGGAGCCATTGCTCCTTTAATGTAACGCGAACCTGTAGTTCACAGCTGTTTGAGCAAGCATTTCGCGGGAATCAGAACACACGTCTAATCTGGAACTTATGATTCCCTCGCTCTTTGACAACCGGTTTATTCACATTATAGTATTGATGTTCGCGGATTAGTAACTCTATTCTGCTGAATACGTTAGTCTTATAACGTAACCGTCGCGCCCTTCGTGGGCGCGTGAATTGAAACGCCGTCGCCTTCAAGCAATTTGGAAATGCCCTTGTCGCGCCCTTCGTGGGCGCGTGAATTGAAACTCTGCGTGGCAAGGTCGGCTTTCATTAGTTCGATGTCGCGCCCTTCGTGGGCGCGTGAATTGAAACCCCGACGGCCCTGGCGAAACGATATAGCATTTGGAATATTTGCTTGTGTCCGTCCGTGAATATTTCCTATATCCTCGCGTGACCAAACGAAATTCAATAC